>JADHED010000188.1_pt1 | contig 84263 bp, 78 predicted proteins | sample 8952041 | NCBI WGS metagenome assembly JADHED01 (sample SAMN16124423, study PRJNA663239) | bioreactor sludge metagenome | isolation source: sludge (control) | place: India:Bengaluru | collected 2018-09-08
CCGGCGCGGCCTCGGCGGCGGGAGCGGCCGCCGCGGCGTCGACGGGCGCAGGCGCGGCGACGGGGGCCGCGGCGGCCACCATGTGCTGCACAGGGGCGGCGGTCAGGGTCTTGGCGACCCGGATCTTCAGCTCGCCTTGCTCGACTTCGATCTCCGACAGGCCGGTCTCGGTGAGGATATCGGCCAGCTTACGCACCAGGCGTGCGTCGAACGGATCGGCGGGCGCCTTGGAAGAGGTCGGCATGGAAACGGCCCTTGTCTCTTTAATCTGGTCTTGGCAGGCCAACAGGCCCCTCGGATTTCGACTTAGCGGGCCAACAGCCCCGCGGCGGCCTCGACGGCCAACTCGTAACTCGCTGCGCCGAAGCCGGACACGACCCCGGTTGCGGCGAGGGACACATAGGTTTCCCTCCGGAACGCCTCCCGTGCGGCGGGGTTCGAGAGGTGGCACTCGATCACCGGGATGCTCAGCATCTTCAGCGCGTCGAGGATGGCGATGGAGGTGTGGCCGTAGGCGGCAGGATTCAGCACCAGGGCGGCGGCCTCGGTCCGCGCCTCCTGGATCCAGTCCACCAACTGGCCTTCATGGTTCGATTGCCGGAACACGACCTCGTATCCCTTGGCCTTCGCACGCGCCTCGCAGAGGGCCCGCACGTCGTCCAGGGTCTGATGTCCGTAAATCTCCGGCTCGCGGGTCCCCAGAAGGTTGAGGTTGGGACCACTCAGCACATAGATCGGTTTCGGCATTCGGCTCCGCCGCTCGATTCCGGGCCCTTGTAACGGTCGGCGGCTGAGGCCACAAGCAAGCCGACTTGGAGCCACCCCCTTGCGTCTCACCGTCAACGGCGAAACCCGCACCTTCGAAGAGGACGTCCGCGACGTCGCCGGCCTCGTGACGGCGCTCGGGCTCGACACCCGCAAGGTGGCGGTGGAGCGGAACCTGGAGATCGTGCCGCGATCGTCCTACGCGCTCACGGCGCTGATGGACGGCGACCGGATCGAGATCGTGCACTTTATCGGAGGCGGCTGACATGGACGGCGCGACCCACAACCCCTCTGTCGGATCCGGGGAAGACACCTGGACCGTCGCCGGCCGGACGTTCCGCTCGCGCCTGATCGTCGGGACCGGCAAGTACAAGGACTACGCCCAGAACGCGGCGGCGGCCGAGGCCGCAGGCGCCGAGATCGTCACGGTCGCGCTGCGGCGGGTGAACCTCAGCGACCCCAGCCAGCCGATGCTGGTCGACCATGTAAAGCCCGACCGTTTCACCTTCCTGCCCAACACCGCCGGCTGCTTTACCGGCGAGGACGCCGTCCGCACCCTGCGCCTGGCCCGCGAGGCCGGAGGTTGGGACCTCGTGAAGCTGGAGGTGCTGTCCAACACGCCGCACCTGCTCCCCGACATGGAAGAGACCCTGCGGGCGCTGAAGCTGCTGATCGCCGACGGCTTCCAGGTGATGGTCTACTGCTCGGACGACCCGGTGTACGCAAAGAAGCTGGAGGAGGCGGGAGCCGCCGCCATCATGCCGGCCGCCGCACCGATCGGGTCGGGCCGCGGCATCCAGAACGCCCTCAACCTGGGCCTCATCATCGAGCAGTCGAAGGTGCCGGTGCTGGTGGACGCCGGCGTCGGCACGGCGTCGGACGCCGTCGTGGCCATGGAACTGGGCTGCGACGCGGTGCTGATGAACACCGCCATCGCCGAGGCCAAGGATCCGGTCCGCATGGCCGGAGCCATGAAGCACGCGGTCATCGCCGGCCGGGAGGCCTACCTCGCCGGCCGGATGCCCAAGCGGATGTACGCCAGCGCCTCGTCGCCCTTGAACGGCCTGATCTGAACGCGCCTATCCCCTCGACGACTCGTACGCGGCCAGGGCCTCACGGTCCTTCCGGAACCTGAGCGCGGCTAGCAGGAAGCACGGAATGGCGATGGCCGAGGCTGCGGTCATCACCAGCATCATGTCGGTGATCGGCTTGGCTCGGCCGGCGGCGGCGAAGGCGTCGATCATGAAGCCGCCCACGGTCACCGACACGCCCAGGCCGATGACGTTCACGGCCAGGATGAACGCGGCCACGGCGGTGGCGCGGATGCGCACCGGAGACAGCTCCTGAATCGTCGCATAGGCCGCGCCGTACATGGCCGAGAGCTGGAAGATCCCGGTCCCAACGCCCAGCCAGAAGACGAGGCCGGCATGATCGGTCAGACGGTAGAGCACGCCGACCGGGGTCAGAACGACCAGCAGGATCGCCACGAACATCGGCCGGCCCTGGCCGGTGACCCTCAGCCACCAGTCGCTGGCCAGTCCGCCCAGGATGTTCCCCGCCACACCGACGGTCGCGTACATCAGCGCGACCTTGAGGAAGAGGGGGCCGATGTCGAGTTGCAGTTCCTCCTTCCACCACAGGGTGTCGAACTGGGCGCCGCCGACGGCGAAGTGAACCCCCACGCCGCCGAGCATCGTCAGCGGCAGGGCGGGGTAGCGCTTCATGGCGCCGAACAGCTCCGGGATCAGTCTGAGCATGCCGCGAAGGCCTGCGCCCGCGTCCGCGCGGTCGGCGCGGGTCCGATGATGGTCGGGCTGCATCGCGAGGATCGCCGCCAGCACCACGCCGAGGGCGCCGATGAGGAAGAAGCAGTTCCGCCAGCCGATCTTCACGCCCAGGGTCGCGGCGACGAAGAAGGCCAGCCCCGCCCCCAGCGGGACCCCGGCGTAGTAGAACCCTGACGCGAGGCCGAACCGGCGGGCCGGGAAGCGGTCGGCCACCATCGACAGCGCCGTCGGCGTCAGCGTCGCCTCGCCGACACCGATAAACAGGCGCGGGATGGCCAGGGAGACAAAGCCCCGCGCCGCGCCGGACGCCGCCGTCAGCAGGCTCCACAGGGCCACCCCCATGGCGGCGAACCGGGGACGGTGAACGGTGTCCGCCACCAAACCCATCACGGGGCTCAGCACGCCGTAGAGCAGGGTGAAGACGATCCCCGACAGCAGGCCGAACTGTCCGTTCGTCAGGCGCAGGTCGGCCTTGATCTCGTTGGCGAAGGTGGGGAGCAGCTGCCGGTCCAGGATGTTCAGGACGTTCAGCAGCATGAGGAAGGCGACGAATCCCCAGGTCCTCATGGAGACGACAGGCTCGTGCGCGGGCGCCGTGGCGCGCGCGGCTTCGACGGTTGGTGTCACTTTGTTTTGGTTCCTCCCCGACGGACGGTGACACGGAACCGCAGGCCGGCCAAACGCGGCCCGGTTGTGCTGGCGCCCTCGATCGCGCGGGTTTCGTAACGCGGCCTGAAACCGTTCCGTACTGCCAGTTGATCCGGCCAGCGCCGATCACCACGCCGGATACATTGGGGGTGGAGATGGTGCGAGTTCCCGGCCTGCTGCTGGCGGGTGTGATGGCGGCCGGCCCGGCCGTCGCCGACGAGGCGGTGGCCACAGCGCCGCGTGACGTCGAGGAGGTGGTGGTCTTCGGTCGCGGCGAGGCCAAGATCGGCATCGCCCGTGCGGCCAGCGAGGGCACGGTGGCGGGGTCTGACCTGCTGGTGCGGCCCCTGTTGCTGACGGCGGAGCTGCTGGAAGCCGTCCCCGGCATGATCGCGGCCCAGCACTCGGGGACCGGCAAGGCCAATCAGTACTTCCTGCGTGGCTTCAACCTCGACCACGGGTCGGACTTCACGACCTACATCGACGGCGTGCAGATGAACCTGCGCACGCACGGCCACGGCCACGGCTACCTCGACCTCAACGGGCTGATCCCCGAGGTCATCGTGCGCGAGGACTATCGCAAGGGACCGTACCGCGCCGACGGCGGCGACTTCGCCCTGGCCGGCGCGGCCTACATGACCACGGTGGACGCCTACGACCGGCCGTGGGCGGCGGTGGAAGCGGGGGTGCGCGGGCATGGGCGGATCGCCACGGGCGGCAGCGCGGACGACTCCGTCGGCGGCCGGTTGACGCTGGTCGGCGAGGCTCGGGTCTACGACGGCCCGTGGGAGCAGCCCGAGCGCCTGCGCCACTACGCAGCCTTCGGGAAGTACCGGCGCGACCTGGATCTGGGCCGGCTGGAGCTCACCGCCCAGGCCTACCGCGGGACCTGGCGGCCGACCGAGCAGATCCCCGAGCGGATCGTCGGCTCGAACGTCTGCGCCGATGTCTACTGCTCGCCCGATCCGACGGCGACCGGCGCGACGACGCGCATCGTGCTCAACGCCCGCCTATTGGGCGAGGATTGGAAGGCAGGCGCCTACGTCCAGCGCTACGCCTGGAACATGTTCTCCAATCCCACATACGCCAACGTCGGCGGGGCCAGCGCCCAGATCCATCAGTTCGACCGCCGCTGGGTGCTGGGCCTGACGGCGGAACGTAGCTGGGAGGTCTCGCCGCGCCTTTTGGTGAAGGTCGGGAGCGAGGTCCGCTACGACGACATCGGCAAGGTGGGCGTCGTTCAGACCAGCGGTCGCGCCTTCGTCCAGTCCCTCGGCCTTTACCGTGTCCAGGAGGTCTCCGCGGCGGGGTTCGCCGAGGCGAGCTGGAAACCCACGGACCGTCTGCGACTCATCGGGGGGCTCCGCGCCGACGCCTATGCCGCGGACGTGGCTGCCCGCGATGCCGCCGCCGCCGCGCTTGGCGAGGGCTCGGCCGAGGACGCCATCCTGTCGCCGAAACTGTCGGCCGCCTATGCGCTGAGCGACAGGCTGGAGGTGTACGCGAACTGGGGCCGCGGCTTCCATTCCAACGACGCGCGTGGGTCCGTCGCCGCGACTCCGGTGCCGTTGCTGGTGAAGGGAACCGGAAGCGAGACCGGCGCGCGCCTGCAGGTCGGGACGTTCAGCCTCACCGCCACTTACTGGCGTCTATCGGTGGGTAGCGAGCTGCGGTTCGTGGGCGATTCCAACGCCGTGGAGCCCACGGGCGCCAGCCGACGGCGGGGCATCGAAATGGTGGCGTTCTGGCGACCGCTGCCATGGTTGGCGCTGGACGGGAACTACACCGCCTCCCACGCCCGCTATCGCAACGGCGACCACATCCCGAACGCCTTCGAGAACGCGGCGGCGGCGGGTGTCTCGGTGGTGAAGGACGGCTGGGAAGGCTCGGTGCGGGTGCGCCACCTGGGCCCATCGCCGCTGGTGGAGGACAATTCGATCCGGGACAAGGGTTCGACGGTGGTCAACCTGCGCGCCGCCCGCAAGTTTGAGCACCTCGAGCTCTACGGCGACGTGCTCAACGTCCTCGGAAGCCGGGACAAGGACATCGCGTACTTCTACGAGTCCTACATCCCGGCCTTCGACGCAGCGCCCGTGGAAGGGCGGCTCAGCCGCGTGGTCGAGCCGCGCACGGTGCGCGCAGGGGTGACCTGGCGGTTCTGAGCGCGCGGCGCCTGCGGGCGGCTGCCCGCAGGCCCGGCAGTCGTGGCCTCACCGGGCCATGTTCAGGGTCTGGATCTGGGTGAATTCCTTAAGTCCCTCTTCGCCCAGCTCCACGCCGACACCTGAGAATTTCGAGCCGCCGAAGGGCAGGTGAGGCTGCAGGTCGGCGTGCTTGTTCACCCACACGCTGCCGCTCTCCATCTGCTCGGCAAGGCTCCAGGCCTTGTCGCTGTCCTTGGCCCAGATCGAGCCGCCCAGGCCGTAGATCGACGCGTTGGCGCGGGCGATCGCCTCGGCGGGGTCGGAGTATTTGATCACCGGCATCACCGGGCCGAACTGCTCCTCGTCCACCAGCTTGGAGCCGTCGGTGATGTCGCGGACCACGGTCGGCTCGATGAAGTAGCCCTTGTCGCCCTTGCGGTTGCCGCCGGCGATGATCTTGCCGTCCTTCTTCGCGCTTTCGATGAAGCCGAGGACCTTCTCGAACTGCTGCTTGTTCTGCAGCGGGCCCATCTGGGTGCCCTGCTGCAGGCCATCGCCGACCACGGCCTCCTTGGCCAGCTTCGCCAGCTCGTCGCACATGGCGTCGTAGATGCTCTCGTGGACGTAGATCCGCTTGGCCGCGATGCAGACCTGGCCGGCGTTCTGCATCGCCGCGCCGTAGACCTTGGGCGCCGTTTCCTTCGGGTCGACGTCGTCCAGCACGATCAGGGCGTCGTTGCCGCCCAGCTCCAGCGAGACCCGCTTCAGGGCGTCGGCGGCGCTGGCCATCACCTTCTTGCCGGTCTCGGTCGAGCCGGTGAAGCTGATCTTGCGGATGTCGGGGTGCTTGGTCATCTCGCCGCCGAGGTCGTTGGCGTCGGTGATGATGTTGAGGACGCCGGGGGGCAGGATGTCCTTGATCAGGGTGCCCAGCTTCAGCGCCGTCAGCGGCGTGGTCGGGGCGGGCTTCAGGATCACCGTGTTGCCGGCCAGCAGGGCCGCGGGGACCTTGAAGGCCATCAGGATCATCGGGAAGTTCCAGGGCACGATCGCGCCCACCACGCCCAGCGGCCGGCGGCGGATCTCGACCCGCGAGGTCGCGTCGTCCTGGATCACTTTCGGCGACAGGTCGAGGCTCGCGAAGTAGCGGAAGAACGCCGCAGTCCCGAAGATCTCGCCCATGGCGTCCTGCAGCGGCTTGCCCTGTTCCTGGGTCAGCAGGCGGGCGAAGTCCGGCAGGTTGTTCTGGATCACGTCGGCGATGGCCAGAAGGGCCTTGCGCCGCTCGTCGATCGGGGTGGCGCTCCAGGCCGGGAAGGCCGCCTTGGCCGCGGCGACCGCCTGGTCGAGCTGGGCCTTGGACGCGCGGGCGCAGACCGCGACCGGCTCCTCGGTGGCCGGGTTGATCACCTCCAGCGTCGCGTCGCCGTCGACGAGTTGGCCGTTGATGAGCAGCTTGTAGTCCGACATGGGGCGTCCTCCGGGAAGTCTTGGCGCGGAGGAGAGGCCCCTTCCGCAGCGGCGGTCAAGCGAACCCGCGTTCGTCCAGCCATCCGCCGACCGCGGCGACCGCCTTCGGGAGCAGGTCGGGACGCTCGGCGTAGTAGTGGTCGGCCCCCTCGATATGGACCAGGGACTTGTCCTTGGAGGCCACGGCGTCGAACAGCCTCTGCGCATGGCTGGGGGTGCAGGCCAGGTCCGCCGTATTGTTGATCACCAGCGTCGGGCAGCTGATCCGGCCTCCGTTGACGACCCCGTTGGCCCGGCTCTCGTCATAGCTCCACTGCGAGAGCCACGAGCGCAGGGTGGTGAACCGCCCCAGGCCCACCGGTCCGTCGTTCACGATCTTCGGGTCGCCCAGGTAGCAGGTGTAGGGGCGGCGGTTGGACGGGTCCTGGGTCGGGTCGTTCCAGCGGACGTCGCACATGGTGCCCTGCACGACGAAGCAGCGCTCGGCGTCGGGGTCGCCCTTGGCCTTCAGTTCGGCCAGTTGCGCCTTGGCCCAGGTGGTGATGCGCCGGTTGCGGGCGATCTGGGCTTCGCGGAAGCGGGCGACGAATTCCGGCGAGTAGGGCGGCTTCTCCGGGCAGGCGGGGTCGTAGATGTTCAGGCTGGGATCGCGCTCGAACGGCCGGCTCTCGTCCAGGATCGAGGGGTCCATCCACTCGGTCATGGTCACCGAGCGGCTGATGTGCGCGGCCAGCAGCAGCACGCCGTCGGCCGGCTGCAGGTTGGCGCCGACGATGTCCACCGCATCGCCCGCCGGGGTCTCGGTGATGGTCGGGTGCTCGGCCTGATCCTGGTAGAACATCGACAGCGACCCGCCGCCCGACCAGCCGCCCAGCACCACCTTCTCGTAGCCGAAGCGCTTCTTCAGGTCCGCGACGCAGGCGCCCAGGTCGAGGACGCACTTCTCCATGATCAGCGCGCTGTCGTTCCCGCGGTAGCGGGGGTTGCAGTAGATGACGTGCCGGCCCGCACGGGCCAGGGCGCTGACCAGCGGCAGGAACGAGCCGCCACCCACCGGGTGACTGAACAGGATGACGGTCTTCGACTCGCCCACGTCCGGCCGGATGCGCATGCACTCGACGAACACCTGGCCCGTGGGGCCCCCGTAGACCTCTTTCAGGCGGCTGTTGTCCGCATAGACAAAGCCGTACGCCTCGCGAACCACCGCCATCGGATCTCCTCCCAGAACGCCGTCCGGCTTGTGGTCGCGCCGGTTCCTGACTATGCAATCAGGAAATCTGATTTCTGAGTCAATCGCCATGGTGCAAACGCCGGACTGGTCCGCGACGCCGAAAGGGGAGGCGACCGCCGCGCGCATCCGCGAGGTGGCCCTCGACCAGTTCTCGCGACTGGGGTTCGAGCGGGTGACCATGGGCGGGATCGCCAAGGCGGCGAAGGTCTCGCAACCCACGCTCCACTATCACTTCCAGGACAAGGCCCACCTCTGGCGCAGCGCCATGCTCGCCCTGTCGGCGGTCATCGCCGAGGAGGAGCGCCTGATGCTCGCCGCCCGCGACATGCCGGCGATCGACCAACTGCGTCTGGCCATGCGCCTGTTCCTGCAGATCAGCTGGAAGCACCCGGCGCTTGGCCGCATCGTCGCGCTCGAGGGCATGGCGGGCGGCGAGCGACTGGAGTGGCTGGATCGCCATCTGGTCGGCCCGCGCAACCGCAGGCTGGCGGAGACGGTGCGCGAGGCGGTCGCCGACGGTGACCTCAAGCCGTTCCCGGCCGAGCAGCTCGTGATCACGCTGCAGACGGCGGCGGTGGGCGTCATCAACCTCGCGCCCCTGCTGCGCGCGAGCTTTGGCGTCGAGCCCGACACCCCGGCGGCCCGCGCCGCCCACGAAGTCATGATCGTGGAGGCCGTGCTCGGCGGCTTCCTGACCGAAAAGAGCCGAGCGAAAACGGAGGAACGGCCATGAGCCAGCAGCCGACGGGCATCCACCACCTCGCCTTCATGGCGGACGACATCAAGAAGCACATCGAGTTCTTCTCTCAGGTCATGGGCTGCCCGCTCGTGGCGCTGTTCGACATGCACGGCGTGCCTGGCGCCCTGCACGCGTTCCTGAAGATGAACGACCACAGCTACTTCTCGATCGTGCAGATGCCGGCCGTGAAGGATATCCCGATCGTGGTCGGCAAGACCCACGCCGGCTCCGGCGCGCTGCCCAGCGCGGCGGGCACGCTCCAGCACCTGGCCTTCGGGGTCGAGACAGAGGACGACCTGCTGGCGATGCGCGACCGCATCCGTAGCCATGGGGTCAATGTGATCGGCCCGATCGACCACGGCATGTGCAAGTCGATCTACTTCGCCGGCCCGGACCAGATCACGCTGGAGGTGGCGACGTCGCAGGTCCCGGTCGATCCGGCGGTCTGGATCGACCCCGCCGTGCTCGAGAAGGCTGGCATCTCGCCAGCCGAGGCCCAACGCTACAAGGCCCCGGCCGCCTACACCGGCCCGAGTCCCGTGCCCCAGCCGGCCTACGATCCCGACAAGCCGCACATGGTCTATCCCAAGGAGGTCTACCAGAATCTCCTGCAGACCCCCGACGAGGTCCTGACGAAGGTGGCGTCCTACACCGCCCCGCCCGTCCCGGCGTCAGCCTGAGGTCGCGCGCCGTGGCCTACGAAGCCGAAGATCCGCCGCTCGCCGACCGTCGCATCCCGGCGGGCGGCGACTGGCTCTCGCCGGCCGAACTCGCCGCCCTGACCCCTGGGATCCTCGTCGAGCGGATGAAGGCCTTGGCGCCCCGCATCGCCGAGGCGGCGGGGGAGGCCGAGCGCCTGCGCCGTCCGGTGGACGAGATCTGGAACGCCATACGCGCCTCCGGATATTTCTACATGTATGTGCCTCGGGTGTTCGGCGGGCTGGAGGTCACGACCGACCAGTTCATCGACATCAGCCTGCCGATCGCGGAGGCCTGCGCCTCCACGGGCTGGGCGGCGGCGTTCTGCGCCGAGCACAACTGGTTCCTGTCGCACTTTCCCAAGGACACCCAGGCGGCGCTGTTCGGCGGCGACTTCCCTTACATCGTCGCTCCGGTGGTCAGTAATCCGCCGGGCATGGGCCAGAAGGTGGAAGGCGGCTATCGCATCACGGCGCGCTGGAAATGGGGCACCGGCGTCATGCACGCCGACTGGATCATGGGCAGCGTGCTGGTCCCGGGAGAGGGCGAGCGACCGCGAATGCTCACCTGCCTTCTGCCCGCCGCCGACGCCCAGGTCATCGACACCTGGCATGTGTCGGGGATGGTCGGCACCGGCAGCAACGACATCGCCGTGAAGGACCTGTTCGTGCCCGAGGCGCGGACCGTGCCGTTCGACCTGCTGGTCAGCGGCCGGGCGCCGGGCTCGCGCGATTATCCCAATCCCCTCTACAGCATGCCCATGCTGCCGTTCCTGGCCATGACCGCGGCGATCCCCGCCGTAGGCGCGGCCCGGTGCGCGCTGAACGCCTATCGTGGCCGACTGGAGCAGCACGTGCGGATGGGCGCCCAGTCACGGCAGGCAGACAAGCCGGCCGCCCAGATCCGGCTGGGGCGCGCCGATGCGATGATCGACGCGGCCGAGCTGGTGATCCGAAAGGCGGGTCGCGACAATGTCGCCGCAGGGGCCCTGGCCGGCGCCGAGCAGCTGGGCGAGCGCATTCGATGCCGGGCGCAGATCGCCTATGCGGTCTCGCTCTGCCGCGAGGCGGTGGCCTGCCTGGGCGAGGCGGCCGGGTCGAGCGCCCAGATGCTGGATCAGCCGTTCCAGCGCGCGGTGCGCGACATCAACACCATCGCCACCCACGTCGTCTTCGACGTGGACATGGCCTACGAGCTGCACGGCCGCAGCCTCATCGGCCTGCCGCCCAACGCAATGCTGGTCTGAAGGCTTACGCCGGCCGGAGGTCCGCCGTCGGGGAAATCCCGACGGCGTCCAGCATCTCCCGCCGGCCCGGTGCGCCGAGGGCCGGATAGAGGTCGGCGTTGGCGGTCTTCCCGCGCGCCCAGACACGGACGATCTTCAGGAGGTTGCTCGGGCGCTTCAGCCAGGCCTGCGGGTGCTCCAGCATGTGAAAGCCGCGCAAGAACTGGCGAAGCAGCTCAACGTCGTCGCGGATCGCCACGGCCACACCGTCGTCCAGGAAGCTCTTGATCAGACGGCTGCGCAGCGACGGCGTCTTCGGGGGGCGGAGCGCCGCTTCGGCCCGGCGGATCGCCGACCGGTCTGCCTTCTGCATCACGTCGTAATAGGGGCGCAGCTCCCGCTCCAGCCCGGCGCGGTAGCGCAGCAGCCGCCGGGCGGGGTCGGTCTCCGTGCGTAGGCTCTCCTCCAGCTGGTAGGCGCTGACCGCCGCGAACGAACAGCCCCGGCCGTACAGCGGATTGGTCCGCACCACGCAGTCGCCCACAGGGAAGAAGCCCAGCACCACTGGCGTCCCGCCGGGCGCCAGCTCGCGCCAGCGGCTCTCGAGCTGGCCCATGCCGAACACCCGGCTCGTCGGCTCGGCCCGCGTCGGGTCGATCCAGGGGGCGACCCCCGCCAACTCGCGGCACATCGCATCGAAGACCGCCGGGTCGACGATCGACTTGCGCATCTCCTCCTCGACCTCGGGCGCGCAGAGGGTCACCGAAAAGCAGCCGTTGTCCCCCGGGAAGACGCCGAACTTCAGGTAGCCCAGGTCGCCGGTGGTAGAGCCGGGGCCGCGCGCCGGCTCCTCCTGGCCCGGAAGCAGCCGGTAGTGACGGGTGAAATAGACCACGCCGCAGGGCTCGGAGGTCTCCGGCACGGCCGCGCCGGCCTCGGCGAGCTGCTCGTAGGCCTGGGAGGTGCGGCCCGCGGCGTCCACCACCACGTCCGCGGCGAGTTCGCTTCCGTCCTCCAGCACCACGCCGGTTACGGTCGGCGGCGCGCCAGCCTGCAGCTTCAAAGCCTTCACGAAGGTCTGCGGGCGGATGGTGACGCCGCTAAGGGTCTCGGCATAGCGCCGCATGACCAGCTCCAGCGTCGTGCGCCGGCTGGTGAGGATGGCCAGGTCGGCGTCAATGGGGGCGGGGACGTACTTCTGCTTGTGGCGCGCCGTCAGCGAGCCCTCGAAGCCCAGCTCGCGGACTCCGGCCGCGTGGAGCGACTCCAGCAGGGCCGGGTGCTTGTCTCGAACCAGGGTGCGAAGCCGGGCAAGGAAGGCATGGCTGTGGCGGAGGTGGCCGACGCCGCGGCGCTGCCAGTCCTGGAAGGCCGTGTCCGGGCCTCCTTCGGGCGGCGCCGGGTCGCGATCCAGAACCGTGACCTCCCGCCCAGGTCCCGCCAGCGCCATGGCCGTCCAGAGCCCCGCCATGCCGGCCCCGATCACCAGCACCCGTTCGACCATGTGGATCCCCTCGATCAAGCGTCGACGCAGTCTACCAGAAGGCGAACTTGACGTCGGGTCGGGGACCTTACGTCGGGGAGCCCGGCCGCTTCATGGCCTCGGCCTTCACCTTGGCCAGCGCGGCGCGCACCGCGCCGATGTCCGCGCCCGGGATCAGATAGTCGCCGATCACGAAGGCCGGCGTGCCCTGCAGACCGAGGTTGCCCGCCAGCGTTCGGATGTCCTGCAACTGGGCGTCGATGGCGGGGTCGCGCGCCGCCTTTCGGACTTCTGCCGGGTTAAGCCCCACCTCCACCAGGTGCCGGTCGACGGCGGCCTCGTCCAGGCCCTTGTCCGCCATCCAGGCCTTGTAGAGCTCGACGCCCTTGGCCTTGCCCTGCGGGGTAAGGGCGATACGGGCGGTGGTGTCCGACACCTCGCCGAAGATTGGCAGCTCCTTGAAGACGAAGCGCACGTCGGGGTTCTCCCGGATCAGCTTCATCACCTCGGGGGCCACGACCTTGCAGTAGCCGCAGCGGTAGTCGAAGAACTCGACGACTGTGAATTCGCCCTTCGGGTTGATGACCAGGTCGCGGGGGTCGCGCTCAAGCTGCTGGCGGAAGCGGGCCACGTTCGGCGCGGTGGCCTTGGCGGCCTCCAGCATCTGGTTCTGGCGCAGCTTGGCGATCGCCTCCTCGATCACCTCGGGGTGTTCGAGCAGGTAGGCGCGCACCTGTTTGCCGAAGGCTTCATCGTCCGGCTTCTGGCAGGCGGTCAGGGCGAGGGCGGCCGCCGCGACGGCGGCGAGGGCGTAGGGTCGGGTCATCAGGTCCAGGTCGGTTGGTGTCGTTGCGGTCTCAGCGGCGCGTGGAGCCGACCGAGCCCTCGCGGGCGAGTTCGCGCAGGTCTTCGCGGGTGGGTTCGGCCACCAGCACGATGTCGGTTGCGCGGCGCCATTCCGGCGTGCCGCGGGTCAGCATCTCGCGGGCGCGCATGGCGAACACGCGGGCCTGCTGCTTGTCGCCGACATTGTAGTTGTATTCGGCGGTGGCGAGGCGGGCGAGGCCGTCCTCGCCCAGGCGGTCATAGGCCTCGGCCAGGATGCGCCAGGCGACGGCGTTGTCCTCTTCCTGGGTCAGCGCCTTCTTCAGCTCGGCGACGCCCTCGTTGATCTTGGCCTTGTCGTCCAGGGCGACCAGCGTCTGGCCGAGGTTGATGCGCAGCAACGGGGCGCCCGGCTTCAGCTCTACGGACCGGCGCTGCGGCGCCTCGGCCTCGGCGGCGCGACCGAACTCGAAGAGCACCTGGCCCTTGAGCTCCCAGAGGTACGGATTCTCGGGCTGCTCCTCGAGCAGCTTGTCGATGAGCTTCAGCGCCCGGTCCGGCTCCTTGAGCTGGTAGTAGGCGATCGCCCGAGCATACCGCGACGGATAGTCCGTGGCCTTCTCGTCGTACTTGGTGATCGCCACGCCGGGATTCAGGAAGCCGTCCAGCTTGGCCTTCATGATGGCGTGTTCCGCCATCGCCTCGGGGCTGTCTTCCTTGGCGTAGTTCGGCTGCACCTCCACCTTGCGGCGCAGCGATTCGATGCGGTCCGACGAGATGGGGTGGCTGCGGAAATAGGCGTAGCGCCGCGCCTCGTCGAAGACTTCCTGATAGCGGAAGTTGTCGAAGAACTCGGCCAGGCCCTTGCCCGACAGGCCCGCCTTGTCGAGCAGCATGGCGCCCGCCTGGTCGGCGCGGCCTTCCTGCTCGCGGCTGTAGCCCAGGGCCCCCAGGGTGCCGAAGTAGCTGGCGCTGCCGGCCAGGCCCGCCGCGGCCTCGGGCGATCCGGCGATCGCCGCGAGCACGCCCAGGCCCATGGTCAGCAGGAAGGGTTTCATGCCGGCCGCGTTCATCTCGCCCCGGCGCACGCTGTGCCCGGCGGCCAGGTGGCCGACCTCGTGGGCGATGACGCCCTGCAACTCGTTCGGATTGTCGGATTCGAGGATCAGGCCGGTGTTGAAGCCCATCACCCGCGGTCCGGCGAAGGCGTTCAGTTCCTTCGTTCCGATCAGCAGGATCTCGACGCTGCCCGGATCGATCCCGGCGGCCCGCAGGATCGGGTCGGAGTCCTTCATCAGGATCTCCTCGATCTCGGTGTCGCGGATCAAGGACTGCGCCGCGGCCGGTGAGGCCGAGAGGGCCAGCCCGATGGCCGCCGCGGCGCCGAGCGCGACGCGGGAGACCGTCCGGAAGGGGGAGACCATGCTCATCTACACTCGCGACGTCCGACGGCCCCCAAAGCCCCAGCAGTGCTCGTTCCGGCGATGCTAGAGCGGCTCCGGCGAAAGGGGAATTCCCCTTTTCGTCAGCGCTCGCCGCTCAGATGGGCGCGCCGCCGGGACTGCGCCAGCCCCGGCGGCGTGCTGTCGTCAGCCGCGACGCCACCAGCCCCGTCGAGGCGCCGGCGCAGGGCCGGAGATCTCGTTGGGATCGGGCTCGCGCGGCGCGGGCTCAGGTTCAGGCTCGGGAGCCGGCGGCGGCGCGGCGGCCGCCACGACGGGCTCGGGCGCCGGCTCGACCGCTGCTTCGGCCGCGGGCTCGGCGACCTTCTTGCGGGTACGAGCGCGCTTCGGCTTGGCCGGAGCCTCCGCCTCGGCGTCGGCCGCGACCACAGGCGCCGGGGGCGCTTCGGGCTCGGGCTCGGGCGGGGCGGCGACCGCTTCCATGGGCGCCTCGGCCTCGGCCGTCTCGGCGCGGCCCTTGCCGCGTCCGCGCCGGCTGCGGCTGCGCTTCGGCTTGTCCTCGGCCTCGGGCAGTTCGACCCAGACGTCCTCGTCGCTCTCCTGGACCGGCGCACGAGTCACCGGAGCGGCCTGCGCAGCGGGCGCCGTGGCAGGAGCAGGGGCGGCGGCGGGCGCAGGAGCCGGCGATGCGGCGGGCTTCAGGTCCTCGGCCGGATCGTACCACACGAACGGGTCGTCGCCGTACGGCACCCACGGGCGGACCCACGAGAAGACGTCCTGTGGACGGAAGTCGTCGCGCATCCGCCGACCGCCGCGGCGGCCCCGCCGACGGCGACGGCCTTCGCGATCCTCTTCGGTCTCGGCGCGCGCGACGCGCTCGCCTTCAGGGCGTTCGCGTTCGGGACGATCCTCGCGCGGCTCGTCCCCGCGGCGTCCACGCCGCCGGCGGCGGCGGCCACGACGGCCACTCTCGTCCTCGTCGCGGGGACGCTCCTCGCGGCGGTTGCGGGCGTGCGGCTGGTCGTCGTCGGTGTCCTCGCGCTCGAGGTCCTCCTCGTCTTCTTCGACGTCTTCCTCGTCCTCGAAGGCCTCGTCGTCGTAGTCGTCGTCGGTGACCGGGGGCGCATAGCCCTGGACGGGGGCGGGCAGGGCGGCCGCGTGCTCGGGCGAGGTCTCCATGGAGGTCCGCTCGATGGCGTGGTCGGCGTGCGCCATCTCGTCCTCGATGACGACCGTGACGAAGAGGCCGAACGCCTGATGCAGCCGCGCCAGGTGCGCGCGCTTCTCATTGAGGATGTAGAGGCCCACGGCCCGCGGCACGCGCAGCGTCGCCTCGCCACCGCCCTTCAGCGCCTCGATCTCCAGCGCCCGCAGCGAGGCCAGCGCAGACGATTCCACCGAGCGCACCCGGCCGGTGCCCTGGCAATGCTCGCAGACGTGGGTCGTGCCCTCCAGCACGCCGGTGCGGCGGCGCTGGCGGCTGATCTCCATCAGGCCGAACGGGCTGATCTTGCCCATCTGGACCCGCGCGCGATCGTCCTTCAGGCAGTCCTTCAGCTTCTTCTCGACCGCCCGGTTGTTCTTCGCCTCATCCATGTCGATGAAGTCGATGACGATCAGGCCGGCCAGGTCGCGCAGGCGCAGCTGGCGGGCGGCTTCCTCGGCCGCCTCCATGTTGGTCTTGAGCGCCGTGGCCTCGATGTTGCGCTCACGCGTGGCGCGGCCCGAGTTCACGTCGACGGCGACCAGCGCCTCGGTCTGGTTGATCACCAGGTAACCGCCGGAGCGCAGCGGCACGACCGGCGAATAGATCTGGCTGAGGTGGTCCTCGACCCGGTGCTTCACGAACAGCGGCGTCGGGTCGCGATAGGCCTGCACCTTCTTGGCTTGCGACGGCATAAGCATCCGCATGAAGTCGCGGGCTTCCTTGTAGCCGGCCTCGCCCTCGACCCAGACCTCGTCGATGTCCTTGTCGTAGAGGTCGCGGATCGTGCGCTTCACGAGGTCTTCTTCCTCGTAGATCAGCGCCGGCGCGATCGAGTGCAGCGTCGTCTCGCGGATGTTCTCCCACAGGCGCAGCAGATAGTCGTAATCCCGCTTGATCTCGGCCTTGGTGCGCTTGGCGCCAGCCGTGCGGACGATCAGGCCCATGCCGTTCGGCACATCCAGACTCTGGACCACGCTCTTCAGGCGCTTGCGGTCCGTCGCGGTGGTGATCTTGCGCGAAATGCCGCCCCCGCGCGCGGTGTTCGGCATCAGCACGCCGTAGCGGCCGGCCAGCGACAGGTAGGTGGTCAGCGCCGCACCCTTGTTGCCGCGCTCTTCCTTGACGACCTGCACCAGCATGATCTGCCGGCGACGGATCACTTCCTGGATCTTGTAGCGGCGCATCAGCCGGCGGCGGCGGCGCGCCAGCTCTTCCTCCATGACGTCGTCTTCGTCGTCGGAGGCGCCCAGATCGACGTCGTCTTCGTCCTCGGGATTGCGGGCCCGGGGTTCGGGCCGGTCGTCCTCGTGGTCCTCGGCTTCCTCGCGCAGCAGGGCTTCGCGGTCGGCGACCGGGATCTGGTAGTAGTCGGGGTGGATTTCGTTGAAGGCCAGGAAGCCGTGGCGGTTGCCGCCGTACTCGACGAAGGCCGCCTGGAGCGACGGCTCAACGCGCGTCACCTTGGCGAGATAGATGTTCCCTCGAAGCTGCTTTCTGTTCTGGCTCTCGAAATCGAATTCTTCAACGCGGTTCCCGTCGACGACCACCACACGCGTCTCTTCCGCGTGGGCTGCGTCGATCAACATCGTCTTGGGCATTATAGTCTCCGCGGCGCGCCACGCCCCTCGGGGTCGGGTGCTGCCGGCAATGGGGACGAGCGCGCGCGGGGGCTCCGGCGACGCCGCAAACGGCGCCTCGGGAGGCCTCAGGGCCAATGGTGGCTCGAGCTGCGCAGCTCATCAGGTGTGTTCCTCGTCGCGGCCGTAGCCGCGGAAGGGATGAAGCGCCGTCACCGAATACTCGGTCGATCCCGACGCTGGGTGGCTTTTCGCGCGGCGGTCGGGCCCGGAACGGGCGCTCCGACGTCGCGCGGCGCGACATTGCAACATGGGGGCTGAAAAGGGAAGCGGCGGCTCGCGCTATGCGTTCGCCCCATCGCAAGACCTCGTTAACCCTTTGTCCACAGGCGCGCCGCCTATATGGGTGCCGAAGTTCGCACACGCGAATCCCGCTGATCGAGGCGTTGGATGTTTAGGCGGCTGACAGGGGCGCTGGGACGGAGCCGGGGACGGGCGCTCGCCGCCACGGCCGCGGCCACGATCGGGCTTGCCGCGTTCGCCGTGGGCCATGCGGCCACCGAGACCGTCTCGCTGCTGAAGGTCCGCATGGGCGGCGACGCCGCCGAGACCCGGCTGGTGGTCGAACTCGACGGGGCGACCAGCGCCAAGCTGGTGGCCGACGGCTCGCTCGACCGGCGCGTCGTGGTCCTGATGCCCAATGTCACCGCGGCCCAGGTCCAGCAGGGCGCCGGCCGCGGGGTGGTCAAGGCCTGGATGATCGACGAGGCCCAGGGCGGCGCGCGCCTGCAGATGGACCTCGCCGGCGACGCGCGCGTGAAGCGCCGCTTCCTCCTGCCGCCGGCCGACGGCATCGCCCACTACCGCTATGTGATCGACGTGGCCGCCGCGCCCGGCGCGGTGATGACCAACGCGCCTGCCGCCAAGGCGCCGCCGACGCCGCAGATTCGCGCCCAGTTCCTGCCCGAGAAGAAGCCGGCCCTGCCGCTCAAGAAGGTCGTTGTCATTGACGCGGGCCACGGCGGCCGCGACGTGGGCGCGCGCGGCGCCCAGGGCTTCGAGAAGGACATCAACCTCGCCTCGGCCCTGACCCTCGCCGACCAACTCAACCGCACAGGGCGCTACAAGGTCGTCCTGACCCGCTCCACCGACGTCTACATCCCGCTCGAGGACCGTGTGCGTGTGGCTCAGCGGGCCGGCGCCGACCTCTTCATCTCGCTGCATTCCGACTCCGGCCCCGAGACCACCCTGGCGGGGGTCAGCGTCTACACCCTGTCCGACAAGGCTTCGCGTCGGGCCACCCAATTCGTCAGCCAGAACGACTGGTTCATGAAGGCCAGCCTGTCGGGCGACCAGGGCGTGCGCGATATCCTGTTCGACCTTACCCAGCGGGCCACGCGCAACCGCTCGGCGGTGTTCGCCCAGACCCTGGTGTCCAACATTGAGGGCAAGGCACCGATGCTGCGTCGCAGCCACCGGGATGCCGGCTTCATGGTCCTGCTGGCGCCCGACGTGCCCGCCGTGCTGCTGGAGATGGGCTTCGTCAACAACCCTGACGACGAGGCCCGCCTGCGCGATCCCGCCCAGCGTGCGCGCCTGATGCGGGCGGTCACCCAGTCCATCGACGCCCACTTCGGCGGCCAGGTTCGGCTGGCGTCGCGCTGACGCAGCCGGCAGCGCGGGCGTTGGCGCCCGGACCGACACAGGCTAGACGACGGTCTGGAGCCAAAGAGCCCGAGTTAAGTTGACGTCCCCCGCCAGCCCCGAGCCGTCCGCCTCTGAACGGACCCCGGCCCTTCGCCGCCTGGGGGTGCTGGGAATCGCGGCCCTCAGTCTGGTGGCCGTTGCGGCCGTCAGCATGGGGCTCTACGCGGCCTGGCTGTTCCACGACATGCCCGACGCGACCGACCTCGTGGATTACCACCCGCCGACCGCGACCCGGGCCTACGCCTGGGATGGCACGCTGATCGGGGAGTTCTCGCGCGAGCGCCGGATCTTCGTCCCCTACGACGCGATCCCGCGGCAGACGGCGATGGCGTTCCTGGCGGCCGAGGACCACGGCTTCTTCAAGCATGGCGGGGTCGACGTCGGCGGCTTCGGCCGCGCGATGATGAAGAACGTGGTCAACCTGGCGCAGGGGCGCCGGCTGGAGGGCGGCTCGACGATCACTCAGCAGGTGGCGAAGAACATCCTGCTCACCAGCGACCAGACCATCGGCCGCAAGCTGAAGGAGGCCATTCTGGCTTCCCAGCTCGAGGCGACCCTCTCCAAGGAGCGGATCCTCGAGCTCTACATGAACGAGATCTGGCTGGGGTACCGCTCCTACGGGGTGGGCGCGGCGGCCTACAACTACTTCGGCAAGTCGGTCAGCGAGCTGACCCTGGCCGAGAGCGCCTACCTGGCAGCCTTGCCGAAGGGCCCGGACAACTACCACCCGCTGCGCCGCAAGGCCGCCGCTCTCGGCCGCCGCAACTGGGTCATCGACCAGATGGCCGACCTCGGCTGGATTACCCGCGCCGAGGCCGACGCGGCGATGAAGGAAGACCTTGTCGTCCAGGCTGCGCCCACGCGCTCCCAGTACCGCGACGCCGACTACTTCGTGGAGGAGGTGCGCCGCATCGCCCTCGACATGAAGGAGTTGGGCGACGAGCGACTGAACGCCGGCGGCTATTACATGCGCACCACCCTCGATCCGGCGCTGCAGAGCGCGGCGAAGGAAGCGCTGATGAACGGGCTCGAAACCTACGACCGCCGCCATGGCTGGCGCGGCGCGTTCGGCCACGTCACCACCCTCGACGACTGGGAGAAGGTCGCCCGCAAGACCACCAAGCCGCGCGAACGCCAGGACTGGAAGCGCGCCGTTGTCACCAGCGTCGGCGGCGGCTCGGTCCAGGTGCGCACCATCGAGGGCGTCACGGGCTCGATCGCTGGCCAGGATGTCGCCTGGGCGCGGGCCGGGAAGGGAATCGGCACCGGTGACCTGGTGTTCGTCGAGCCCAACAAGGACGGTGGTGGCTTCCGCCTCCGGCAGGTCCCGGCCGTCAACGGGGCCGTCGTGGCCATGGAGCCGTACTCCGGCCGCGTCGTGGCCATGGTCGGCGGCTATTCCTTCTCTCTCTCCAGCTTCAACCGGGCCACTCAGGCGCTGCGTCAGCCCGGATCCTCCTTCAAGCCGATCGTTTATGCGGCGGCCCTGGAGAGCGGCTACACGCCGGCCTCGACGGTCCTTGACGCCCCGATCACGCTGAAGGGCTATGGCGGCCAGGACTGGAGTCCCGAGAACTACAGCCGCGACTACTATGGCGCCCTCACGCTCCGCCGTGGCCTGGAGCTCTCGCGGAACACCATGACCGTGCGCCTCGCCCAGAGCGTCGGCATGACGAAGATCTCCGACCTCGCCGTGCGCCTGGGCGTCACCAAGAAGATGGACAAGGTCCTGGCCATGGCCCTGGGCTCGGGCGAGACGACCGTGTTCCGGATGGCGGGGGCCTATTCCACCTTCGTCAACGGCGGCAAGCTCGTCACGCCGCACTTGATCGAAACGGTCGAGGACCGCAACGGCAAGGTCATCTGGCGGGCCGACCGCCGCGACTGCGACCGCTGCGGCGCGCCGTTCACCGGCGACGCCGAGAGCCCGCGCATCCCGCGCTCCGGCGACCAGGTGATGGATCCGATCACCGCCTACCAGATCACGTCGTTCCTCGAGGGCGTGGTCCAGCGCGGCACGGCCACCCAGGCCTCTTCGATCGGCAAGCCGCTCGGCGGCAAGACCGGCACCACCAACGACTACCGGTCGGCCTGGTTCATGGGCTTCTCGCCCAAGCTGGTCGTGGGCGTCTACATCGGTTTCGACGACAACCGCAGCCTGGGGAACAACGAGACGGGCAGCGTCGCCGCGGTGCCGATCTTCACCGAGTTCATGGGCAAGGCGCTGAAGGACAAGCCGGCTGAGCCCTTCAAGGCCCCGGCCAACGCCAAGTACGCCATGATCCGCGGCATCCGCGAGGCGTTCCGCCCGGGTACGGAGCCCCAGGGCCCTGCGGCCGGCATGGGGGCTGCGGCCACGCCCTCGGGCCCGCAGCCCTACAACAAGGTCTGGCAGGACGGGATCACGGGCGCGCCGAACGCCGGCGCCGCCGTAGCCCCGCCGCCTCCGCCGCCGCCGAAGAAGAAGGACGACCTGTCCGACTTGTTCTGATCGGCGTCGCGGGCTAGAGCCCGCGGCCCGGACCGGTTCGCCAAGAGCCGGATCACCGCCTTTCGTCGGGCGCGAAGGCCGCCGAACCCGTTTCGGCCGTCGCGTCCTGGATTTTTGGGAGTCTCTCCATGAGAGCGGATGTCGAGGCCGCCAAGGCCGACATCGAGCAGTCGATCGAACTGCTCAGGAGGCGTCTTTGACTGGGAACCTGCCCTCCGTAAACTCGACGAACTGAACGCGCGGGTCGAGGACCCGACGCTCTGGGACAACCCGGCCGAGGCCCAGGCCGTGTCGCGCGACCGCGCCCGCCTGTCGGCCCAGGTCGAGGCGGTGCAGTCGCTGGAGCGCGATCTGGCCGACGCCCTCGGCTACGCCGAACTGGCCGACGAGGAGGGCGACGAAGCCAGCCTCGAGGAGGCGAGGGGCCAGCTCAAGGCGATCAAGGAACGCGCCGCCCGGGCCGAGCTCGAGGCGCTTCTGTCCGGCGAGGCCGACGGCAACGACGCTTACGTCGAAATCAACTCCGGCGCCGGCGGCACCGAGTCCAACGACTGGGCCGGGATGCTGCTGCGCATGTACACCCGCTGGGCCAACGCCCACGGCATGGAGGTGGATTTCCTCGAAGAGACCTCGGGCGAACAGGCCGGCATCAAGTCGGTGACCCTGCAGGTCAAGGGAACCAACGCCTACGGCTGGCTGAAGACCGAGGCCGGCGTCCACCGCCTGGTGCGGATCTCGCCCTTCGACGCGGCGGCCAAGCGGCACACCAGCTTCGCCTCGGTGTGGGTCTATCCTGTGGTGGATGACACCATCGAGATCGACATCAACCCGGCCGACGTCCGCACCGACACCTATCGGGCCTCGGGCGCCGGCGGCCAGCACGTCAACAAGACCGACTCGGCGGTGCGCCTCACGCACATCCCGACCGGCATCGTGGTGGCCTGCCAGACCCAGCGTTCGCAGCACCAGAACCGCGACCAGGCCTGGAAGATGCTGAAGGCCCGCCTCTACGAGGCCGAGCTTGAGAAGCGCGAGGCGGCGCAGCAGGCGCTGGAGGACCAGAAGACCGACATCGGCTGGGGCCACCAGATCCGCAGCTACGTCCTGCAGCCCTACCAGATGGTCAAGGACCTGCGGACCAACGTCGAGACCTCCGACACCCAGGGCGTGCTGGACGGCGACCTCGACGACTTCATGGGCGCGGCTCTGGCCCAGCGCGTCGGCGCGACGCGGGAGGGGTAGGGCTACTCCGCCGCCACCACGCTCAGCGCCGGGGCTTCCAGGGCGGGCGTCTCGGGGCGGATGAGCGCGAGGCTGCGGCCCTCGAAGTGGGCCCCGGCCTCGATGGCGAGCTCGGTATGGCTGATGTCGCCATCCACCCTGGCGGTGGACCAGAGCTTGACCCGGCGGGCGCAGATCACGCCGGCCACGCGGCCGCGGACCTCGACGGAGTCGGCGTGGATGGCGCCGGTCACCGCGCCGGTCTCGCCGATCACGAGATGGCCGACCCGCAGGTCGCCCTCGACGGCGCCGTCGAGGTGCAGGTCGCCGGCGGTCTCAAGGTCGCCGCTGATGCGGACGCCCTCGGCCACCAGCGAGGCCATGGCGAGCTTGCGTCCGGCGTCCGCCGGCTCAGTCGCTTTGTGCGGCTTGGAGAACATACTGCCCGGCCTTCAGGAAACGGCCCGGGTTCTGGGCCCGACCGTTGACCCATACCTCATAGTGAAGGTGGGTCCCAGTGGAACGGCCGGTGGAGCCCATCGCCGCGATTCTCTGCCCAACCGCGACGCGCTGGCCGCGCTGGACCGCGAAGCCTGAGAGGTGAGCGTAACGGGTCTTCAGGCCGCGGCCGTGGTCGATCTCCACCACGTTGCCGTAGCCCGAGCGCTGGCCGACGTAAGACACGACGCCGGGGCCGGTGGCGAAGATCGGCGTCCGGTGGGCGCCCGAGAAGTCGAGGCCCGAATGATAGGCCGGTCGGCGGGTGAAGGGATCGAAGCGCACGCCGAAGCCGCTGGTCTGGGCGCCGGCGGCGGTGGGCCGCTGGATCGGCAGGTCCTGCGCGGCCTCGGTCAGCGCCTGCGCCTCATTGAGGTCGCGGGCGGCGCGCTGGATGCGCACCGCGAAGTCGTCGTCCACGTCCAGCACGGCGGCCAGGGCGCGAGGATCCTTGGACTCGATCAGCGGCCCGCCCAGCGAGCCGCCCCGGTCGGTGAACGTGGACGGCTGCAGGCCGGCCATCCGGAACGCCAGCCGCAGCCGGTCTGCGCGGCTCTTGGCGTAGCTGTCGGCGGCCTCCAGGAGTTGTTCCTGGCCGATGCGAACCATCTCGACCCGGCGCACGGGCGCAGCGTCGGCGTTGCTGGCGAGCGCCCGGTTGATCGCGGGGGTCAGGGCTTCGGCGGCGCCTGGCGCGCCCTTCATGTCGGTCAGCAGCAGGGCGAGGGCGGCGTGGCGCTTCTCGATCGAGGCCGCCATGTCGTCGTTGGCGCCCGAGGCGGCGTTCAGCCGGGCCATGGCGCTGTCGAGCCGCGCCTGGCGGTCGGCTACGTAGCGTTCGGACTGGGCCTTCAGTCGGGCGATCTCGCGGTCGGCTGCCGAGACGGACAGGATGTTCACCAGCATGGCGGCGGTGGAGACGCCCATCCAAAGGGCCGCACCGGCCACGCCGCTGGCGATCACCAGCTGCTTCTTGGTGCTGAGGACGAACGCCTTCATGGCGCCGCCGGAGCGCACATAGAGGTGCCGTTCAGGAAACAGCTCGACGAGCGAGCGGCGAAGCTGCGCCAGGCGGTTCATGCGTAGGCTGTAGTCCCCTGACCCCGTAAGGACCCGGCGATATGCGACGACTTTTTCCCGGCAGGCAACCCGGAACGGGCGAATCGCGCCCGATGGCGACGCCTTGCCACGTGGTTAATATCGATTAACGGAAAGGCCGCCCCGTCGCCCTCCGCTTTCAGCCGCCTTTGACCGCCGCCAGCACGGCCTCGGCGTGGCCCGGCACCTTCACCTTGCGCCAGATCTTCGCGATCCGGCCGTCGCGGATCAGGAAGGTGGAGCGGTCGATCCCTATGTACTTGCGTCCATAGAGGCTCTTCTCAACCCACGAGCCGTAGCGCTCGACCACCTGGCCCTCGGGGTCCGAGGCGAGGGCTATCCCCAGTCCGTACTTGGCGGTGAACTTCTGATGCGCGGCGAGGCTGTCCTTCGAGACGCCGATCACCGTCGCCCCGGCCTTGGCGAACTCCGGCGCGAGCTCGGTGAACGCCTGCGCTTCCTTGGTGCAGCCCGAGGTGTCATCCTTCGGATAGAAGTAGAGCACGAGGGTCTTGCCCGCGAAGTCCGACAGCCGCACGCGGCCGTCGGGGGTCTCGAGGTCGAAGTCGGGCGCTGCGGCGCCTTCGGTCACGTCGGTCATTCCGCTCTCCTTAGACCGGCTTCACGAGCACGATCTTCTTCTTGCCGGCGCCCAGCTTCACCACGCCGTCCACGAGGTCGGCCGCGGTGACAACGCGGTTGGCGTCGGTCTCGGCCTTGTCATTGACCCTGAGGCCGCCACCCTGGGCCAGGCGGCGCGCCTCGCCCTTGGAGCCGGCCAGCCCGGCCGCCACGGCCAGGTCCGCGAGTTGTAGGCCGCCTTCCAGCTCTGCCGCCGGGATCTCGTGGGTCGGCAGGTCGGCCGATAGCCCGCCCTGCTCGAAGGCCGCTTGCGCCGCCGCCGCGGCCTTCTCGGCCTCGGCGGCGCCGTGCAGCATCCGGGTGGCCTCGTTGGCCAGCACCTTCTTGGCCTCATTGATGCCGGCGCCGGGAAGGGCCTCCAGCCGCGCAATCTCGTCGAGCGGCAGGTCGGTGAACAGGCGCAGGAACTTGCCCACGTCGGCGTCCTCGGTGTTCCGCCAGAACTGCCAGTAGTCGTAGGGGCTTCGCATGTCGGCGTTCAGCCACACGGCGCCGGCTGCGGACTTGCCCATCTTCGCGCCCGACGAAGTCGTCAGCAGCGGCGTCGTCAGGGCGAAAGCCGATTTCTGGTCCATCCGGCGGACCAGCTCGACGCCGTTGATGATGTTCCCCCACTGGTCCGAGCCGCCCATCTGGAGCTGCACGCCGCGGGTGCGGTTCAGGTGCAGGAAGTCGACCGCCTGCATCAGCATGTAGTTGAACTCGAGGAACGTCAGCGGCTGCTCGCGCTCCAGCCGGAGCTTCACGGAATCGAACGTCAGCATGCGGTTGACCGTGAAGTGCGGCCCGTACTCGCGCAGGAACTCGATGTAGCCGAGCTTCGATAGCCAGTCGTCGTTGTTGACCATCACCGCGTCGGTCGGGCCGTCGCCGAAGGTCAGGAACTTCTCGAACACCGTCCGGATGCTGGCGATGTTGGCCGCGATATCGGCTTCGGTCAGCAGCTTGCGGCTCTCGTCCTTTCCCGACGGATCGCCGACCTTGGTCGTGCCGCCCCCCATCAGCACCACCGGCTTGTGTCCGGCCTGCTGCAGGCGGCGCAGCATCATGATCGAGATCAGGTTGCCCACGTGCAGGCTCGGCGCCGTGGCGTCGAAGCCGACGTAGGCGGTCACGATCCCGCCGGCCGCGGCGGCGTCCAGCTCGTCCGGGTGGCTCACTTGGTGGATGTAGCCGCGCGCCTGCATGGTCTTCAGGAACTCGGACTTGAACGCGGGCTCGGACATCGCGGGCATCTCGGTTGACGGTGGCGCGCGCTCTAGCACGGCCGGATCGGAGATTTCGAGGGACATGGCGGACTCCTTTGAAGGCGGAGGCCGGCGGGTCCTGATTGTCGGGAGGTCGCGCCGGCCGTTGAGGGGCAGGCGCGAGGGATCGGACGCCTGCTAGAGGGGCAGGCGGTAATAGCGGCCGGTGCGGGCGGCAGGTCCGATCATCGCGGGCTAGCTAGCGGTCCTCGGACATGGCAGTCAAGCTCGCATGCTCGTGCTGGGATTCATGACCGGGACCTCGCTGGACGCCGTCGATATGGCCGTCCTGGAGACCGATGGCGTGGCGATCCAGGCCTTCGGCCCGGCGGATGAGCGCAAGCTGACCGACGCCCTGCGCGACGTGCTGATCGAGACGACCCGTCAGGCGCTGGCGTGGGAGCGCGGCGCGCCCGAGCCGGCCATCTTCCGACACGCCGCCGAGATGGTCGCCGAGGAGCACTTCGCCGCCGCCGAGGCTTTCCTGCACGCCAACGACCTGTCCTGGCCCGATCTCGACCTGATCGGCATGCACGGCCAGACGGTGCTGCACGAGCGTCCGCGGGACGGCGTACCCGGCCGGACGGTCCAGCTCGGCGACGCCGCAGCGCTGGCGCGGTTGACCGGCCGGCCGGTGGCCTTCGACTTCCGCAGCGCCGACGTCGCCGCCGGCGGGGAGGGGGCGCCGATCGCCCCGGCCTACCACCTGGCGCGCGCCCGGGCGTCCGGGCTGACGCCGCCGCTGGCGGTGCTGAACCTGGGTGGTGTCGCCAACATCACCTTCTGGGGCGGCGAGGACCGGTTGGCTGCCTTCGACACCGGACCCGGCAACGGCATGCTCGATCTGCTGATGCAGGCCCGGCGCGCCGGGCGCTACGACGCCGGCGGCAAGTACGCCTCGGTCGGCCGCGTGGACGAGGGGGTGCTGCGGACGCTGCTGTCGCACCCCTATTTCGACGTCCCGCCGCCGAAGTCCCTCGACCGTTTCGACTTCCCGCTCGAGCCTCTGGAGCCGCTTCAGCTCGAGGACGCGGCCGCGACCCTGGTGGCCTTCGCCGCCGAGGCTGTGAAACGCGGCCTCGCCCACGCACCCGTCGCTCCGACCGAGGTGATCGTCACAGGGGGCGGCCGCCACAATCCCGAGCTCATGAAGGCCCTCGCCGAGCGCCTGCCGATGCCCGTGCGTCCCGCCGAGGACCACGGCTGGCGCGGCGACGCCATCGAAGCCGAGGCCATCGCCTTCCTGGCCGCGCGCTGCCAGCGCGGCCTTCCCGTCACCTGGCCGTCGACAACGGGCGTGAAGACGCCCCTGGCCGGCGGCCGGATCGTCCGACCTTAGAGGAGTACGCCATGCGCAAGGGTTTCTGGATCGCGGCCGTCTCGGCCCTCGCGCTGGCCTCGCCCGCCGCGGCGCAGTCGTTCGACAGCGCCGTCTTCGCCGGGGCCAAGAAGGTCCAGCCGAAGGTGATCGAGTGGCGGCGCGACATCCACGAGCATCCCGAACTCGGCAACAATGAGGTCCGCACCGCGGCGCTGGTGGCCGAACACCTGAAGAAGCTGGGCATCGAGGTCCGAACCGGTGTCGGCAAGACCGGCGTAGTCGGCGTTCTGAAGGGCGGGCGGCCGGGCGGCGTCGTCGCCCTCCGCGCCGACATGGACGGCCTGCCGGTTGAGGAGCAGACCGGCTCCCCCTTCGCCTCCAAGGTCACCGCCACCTACAACGGCCAGACTGTTCACGTGGCCCATGCCTGTGGCCACGACGCCCACGTTGCGATCCTGATGGGCGCTGCCGAGGTGCTGGCCGGGATGCGCGACAAGATCCCCGGCACGATCGTCTTCATCTTCCAGCCGGCCGAAGAGGGCCCCCCGATCGGCGAGGAGGGCGGCGCCCCGCTGATGATCAAGGAAGGCGCGCTGAAGAATCCCGCGCCCAGCGCGATCTTCGGCCTGCACGTCTTCCCGGGCGAGCCGGGCCAGCTCGTCTGGCGTTCCGGCCCGATGATGGCCGCCTCCGACCGCTACGAGATCAAGCTGAAAGGCAAGCAGACCCACGGCGCCAACCCCTGGTCGGGCATCGACATCGCCTCGATGCAGGCCGAGATCGTGCTGGCGTTCAACCAGATCGCCGCCCGCCAGGTGAACGTCACCCGCACGCCGACGATCCTGACCGTCGCCACGGTGCATGGTGGGGTCCGCTACAACATCATCCCCGACGATTTCACCCTGGCGGGCACCCTCCGCACCTTCGATCCCGACCTGCGCAAGGACGTGATGGCCCGCGCTGAAAAGGCGGTGAAGTCGATCGCCGACCGTTACGGCGGCTCCGGCGCCATCGAGTGGGGCAACCCCAACCCGGTGACCAGCAACGACCCCGCGCTCACGGCGAAGATGAAAGCCACCCTCGGCCGCGCGGCGGGGGGCAAGGTGCGCGACGACATCGACTACATCACCGGCGCCGAGGATTTCTCCTACTTCCAGCGTCAGGTGCCGGGCCTGTTCTACCACCTGGGTATTGGCTTCCCGAAGGGCGTGAACCACTCGCCGCTGTTCAACGTGATGGACGAAGGCGCGCTGGAGGTCGGCGTCCGCGCCCAGGCCCTGACCGCGCTGGACTACCTGGTGACGGCGAAGCGCTAGATCCTCGCCGGGCTGCGCGGCTCGTCTGGCTCGGGTTCAGGCAAGGGGCGAGCGAGATCCTCGGCGGCGTCGTTTACGGCGTCGCCGTGGGCCACCGCTTCTGGGGCGTCCGGTGCATCCAGCCGCAGCGCTTCCAGCGCCCTGTCACCTTCCTGTCCGAACAGGCTGCGCAGCCGCACGTCCATCTGCGGGAACGGTACTTCGACGCACGCCCGCTCCAGAGCATCCGCGATCGCCCAGTTGTAGGCGGCTTTCATGGCCCCTGGCCGCTTGACCGCATCCAGTGTCGGCCAGACCAGCAGCTCGAACTCCAAGCCTGACTCACCAAAGCCGGTGAGCCAGACCTGACTGCGCCGGTCTTCCGTCTCGGGCATAGTGAAGGGCACGCTGCGCGCGGCCTCGAGCACCACCTCGCGCACCTTCCGACGATCCGAGGCGTACGCGACGCTGAACGGGATGTGGATGCGGCTCGTACGGTTGCGCAGGGTCCAGTTCACCACGGGGCCGTCGATGAACTTGGAGTTCGGTACGATGACGTCGATGTTGTCGTTCGTGCGGATGCGGACGGCGCGCGGGGCGATCTCCTGCACCAGTCCGCGCTTGCCATCCTCCAGCTCGACGTAGTCGCCCACATTCAGCACACGGTCGAAGATCAGCACGAGGCCGGAGACGAACTCTTTGACGATGCCCTGCAAGCCAAGGCCGACGCCCACGCCGACGGCGCCGGCGAAGATGGCCAGGCTGGAGAGGTTCAGTCCAACGGTCGACAGCCCGGCGACAACGCCCACGAGCGTTAGCCCGTAGGTCGTCAACTTTTCGACGATGTAGAGCGCCTCGCGTCCGTGCGTCGCGCGCCCCCGGAGCCGCCTGAGGGCGGCGCCGGCCACCCTGGCGATCAGCACCGCGACCGTGAACACCAGGATGCCTGCGGCGATGCCGCCGAGCGTCACAGGCGTGCGGCCGATGGCGAAGAGTACGTATCCGCGGATGTCTTCGAGCTCGGCCATCGGGGCAGCCAACGCGGCCGCCTTAACCGCCGTTCCGCTTTCCGTGAGGTTCCTCTTGCCGGTCAAACAATCGTTCGACACGGTGAACGCCGATAACAAACGGAGGGAACGGCATGGCGGACGATCTGGGGTTCGACCCGAACGCACTTGCTGAGAAGTATCGGGCCGAGCGCGACCGTCGCGTCCGTACGGAAGGCAACGAGCAATATGTCGAGATGGTGGGCCAGTTCGCCCACTACCTCGAAGATCCCTATGTCGATCAGCAGGTGACCCGCGAGCCGCTCACCGACGACACCGAGGTGGTCATCATCGGCGGTGGCTTCGGCGGCCTGCTGGCTGGCGCGCGCCTGCGCGAGGCCGGGGTCCAGGACCTGCGGATCATCGAGAAGGGCGGGGACTTCGGCGGCACCTGGTACTGGAACCGCTATCCCGGCGCAGCCTGCGACATCGAGAGCTACGTCTACCTCCCGCTGCTGGAGGAGGTCGGGTTCATGCCGGAGCGCAAGTATTCCCGCGCGCCCGAGATCATGCAGTACAGCGCGAAGATCGCCGAGAAGTACGACCTCTATCGCAACGCCTGCCTGCAGACCGAGGTGAAGGCTGTCCGCTGGGACGCCGACGCCGCGCGCTGGATCATCGAAACCAACCGCGGCGACGCCATAAAGGCGAAGTTCGTGATCATGGCCAACGGCCCGCTTCATCGGCCCAAGCTGCCCGGCATTCCCGGCGTCGAAGGCTTCAAGCGCCACAGCTTCCACACCAGCCGCTGGGACTACGACTACACCGGCGGGGACTCGCTGGGCGGCCTGACGAACCTCAAGGACAAGCGGGTCGGCATCATCGGCACCGGCGCCACCGCCGTGCAGTGCATCCCGCACCTCGGCGAATGGGCCAAGGAGCTCTACGTCTTCCAGCGCACCCCCTCGTCGATCGACGTCCGCAACGACCGGCCGACCGACCCGAAGTGGGCCGCCAGCCTGCAGCCTGGCTGGCACCAGCACCGAATGGACAACTTCAACATCCTGGTGTCGGGCGGCTTCGCGGAGGAAGACCTCGTCAACGACGGCTGGACCGACATCATCGGCAACATCCTGCTGCTGGCCCGTCGAAAGGCCGAGGCCGGCGAGCCGGTCGAGAACCCGGCCGAGCTGATGCAGCTGGCCGACTTCAAGAAGATGGAGCAGGTGCGGGCCCGGGTGGACCAGGAGGTCGCCGACCGCGCGACCGCCGAGGCGCTGAAGCCCTGGTACAACCAGTTCTGCAAGCGACCGTGCTTCCATGACGAGTATCTCGCCACCTTCAACCGGCCTAACGTCCACCTGATCGACACGCAGGGCCGGGGCGTCGAGCGGATCACCGAGACCGGCGTCGTGGCCAATGGTCAGGAGTTCGAGGTCGACTGCCTGATCTACGCCACCGGCTTCGAGGTGGGCACGGACTACGCCCGCAGAGCCGGCTATCAGGTCTACGGCAAGGACGGCCTCACCCTGTCGGAAAAGTGGGCGAACGGCATGGAGACCTTCCACGGCTTCCACGTCCGCGGCTTCCCGAACCTGTTCGTGGTCTCCACCGGCCAGTCGGGCTTCTCGGCCAACTTCCCGCACATGCTCAACGAGCAGGCCAAGCACCTGGGCTACATCATCCGTCACGCGGTGGATCGCCAGGTTCGCACCCTGGAGGCGTCGGCCGAGGCCGAAGCGGCCTGGGTCGACACCATCGTCAAGCTGTCGGTGATGCGCGATCAGTTCCTCAAGGAATGCACCCCCGGCTACTACAACAACGAGGGGAAGGTGGAGCTGATGAACAAGAAGAACACCTCCTACGGCGCCGGTCCGGTGGCCTTCGCCAAGGTGCTCGACGCCTGGCGCGCCGAGGGCGAGCTGAAGGGCCTCGAACTCAACACCTGAGGCCGCCTGCACCGCATCTGCACAGGGTGCGGATCACCCCGTGACGGCGGCCCGCTACAGCCGGGTCGTCGTTCACGAGGGTCAGCCGATGTACGCTCCAGTTTTCCCCCAGGCCGTTGACGCGCCCGCCGCGGGCCGGAACATGCGCGTCATGTCCGAGGTCCTGGTCGTCGACGACGATCCCCACATCCGCCAGCTCCTCGTCTTCGCCCTGGAGAAGGCCGGCCTGTCCGCCCGCGAGGCCGAGGACGGGGAGGCGGCGCTCGCCTTGATCGGCAAGGCCGCGCCGGACCTCGTCATCCTCGACATCAACATGCCCAAGCTGGACGGGCTGGAGGTCTGCCGCCGCCTCCGGGCTCAGGGCGAGCTGCCGATCCTCTTCCTTTCGTCGCGCGACGACGAGATCGACCGCGTCCTCGGCATCGAGCTGGGCGGCGACGACTATGTGGTCAAGCCGTTCAGTCCTCGCGAGGTGGTGGCCCGCGTCCAGGCCATCCTGCGCCGCGCCCGCACATCCCAGCCGCCCGCCGCCGCAACAGGCCTGGCGCAGGGCCGGCTGTCGCTCGATCCCGAGAGCTGGACGGCCCGGTGGGACGGCGGAGAGGTGCCGCTCACCGTGACTGAATTCGGCATCCTGAAGATCTTGATGGCCGCCCCGGCCCGGGTCTTCACCCGCGACGCCATCATCGACCGCCTGCATGGACCGGGCTTCGCCATCACTGACCGCACGATCGACAGCCACGTCCGCAACCTGCGCGGCAAGTTCGCCTCGGTCGGCGGCCACGACGTGGTGGAGACCCGCGCCGGCGTCGGTTACCGCCTCGGGCCGTGCCAGGGCGGAGCGGCTTGATCGAGCGCTTCAAGGACTGGGTCGGCGGCTGGTGGCCCCGCCTGCGGCTGCGGACCATCCTGTTCGCCGTGCTTCTCTTCGCTGCCGCCATGCCGCTGATCGGCATGGTCTCGCTCAGGGTCTATGAGAACACCCTGGTCCGCCAGACGGAGGCGGAGCTGGTCGCCCAGGGCGCGGCGTTGGCCGCCGTCGCCTCGCTCACCTGGCCTGGCGCCGCGCCCCAGGCGCCGCGGCCCAAGGATCCGCCGCCGGGCTATTTCAGCCCCGAGTTCACGACCATCGACCTCAGTCGCGACCCCGTGCTGCCCGAGCGCCCGCCGGCGAGGCGTGTCCGCTCCGCGCCGGATCCGGAGGCCATCCAGGTCGCACGCGGTCTCGCCCCAGTCGTCGAGCGCACCCTGCGCACCACCCTGGCCGCGGTGGCGATGATGGACCGGCGCGGTGTGGTGGTGTTGGGCCCGCACCTCGGCGGCTCGTACGCCGATCTGCCCGAGGTGCGCGACGCCCTTGCTGGACACTCGCGCACGGTGCTGCGCGTGAATGGCGACATCTCGCCCCGCTACCGCTTCGAATGGCTCTCGAAGGCCTCGACGATTCGCCTCCACTACGCTCGCCCGATCCTCGTCGACGGGAAGGTGAAGGGCGTGCTGCTGTTCTCCCGCTCGCCCCGGGCGCTGTTCCGGGGCCTCTACGAGGACCGGGGCAAGTTCCTGCTGGCCATCGGGGTCATCTTCGGGGTGCTGGTCCTGCTTGCCAGCCTGGTCTCTCGTGGCGTGACGCGTCCGGTTGAAAAGCTTTCCGCGGCGGCGCGCGAGGTGGCCGCCGGCGGCGGCGCCATCCCGCCGACACCCCGCACCGCCGCGGCCGAGATCCGCGACCTCTATGAGGACTTCGGCGCCATGGCCGAGCGGATCGAACGCCGCAGCGCCTATCTGCGCGATTTCGCGGCGGCCGTGAGCCACGAGTTCAAGACCCCGCTCGCCGGCATCCGCGGCGCCGTCGAACTCCTGCAGGACCACTTCGAGACGATGTCCCCCGACGAGCGGCGGCGCTTTCTGGCCAATGTCGAAGGCGACACCGACCGGCTGAACCAGCTTGTCGGGCGTCTGCTGGACCTCGCACGCGCCGACATGGCGACACCTGAGACCGGCGCTGTCGTCGACCTGGCCGAGCCCCTACGCCGCGCCGCCGACGCCCAGCAGCGGCCGGACTTCGCCGTGACCGTGCAGGCGGCGCGCGACCTGCCGCGGGCGGCGGCGCCGGCGGCCACGGTCGAGAGCGTCCTCGACATCCTGTTGCAGAACGCCCGGCAGGCCGGCGCGCACCGCGCCGATGTGCTGGTGGAGGTCCAGGCCGATACGCTGCGATTGATCGTGTCCGACGATGGGCCGGGCGTGCCGGCGGCGGATCGGGCGCGCCTCTTCGAGCCGTTCTTCACCAGCCGGCGCGCCGAGGGCGGGACCGGCCTGGGCCTGCCCATCGCGCGGTCGCTGCTCGCCGCCTGCCATGGCGGGATCGCACTGGCCGAAGGGCGCGGCGCGTCCTTCGTCGTCACCCTGCCGCGCGCCGACGCCTGACGCCGGGTATCGGCGTTCGGCGATTCCGGTTTAGGTTGGGCCTCCATATCCGGCCTGGAGGGGGAACCATGGTTCAGCAGGCGATCGACGGGCGGCCGGCTCGCGCGGCCCGGCCCGACTTCTATCTGGTGGTGGCCGCCCTGACGGCGCTGGTCATCTTTCTCGGTTTCGCGCCGTCCTTCTACCTAAAGGGGGTGACCCACGCGCCGCCACCGCTGACGCCGCTCTCGATCACCCACGGCGTGGTCTACACGGCCTGGTTCGCGCTCTTCGTCGTGCAGGCGGCGCTCGTGCCGGCCAAGCGGATCGCGCTGCACCGCCAGCTCGGCATGACCGGCGCCATGCTGTTCGGGGCGATGGTCGTCCTGGGGTTGTCGACCGCCATCACGGCGGGGCGGCTGGGCCACGCGCCGCCCGGTTCGCCGCCGCCGCTGGTGTTCATGGCCCTGCCAGTGCTGGGCATTCCGGCGCTCGTGGCGGTGGTCGGCCTCGCCCTGCTGATGCGTCGGCGGCGTGACTGGCACCAGCGCCTGATGACCGGCGGCTTCATCATGATCGCCCAGCCGGCCATCGGCCGGTTCTTCATCCCCGCCGGTGTGCCGCAATGGCAGATGCAGGGCTCGTTCGTGGTGATCGAGCTGATGCTTCTCGCCGTCACCCTCTGGGACAGCCGCCGGGAAGGGCGGCTCCACCCCGCCTGGCTGGTGGCGCTGGGCGCGACAGGCGTCTTCCACCTTGCGGTGACCTGGGCCTTCGCGGGCGCGGACTGGTGGATGGCGCTGGCCGGCTGGCTCACCCGCACCGCCTGAATAGGCCGCCTGCACGGAATCTCCACGCCGAGCGCCGGGCGTGGTGCATGTGTCGCGGCCAGGATCGCGACCATGGACGAGTCACTTCTCCCGACGCCCGGCGGCTACAGCCTCTCCCTCGCGGCTTCCGGGCAGGCCTGGTCCTGGCGGCTGACCACGCCTGAAGGGACCAGCCTGGCCGGTTTCGCCCCCGACCGGACCAGCGCCCGGCGGTCAGCCGCCTTCGCCGCCTTCACCGCCGAGGCGCTGACCCGGGCCCGTCGCCGACGGGTCTAGGCGAGACGCGTGGACCGGCGGCGCAGCATGGCGCCGGCGCCGGCGAACCCGGCGATCATCAACGCCCAGGCGCTCGGCTCGGGTGCGCTCGAGACCACGCGTGGCGTGCCGGTGACCCGGAGATTGTCGAAGATGGCGCCGGCGCCCGTGATGCTGTGGTCGCTGGCGAACTGCAGGCGCAGGTGGACGGCGCGACCCGCGAATTGAGTGAGGTTGAAGACGGTCCGGCCGGCGCCGATGCCGGTGACTCCGGCGGCGCCCAGCGCGCCCACGTGGTCGTTGTAGGCGGAGGGCGTCGCCTGGAACGGCCGCGAGGGGTCGAAGGCCTCGCCGACGGCCGCGGCCAGCAGGTTCCAGCCGTCCCATCGGCGTTCGGACGTCAGCGTCCAGTCGAAGCTGAAGGTCGCGTCGGTGACGCCGCTCAGGTCCAGGGTCAGGTCGTAGAACGAACGCTCGTTGTTTCCATACGGGCCGTTGACGTGGCCCATCTTGCCGTCCGCCACCGCGAACTGTCCGCCGAGCATCTCCTTGGCCGAGAGCCCACCGGAGAAGTCCTGCGAGAACAGGACGGCCGCTTGGGCGGGGGCGGCGGCGAGGGCGAACGTGGCGGCGGCGGCGAGCGTCGCTGTCTTCAGTCGAACGAACATTTGATACTCCAGGACTGGCTTGCGATGTGCAGGCCGGCCCGTGCCCGCGTCGCCGCCGGCTGTCGTCCGCTGGTCGACAGGGCGACCGAACCGTCGATGAAATCCGCCATCCCGGCGACGAACGCCGACGTTCCTGCGTCGGGCGTCCCGAGGCCGTACGTCAGGCCGTCAGGGTGACGTAAAGCTCGTTCTCGATCACCCACTGGCCGGTGGTCTTGCGCCAGACCGCCAGGTAGGTCCCGCCCATCTCGCGATCCGCCCACCGGCCGGTCCAGTGTCCGCGCTCCGCCGCCCGGTGGCCGCCGGCGTCGATCGTCACGTCCTCGGTTTCGCGCACATAGGCGACGAACCCCGGCTCGGCGAACTGCGCCGCGAAGGCCGCCAGCACCTCCTCGACTCCCAGGATCAGCCCGCCGTCGCCGACGATCAGCTTCACGTCCGCGGCGAAGAAGGGCCGCAGGCGCGCGGCCTCATGCGCCGCGATCAGCTTGTTGGTCAGCTTGCGGCGGGCGCGGACGGCGTCGGCGGGAGCGGTCGTGCCGCTTGCTTAGGCCGACGGGCGAGGGCGCGCCAGCGGGACGCGACGGTCAACCAGCATCGCGCGCCGCCCCCTTGCAAAACGGCCCCGCGTCTGCTGTAGTTGACGAAATAGTCAGATAAGGGAGGGTCGCCATGAGCGTCATCAGGATCGAAGACGTCGCATTCGTGCGCTTCCGGGCGCCCGATCTGGCGCAGATGCGCGCATTCCTGGAGGACTTCGGCCTGACCGTCGTCGACGAGACCGCCGACCGGCTGGTTGCGCGTGGCGCCGGGACGTCGCCCGTCGCCCACATGACCGAGCGGGGCGAGGCTGGCTTCATCGCCGTCGGCTTCCGCGCAGCAAGCCTTGAGGACCTCGAGGCCCTGGCCGCCCACGAAGGCCTCGCCACAGAGCCCTTCGACGCGCCCGGCGGGGGCCGGCGGCTCGTTCTCGCCGATCCAGACGGTCAACGGGTTGAGGTGGTCGCTGGCCAGACGCCCGCCGATCCGCTGCCGACTCCGACGACCCAGCCCTGGAATATCGCCGCGAGCCACGACCGGCTCCGTCTGACCAAGCGGGTCGTGGCCGGTCCCGCCCACGTCCTGCGCCTGGGCCACGTGGTCCTGAACGTCTCGGACTTCCGCGCGTCAGAACGCTGGTACAAGGACCGCTTCGGCTTCATCACCTCGGACGAAATCCAGGTCACGCCGGAATTCGCCCTGGGCGCCTTCATGCGCTGCGACCGGGGCGATACGCCCACCGACCACCACACCCTCTTCCTGGCCCAGAGCCCCAAGGGACCCGGCTTCAACCACGCCGCCTTCGAGGTCGTCGACTTCGACGACCTGATGCTGGGCCACCAGCGCCTGAAGGACGCCGGCCGCCACGCCGAATGGGGCGTCGGCCGCCACATCCTGGGCAGCCAGGTCTTTGATTACTGGCGCGATCCCTGGGGCCACACGCTCGAGCACTGGACCGACGGCGACGTCTTTACCGCGGCCGACGGCTCGAACGTCGCCAGCCTGCAGGACCTGCTGGGCGTCCAGTGGGGGCCGGCCGCGCCCCCGACCATGGCCTGAAACCCGAGAGTCATCATGAAACTCGCCACCTACGACGCGGGCGCCGGCCCGCAACTCGGCGCCGTCGTCGGCGACCGCATCGTGCCCCTCGGCGCCGGCCTGCCCGGCGAGATGGCCGCCCTGATCGCCGCCTGGCCCAAGGTCCAGCCGCAGGTCCGTGCGGTCGTGGCGGCGGGAGACGGCGCCTTGCCGCTGGCGCAGGTGCGCCTGCTCGCGCCGATCCGTCGGCCTGGCAAGATCATGGCCATCGGCCTGAACTACGCCGACCACATCGCCGAGAGTAACCTGGGCACGCCCGAGCATCAGGTCTGGTTCTCCAAGGCGCCCACCGCCGCCAACGGCCCTTACGATCCGATCCAGGTGCCCAAGGTCTCCCAGGCCCTCGACTACGAGGCCGAGCTGGTGGCCGTGATCGGGCAGGGCGGCCGGCACATCACCCGCGAGGACGCCCCAGCCGCCGTCTTCGGCTACTGCTGCGGCAACGACGCCACCGAGCGGGCCTGGCAGCACCGCACGCCGCAGTGGGTGCTGGGCAAGTCGTTCGACACGCACGCGCCCTTCGGCCCGTGGATCACCACGGCCGACGAGGTCCCCGACCCGCACGCCCTCGGCATCCGCTGCCTCGTCAACGGCGAGGAGCGCCAGAGCTCCAACACCCGCCACTTGGTCTTCGATGTCTGGGACCAGATCGAGCACCTCAGCCACGCCATGACCCTGGAGCCGGGCGACCTGATCTTCACCGGCACGCCGGGCGGGATCGGCGCGGCCATGAAGCCGATGCGGTTCCTGAAGGACGGCGACCGGGTCCGCGTCGAGATCGACGGCCTGGGCGCTCTCGACAATCCCTGCGCCAACGAGGTCTGAGCCGTGCCCGCTCCCCAGGAATGCGAGGTCCTCGTCGTCGGCCTCGGACCGGTCGGTGCGGCGCTGGCGGCCATGCTGGTCGAGGCCGGCGTCTCGGTGATCGCCATCGACCGCGACACCGAGGTCTATCCGATGCCCCGCGCGGTCCACCTCGACCACGAGATCATGCGGATCCTCCAGCAGCTCGGCGTCGCCGAGCAGGTGCGCCGCAATGCCCGCGAGCTGCCGGCCTACGAGTTTCGCGCCGCTGACGGACAGCTTCTGATCTGTCTGGAGCCACCGGCCCAGACGCCTTCAGGCTGGGCCGGCGGCTACATGTTCCACCAGCCGAGCCTGGAGCGGGCGCTGCGAGACGTCCTCGTCGGCTCCACCCTGGCGGACGTGCGCCTGGGCTGCGCGTTCGAACGCCTGACGCAGGACGCCGAGGGAGTCACGGCCGAGATTCGCGACGCCGATGGTCCGGCGACGATCCGGGCCCATTACCTGATCGGCTGCGACGGAGGCTCCAGCGCCGTCCGCGCCGCGATCGGCGGGCGGCTCTTCGACTACCAGTTCGACGAGCCCTGGCTGGTGGTGGACGTGAAGGTGCTGCCAGGCGCGCGCACGCCGGACGTCAACCTGCAGATCTGCGACCCGGCCCGGCCCACGACCTGCGTGCTCAGCGGCCAGGGCCGCCATCGCTGGGAGTTCATGCTGCTTCCGGGTGAGGCCCCCCAGGCCATGCTGGCGGACGACGTCATCCAGACGCTGATCGCGCCCTGGGATTGCGGCCCGGTCGAGATCGAGCGGCGGGCGGTCTACCGTTTCCACGGTCTCGTCGCCGAGACCTGGCGCGAGCGCCGCGTTCTGCTGGCGGGCGACGCGGCCCACCAGACGCCGCCGTTCGCAGGGCAGGGGATGTGCTCTGGCCTGCGCGATGCGGCGAACCTGGCCTGGAAGCTGGCGGCCGTGCTTCGCGGCGAGGCGAGCGACGCCCTGCTCGACACCTACCAGGCCGAGCGCGAGCCCCACACGCGGGCCCTGATCGAACTGGCCATCGGCATGGGTCGGGTGGTCTGCGCGCTGGACCCGGACGCCGCCGCCGCACGCGACGCCGACATGCTGGCCCGCCGCGCCGCTGGCGCGCCCCCGCTGCCGCCGCTGCGCCCGCCGCCGTTCGCGGCAGGCTGCATCCTGGTCGGCGCTTCCGGCGCCGGAGAGACGTTCCCTCAGCCCACTGCGGGCGAAGGGCCCCGCCGCCTGCGCCTCGACGACGCGCTCGGCGACGGCGCCTGGCTGATCACCCGGACGCCGGCTCCGGCTTCGCCCCCCGGCGTCCAGGTGGTCTGCGTCCAGGACGACCTCATCGCCCCGTTCCGCGCCGGCGTTCTCTCCTGGCTAGAGGCGCACGACGCCCCGGCGGTGCTGGTCCGCCCCGACCGCTACGCCTTCGGGACCGGGGAGCCCCCCGTCCTGCTTGCCGCCTGGGACCGGGCCCTCGCGCCCCTTCGCCGCGCCGCCTGACCTTCAAGGATCCGCTCGATGCTTCGCCTCCACCACGCCCCCATGGCGTGCTCGCTCGCCAGCCGGTTCGCCCTGGCCCTGTCCGGACTGCCGCACGAGATCGCCGTGGTCCGCACCACCCGCGGCGAGCAGAAGACCCCCGCCTACCTGGCGATCAATCCGCGCGGAAAGGTGCCTGCGCTGGAGACCGACGACGGCGTCCTGACGGAGTCCACGGCCATCCTGCCCTATATCGCCGACCTCGCGCCCGCGGCCGGCCTGCTGCCGCCGGCGCGCACGTTCCAACGCGCCCAGGCCCAGAGCTGGCTGTCGTTCCTCTCCAGCACCCTGCACGTAGCGCTCTCGACGGCGATGTTCCCGCCGCCCGGCTGCGACAACGACGTCGCCCGCGCCGCGGCGCTGGAGCGCGTGACGGCGGCCCTCGCCGATGTCGACGCCCACCTCGACGGCCGCGAGCACCTGCTCGACGCCTTCAGCGTCTGCGACCTCTACCTGCTGACGTTCATCCTCTGGCGCGCCGCCCCGGCCTTTGCCGGCCGCTTGCCCGCCTACCCGAATCTCGACCGGTTCCAGCAGGCGCTGCTTGCGCGGCCCGAACTCGTCGCGATCCTGGGCGAGGAGATGAGGTTGAGATCGGAGGCCTGAGCGTGACCCCGCCTGAGCGTCGCAATCCCCGCGCGGAGCGCACGCGCGCGGCCCTGATCGCCGCGGGCCGTCGGCTGTTCTGCGAGCGGCCGGTCGACGCCGTCACCGTGGACGACATCGTCCAGGCGGCCGAGGTGGGGAAGGGGAGCTTCTACAACCACTTCACCGATCGCGAGGGCCTGGTCCGCGCCATCTCGGCCGAGATCCGGGCCAGCATCGAGCGCGCCGTCGGCCGCGCCAACGCCGAAGTCACGGATCCGGCCCGGAGGGTCGCCCGCGCCGTTTGCACCTATCTTCGCTTCGCCCTCGACGAGCCCGAGCGGGCCGGCGTGCTGGTCCGCATCCACAGCGGCCACACCTCGATGTCCTCGCCGCTGAACCAGGGGCTCGTCGAGGACGTCTCGGCCGGCCTCGCCGCCGGCCGCTTCACCCTGCCGACCCTGGAGGCCGGCGCGCTCTACGTGCTGGGCGTCACCCAGCTCGCGCTGGTGCGCGTGGTGCAGGAGCCGACCTCCAGCGTCGCCGTCAGCCTCTCGCAGCAGATGGTCTCCCTTCTCCTGCGCGGCCTTGGGCTCGCGGGCGGCGAGGCCGACCAGATCGCCGCTCAGGCCAGCGACGAGATCGTTCGCCAGGGCGCCTACGCCGCCGCCTTCCAGGACCCTGCCGGAGCCGCCCATTGAGCCCGCGACCGCTGACGCCCTTCGAGGGCATGGACATCCGCACCCTGATCGACAATCAGGCCGCCCGCCGGGGCGAGCACCCGTTCCTGATCTGGGAACCGTTCGAGGGCGCCGGCCGCACGTGGAGCTACGCCGAGTTTGCTCGTGAAGTCAGGCGCTTCGCCGCGGGCCTTCAGGCGCGCGGCGTCCAGCTCGGCCAGCGGATTATCGTCCACCTCGACAACTGTCCGGAGTCGGTGATCGCCTGGTTGGGCTGCGCCTACGCCGGGGCGGTGGCCGTGACTACCAACGCCAAGTCCGCCAAGGACGAGCTGGCCTACTTCGCCACCCATAGCGGGGCCGTCGGCGCGGTCACCCAGCCGAAATTCGCCGCGCTGCTGGCCGAGTCCGCGCCGCACTTGCCCTGGGTCGTCGTCACGGAGACGGACAACGGCGCGCCGGCGCAGGACGACGTGACCGCCTTCGAGGCGTTCGATGCGCTCGCCGGCGATCCGACCACCCTGGCGTCGCGACCGCACGATCCCTGGGCGCACTTCGGCATCCAGTACACCTCAGGTACGACCGCCCGGCCCAAGGCGGTGCTGTGGACTCACGCCAACGCCCTCTGGGGCGCGCGCATGTGCGCCCAGAACGAGGACCTGCGGCCCGACGACGTCCACCTGACGCATCTGCCACTGTTCCACACCAACGCTCAGTCCTACTCGGTGCTGGCGGCGCTGTGGGCCGGGGCGACGGTGGTGCTCATGCCGCGCTTCTCGGCCTCGCGCTTCTGGGACGTCTCCCTGAAGCATGGCGCGACCTGGAGCTCGCTGGTGCCGTTCTGCGCCAAGGCCCTGGCCGGCCAGCCCGTGCCCAAGGACCACCGCTATCGCTTCTGGGGCAACGGAGTGTGCGAGCCGGCCTGGGACCGTCTGTTCGGCGTCAAGACCATCGGCTGGTGGGGCATGACCGAGACGATCACCCACGGCACGGTCGGCTCGGCTCACCAGCCCGACGCCCCCATGTCGATGGGCCGCCCGTCGCCCGCCTATGAGATCCACGTGCTGGACGAGGAGGGACAGCCGGTGGCGCCTGGCGAGGTGGGCGATCTGTTCGTCGGCGGTCAGCGCGGGGTGTCGCTGTTCCTGGAATACGCGGGCGATCCGGCCGCAACCGCCGCGGCCTTCCGCCCGGACGGCCTGTTCATCACCGGCGACCGCGTGCGCCGAGGCGAGGACGGCTTCCTCTATTTCGCCGACCGCTCGAAGGACATGCTCAAGGTGGGCGGCGAGAACGTCGCCGCCTCCGAAATCGAGCGGGTGATCGCCGGCGTGCCGGGCGTTTCCGAGGTCGCCGTGGTGGCCATGCGTCACCCGATGCTGGACGAAGCTCCGGCCGCCTTCGTGATTCCGGGGCCCAGCGCGCCTGCCGACCTGGCCGACGCCATCGCCGCCGCCTGCGCCACGGGTCTCGCGGCGTTCAAGCGCCCGCACCTGATCCGCCTCGTCGACAGCCTGCCCCGTTCCACCCTCGAAAAGGTCGCCAAGGCCGAGCTGCGGGCGCTGCTCGCACAGGAGGCCGGCGAGGCGAGGTGAGGGGCGGCCGCCGAAGGACCCGCCGACCATCAACTCCCGCAACAGGCATCGGAGAGGGCGCCGAGCAGGCCGTCCTTGTCGATGAGCGGCACGAGCCCGCCGTTCACCACCCGGCGAGTCCCGGCATCCACGGGGTCGAGCCGAGCCCAGTCGACGTCGGCGACGCCCAGTTCCACTTCGATCTGCGGCCCAGGCCAAGCCCGCCAGGCGCGGGTGACCCCATAGGCCTCTTGCGCCGTCCTGGCGAAGGGAAACCCGATCCCGCGCAGCACCCGCCGTAGCCAGTCGTCGTCCGCCGCCCAGCGGTCTCGATCCGTCGCCAGCATCATGAAGTCCAGGTCGGACCCGGGACGCGCCGCCCCGCGCGCCCAGGAACCGACGACCGCCAGGGCCCGGCAGCCGGGTTCGATCCGCGCCCACGCGGCCAGTCCGTCCTGCAGGCGTCGGGCGTCGTCCAGCGTCATGTGGCGACGCTATCGCGGCGCTCGCGCCGCCCGCAATCCACTCGCACGACGCGCGTTGTCGCGCGAATACTCGTAATGATCATCTATTCTCGCTTGTCAGTTGTATTTGCGCAGAACCGTCTCCCCATAATGGGTCGATGCGACAATCTTCTACATTCTCAGTTAATTACCGCGCGAGTGTAGGTGAACGACGAAATGTGACGTCCACATCGAGGAGGCCAGCCGGTTTCTATTGATGAGGGCGCGCCAAATGCATGCGCGGTCCTACGAATTGTTAACCACAACATTCCCGAAAGTCGGATCTGGCGATCCGAGCGACGCGCGTCTCGCGGGCGAGGGCGACTTCCGGCGCGCCCGCACGGGCGCCGATCCCGGGGATCCCGGGACGCATCGCCCGTTCCACACCATTCCGGTGAAGTTCGCCGCAATCTGCGCGCTCGCATTCGGCTGGATGGGCCTCAGCGTCTGGCTGTCACGCCCCTGGCTGCATGACCTGTCCGCGGCGACCGACCCTCTGTTCGCCCTACTCGCCATCGTCTTCATCGCCTACGTCCCGGGCTTCATGAACGCCTTCGTGTTCGGCGCGCTGCTGCTTGATCGGCGCCCGCCACGCCGGCGTCCGGCGGCCTATCCGCCGGTGAGCGTGCTGATCGCCGCCTACAATGAGGCGGGGGCCATCGGCGACACGCTGCTAAGCCTGTCGCGCCAGGACTACCCCGGCGAAGTCGAGATCGTTGTGCTGAACGACGGCTCCACCGACGCCACGGCGGATGTGGTCCGCGCCGCCATCGAAACCCTCGCGTTCCCGCCCAACATTCATGTCCGACTGGTGGATTTCCCCAGGAACGCAGGCAAGGCAACTGTGCTGAACCGCGGCCTCAGCCGCGCGCGCCACGACCTGATCGTCACCGTCGACGGCGACTCCTGGATCCACCCGGACGGGCTGACCCACCTGGTCGAGCGCCTCCTGTCCGACCCGCCCGAGACCCAGGCCGTGGCCGGGTCCATCATGGTCCGCAACTCGCGCCGCAACCTGCTGACCGCGGCCCAGGAGTGGGACTATTTCCACGGGATCGCCGCCGTGAAGCGCATGCAGAGCATGTTCCACGGCACGCTGGTCGCCCAGGGCGCATTCTCCATCTACCGCCGTGAAGCGCTGGAGGCGGTCGGCGGATGGCCCCCCTGTGTCGGCGAGGACATTGTCCTGTCGTGGGCGATACTCGAGCGTGGCGACCGTATCGGTCACGCCGAGGACGCCATCTGCTTCACTAACGTGCCGACCCGCCTCGGCGCCTTCGCCCAGCAGCGGCGGCGCTGGTCGCGGGGCCTGATGGAGGCGTTCCGGGCCCACTGGCCGCTGCTGTTCCAGGCCCGCTTCCGGACCGTGTTCGTATGGTGGAACTTCTGCTTCCCGCCGATGGACGTGATCTACACCTTCGTCTTCATCCCGGGGCTCATCCTGGCCGCCTTCGGCCGGTACGACATCGCCGGGCCGATCACCCTGGCCGTGCTGCCCCTCGCAGCGATCTGGAACCTGCTGATGTTCCGGGTCGAGCGCCGGACCTTCCACCAGGAGCGCCTCAGGGTGCGCCACAACGTGGCGGGCTTCCTGGTCTACGCCTTCGCCTACAACATGATCCTCCAGCCAATCTGCGTGCTCGGCTACGCCTCCGAGGCGCTCGGCCTTCGGAAGACCTGGGGGCGGCCGTGAGACCCGCGGCGGTCCTGCCGTTGTTGGCGGCGCTTGCCGTGGCCCCGCTAGCGCACGCCGGCCAGGCGGTGACGGTCGACGGCTTCCTGTCCTCCGACGCCGACAAGACCGAGGTCGCGCGGTTCGGCGTCAACCTCGACTGGATGAGCGAAGGGCCCGATCGTCACCAGGGCGTGCGGATCGAGCAGGCCCGACTGGATGAGCGAAGGGCCCGATCGTCACCAGGGCGTGCGGATCGAGCAGGCCCGCTTCAGCCCGCTCGGTCAGGAAGCCACCGAGGACCTGCGGGTCTACGTCCGCCAGGCGGACGTCACCGGCGGCTGGACCTGGAAGGCCCAGGTGGGGACCGACGGCGACACCGTGCTCGGCGCGCTCAACGCCCACAACGACGCCCGCTGGCGCCAGGAGTATTTCCTCGAGCGGGAGATTATCGAGACTCCGCAAGGGCTTGCCCGGGGCGTCTACTACACCTTCGCCGGCGGGGCGCTCGACGTGCCGATCGACGCCCGGAACACGGTGACGGCGGTCGGGGCCGTGCAGGCGTTCACCGGCCGGAACGAGCGGCTCCACCTCCGGGCCAGCTACGTCCATGTGCTGGCGCCGGACTGGGGCCTCACCGCCCAGCTCCGCTCGCGCTGGTTTCACAGCAGCCATCCCGGGGAATACGACTACTTCTCGCCGCGCGACTTCGTGCAGGTCACGCCGACGCTGCAGATTCGCCGCCGCACGCACGGATGGCGCTATCTGGTGGCTGCCGGACTGGGCGCCCAGAAGCAGACCGGCGGCAAGTGGCGCGCAGCGCGCACGGTGACCGGCCAGCTCACCAGCCCGCCGACCCGGCAGGGCTGGGCCGTCGATGCGGCCTTCGCCTACAGCAATACGCCCGTCGGCGCGGGCTATACCTACGACTATCGCCAGTTCAGCCTGGGCCTGACGCGGGCGTTCTGAGTCCGCGAGCGAAGAGGGCGGCTACGCCGGGTTGGCCGCCAGTCGCTTGTCGAGATAGGCGCCGACCCGCGATTCCACGTCGGGCAGGTTCTCCATCCAGAAATGGCTGGCGCCCTCGACCACCTCATAGTCGATGACGATGCCCTTCTGCGTCCGGAGCTTGGAGACGACGCGTTCGACGTCGATCGGCGGCACCACGGTGTCCGACCCGCCATGCAGGATCAGGCCCGAAGCCGGGCAGGGGGCCAGGAACGAGAAGTCGTAGGCGTTGGTCGGCGGGCTCACCGAGATGAAGCCGTCGGTCTCGGGCCGGCGCATCAGGAGCTGCATGCCAACCCAGGCGCCGAACGAATAGCCGGCCACCCAGCACTGACTGGCGGCCGGGTTGGTGCTCTGCAGCCAGTCCAGCGCCGTCGCCGCGTCGGCCAGTTCGCCGATACCGCCGTCGAATTCGCCCTGGCTGCGGCCCACCCCCCGGAAGTTGAAGCGCAGGACCGAGAAGCCGCGCTTCATGAACAGGTGGAAGAGCTGAACCGCCACCGGGTTGTTCATCTGGCCGCCGGCCTTGGGATGGGGGTGCAGGATCAGTGCGACCGGAGCGGTCTCGCTCTTGCCCTGGGAATAGCGCCCCTCGATCCGCCCGGCCGCGCCGGTCAGAACCACCTCTGGCATACGAACCTCTTTCTTCGCCCCAGAATACTTGACTGCCTTAGTGGGTCTTCCTAAGTCGCAGCCATCCGGCGCGACCCGGGCCCACGCGAGCCGGGGCTCATAACATAAGCCGCTACGGATGCGCGGGAAAACTGCATCGGACCCAATGCCATGCGTCTCTCCACCAAAGGTCGCTACGCCGTGATGGCGATGGCCGACCTCGCGCGCCGCGAGAGCGAGGCTTCGCGGGCGGTGGCCCTGGCCGACATCGCCGCGCGGCAAGAGATTTCCCTGTCCTACCTCGAACAGCTCTTCGCCCGGCTGCGCCGCAAGGGGCTGGTCAAGAGCGCCCGCGGTCCAGGCGGCGGCTACCGGCTCGCCCGTGCGGCCGAGGTCACCACCATCGCCGAGATCGTCCACGCCGTCGACGAGCCGCTGCGGGCCACCCGCTGCCAGGCCGCCAAGGGCTGCATGATGAAGGGTGAGCGCTGCCTGACCCATGACCTCTGGGCCGACCTCGGGGCGCAGATCGAGGGCTATCTGTCCTCGGTGAGCCTCGCCGACGTGGTCGGCGGCCGGCTGCGCGACCGGCGGGTGGCCGCATGAGCGTCTATCTCGACCACAACGCCACCACGCGGGTTCGGCCCGAGGCGATCGCCGCCATGATCGCCACCCTTGAGCAGGTGGGTAACCCGTCCTCGATCCATGCCGCCGGTCGCGCGGCCCGCGCCGTCATGGAACAGGCGCGCGAGCACGTCGCCGCCCTCATCGCCGCGCCGGCTTCCACCGTCGTCTTCACCAGCGGTGGGACCGAGGCCAACGCCCTCGCGATCGACAGCGCGGTCGCCGCCGGCTGCCGCCGTCTCATCGTCTCAGCCATCGAACACCCCAGCGTGGTCGACGCCGCCGCCGCCTCCGACGCCGCGGTCGAAGTCCTGCCCGTGACGCCCGACGGTCTCGCCGATCTGGATTGGTTGCGCGAACGTCTAGCGCGCTGGGACGCCGCCGACGGCCGGCCGTTCGTCGCCCTGATGCTCGCCAACAACGAGACCGGCGTGATCCAGCCTGTGCGGGCCGCCGCCGAGCTGGTCCGCGGGATCGATGGCTGGCTGCATGTCGATGCGGTCCAGGCCGCCGGCAAGATCGACGTCGACAGCCGTGGGCTCGGCGCGGACACGCTGGCGATCTCGGCGCACAAGATCGGCGGCCCCATGGGCGTCGGCGCCCTGACCTTCGGGCCCCGTGCGGTCCTCTCGCGCCGCCAGCATGGCGGCGGGCAGGAGCGCGGGCGTCGCGGAGGAACTGAGAATCTACCCGGAATCAGTGGGTTCGGGGCAGCGGCTAAGGTGGTGTGCGCCGCCAAGGTCGCCACGACCTGCGACGCCGCGATCATGGGTCGCCTGAAGGCCGCCGGCGCCCAGGTCGTCGCCGAACGCGCCCCGCGTCTCGCCAACACCCTCTGCCTGGTCACGCCCGGCTGGGAGTCGGATCGCCAGGTCATGGCGCTCGACCTCGCCGGCGTCATGGTCAGCGCCGGCTCGGCCTGTTCCTCCGGGAAGGTCAAGGCCAGCCCGGTGCTCGCCGCCATGGGCCTCGACGACCTCGCCGGGACGGCCATCCGCGTCAGCGGCGGCTGGGACACCACCGAACAAGACTGGAACCGGTTCGCCGACGCGTGGCTCGAAGCCCACGCCCGTCACGCCGCGCGCCGGAAGGAAGTCGCCTGATGGCCGCCGTCAAACAGACAGTCGATCACGTCCAGTCGCTTGAGCGCTACAAGCACGGCTTCGTCACAGAGATCGACCAGGAGTACGCGCCCAAGGGCCTCTCCACCGACATCGTGCGCTTCATCTCGGCCAAGAAGGAAGAGCCGGAATGGATGCTGCAGTGGCGACTGGAGGCTTTTGAGCGCTGGCTGGCGCTGGAGGAACCGGACTGGGCGAAGGTCAGCTTCCCCCGCATCGACTACCAGGACCTTCACTACTACGCCGCGCCCAGGACCAAGGAGGGGCCGAAGAGCCTCGACGAGGTCGATCCCGAGCTGCTCGAGACCTACAAGAAGCTCGGTATCCCCCTGAAAGAACAGGAAGTTCTGGCGGGTGTGCAAGGCGCGCCGCGGTACGCAGTGGACGCGGTGTTCGACAGCGTCAGCGTCGTCACCACCTTCAAGAAGGAGCTGGCCCAGGCCGGGGTCATCTTCTGTTCCATGAGCGAGGCGATCCGCGAGCACCCGGACCTGGTGCGCCAGTACCTCGGCTCGGTCGTGCCGGTGAGCGACAACTACTTCGCCTGCCTGAACAGCGCGGTCTTTTCGGACGGCAGCTTCGTCTATGTTCCGCCGGGGGTGCGCTGCCCCATGGAGCTCAGCACCTATTTCCGGATCAACGCCGAGAACTCCGGCCAGTTCGAACGTACGCTGATCATCGCCGACAAGGGCGCCTACGTCTCGTACCTGGAAGGCTGCACGGCCCCGATGCGGGACGAGAACCAGCTGCACGCCGCGGTCGTCGAGCTGGTCGCCCTCGACGACGCCGAGATCAAATATTCGACGGTCCAGAACTGGTACCCAGGCGATCCCGAGACCGGAAAGGGCGGCATCTACAACTTCGTCACCAAGCGCGCCGACTGCCGAGGCGACCGCTCGAAGGTGAGCTGGACCCAGGTGGAGACCGGCTCTTCCATCACCTGGAAGTACCCCTCCTGCGTCCTGCGCGGGAAAGAGAGTTCGGGCGAGTTCTACTCGATCGCCATCACTAATGGCCGCCAACAGGCTGACACCGGCACCAAGATGATCCACCTGGGCGAGGGCACCCGCTCGCGGATCATCTCCAAGGGCATCTCCGCCGGGAAAAGCAGCAACACCTACCGCGGCCTTGTCTCGGCCCACCCGAAGGCCAAGGGCGCACGGAACTTCACCCAGTGCGACAGCCTGCTGATCGGCAAATCGTGCGCGGCGCACACGGTGCCCTATGTCGAAGCCCGCAACGGCCAGACGGTCTTCGAGCACGAAGCCACGACAACGCGGCTATCCGAAGATCAACTTTTCTATGCGATGCAGCGTGGCCTTAGTCAGGAGGAAGCCGTCCAGCTCCTCGTGAACGGGTTCGTGAAGGACGTGCTGCAGGAGCTGCCGATGGAGTTTGCCGTCGAGGCGCAAAAGCTGGTGGCGATCTCGCTGGAAGGGAGCGTCGGATGACGGCGCGGCCCACCTACGACGGGGAGCAGACGGCGGTCGACGCCGACGGCGCCATGCTTCGGGAGTGGGACGGGGTCGTGCTGGTCCGCCCGCTCGCGGCGACAGCCCAGGGCAACTGCGAGAGCATGCCCCAGGTCATTCCGGCCGGCACCCGCGCCACGGCCATCGCGCTGATCGACCCGGACAAGGGCGTCTTCGACCTGGAATGCTACCTCGACGCCACCGGCGACCTCTACGCGTTCGCCCACGGCTCGGGCGCCGATGTACGGGTCATCGAGCGCATCGAGGACAAGAAGGCGGTGGAGATATGACCGCCGGCGCACGAAAGGTCCGGTCCCTCACGCTCCGCGACGCATTCGAGACGGAGTTCGCCCGGCGAGAGCTGGAGCGGCGCGCCCGCGAGGAGGCCGAGCGGAAACAGCAGGAAGCCGATCTCGGGAACGCCCAGGCCCTGTATGCGGCGGTGACCGCCGATGGCGAGTTCCTGGCTGCGCATGGCCTGGCCGCCGATGTCCGGCGCTACACTGTGTCGCTCGACCACGGGGATTTCCGCATCGCCGCCTACTTCGAGGCCGGCCAGGCGAACGTCACGCTGTCCGACAAGCGCACCGCCACCCCGGGCGCGACGGCGCCCCGCAAGCAACAGACCGTGGAGAGCGTCGACGACGCGCTTCAGGTCATGGCCCAGTTCCTCGCCGACGAGACCCACTGAATGCTTTCCGTCAAGAACCTGCACGCGTCCGTCGAGGGCAAGGAGATCCTGAAGGGGCTGACCCTGGATGTTCCGGCCGGCGAGGTGCACGCGATCATGGGCCCGAACGGCGCGGGCAAGTCGACGATGTCCTACGTGCTGACCGGCCGTGAGGGTTACGAGGTCACCCAGGGCTCGGCCACGCTGGACGGCGAGGACCTGCTGGCTCTGGAGCCGAACGCGCGGGCCGCCAAGGGCGTGTTCCTGTCGTTCCAGTATCCGCTGGAAATTCCAGGCGTGCCGGCGCTGACCTTCATCCGCACGGCCATGAACGCCCAGCGCAAGGCGCGTGGTGAAGCCGAGATCACCGCGCCCGAGTTCCTGAAGTTGGCGCGGGCTAAGGCGGCCGAGCTGAAGATCGACTTCGACATGCTCAAGCGCGCCCTCAACGTCGGGTTTTCCGGCGGTGAGAAGAAGCGGATGGAAATCTTTCAGATGGCGATGCTTTCGCCGCGCTTCCTGATCCTCGACGAGACTGATTCCGGCCTCGACATCGACGCGCTGCGGATCGTCTCCGACGGCGTGAACGCGCTGCGTTCGCCGGATCGTGCGATGCTCGTGATCACCCACTACCAGCGCCTGCTGGATTACATCAAACCCGACCGTGTCCATGTGCTGTCGGCTGGCAGGATCGTCGCGTCCGGCGGGCCCGACCTGGCCCTGGAGCTGGAGCGCGAGGGTTACGACAAGTACGCGAGGGCGGCTTGAACGTCGCTTCCGCCATACGTGACCGGGACGTCTCCCAGCTTCCGGGCAAGCGTGACGAGGATTGGCGCTGGACCGACCTGCGCGGTCTGATCCGCCAGGCGCCGGAGCCGTCCGCATCCGTCGACGCCACGCGCCTCGGAGCAGGACCGTTCGACGCCCTGGCCGATGAGGTCCTGACCGTCGCGAACGGCGAGGGCGCAGCGCACATCGGCGTGGAGCCAGGCGAGGCCAAGGTCGTGGCGCTACGGCTCGTCTCGCGCGGCGACGGCGGCCATGCGGCGCGGCTCTCGATCGAGGTCGAGGCGGCGGGCCGGCTGACGCTGCTGGAAACCTACGAGGGCGAGGGGAGCTATCTCGCCCACGCGGGGCTGCTGTTCAGCCTGGGCAAGGACGCGGTCCTCGAGCGGATCGTCTTGGCGGCCGACGACGCCGAGGGCGTCAGCGTCAGCCAGGCCGAGGTGCAGATGGCCCCGGGGTCCAGCTTCGCCCAGACCATCCTGACGACCGGCGCCCGTCGCCAACGTCTGGAGACCGGCATTCAACATCCCGGCGGCCATGCCGAGCTTCGCGCCGACGGCGTGTACCTGCTGACCGGGAAGCGCCATGCGGACCTGACGACCGTGGTCACCCACGCGGCCACCGACGGGCGGACCGACCAGCTCATCAAGGGCGTCGTCGGCGACCAGGCCCGGGGCGTGTTCCAGGGGCGGATCGTGGTCGCCCAAGGCGCGGACCGCACCGACGCCCGCATGGGCCACCATGCCCTGATCCTCTCGGATCGCGCCGAGGTCGACGCCAAGCCCGAGCTGGAGATCTATGCCGACGACGTCTCCTGCGCCCATGGCAACACGGTCGGCGCGCTGGACGAGGACGCCCTGTTCTATGCCCGCCAGCGCGGCATTCCAGAGACCGAGGCCCGGGCGCTGCTGACCGAGGCCTTCATCGGCGAAGTCGTGGACAGGATCGGCCATGAGCCGGCGCGAGAGCTGGTGCGCGCCTGGGCGGCCGAGCGGTTGAGGGGCTGAGCATGGCCTTCGACGCCCAAGCCGTCCGTGCGGAATTCCCGATCCTGCAGCGGCATGTCCACGGCAAGCCGCTGGTCTATCTCGACAGCGCGGCCTCGGCCCAGAAGCCGCGGGCCGTCATCGAGGCGATGAGCCGGGCGATGGAGCACTCATACGCCAATGTGCACCGCGGCCTGCACACCTTGGCGAACGAGACGACCGACGCCTACGAAGGCGCTCGCAGCGCGGTGGCCGAGTTCATCGGCGCCGAGACCCACGAGATCGTCTTCACCAAGGGGGGCACCGAGGCTGTGAACCTGGTCGCGAGCGGGATCGGGGCGTCGCTCCATCCGGGCGACGACATCGTGCTCTCGGAAATGGAGCATCACGCCAACATCGTGCCCTGGCACTTCCTGCGCGAGCGCAAGGGCGTGGTGCTGAAGTGGGTTCCGGTGACGGACGACGGCCGGCTCGATTTGGAGGCCTACCAGCGCCTGCTGGGGCCGAAGACGCGGGTGGTCGCCCTCAGCCACATGTCGAACGTGCTGGGCACCATCAACGACGCCAAGGCGCTGGCGCGGATGGCGCACGAGGCCGGGGCGCAGGTGCTCTTCGACGGCTGCCAGGCCATCGTCCACAAGCCCGTCGACGTGAAGGATATCGACGCGGACTTCTACGTCTTCTCAGGCCACAAGCTGTATGGCCCGACCGGCATTGGCATCCTCTACGGCAAGGCCGAGCGGCTGGCCGCCTTGCCGCCCTATCAGGGCGGCGGCGAGATGATCGGGACGGTGACGATGGACGAGATCACCTATGCCGATCCTCCTCATCGGTTCGAAGCGGGCACGCCGCCGATCCTGGAAGCCATCGGCCTCGGCGCCGCGATCCGCTGGCTGAGCGGCCTCGACCGGGCCGCAGTCGCGGAGCACGAGCATCGGCTGTATGCGCGGGTGCGCGAGCGGCTGGCCGGTTTCAACTGGCTCAAGGTCATCGGCGAGGCGCCGGGCAAGGGCGCCATCCTGTCATTCACCGTCGACGGCGCCCACGCGCACGATGTGGCGCAGATCCTCGACCGATACGGCGTAGCGGTCCGCGCCGGAGCCCACTGCGCCGAGCCGCTGATGCGGCGTTTTGGGGTGGCCTCCAGCGCCCGGGCGTCCTTCGCCCTATATAACACCGAGGACGAGGCCGACGCGTTCGTGGACGCCTTGACCAAGACCCAAGCCTTCTTCGCCTAGTGCAGATTGACCCGATGGACGACGCCGCAGCCCTGGATCCGACGCAGACGCAGCCGCTCAGCCAGGCCGAACTCGACGACCTGACCGACAAGCTGATCGAGAAGCTGAAGACGGTGTACGACCCGGAGATCCCGGTCGACATCTACGAGCTGGGCCTTGTCTACAAGGTCGACGTCTCGGACGACCGCGACGTGGCGATCGACATGACCCTGACGGCGCCCGGCTGCCCGGTGGCGGGCGAGATGCCTGGCTGGGTCGAGGATGCGGTCAACGAGATCCCCGAGATCCGGTCCTGCAAGGTGGACCTGGTCTTCGACCCGCCGTGGGACCCGTCGCGGATGAGCGACGAGGCCAAGCTCGCACTGAACATGTTCTGATGACACACCTCGACCTCACCCCGTCCGCCCCGCGGCCGCGCCGGCCGCGCCCCAAGGTGGTCACCCTCACCGAGGCCGCGGCCGCGCGGGTCCGCGAGATCATGGCCAAGGCCGAGAAGCCCTATGCGGGCCTGCGGGTCGGCGTGAAGAACGGGGGCTGCGCCGGCCAGGAGTACGTCCTGGAATACGCCGAGCAGGCAGGCGCGCTAGACGAGGTGGTCGAGGACAAGGGCGTGACCATCCTGGTCGAGCCCAAGGCGGTGCTGTTCCTGCTGGGCACCGTCATCGACTACGAGGTCAGCCGGCTCTCGGCCAAGTTCGTGTTCCGCAATCCCAACGAGACGGACGCCTGCGGTTGCGGCGAAAGCGTTACGATCCAGCCGGTGAAGCCGGACTGACGGTTCGCGCCGCCCGGCGGTGAACCGGGCGGTCGCGAAGGTCGAAGGCGATCAGCGTCCCTTGAATTGGGCCGGACGCTTCTGAACGAAGGCCATGATGCCTTCGCGGGCGTCTTCGCTGCGGGCTGCGATGCCCTGGGCGTAGGCCTCGGCCTCCAGCTGCTCGTGCCAGGAGTTGTTCAGCGATTCCCAGACGAGGTTGCGCGTCAGGCCCAGCGATGAGGGGCCTTCGGCCAGGGCGCGGGCGTACTGCATGGCCGCGTCCATCACTTCGGCGTCGGGCACGACCTTGTTGATCAGGCCCCACTCCGCGGCGGTCTTGGCCGGTAGCTTCTCGCCGAGGAGCATCAGTTCCATCGCGCGCGCCTTGCCCACCAGCTTGGGCAGCATCCAGGTGGCGCCGCCGTCAGGCACGAGGCCGATGCGGCGGAAGGCCAGCAGGAAATAGGCGCTCTCGGCGGCCACGACGAGGTCGGACGCCAGGGCGAGCGAGACGCCGACGCCGGCCGCCACACCGTTGACCGCCGACACCAGCGGCTTGGGCGACTTGCGCACCGAGGCGACGAAGGGGTTGAAGACCCGCAACAGCGACTGGTTCGGGCCGCCGGCCGGATCGGGGCGCCCGCCGCCCGCGGTGAGGTTGGCCCCGGAGCAGAAGCCGCGGCCCTCGCCGGTGATGACGATGGCGCGGACCTTGTCGCCATAGGCAAAGTCGTCGAAGGCCGCCTGAAGATCGCCCATCAGTTCCAGGCCCGCCGCGTTCAGCGTCGACGGGTCCGACAGGGTGATGATGCCGATGCCGCCGTCGATGCTGGTCTTGACCTTGGCGGGAGCCTGCGCGCCGTCCATGGCGATCCTCCGTTGAAACTTGATTGTCTCAATCGAAGGCAGAATACCCCGGCGTCAGCCAAGGCCCAAAGATCAGGCGGCGCGGGACGCCCCCCTGGGCGCGGTCCCGTGCTCGGCCACGGAGGTGCGGTTCCGGCCGGCGTGCTTGGACGCATAGAGGGCGCGGTCGGCCGACTCGATCAGGCTGGCCAGCGGCTCGCCGGGGCGGCGCTGGGCGATGCCTGTGGAAATGGTGATCGCGCCGAGATCCTCGTTGGTCGAGCGCCGCTTGAGGATACGCGACGAGATTTCGGCCCGGGCCGCCTCCATGGCGGTGACGGCGGACTCGGGGGTTTCGCCCGGGAAGATGACCGCGAACTCCTCGCCGCCGTAGCGGGCCGAGAACCGCGGCGCGTCGGCGATACGGCCGATCACGCTGGCGACGTAGCGGATCACCTGGTCGCCGGTCTGGTGGCCCCAGGTGTCGTTGAAGACCTTGAAGTGGTCGATGTCGACGACGGCCAGGGTCAGGGGCTGGCCGTTCGCCTCGGCCTCGGCGCAGGCGTTCTCGAGCGCCTCGTCGAAGGCTTTGCGGTTGGCGAGGTTCGTCAGGCCGTCGGTCATCGCGTCGCGGCGGACCTGGGCCAGGTTCTCGCGCAGGCGCGCCAGTTCGTCGGTGGTGTCGGCGAGCTGGCTTTCGAGCGCCTGGTTCTCCTCCCGCACCTTGCGGGTCGCCACGCTCAGGGTCTCGACCATGGCGCGGACCGCGTCGGCGTCCTGCTCGGCGAGAGACTCGCTGGCGGTGGCCAGTTGCTGGCCGTAGGCCTCACTGGTCTCGCGCGCCGACTCGATGGCGCGCGACACGCTGTCCAGTTCGTCAGACAGGCTCTTCCCGGCATTGAGGATCTCGCCCGAGAGCTTGGCCGCCAGAAGGTGCTGGGCGGCGATCTGCTCGCCCACCTGATCGGTGAAGGCGGCGCCGGACTGCAAGACGGAATCGATCTTGGCCGCCACCTCGCTATCCTTGGCGGCGACGTAGTGCATCCACAGCTCGAAGTTGAGCGCGGTCGGCCAGACGCGATGGCTTTCCATCGCATCGATTACCTTTCGGGCCAGTTGATAGGCCTTCGGGTTGCGGAGGAGGGAGTCGATTTCCGACGGCATGATCCCGACCATAGGGCCGGGACCCCAAACAGCCCGTTAAGGCCCCCGACTATTCGTCGTCGGGCTTGGCGACAGCCTGGCGCAACAGGAAGGCGGGCGTGTCGCCGCCGAAGCCGACCACCCGGTCGCCATCGTCCCGGTCGCGCCGGCGTTCGCCGCGCTCCGGGCGGGCCGGACGCTCGCCGCGCGGTTGAGGCGCCGGGCGAGGTTCGGCTTCGCGCCGAGGTTCAGCAGCCTGGCGGCGGGGTTCGGCCTCGCGGCGCGGTTCGCTGCGGGCGCCACGGCGGGGACGGGCAGGAGCCTCGGTCTCCTGCGGGGCCGGGGCCGGGGGCGGCGCAGGCTCGGCGACGGCGGCCTCGGCCTCGAAATCGGGACGACGGCTGCGGGGCGATCGGTCGCGGTCGCGACCACCCCGCTCGCGGCCCCGACCGGCCTTCTCACGACCGCGTCCGGGGCGCGGCTCGTCCTTGATGGTCGAGAAGTCGATGTCGAGAGTCACCTCGTCCGGCGTCTTGCCGATCAGCTTCAGGACCTTGTCGAGGTTCTTGGCGTCGGCGGGCGTCACGATCATGAACGCCTCGCCGGTGCGCCCCGCGCGGCCGGTGCGACCGATCCGGTGGACGTAGTCGTCAGCATGGTGCGGGACGTCGAAGTTGAATACGTGGCTCACCGCCGGGATATCGAGGCCGCGGGCGGCGACGTCCGAGGCCACCAGCAGCTTCAGTTCGCCCTTGCGGAAGGACTCCAGCGTCCGCATGCGGGTGGACTGGTCCAGGTCGCCGTGGATCGGTGCGGCGTCCAGGCCGTGCTTCTTCAGCGACTTGGCAACGATATCGACCTCGCTCTTGCGATTGCAGAAGACGATGCCGTTGTTGATCTCCGACCGCTCGATCAGCGCGCGGAGCGCCGTGCGCTTGGCCTTGGGGTCGGAGGAGGGGATGCGCGCCAGGTGCTGCGCGATGGTTTCCGCCGTCGTCGCGGGACGCGTCGCCTCAATCCGCTCGGGATCCTTGAGGAACTGCTTGGTCAGCCGGGTGATCTCGGGCGGCATGGTGGCCGAGAAGAACAGCGTCTGACGCTTGGGCGGCGTGAGCTTGAAGATGCGCTCGATGTCCGGGATGAAGCCCATGTCGAGCATGCGGTCGGCCTCGTCGACCACCATGATCTGGACGCCCGTCAGCAGCAGTTTGCCGCGCTCGAAGTGGTCCAGAAGGCGGCCGGGCGTGGCGATCAGCACATCGACGCCGCGGTCCAGCTTGAGCTCCTGGTCGGAGAAGGAGACCCCGCCGATCAGGAGCGCCCAGGTCAGTTTCTGGCCCTTGGCGTACTTCTCGAACGAGCTGGCGACCTGGTCGGCGAGCTCACGGGTGGGGGCGATCACCAGCGCCCGCGGCATGCGCGCCCGGGCGCGGCCAGCAGCCAGGCGATCGATCATGGGGAGGGTGAAGGCGGCGGTCTTGCCGGTGCCGGTCTGGGCGATGCCCAGGACGTCGCGGCCCTGCAGCGCCACGGGAATGGCGGCGGCCTGGATCGGCGTGGCGGTCGTATAGCCCGTCTCTGCGACGGCGGCGAGAGTCGCGGGGGACAGGCCCAGATCTGAAAATTCGGTCATTCGCTACTTGAGGGTGCGGGACGCTCCCGAGTGACCCGAGGGGGCATGCGGGTATTTCGCCACGCGGCGGCGCGGACGGACATCGCCGCGCGCGCGGAACATACGGCGCACGGTCACGGTGTCAACGCACGGTGCAGAACAGGGTTCAAGGCGCCTGTTGCAGCGCAGGGCCTCCGGGCGATGCGCGGGCGGGGTCTGGAGGGCGCGGAAGCGTGCAGGCATTTCACCCGGCGCTGGCGGATGCCTCCTCCAAAAGGGGGAGGCCTGAGCGCCGGTCTCCAGGGATGAAAAGGACCTCGCGTCCCCGGGCGCTTGCCGCGCGGCGCGGCCGGGCTCAGGGTGTCGCAACGGAAATGGGCGAGGGAGTGGCGTCATGAGCGTGGTGGAGCCGGGATCTACGGGCGCGGGAATGGTCGCGAGGGTGAAGGCGTTGCTGATGCGGCCGTCACCCACCTGGGACGAAATCGACGCGGAACCGGCGACTGTCGCCGGGCTGTTCCGCGGCTGGGTGCTGCCGCTGGCGGCGATCCCGGTCGTGGCAGGCGCGGTGGGCATGCTGGCGTTCGGCGTCAGCGGCGGCTTCATGGGCTTCGGCTTCAGCTGGCGGCCGTCGCCGCTCTGGGTCGTGGGTAACGCGCTCCTGCAGTACGGTCTCGGCATCGCCATGGTGTTCGTGATGGGCGTGGTCATCAACGGTCTCGCCAAGACGTTCGGCGCCGTCCAGGACCACACCCAAGCCATGAAGCTCGCCGCCTACGCCCCTACCGCGAGCTGGGTGGCGGGCGCGCTCATGCTGGTTCCGCAACTGGCGATCGTGGCGGTGTTGGGCGGGCTCTACAGCCTGTACCTGCTCTACGTCGGACTGCCGAAGCTGATGAAGGCGCCCGAGGAGCGGGAGCTGCCGTATTTCGGCGCTGTCGTGGTGGTGGCGATCCTGGCGTCGATCGTCATCGGGATCGCGACCAACTCGATCATGGGCGTCGGCCGGATGGGCGGCATGGCCGGCGCGGGCGCGATGAGCGGCAAGCTGAGCGTGCCGGGAAAGGGCGAGGTTGATCTTCGGCGACTGGAGGAACAGGCCAAGCAGGCCGAGGCGGCGGCGCAACGGATCCAGTCCGGCGAGGGGGTCGCGGCCACCGATCCCGACGCGCTGAAGGCGCTGCTGCCGGGCGCGGTGGCGGGCCTCGCGCGGACCGAGGTCGAGGGCTCGTCCGGCGGCGCTGGCGGCATCGAGGGTTCCCAGGCCGAAGCGACCTACGAGAAGCCCGGCGCCAACCTGCGCCTGCAGGTGACCGACCTTGGCGGCGCCGGCGCGCTCGCGGGGATGGCGAGCGCGTTCAAGGTGAAGTCGTCGAAGGAGACCGCGACCGGATACGAGCGCGTGGACACGATCGACGGACGCCTGACGCAGGAAAGCTATGACCGGTCCGCCAAGTCCGGGGAGTACAGCGTGCTGGTCGGCGAGCGCTTCATGGTCGAGGCGCGGGGCGAGGGCGTGACGATGGATGAGCTCAAGGCGGCGGTGAACGCGGTGGGCGTGAGCCGCCTCGAGAGCCTGGCGAAGGCGGATTAGGGCGCGTTCCCGATATAGACGCGGTCGGCCCGCCGGCTCAGGCGCACGAGCACCTCGTGCGCCACCGTGCCGGCGGCGGCGGCGAGGTCGTCGATGAGCGCGTTGGGCCCGAGCAACTCCACAGAGGCGCCGGGCGTGAGGGCGGCGTCGCCGATCTCGATGATCGACAGGTCCATGTTGACGGCCAGCAGCGGTCGGCGTGCGCCGGCGGCCCAGGCGTAGCCGCGGCCCGCGGCGGCCCTGATGATCCCGTCCGCATATCCCGCCGCGACCACGGCCACTCGCACCGCACGGTCGGCGGTGTAGACCTCGCCATAGCTCAGCCGGTCGCCGGGGCCGAGGTTGCGAATGTCGAGCACCGGCGCGGTGAGCATCGCCACCGCCTGGAGGCGCGGGTCGGGTCGCTCTTCGGGACCGCCGCCGTAGAGGCTGACGCCACCCCGGATCAGGTCATAGCGGTAGTCGGCGCCGAGGAAGGCGCCGGCCGAGGCGGCGAAGCTGGCGCGCACGCCGGGGAACAGGTCGCGGACCTGCCGGAAGCGGGCGAGCTGGGCCGGGTTGCGCGTCTCGGAGGGATCGGTGGCCGAGCCCAGGTGGCTCATCACCAGCGCGATATCGAGCCCTCCCAGGCCGCCAGGCGTGGCGAGCAGGGCGCGAGCCTCGGTCAGGGTCAGCCCCTGTCGGTTCATGCCGGTGTCAACCTGGATCGCGACCCGGAAGGCGCCCATGGCGGCGGCGCGGGCGAGGGCGGCGTTGGCCTGGGGCAGGCTGGAGATCACCGGCGTCAGGCGCGCGGCCGCCATCCGGTCGGCAGTTCCGGTCGTCAGGCCATCCAGTACGAAGATTTCGACGTCACCGGACGGCAGGTGCGCCCGCAGGGCCTCGCCTTCCCCCAGCCGCGCGACGAAGAAGCAGCGGACGCCCTCGGCGTGGAGGCGCCGCGACACCGGGCCCGCGCCCAGGCCATAGGCGTCGGCCTTGACCACGGCGCCGATCTCGGCCCCCGGCGCCTCGGCGGCCAGGACGCCGCGGTTGTGGGCCAGGGCGTCGAGGTCGACGGTCAGGACGGCGCGGTCGGGCGGATGAGACATCGCGCGTGGCCTAGCCGGAATGGCGGTCGCCCCGCTAGAGGCCACCGGGCGACTAGTGCTCCTCGTAGTGGTGATGGTGGTCGCGGGCGAGGTTGCCGAACTTGGTCAGGTCTTCGTTGAAGCTGACCTTCACAGTGCCGATGGGCCCGTGGCGCTGCTTGCCGATGATGATCTCGGCCATGCCGCGGACCTGATCCATCTGCTCCTGCCAGCGGAAGTGCTCCTCGGTGCCTTCGCGCGGTTCCAGACGCGAGAGATAGTAGCTCTCGCGGTACACGAACATCACCATGTCGGCGTCCTGCTCGATCGAGCCGGATTCCCGGAGGTCCGAGAGCTGGGGCTTCTTGTCTTCGCGGTTCTCCACCTGGCGGGAGAGCTGGGAGAGGGCGATGACCGGGACCGAGAGCTCCTTGGCGAGGGCCTTCAGGCCCTGGGTGATCATCGAGACCTCCTGCACCCGATTGTCCGGGCCGCCGGCGCCGGTGGTGATAAGCTGGAGGTAGTCGACGATGATCAGGTCCAGACCCACCATCCGCTTGAGGCGGCGGGCGCGGGCCGTGAGCTTGGCCAGGGTGATGCCGCCGGTGTCGTCGATGTAGAGCGGCGCTTCCTGGATCTCGAGGGCCGCGTCGCGGATGCGGCCGAACTCCATGGCGTCGATTTCGCCCTTGCGCAGGCGGTCGCCGGATACGCCCGAGACTTCGGCGAGCAGGCGCATGGCGAGCTGTTCGGACGACATTTCAAGCGAATAGAACGCCACCACCCCGCCGCGGACTGTTTTCTTCGAGCCGTCCGGCTGGGGCTCCCAGGCGTAATGCCGAGCGACGTCGAAGGCGATGTTGCAGGCCAGCGAGGTCTTCCCCATCGAGGGGCGGGCCGCGAGGATCACGAGGTCGGAGGGGTGCAGGCCGCCGATCTTCTGGTCGAGGTCGATCAGCCCGGTGGAGAGCCCGGCGAGGCCGCCATCGCGGCTATGGGCCTCGGCCGCCATGGCCACGGCCCCCCGCAGCGCGTCGGCGAAGTTGACGAAGCCCGAGGAGACGCCGCCGGTCTCGGCGAGCTGGTAGAGCTGCTGTTCCGCGGCCTCGATCTGATCGCGGGCGTCGAGTTCGGCGTCGCCATGCTGGGCCGTGGTGGCGATCTCGCCGCCGATCCGGATCAGGTCGCGGCGCAGGGCGAGGTCGTAGACCAGGCGCGCATAGTCCGGCGCGTTGGCCGCCGGCGGGGCGCGGTCGACGAGATCGGCGAGATAGCGGATGCCGCCCAGCTCCTCGAAGGCCGGGTCGCGGCTGAACTGCTCGGCCATCAGGATCGGCTCGGCCAGCTGGCCCTTGCGGATGTTGGTCTCGATCGCCGCGTAGAGCCGCTGGTGGAACGGCTCGTAGAAGTGGCGGGCCTGCAGATTGTCGCCCAGCCGTTCGAAGGCGGCGTTGTCGTACAGGATTGCGCCAAGCAGCGCCTGTTCCGCCTCCACGTTGGAGGGCGTATGCGCGATCGGGACGTCGGTGTTGACGGGGCGAAGGTCGAGCGCCGGGACGAGGGCCATGGCCTATCGGTACCCAATATGGGGACGAGGTTCACCGCGCCGGATGACACATTTGATAAGCCGTCCACACACAAATTCTGCCTGTGGATAAAGCTGCGCCATAGCTTCACGCTCCAAATGAAAACGGCGCGGACTCTCGTCCGCGCCGCCGTCAGATCCGGACGTAGGTTCCGGTCAGAAGTTCACCGACACCCGGCCGTAGAGATAGCGTCCCGAGCGGCCGAACGGGGCGTAGTTGGAGAACGGTGTGTTGGAGGTGGTGTTGAGCGCCGGCGGCGTCTTGGTGGGATAGACGTCGAACAGGTTGTCGGCGCCGACCGAGAGACGGATCTTCTCGGTGACGTTCCAGCGCGCCTCGACGTCGATCACGGTCCGCGGCTTCAGCACCAGGTCTTGGACCGGGGTCGTCCCCGGGCTCAGCACGCGGCCGTAGCGGGTGGCGCGGAACGTGGCCCCGAAGGCGCCGAGGCTCCAGTCCACCGAGCCGTTCAGCTTGGACTCCGGGGTGCCTTCCTCGAAGGTCAGAATGTTGACCCGGTCGAACAGGATCGGTGCGGGGTTCAGCGCCGCGAGCTGGGCCGTCTGGGGGACCTTCGTCACGTCGGTATTGTTGAAGTTGGCCCCGACGGTGAAGCCGTAGGTTCCCAGGCTGTCGGTGACCAGCCGGTAGTTGGCGATGATATCAACGCCCCAGGTCTCGGTGTCGACGCCGTTGATGAAGAACCGGCCGCCGCCGATGCCCACGAAGCCCTGCGACTGCAGATAGGCGCGGACGTTGGCCTGGGTCAGGTTCTCTGACAGCACGATCCGGTCGTTCACGTCGATCCGGTAGGCGTCGATAGTCAGGTTGAACGGGCCCTCGCGATAGACGATGCCGACGGCGAAGTTCAGCGACTCCTCGGCGTCGAGCGGCTTGGCGCCGAGCGCCGCGGCTACCGGATCGGTGGCCGGGAAGGTGGTGATGTCGAACGGCACCCCGTTGATGAAGTTGGTCGAGGTGGCGGTGTAGAACTGCTGCTGCAGCGAGGGCGCGCGGAAGCCGTTCTGGACCGAGCCGCGGATCGCGAAGTTGTCGTTCACGTCGTAACGCAGCGCGACCTTCCCGGTGACCGTCTCGCCGAAGTCGGAATAGTGCTCGGCGCGCACCGCGGCCGAGGCCAGGAGCTGCTCGGTGAGGTTCGCTTCCAGGTCGAGGTAGGCGCCGACGCTGGTGCGGTGCTTGTCGACCTCGTTGGCAGGGCGGAAGCCGGGGAAGACCTGGGCGCCTGACGGAGTAGGCGCGCCGTTCAGCAGCACGCCGCCGTTGCGGTAGGAGTCTGGCTCGCCCGCGAAGATCTCATAGCCCTCGCGGCGGACCTCGACGCCTGCCGCGACGTTCAGCGGCGAGGCGAGGCCCACGTCGTAGGTCCGCACGCCCGAAAGATTGAAGACGGCCTGGTCGTACTTGAAGCCACCGGCGTCGAACACGGTCTTGCTGGTCGGGCCGATGGACCGGTTCAGCGTGTCGCGGATGGTGAAATCCATCTTGTTCGAGCCGTAGACGAGGGACGTGTCCATGTCCCATTCGCCCAGTTTCCAGGTGACGCCGACCGCGCCGGAGAGGTCCTCCACCTCCGGATTGATCAGCGGCAGGAAGCCATTCGGGTAGATCTGAACGATGTTGCGATCGTCCAGCGACCGGCGGAAGAAGCCGGCCGAGGTGGAGTCGCGGTTCTGGTAGCTGGCCCAGCCGTAGAGCTTGGTGGTGTCGCTGAGCGCGTAGCCGGCGTTGGCGAACAGGGAATACTGCTGCAGCTCGGGCTCGCCGTACCAGGCGTTGTAGCGGTCGAAGCTGGCCTCGCGCGGGTCGAAGGCGCCGTTCACGAGGGCATACTGCTGGCGCCAGTCGGGCGCGGTGCGAATGGTCTTGTTCTGGTCGAGATATTCCGCGGCGAGAGTCAGGAAGCCGCCTTCGCCGAGGGACAGGCCGACCCAGCCTGAGAGGTTGATGGTCTCGCCGTCGGTGCGGTCGTACTTGGCCTTGTCGTTGACCGACCAGTTCGCGCCGGCCGGAACTGGGGCGACCAGCGTGCTCACCTCCGTGACGCGGGCGCCGTAGGTGGCGGTGAGGTTGCCGCCGCTGGAGGCCTCGCGCAGGCGCAGGTTCAGCACGCCGGCGATGGCGTCAGATCCGTACTGGGCCGAGGCGCCGTCGCGCAGCACCTCGATCGACTGCACGATCGCCGAGGGGATGGTGTTGAGGTCGACGGCCGAGGAGCCGCGGCCGATGGTGCCGTTGACGTTGACCAGCGAGGCCGAGTGGCGGCGCTTGGAGTTGACCAGCACGAGGGTCTGGTCCGGGGCGAGGCCCCGCAGGGTGGCCGGGCGGATGGTGTCGGTGCCGTCGGCGAGGCCGGGGCGGGGGAAGTTGTAAGAGGGCAGGGCGACCGAGAGCGCCTGGTTCACCTCGGTGACGCCGACGCGGTTCAGGCTGTCCTGGCTGATGACGTCCACGGGCACGGCGGTGTCGAGGGCGGTCCGGCCGGTGGCGCGGGTGCCGGTGACGACCAGTTCGGTGACCTCGGATTCCCCGGTCTGGGCCGCGGCCGAACCGGCGGCCAGCAGGCCAGCGACGGACGCCGCGGCGAGCAGGATGTGACGACGAAGCATGACGTTCCCCTAGTTGGGCCGTTGAGCGGCCTCAGCCCCTTGTGAAGGCCCAAGCTAGGAAGCGTCGCTTTTGACGCAAATGACAATTCGGCAACAGTGTTCAAAGAAAACGGCGCGGAGGAGGCCTCCGCGCCGCGATCTTTCGTCGGTGGTCGGGCCGATCAGGCCTCGACGTAGTCCTGCGCAGCCTGACCGGCGCCGCCTTCGAGGAGGTCGGCCGCAGCCTGATCGGCGGCGAGACGCTCTTCCTCGAACTGCGAGCTGATCACGTTCTCGCCGCGGGCCTGACGCTCGGCCTCGTCCGCGCTGCGGGCGATGTTGAGCGTGACGGTGACGGTGACTTCCGAGTGGAGGCGCACCTTCACCTCGTGCAGGCCGAGGGTCTTGATCGGCTTGTCGAGCACGACCATCGCGCGTTCGATCTTGCCGCCTTCGGCGTTGATCGCGTCGGCGACGTCGCGGCCGGCGACCGAACCGTACAGCTGGCCGGATTCGCCCGCCTGACGGATCATCACGTAGGACGTGCCGTCGAGCTTCTCACCGGCCTTGCCGGCGGCTTCCTTGGCCTTGGCGTTGCGGGCCTCGATCTCGGCGCGCTGGGCTTCGAAGACCTTGAGGTTGGCCGCGTTGGCGCGGAGGGCCTTGTGGCGGGGCAGGAGGAAGTTGCGGGCGTAGCCGTCCTTGACAGTGACGACGTCGCCGAGCGTGCCCCAGCCTTCCAGCCGTTCGAGCAGAATGACTTTCATGTGCCGCTCTCCCTTACTTCACGACGTAGGGGAGCAGGGCCAGGAAGCGTGCGCGCTTGATGGCCTTGGCCAGTTCGCGTTGCTTCTTGGCCGAGACCGCGGTGATGCGCGACGGCACGATCTTGCCGCGCTCGGACACGTAGCGCTGGAGCAGCTTCACGTCCTTGTAGTCGATCTTCGGGGCGTTGGCGCCGGAGAACGGGCACACCTTGCGGCGACGGAAGAACGGGCGGCGCGCGCCACCCGCGGAGGCGCCGGCGGCCGGAACCGGGGCGGCGGAGGTTTCGTCGGTCATAGCGAGAGCCTCCCTTTCTTAGAATTGCGGGGCGTCGTCGCGGCGTTCGCGGTCGCGATCGCGGCGGGCGAGGATCGGCGAAAGCTCCAGGTCGAGCTCTTCGACGCGCACGGTCATGTAGCGCAGCACGTCTTCGTTGATCGACAGCTGACGCTCCATCTCCTTCACCACGTCAGCCGGAGCGTCGATGGCGAGCAGGGAGTAGTGACCCTTGCGGTTCTTCTTGATCCGGTAGGTGAGGTTCCGGAGGCCCCAGTACTCGATCTTAGCGACGTTGCCGCCGCCTTCCTCGATGAGGTGCTTCAGCTGATCGTTGAGGGCTTCGGCCTGTTGCGGCGAGATGTCCTGCCGCGAGATGACGACGTGCTCGTAGAGCGCCATAGGTCCTTCTTCCGTTGTGGGAGGCGGCGCGTCCGGGGCGGAAGACCGCCGGATACGATGGATCTGCGACGCGGCGGCCGGGAGTTTCCCGACCCATGAAGGCTCCGCGTGAGACCGCCTTCCGTGAAGAGGCGGGCCAATAGGCGAAAACCTCCGCCGGAGCAAGGGTTTTCGGGGCGCCGTCAGACGCGGCTACTTCTTCTGATTGTACGCCTTCACCGCCGCGAGGGTCTCGCTGACGTGCTCGGTCGGGTCGAGCTTGGAGTAGGCGTGCAGGATCTGGCCGTTCGGGGCGATCACGTAGGAGGTGCGATCGGACCAGTCGGGCTTCATGGTCAGGACCGCGTCGTATTGCTTGGCGATCTTGGCGCCGGGGTCGGCGGCGACCGCGAACTTGCCCGCGCAGTGTTCCGTATCCTTGGAGAAGGTGGCCAGTCGGTCGGTGTTTCCGGCGGTGATGCCGATCACCGTGGCCTTGTTGGCCTTGAACTGGTCGACGGCCTGGGAGAACAGGCTGGCCTCGAGATTACAGCCCTTCGTGTAGGCGGCCGGGAAGAAGTAGAGAACCACCGGCCCCTTCTTCAGCGCCTCGGCGAGCGACAGGTTGACCGGGTCGCCCGAGAGGTAGCCCGGCGCGTTGAACATCGGCGCCTTGTCGCCCGGCTTGAGCGCGGCGGCGGCCGGCGTGGCGGCGACGAGGGCCGCGGCGGCGGCGAGGGCGAGGCGCTTCATGGCAGGGGTCCTCCGGTGTCTAGGTCAAAGCTGTGCGGTTCATACCTAGGCGCGGATACGCGCAAGGGAAGCCCCCGGACGCTCAATTGTAGTCGACGCTGACCGTCAGCACACCGGTGAAGTCCCCGGTCGGGGTGCCCGGCGTGAGTGTGAGACTGCCGCCCACGGTGAAGCTGTAGGCGCCCTGCGCGCCGGCGGCCCCCGCCAGGGTGGGCGCGGCGACCGCCGTGGTCGTCACGTTGACGGGGATCGCGCCGGGGCCGGTGAGCGTGAGGCTCGAGGGGATCGAGACCGACACCTGCTGGCCGCCTTCACCCGTGACCGTGAACGCCGCGCGCGTCGGGGCTGGGGTCGGGTAGGCGATGCCGTCGCCCGCGCCCGAGACCGTCCGGGCCCCGCTGGCGGCGTCGAGGGTGACCGTGTTGGCGCCGCTGGTGGGGCGTTGCAGACGGCCAAACGAGAGGTCGGCGGTCTTGCTCACCGCTACAGCGCGCAGGGCGGTCACCCGGCCTCTGTCGGAGTCCCCCGCCAGCATCGCCCCCGCGCCGTCGAGCGCGTAGACGTAGAAATTGTTCTGACCGGCGCCCGTGGGCAGGCCGGAGTCGTCGCCCGCGACGGGGAAGTCGGCGCCGATGAAGAAGGTCCGGGGCGTGTCGGCGCCCAGCGGCGCCAGGGTGAACAGGACCGGGTTCGATCCGGTCGGCGCGCCCACCAGGCTGGCCGTGCCTGGCGCGACATTGAGATTGGTGAGCGCCCGGGCGCGGCCGCTGAGGGTCCCAATCACACCTGCGCGCATGGGGATGTTGGCGGTGGCGCAGTCGGTGTCGCCCTCGCGAGAGGGGCGGCACGTGATGGTGACCTGCGCGCGGACCGGCCCGGCGGCGAGGCGACGGCCGCCGCCGTTCTGGACAGTCACGGCGCCGCTGGATGCGTCCATGCGGAAGACGGTGTCGCCTACCGGCGCGGCGGCCACGCGGCCCAGGTCCATCGGGCCCTGCACGTTGACGGAATAGGTCGCGGCGGCGGCCGGGCCGCCGACGGCGAAGGCCAGTGCGGCGTATCGGGTCACCCGCATGAGGGGTTGCCCTAGCAGACTCGCCGTGCGGTGTCGGACCGAGCGGAACATCCTAGCCGCCTCCCTTGCGGGCTACCGGGGCGCCGCCGTCCGGCGCGGCGGGCTCGAAGCGGATGGCCAGGACCACGTCGGGGGCTATGTCGCCGGCCCTGCGGATCGCCAGGTCCGGAGCCTCCAGCGCGCGCATCCGCAGCTTCTCGGCCTGACGGGCCGCGAGCCGGACGGTGTAGGTCCCCACGGGCACAGCGTCGAACACCGCCGAGCCGTCGAATTCGGTCGTGCCTTCGACGACCGAGCCGTCACCGGCCGCCAACTCCACCTGCACCGACGACAGCCCGACGCGACGCCCGTCATCGCGCACCAGCTCGACCTTGACCGTGACCCCACCGGTCGGGCGCAGGGGATAATCGACGCGGGTCACGCTGCCGGGCCGCGGACGCAGGCGCAGCCGTGTGGGTGGGGCCGATACGGAGGGGTTCTCCAGGCGTTCCAGGTTGACGTCCATGCTGGCGCTGGGTCCGGCGCCGAGGCCGGTGGCGAGCAGACGCCCGTCAGGTCCCGTGGCGAGGTCGCGGCGGCCGCCGCCATCGAGGCCGACGTCTGGCGCGGGCGCCTCGTTAGCCTGGCGGATCCCGTCGCCATTCTCGTCCAGGAAGGCGTTGAAGAGCACCGAGCCCCCGGTGCCCGGCCCCGTACGCGTGAGGCCATAGCCATTGCGGAGCGGGTCCCATCCCAGGCCGAACGTCCACTGGGCGGCCAGTCGCCAGTCCCGATCTGCGTTGTCGTACTCGCCGGTGACGGCGAAGTCGCCGTAGCGGGTGGCGAGGATGGACGAGAGCACGAGGTTCCAGCTGTCGAGCCTGTCGAGCGGCTGGCCGAGGCCGAAGCGCAGGGACCAGATGTCGGACATCCGCCGGTCCACGGTGACGGCCAGGAACCGCGCTCTGGCCTCGGGCAGGATCTCGTAGTCCAGGGTCGTGCGGATCTGCCAGCGGTAGCTGCGGAAGGTTGACGCGGCGATGTAGCCGCGCAGTGTCTCGACCGGCCGCGCCGGGTGATAGACCTGCCGCTCGTATTCCAGCCCGCTCGACAGCAGGACCTGGCCGAGGCTGGTGGAGGCCCGGGCGCCGGCGGCGAAGTCGCGGGAGCCGTCGGCATAGGCGTTCCGGACTGCGCGCAGCGACAGCGGCACGATCCGACCCCGTAGGTCGAGGCTCGAGTCCATGGTCAGCTCGGTGCGGCGGCGAAGCTCCAGGCGCGAGTTGAAAGCCAGGTTGTTCTCGTCGACGAAGCCGTCGCGATACTCGGCGTGGCGCAGGACCCCCGACACTTCGCCGACCCGTCCGGCGAGGCCGAGGGACGCGCCTGAGCCCCCGCGCCCGTCCCAGGCGCTGTCGAACTGGGTCGCGACTCCGAGGAGGGAGGTTCGGGCGCCGAGCGTGTAGATTCCAAGACGGCCGCCGTCTGGGCGGGGAATGCGAGCGACCCCGGCCGAGGCGGTGAGCAGGTCGGTGATGCCGTAGGTGAGGGCGGCGACGGCGCGCGTCCCGTCGCGGGCGAAGACTCCCGGGTCGCCGAGGAGCGTGGTCCCGATCCGCCGCGGCTGGATGAGCGCCTGATCCTGCTCGACGACGCCGAAGGCGATCTGGGCTTCTCCGGCCCGGAGGAGAGCGGCGCCGACGTTGACGACCTGGACCTCCTCGGACCGCTCGCCGCGAGGGCCGTAGATCACCACGCGGATGACGTTGATCCCCGGCGACAATGGCACGTCCAGGAACTCGTAGCGGCCATTGACCGACTTGTTTGTCGAGCCCTTGAGGACGTCGTTGATATAGAGCTCGACGTCGAACCCCGGCGGAAGGTCGCCGCGCAGGTCGATCTGGTTGAAGACGCTGCTCTGCTCCAAGGGCGCGGTCGATACCGAGATGCCGCGACCCGCAATGCTGCGGACTCCGATGGGCAGAGCGGGAGCGTAGGTGTCGCCAGCCGTAATCTCGCGAGCATGGAGGGGGCCCAACATCGCGCCTTCCACCGAGCGGCGCTGAAGCATCAGTCGGGCGTTGGTGGCCCGCCCTTCCTCGTCAGAGCCGATATAGCCTTGGACGTTGGACCACAGCAGGTCTCCGGCGAACCGGAGATCGTATCGGAACGACCGTTCGCGGCGTCCGGACTCCAGCCCGCCGTCCAGCACGACGTCGATCCCGGGGGGGCTGAAGAGCGCATAGGGCTGGGCGATCGTCAGGGCGTCCTGGTCGGCCCCAACCTGCGACCCGATGGGCCGGTTGGCGAGTCGTGCGAGGCGGGCCTGGACTGGGAATGCCTCGCCCGGGCGGATGCGCAGCTCCAACTCGTCGGGCGCGACCTCCAGGCGGGCGTCCAGCAGCTTCTGCAGCAAGGAGACGCGCAGGTAGATCTCGGTGTCGGAAACCGCCGCGTCGCCCTCGGCCAGCGGGAAGGTCTGGCCGGCCAGGCGAGCCGTGCCGGTGTGCAGGTCGACGAGCAGCGGCCGGCGCGCCTGTCCGATACGCCCGACGATGCGCCGCTCAGCGGGCAGGACGTCGATGTCGGCTTCCAGGAGCCGCGCCAGCTCACTCACCGGCACGAGCGGGTCCTCGGGCGCGCCGTAGGCCCCCAGACCATCGGTCAGCGTCAGGCCTTCGAGGGTCGCCGACAGCAGGAGCAGGCTCGCCGGGTCGAGAAGCGCGGCGTCCCGATCCGCCTGACTGGCGGTGGCCGCCGAGGGGAAGGCGGCCGCGGCTGGCCCGGCGATCGGCGAGACGGCCACCAGAGCGCCGGCCAGCAGCAGGCGCGCCGCGATCAGCGCCCCCGGGCTAGAACTCGGCTTTCGCAAGGACCTTCCCCGGTGACGTGTCGTCGTCGGTGAAGGTCACCTGCAGCTTCTCGCCCGGCGACGGCGCGCGACTGAGCAGGATCCGAACACTCCGGCGGGCGACTTCCGGATACACCCCGACGCCGCGGGCAAGGCCCAAGGGTTCGGCGTCCTTGGGTGCGCCGGCGACGCGCACCTCGACGTTGCCGTAGACCGAGCTTGCGCCGCCGCGGACGAGGTCGAAGGCAAGCACCGCACCTGGCCCGACGCCGGCCCTACCGTAAGCCGGCGCCGAGGTCTGTTCGATCCGCAGCCCTTCCAGGGCGGCACGGACATCGGGCTCTCCTGTGCGGACGATCAGAGGGATCGAGATGCCGTAGACCGCCTGGATCTGGAACGAGAGCTGGCCCGCGCCAGGGCCGGCTGCGGCCGCCTCGGCGGTGGCTCCCGCCTCGCGCGGGGGCAGGGTGGTGACAGTGAGGTGCGTGCGCCGCTCGCCGGTTTCGGCCTCGGACAGCGCTGCCAGGCGCACACGTACGGTCTGCGGGCGGCCTGGCAGCAGGGTGACGCGCCGCGGGGAGACCTGCAGCTGGTCGCGGGCCGAGCGCAGGCCGTCGACCGCGGCCTTGCCGTCCGGCCGCTGGACGGCTTCGTCGACGGCGAGGATCTGGCCGTCGGGAAGCATCACCCGGTCCACCAGGGCGACATCGACCGTGACCGGTTCGGCCCCCTGGTTGAGTAGGAAGACGGCGCCCGACCGGCGGCCACGGTCGAAGGTCAGCCGCTTCGGAGTCAGGTTCAGGTAGGCGCTGGGCGCTGCGGCGGCGGGCGCCGCGGGCGCGGACGTCGGCTGCGACTGGGCCATGCCGACGCCGGCGGCCAGGACGAGCAGGGACAGAGCCACGGCTTTCATCAGTTGTATTGCACCACAACCTGGAGCCCGGACAGCCGCTCGGGCCCGGCGGCGGGACCGCGCGCGACCTCGATGCTGGCGGCGGCGCGTCCCTGCAGCACTCCGCCGGCCAGGGGCCCAGCCTCGTAGGCTCCGGTTCTTGCGCCGTCGGCCTTCGAGGCGGTCCGCAGGACCACGGCGGCACTGTCGACCCGCGTGACCTCGAAGCTTGCCGGCGCGGTGACCGGCTGGCCCGAGTCGTCTTCTCGCCGGATCACCAGGCGCGCGTTGGCGGGCATCGTCATGCCCATGCTCATGGACGGCATCACACCCAGGAAGCTGGCCCCGTCGGCTCCGCCCCGGACGCTGGGCATGGCCATCGGCCACGAAAGCCGCACCGACATGGGCTCGGCGACCGAAGCCCGCGCGACGGCGCGCGCGTCGGCCGCGATGGCCGTCGCGGTCGGACCGGTTACGGTGAGGAGGACGCCCCAAAGGACGCCTCCCGGAACGGCGGGTCTGATCGGCCGCATGGCCCGTCCACGGCTCAGTTGAAGTTGACCGTCAGCGTCAACGAGCCGGTGTAGGCCTGGGTGGCGGTGGTCGGCGAGATGTCGAAGTGCCCGCCCACGTAGAGGTCATCCTGGCCGCCGGCAGGGAGGGTGTTCAGCACGCCGCTGGCGGCGACCGGGGACTCCGAGCCGATGTTGGACAGGTTGGCGCCGGCGCCCGGGAAGCTCAAAGCGTTGCCGGCGATCGAATAGGTCTGGCCGTTGGTCCCCACGAGGCGGAACGTGGCCGCACGCGCCTGGCCCGGGGTGGGCACGAAGCCGTTGCCGCCGCTGACGGAAGGGGTGGCCGTGCCCGTGGCGGCGGAAGCGACCGTGACCGTCGTGGTGCCTGAGGTGGGCTTTGCGATCGTGCCGAACTCCAGGTCGCGGGTGGCGCTGAGCTGCGCGGGCGAGACGATGGTCGCGTTGGCGTTGGCGGTCGCGGTGGCCGCCGATGCGGCGGTCGCGCTGGTGGCGGCGACGGCGGCGAGGCCGAGAACGATTCGAAGCTTCATTGTTTGCACCCCCCAGGCGACTTGATGTCGGGCGACGAGATCTTCGCGTTGACTTGGCCGGGAGCGAAAGCGCGAAATAAACCATCGCCGATGGCAAGAGAATGCGCCAACGCCCCTGGTTGTATTTCCAGGTTTTACAGATTGTTAGCCATGTTTGGTCGTAGGCGTGGCCCCCTGGACTGTCAAGCGGATGACTGCCGACGGGGAAGCGCCGCAACCTGGGGTGTGCGGGGTGTCGCCCGAGAGGGAAATTCCGCGCGCGGAGCGGCTGGTCGGGCAATCTGCGCTTTACGTCCGACTCCCGGTTCCGTGTAACATCGCAGGCGAAGCGGCCGCCGGCCGGTTCGAGGGGTGCGTATGGCCGATGATGGGGGCTGGCCCAAGGGTGTCGGTCCGGAGTCCTGGGAGTCTGGCGACGCCCGCACGCGGGTGGCGATCGATCAATTGCGCCTGGCGCTGGGTCAGGCCGAGCGCCGCCTGGCCCGTGATGGCGTCGAAGCCGTCCAGCCCGAAACTCTCGCCACCCTGATCCAGGCCCTGGATGCGCTGGCCCGGCGCGTCGCGGCGCACGAGGCCGCGGCCGAGCGGCGGGCGAACGACCGGGCGGCGGCGCTGGAGCGCATCGCCGAGCGTCTGGAGGCCCAGGCCGAGGCCCAGGCGGCGCGCGAGGCGGCGATGTCGGCGCGCCTCGACCTGATGCTGGAACAACTGGGCCGTGCGCGGGCCGAAGCGGCGGACCGGAAGGAACGCAAGGATCCGGCGCCGATCCGGGCCGTCCTGGGCGCGGCGAGCGCGGCGGCGGCCCTGAGCGTGGTTGGGGCCGGCGCCCTCCTGTTGGTCCAGCCCGACCTGGCGCCACGGATCCTGCCGGCGGTGATGGAGCACCTGGGACTGCGGCCCAGCCTGAAACCGCCCGGCGCCAGCGTCGGCGTGAGGGCGGCTGCGGCCGGGCCCACGCCGGTTCCGCCCCGGCCGCAGGATACCTATGCGGCAGTGGCCGGGGCGTTGGCCCGCGGTGAATCCGGAGCGCTGCCGCGGCTCACCGGCCTGGCGGAAGCCGGCAATGTCGAGGCGCAGATTCACCTGGCCAGCCTGTACGAAGCCGGCGAGGGCGGCCTGCCGCAGGACCTGCCCGCCGCGCGCCTTTGGACCGAGCGCGCCGCCAAGGGCGGCGACCGCGTCGCACAGCACAACCTGGCGCTCTTCCTGATGCAGGGCGAAGGCGGCGTCCGGGACATGACTGAGGCGGCCCACTGGTTCCGCAAAGCCGCCGAGCAGGGCGTCGTGGATTCGCAGTACAACCTCGGCTTGCTCTACGAGAGCGGCCGGGGCGTGGAGCGGAACCTGTCGGAGGCCTATCGCTGGTTCGCCATCGCCGCCAACGCCGGCGACACGGCGGCCCGGGAGAAGCAGATCGCCGTTGAGCGGCAGCTCAAGGGCGCGGAGCGCTCGGCTCTGGACCGCTCGGCCGCGGGGTTCGAGCCCGGCGCCGAACGCGGCGATGAGCTGACGACGCTGGTGATCGCCCCGGCCACCACCATCGCGGAGACCCAGACCCTGCTGGCGCGAAGGGGGTACTACGTCGGACCGATCGACGGGGTGGCGAGCCCCGCCTTCCGGTCCGCGGCCGACGCCTACCTGCGCGACCGCGGCATCGCCCGTTAGAGATCAGGCTGCACGAGAATCTTCACGTGCGCCTCGGGATCGCCGAGGGCGGTGAAAGCGTCGGCCACGCCCTGAAAGCCGACCTTGCCGGTCACCAGGTGCGAGACGTCGATGATTCCCTCGGCGAGCTGGCGCAGGGTGAGAGCGAACTCATCGGGCGTGTAGCCGAACACGAAGGTCAGCTCGATTTCCTTGGTGATGGCGATCGAGGGCTCGATGCGGTCTGTCTCCATGCAGACGCCGGCGACCACGATCTGCGCGCCGGCGGGCGCGGCCTCGATGAGCGACTGAAGCACGCCGGGCGAGCCGACACACTCGAAGACCACCGGGCGGGCGACGGGATTGCCCATCATCGCCATCATTCCCTGGGCGGCGCGCGAGCGGGGGACGCCCAGGGCCTCCCAGCGGTCGTGCGGGTTCTCGACGGCGGGGTCGATGACGACGTCGGCGCCCAGGCGCTCGGCGGCAGCCCGGCGGCGAGGGGAGAAGTCGGCGGCGATGACCGGGCCGTGGCCTTGGGCCTTGAGGGCCCCGATGACCGCCAGGCCCACGGGGCCGCAGCCGACGACCAGGGCCACCGATTTCGGCTCCATCCGCGCCTTGGCGACGGCATGCGCGCCCACGGCGAAGGGCTCGGTCAGGGCGGCGTGCTCCGTGGAGAGTCCGTTGGGAACCTCCAGCACCATGGCCTCGGTAAGCAGCATCTGCTCAGCGAAGCCGCCAGGCAGGCGGTTGGAGAAGCCGAGAGCCTCCATAGCCCCGTTGTGCATGGTGACGGGCATGCTGACGATGCGCGTACCGGTCTTAAATGTTCTCGGCGAGCCCGGACCATGGTCGAGGATCTCGGCGCAGAACTCGTGGCCGAAGACGGTGTCGGCGGTGGGATCGAAGCCGTTGTCGGCCGAGCCCGCGCGCCGCGACAGGTCGATCATATGTTCCATGTGGTGCAGCGCATGCAGGTCCGAGCCGCAGATCCCGCAGGCCAGGGTCTTGACCAGGACCTGTCCCTCGCCCGGCTTCAGGTCGGCGATCTCGTCACACACCAGGCGCTTGTCGCGCCGGATCACGGCCTTCATGGGTCTACTCCCGAACTCGTCATTCTTGTTCTTGGCGGCTCTATCCCCTAACCCTCGCGCCTCGGAATCACCAGGAGCGGGATCGTCATGAGCCTCGCCTTTCTCTTCCCAGGACAGGGCAGCCAGGCCGTCGGCATGGGCCAGGAGCTGGCGGCGACGTTCGCCTCGGCGCGAGAGGTTTTCCAGGAGGTGGACGACGCCCTGGAGCAGAAGTTGTCGGCGCTGATGCGTGACGGGCCCGAGGACCAGCTCACCCTGACGGAAAATGCCCAGCCGGCGCTGATGGCCGTGAGCGTGGCGGTGATGCGGACCCTCGAGAAGGAGTTCGGGATCGGTGTCGAGAAGGCGGCGTTCGTGGCCGGCCACAGCCTGGGCGAGTATTCGGCTTTGGCGGCGGCGGGGGCGATCAGCCTGTCGGACACCGCGCAACTGCTGAAGCTGCGCGGTCAGGCGATGCAACGCGCCGTGCCGGTCGGGCAGGGGGCGATGGCCTCGCTGATCGGGCCCAAGACCGACCTGGCGCTGGCCGAGGCGGCCGCCAAGGCAGGCTCGGAAGTCGGCGTCTGCGTGGTCGCCAACGACAACAACCAGGGCAATGTGGTGATCTCCGGCGAGAAGGCCGCCGTGGACAAGGCCATCGAGGCCGCCAAGGCGCTCGGCGCCCGCGCCATTCCGCTGAACGTCTCTGCGCCCTTCCACTGCCCGCTGATGCAGCCGGCGGCGGACGAAATGGCGCAGGCGCTGGCCGCCGCCACCATCCTGGCGCCGCGCGCGCCGGTGGTGGCCAACGTCACCGCCGAGCCGACCAATGATCCCGAGGTCATCCGGCGACTGCTTGTCGAGCAGGTCACCGGGCGGGTGCGCTGGCGCGAGAGCGTGACCTGGATGGCCGGTCCGGGCGGGGTGACCCGCTTCGCCGAGGCCGGCGCCGGCAAGGTCCTTTCGGGCATGGCCAAGCGCATCGCTCCCGACGCCGAGGCGACGCCGCTCAACGCGCCTGCCGACCTCGAAGCCTTCGCCAAGAGCCTCTGAGGAGGGACGCATGTTCGACCTGACCGGCAAGACCGCCCTCGTCACCGGCGCCACCGGCGGCATCGGCGCCGAGATCGCCAAGACCCTCCACGCCCAGGGCGCCCATGTGGTGCTGTCGGGCACCCGCGAGGCTGTGCTGAAGGAGCTGGCGGCCAGCCTGGGCGATCGCGCCTCGGTGGCCGCGGCCAACCTGAGTGATTCGGCGGCGGTGGACGGCCTGATCGAGGCCGCGGAGGCGGCCGCGGGCGCGCCGATCGACATCCTCGTGGCCAACGCGGGCATCACGAAGGACGGCCTGCTGATGCGCATGAAGGACGAGGACTGGGAGACCGTCCTGAAGGTGAACCTCGAGAGCTACTTCCGGCTCAGCCGGGCGGCCATGCGGGGCATGATGAAGCGTCGGTTCGGCCGCATCATCGGCATCACCTCGGTGGTTGGCGTGATGGGTAACCCGGGGCAGGCGAACTACGCTGCCTCGAAGGCCGGGATGATCGGCTTTTCCAAGGCGTTGGCGCAGGAGGTTGCGACGCGCGGCATCACCGTGAACTGCGTCGCGCCGGGCTTCATCGAGAGCCCGATGACCGATGCGCTCAACGAGCAACAGAAGGCGCAGATCCTCTCGACCATCCCGTCCGGCAAGCTGGGCGCGGGGGGTGACGTGGCCGCCGCGTGCGCCTATCTGGCGTCCGACGAGGCCGGCTACGTGACGGGCCAGACCCTGCACGTGAACGGCGGCATGGTGATGATCTGACGCTCGCCACCCCGGAGGGAACGTGGTACGCGCCCCCCGATTTGAACACCCAAGCGGCAGTTGACTTCGCGGTCGCCGTCGTTGATGCAGACACCGACTAACCCCTGAGGGACCAGCTACATGTCCGACGTTCTTGAACGCGTCCGCAAGATTGTGATCGAACACCTCGATGCCGATCCCGAGAAGGTGACCGAGAAGGCCAGCTTCATCGACGACCTGGGCGCCGACAGCCTCGACAACGTCGAGCTGGTGATGGCCTTCGAGGAAGAGTTCGACATCGAGATCCCGGACGACGCCGCCGAGCACATCCAGACGGTCGGCGACGCCGTGAAGTTCATCCAGGAGCGGCTGGGCGGCTGATCTCGCCCGCTGATACGGAATCAAGGGCCGCCGCGTCGCTGGGACCTCCCCGCGGGCGCGGCGGTTTTCGTTTGAGGTAGCGCCATGCGTCGAGTCGTCGTCACCGGGATCGGCATCCTGAGCCCGCTGGGCCAGGGCACCGAGCTGACCTGGAAGAAGATCCTGGCCGGCACGTCCGGCGCGGGGAAGATCACCGCCTTCGAGACCACGGATTACGCCTGCCAGATCGCCTGCGAAGTGCCGCGGGTCGACGGCCGGGGCGGCGGCGGTCCCGACGTCGAGGGCAGCTTCGACCCCGACCAGACCATGTCGGCCAAGGACCGCCGGCGGGTCGACGACTTCATCCTCTACGCCATCGCCGCCGCCGACGAGGCGGTGCGCGACGCGGGCTGGACGCCCGAGGACGAGGAGAGCCGCGAGCGCACGGGCGTGATGATCGGCTCGGGCATCGGCGGCCTCGGCACCATCGCCGACACGGCCATCGAGCTGCACGAGCGCGGCCCGCGCAAGGTCAGCCCGTTCTTCATCCCCTCGTCGCTGATCAACCTGGCCAGCGGCCAGGTCTCGATCCGCTACGGCTTCAAGGGCCCGAACCACTCGGTGGTCACGGCCTGCGCCACCGGCGCGCACGCCATGGGCGACGCGGCCCGGCTCATCAAGTACGGCGACGCCGACGTGATGATCTGCGGCGGGGCCGAGGCCAGCGTGGTGCCGGTGGGCATCGCCGGCTTCATCGCCTGCCGCGCCATGGCCACCGCCTTCAACGACACGCCCGAGAAGGGCAGCCGGCCCTACGACAAGGACCGCGACGGCTTCGTCATGGGCGAGGGCGCGGCGGTGTTCGTGATCGAGGAGCTGGAGCACGCCAAGGCGCGTGGGGCCAAGATCTATGCCGAGGTGGTCGGCTACGGCCTCTCGGGCGACGCCTACCACATCACCGCTCCGGTCGAGGACGGCGACGGCGGCTTCCGGGCCATGAAGGCGGCCCTGAAGGACGCCGGCCTCAGCCCCGCCGACATCGACTACATCAACGCCCACGGCACCTCCACCATGGCCGACGGCATCGAGCTGGGCGCCGTCGAGCGCCTGCTGGGCGACGCTGCGCCGGGCAAGGCCATGTCGTCGACCAAGTCGATGACCGGCCACCTGCTGGGCGCGGCCGGGGCCATCGAGGCGGCGTTCTCGATCCTCGCCATCCGCGACCAGATCGCCCCGCCGACCATCAACCTCGACAACCCCGACGTCGAGACGGTGCTGGATCTCGTGCCCCACAAGGCCAAGCCGATGGAGATCAATGTCGCCATGTCGAACAGCTTCGGCTTCGGCGGCACCAACGCCTCGGTGATCTTCAAGAAGTACGCGTGAGCCGGAAGGGCCGCCTCAGCCGCCGCGCGGCCGGCGGCGGCCTGATCGCCCTGGGGCTGGCGATCCTGCTGGCCCTGGCCGGGGTGTGGACCTACCTCGGTCCCGGCCCGAAGGCGAAGTCGGGCGAGGTCACCTCGGTCGTGCTGGAGCGCGGCGCGGGCGTCGGCCAGATCGCCGCCGCCCTGAAGCGGGCCGGCGTGGTCACCTCCAGCGGCCTGTTCGGCCTGGCGGCGCGGGCGACCGGCGCAGCCGGCGAACTGAAGGCCGGCGAGTACGAGTTCCGCTCCGGGGCCTCGATGGCCAGCGTGCTGGCCGACATCCGCGCCGGCAAGGTCGTCCGCCGCCAGATCACCATTCCCGAAGGCTGGACCAGCGGCATGGCAGCCGAGGCGGTCAACGCCTATCCGGGCCTGACCGGCGTGGCCGAGGAGCCGCCCGAGGGCTCGATCCTGCCCGACACCTATCAGGTCCGACGCGGCGAGGACCGCGCGGCGGTGATCCAGCGGATGCGTGACGCCCACGACGCGCTGCTGGCCGAGCTGTGGGCCGCGCGCCAGCCGGGCCTGCCGCTGTCGTCGCCGCAGCAGGCGGTGATCCTGGCCTCGATCGTCGAGAAGGAGACCGGCGTCGCCTCCGAGCGGCCGCGGGTGGCGTCGGTGTTCGTCAACCGGCTGCGCTCGGGGATGATGCTGCAGAGCGACCCGACGATCATCTACGGCCTCACCAAGGGCCGCCCGCTGGGCCGGGGCATCCGCGCCTCGGAACTGGCCGGCGAGACGCCCTACAACACCTACAAGATCACCGGCCTGCCGCCGACGCCGATCGCCAACCCCGGCCGCGAGGCCCTGGCGGCGGTCCTGAACCCGCCGCGGACGGAAGACCTCTATTTCGTGGCCGACGGCACGGGCGGGCACGCCTTCGCGTCCACCTACGACCAGCACCAGGCCAACGTCGCCCGCTGGCGGCAGATCGAGCGCGAGCGGGCCGGCCGATAGCGGCGGCCTGGACGGCGCGGCAGCGTCGTTCCGATTCGACCACGGAAGACACGGATGGCCACGGAAGGGCCGCACGGGTGGGGCGCTGGGTCGCCCCGTGTTCTGAGTCTTCTGCGCCTCCTGTGGTCATTCCCTATCGCGCCCTTGGCGCATCGACGGGCGAGGTCGGGCGAGCGGTTGAGCACAAGCTTGGCTTTTCGCCTGAGGGGCGCGCCCGGTTTACGTAACATCGTCACCGAGCAAGGTTACCCCAAAGGCCGCGCCACTCCGTGCGCGGCCGACAACATCAAGGGGCTGATTGGAGATGGTGGCGATGCGGACGGGAATCCTGGGCCTGATCGGGGCGGCGGCGATGGCGCTGGCGAGCCCGGCGGCGGCGGCGGTGTTCACCTCGCAGGCGGCGTTCGAGGCGGCGGTCTCCCTGACGACCGAGGACTACTCGGGCTATGCGGCGGGAACGCTCATCGCCGACGGCGGGGCGCTGGGCGCCCTGACCTACGATTTCCTCAGCGTCCCGGCGGGCCAGGGCGGCGTCGTCACGAATTTCTACAACAGCACCTCGGGCAATAGCCTTGCGATAAATCAGGCCTCGGCCGGACTGGATAGTCTGGACTTCTTCTACGAGCTCCAGGGCGTCGAGGTGACGCTGCCCTACGCGGTGAAGGCGTTCGGCATCCTGGTGAACAGCAACCTGCCGCAGACGAACTTCCTCTTCATCAACAACCAACTGACGCAGGTGACGGCCAACGCCTACGACTTCAACACCTTCACGTTCCTGGGCGTGACCAGCGACACCGAGTTCACCAAGGTGAAGTGGTTCACGAGCGGCTCGGCGAACGTGGCCGAGATCCAGTACGAGCGGCTGGGCGGCGCCGTGGTGCCCGAGCCGGGGACCTGGGCGCTGATGATCCTGGGCTTCGGCGCGGCGGGCGCGGCCCTGCGGCGGCGGCGGTTCGCCTTCGCCTGACGTCCGGGCCTGCCTGAGGGTGGGCTGACCCCGAGATTCGTGTATCTCCCGCGCACGGTCCGCTTTCGTGGGGCGGCGCGGGAGGACAGATGCCGATTTCGGGGATGACGGGGTTCGGGCGGGCCGAGGGCGCGCTGGCGGGCTGGACCTGGGCCGTGGAGGCGCGGAGCGTCAACGGCCGCAATCTCGAAGTGCGCTTCCGCGGCCCGCCGGGGTTCGAGGGGCTTGAGCGCGCCGCGCGCGAGGGCGCGCAGGGCCGCTTCCAGCGCGGGCAGGTGACCGTGGGCGTGCAGGCCAGGCGCTCGGAAGGCGCCGCGGCGGTGCGGATCAACGTCGAGCAGCTGGAGCGCTACCTGGCGCTGGCCTCGGCCTATGTGGCCGACGGCCGGGCCCAGCCGCCGGCCATGGACGGCCTGCTGGCACTGCGCGGGGTGGTCGAGGCCGAGGACGCGGGGCTGGACCCCGAGGCGCAGGCGGCCCTGGAGGCCGCCATGGCGGCCACCATCGGCCAGGCGCTGGACGGCCTCCTGGCCGCGCGGCGCCAGGAGGGGCTGGCCCTGGCCCCGGTGCTGAACGGCCAAGTGGACCGGATCGGCGAGCTGGCCGGGCAGGCGCGCGCCACGCCGGCGGGCCGGCCGGCGGCGATCAAGGCCCGCTTCGAGGCGCGGCTGAAGGAGCTGGCGGGCGAGGCGGCGAGCGAGGAGCGCATCGTGCAGGAGGCCGCCGCCATGGCGGTGAAGGCCGACGTGCAGGAGGAACTGGACCGCCTCTCGGGCCACGTGGACGCCGCGCGCGGCCTGCTGGCCACCGACGGGGCGGTGGGCCGACGGCTGGACTTCCTGACCCAGGAGTTCATGCGCGAGGCCAACACCCTGTGCTCAAAGTCGCAGCTCGGGGCGCTGACCACGATCGGCCTGGACCTGAAGGCGACCATCGAGCAGTTCCGCGAGCAGGTTCAGAATGTGGAGTAGCGGGCCGAAGGCCGCTATGGGAACCACAGAAGACGCAGACGACACAGAAGGGCAGGGCCGGCGGCGGCCCGCGTAGACCTTGGCCGGTCGGTCCGGGTCTGCTGGCGGCCTTGCAGGCCGCGGGGGCTCGACAGGGCGCCGCCAATCTGTGTCTTCCGTATCTTCTGTGGTTTCTGCGAGCCGGGGGCGGCTCATTTCGGAGGTTGGGGTTGAGCGCTGACGATCATGGCAAGCCGTGGGAGACGGTGCGGCGCGGGCTGCTGCTGCTGGTCTCCAGCCCCGCCGGCGCGGGCAAGACCTCGCTGACCCGCACCCTGGTCGCCGACCACGACAGCCTGATGCTCTCGATCTCGGCCACCACCCGCGCGCCGCGGCCCGGCGAGGAGGAGGGGCGCGAGTACTACTTCAAGACGCGGCCCGAGTTCGAGGCGATGATCGCGGCGGGCGAGTTCCTGGAGTGGGCCACCGTCAACGGCAACTACTACGGCACGCCCAAGGCGCCGGTGATGGCGGCCCTGGAGGCCGGCCACGACGTGATCTTCGACATCGACTGGCAGGGCGCGGCCCAGGTCGCCGAGCAGGCGCCGGACGACGCCGTGCGGGTGTTCATCCTGCCGCCCGCCTGGGGCGACCTGGAGCGGCGGCTGAAGGCCCGGGCCCAGGACAGCGAGGAGATCATGGAGCAGCGCCTGCGCCTGGGGCAGGAGGAGATCCGCCACTGGCGGCTCTACGACTACGTGATCGTCAACAAGAACTTCGACCGCGCCTACGCCGACCTCGGCCACATCTACCGCGCCGAGCGGATGAAGCCGGGGCGGAACTCCTGGCTGCCGGAGTTCGTGGACGGCCTGCTGGCCGAGGCGGCGGGCGACGCGGAAGCGGCCGGCGCGCCGCCGCGGTCGACGATGATGCGGCCGGTGCAGAAGTAGGGGGCGGGGGGCGCTGACTGAGGCCCAGCCAACAGGCGGCGCAGTTGCGGCCGGGCGCACGGGCGTGCTGACTGGATCGATGGAAGAAGTCGAAGCGATCCGGGGTCTGGAAGCTGCTGGCCGACTAGCCGCACTGTCCCCCCAAACCCAGGGCCGGATGATGGAGTGGGACAACGATGGCCTGCCTCACACGTTGTGGACGGCATCTGCGTTCCGGGCGATCGGACGTGCTGTCGCTTCAAACCGCAATCCGATAGCGACGAGGGATTTGAAGCGCCTCTTTGAAGAGGTCGAGAGGCTGCTCAAATCATCCGATCCGATCGTCTCCAATGCGGTCGCGACAGGGATGCTCGAGGAAATCTGGAAGGCCGCGCACGATAGCGGCTTCGACTTCTCGACTATCGATCCACATCTCGGCGGAGAAGCCCGGCGCTACTTCCTGCGATGGGATGAGTTCAATCGAACTACGACACCGGGTCTGAAGCGGCGCTGACGAAGCCCCGTATTCGCCTGCGCTAGCGCGTCAGTCGCGTCGACTTCGGCCACATCGACCGTGCCGAGCGGATGAAGCCTGGGCGGAGCTCGTGGCTGCCGGAGTTCGTGGACGGGCTGCTGGCCGAGGCGGCGGGGGCTCGTTCGCTTCGCGGGGGCAAGGCGAATTGTTGGCGCGCAGCCGATCAGCCACAGCGGCTGCATCACGTCGGTCCAGGGTCAGCTCAATGCGGCCAATACCCAACTGGCCCGACGGCGAGCGCCCGCGTCCGAAGAGGCGGCGAGGCGTTGCAGTTCGTCACGAAAAGCCGGGGCATCGAGGACAGTCGCCAGATGGCAGTATCGACGTAGCTCCCGACCGTCCCGACTCGCTACGACCTTCACGACGACCTTTCGGAGGCGCTCGCGCTGCGTCTCCGTGAGGCCCACGCGCTTCAGGTATTGGGCGGCATCAGCCTTCAAATAGCCGGATCGGAAGAAGCGGGGATCGGCTTCAAGGAACTCGATCAGGAGTTCGGCGCCGGCTGGATCACCTGCCTTCACTTGCTGATAGGCTTGATCGAACCCTTCCGGCAGCGCGCCCTCAAGCGCCGACCAGAAGGCGTCAAGGGCGGCGGCTCTTCCAGCGAACAGCGGGTGACGACAAGCATCGTCCAGGGCCTGTTGGGCCGTCCGAAAGCGTTCTGCGCGCTCCGCATAGGGAAACGGTCGCGGTCGAGCCATGGCTCATAGTGGCGGCGTTGGGCCTAACGAGAGGTGTCGTTGGCGCGGACAGCGCCAGACCCGCCATCGATGTCGGCTCTTCGGATCGAAGCCAGAGTCCGGAAGTGGCGCACGCCGGAAGTTTCGCGCGTACGCTGACCGCCCAAGCAGGACACCACGATGACCGCCTACCTCGTGCTCGACCTTACAGTGAACGATCTCAGGGACTTCCTGCCCTATGTGGAGGCCATCCCGGCGTTCATCGCCAGGCACGGCGGCCGCTATGCGTCGAGGGGCGCCGATCCCGTGGTGATGGAGGGGGACTGGGCGCCTCAGCGGCTGGTGATCCT
>JADHED010000186.1_pt1 | contig 84212 bp, 79 predicted proteins | sample 8952041 | NCBI WGS metagenome assembly JADHED01 (sample SAMN16124423, study PRJNA663239) | bioreactor sludge metagenome | isolation source: sludge (control) | place: India:Bengaluru | collected 2018-09-08
TGACCGAGGTGATCGAGCCTTCGCGATAGGGCGTGGCCGGCGGCGCGGCGGCGGTCGGCGCGGCCGGCGAGGCGTCGAGCAACTGCTGGGCGGCGTCCGAGAGCTGGACCCTGTCCTTCGGCGCGGCTCTGCCGAAGAACTGGCCGACAGCCTCGGTCCATTCGGGCGAAGTGTTGTCGCTGCGCAGCGACAGGCGCAGCGCCGTGGCGAACTTGGGATCGGCCGCGGCCTTGGCCTGGGCGGCCTTCTGGTCGAGCGCGCCATTGGCGCCGACGACGCCGGCGTCCTTCATGAAGCCGACCACCTTGGCCTGGGCGTCCATGTTGGCGCGCCAGGCGCCGGCGTCGGCATAGGGCTTGGCCCCCGTGCGGTCGGCGACGTTGATCGTGGTCTGGAACAGCAGGTCCTGGTCCGAGGACGACAGGCTGTCGAAACGGCCCGTCACCGCCTGCAGCGCCGCCTGCGGGCCGCCGGCCTGCTTTGCGGCGTTCAGCGTCTGGACGAAATCCCTGCCCAGCGCCTGGGCGCGCCGGCCGATGTCGCTGTCGAAGGTGACCTGGTCGAGAACCTTGCGGCGCTCGGCGTCGATGCCGGCCAGCTCTCCGCCCGCCGACATGGCCTGGAGCGCCTGATAGGCCTCGGCGCGCTGCGCCTCGCCCGTCCGGCCGCTCGCGTCGTTGACGGTGGCGGACAGCGTGTCGAACCGCGCCATTCGCGTCGCGTAGTCCGCCGACGCGACGCCGCTCGTCGCCCGCACGCCGGTGACGGGAGTCGGATAGGCGGAGGTGGCGGACGACGTGACGTACATTCGGGACGGAGCGGATCAGGGCGGGCCGGACAAGCGCGGCAGTTCAGCCGCACCGATGCGCGCCAAGAGTTTAAGAAATCCTGCGCCGCGCCTGCGACCGGCCGTCGCTGCGGATTACAAAGGTTTAATCGCCCCCCTCGCATCCGCCGGTTGTCCCTGCGGCCTCCTAGGGATGAGCGCCATGCGCCGCGGCCGGGCCCGGCTTCCGTTACGTCGATGTAACTGGAAAGCCGCCCGGCGGGGGCCGACACCCGACGCTCGAAGGTGAGGGCTGGCTGTCATCATGTCTCTGGCTTTGGCGACATTGCTGCACGAATGGCGCAGGTACACTGCGGCCGTCGTGGCGCTGGCGTTTTCCGGCCTGCTGATCCTGGCGCAGGTGGGCATGTTCACCGGCATCGTGAAGGGGGCGACCGCCACCGTCGAACGCAGCCGCGCCGACATCATGATCCTGCCGCCCAAGATGGAGAGCCTGATCAATTCGGGCGGCGGCGCCCTGCCCTCGCGTCTCCTGCCGCAGATGTACAAGAACCCCGAGGTGGTCGAGGTCGCCGCCTGGGACGGCGACGGCGGGCGCTGGGTGAACCGGCCCAAGGACGGCAAGAAGGCGGTCACCACCTACGTCCAGGTCAACATGGTCGACACGCGCCAGGGCGCCGTCACCCTGCCGACCGACTTCACCGAGGAGATCCGCACCGCCCTGCTCGAGCCCTATTCGGTGGCGATCGACGAGAGCCAGCTTGGCCGCCTCGGCGTGAAGCTGGGCGACTCCGCGTCGCTGAACGGCAAGACCGTGCGCGTGCGGGCCATCCTCCACGGCTATCCCGACGTGAACAACGCCTCGGTCACCATGAGCCGCGACACCATGCGGATGATGGGCATGCTGACCAAGGACGGGAAATCCGGCCCGCTCATGGTCCGCATCAAGGACCCGGCCCGCGCCGAGATCGTCCGCGACCAGCTCAACAAGGAGGCCAAGGGCGCCTATCGCGCCTGGACCCGCCAGGAGCTCAGCAAGGCCAACGAGGGCGCGCTGATGCAGGAGCAGATCATCGGCATCTTCCTCGGCTTCTCGGTCTTCCTGGGCTTCCTGATCGGGGTCGGCATCACTTCCCAGACGCTCCGGGGCGCGATCCTCTCGTCGATCAAGGAGTTCGCATCCTTGCGCGCCCTGGGCGTCGGCATGGGCGCGCTGCGCCTGATCGTCATGGAGCTGTCGGTCTGGGTCGGGATCGTCGGCCTCTTCGCCACCGCCCTCTTCACCTTCGGCGTCTACCTGCTGGCCCGCAACGGCGGCCTGCCGATGGGCTTCCCGGTTCCGTGGGTGGTCGGCGTCTCCATCCTCCTGCTCGTGATCTCCGCCGCCTCGGGCCTGCTCGCCCTGGGCATCCTGAAGAAGAGCCAGCCCGCGGACCTGCTGCGATGAGCAACCCCACCGCCATCCGGGCGCACGGCGTCTACAAGCGCTTCAAGACCGGCCGCACGCACATCGAGGTGCTGAAGCGCGTCGACTTCGACGCCGCCCACGGCGAGGTGACCATGGTCATGGGCCCGTCGGGCTCGGGCAAGTCCACGCTGGTGGCCGCGCTGTCGGGACTGTTGAAGCCGGACGAGGGAACCGTCCGGGCGCTGGACCAGGACATCTGGAGCCTGCGCTCCGGCAAGCTGGACCGCTTCCGGCTCGACCACTGCGGCTTCATCTTCCAGGGCTTCAACCTGTTCTCGGCCCTGACGGCCCTGCAGCAGGTCGAGATCATCCTGAAGTACCAGGGCCTGTCGAAGCGCGACGCCCGGGAGACCGCCGCCAACGCGCTCATGGAGGTCGGCCTCGAGGCGCGCATGAACCAGCGGCCGGCCGAGCTGTCGGGCGGCGAGAAGCAGCGGGTGGCCATCGCCCGCGCCCTGGCCAAGAACCCGCGCCTGCTGTTCGCGGACGAGCCGACCAGCGCGCTGGACGGCGAGAACGGCCAGATCGTGATCAAGCTGCTCCAGCGCGCCGCCAAGCAGCACGGTGCGGCGGTGATCTGCGTCACCCACGACCCGCGCCTGGAAGCCTACGCCGACCGCGTCATCCACCTGGAGGACGGCCTGATCCTCGACGACCGGCGGACCGACCATTCGGCGCCGGCGGCGAGCGCCGCTCCGACCCAACGACACCCCGAGCTTATCGAGGCCTGAAGACCATGCCCGCCCTGTTCCGCAACCGCTTCGTCTGGATCGCCCTGGTGATCGTCGCCCTCGCCGGCGGCGGCGCGATGTTCATGTCCGGCCAGGCCAAGGCCAAGAAGGCCAAGGAGGTCGCCGCCGCGGCCCAGGTGAAGCCCAGCCCCTACGCGGCCATCGCAAACGGCAAGGCCGACGTGGAAGGCGGCATCATCCAGGTGGCCGCGCGCCGGGCCGGGGTCGTGCGCGAGGTGCTGGTCCAGGAGGGCGACGACGTCACCAAGGGCCAGGTGCTGGCCCGGCTGGAGGACGACGAGCCGCGGCTGGCCTCGGCCCGCGCCGCCGCCGAGGTGCGCCAGGCGCGCGCCGCGCTCGCCCTGCTGGACGTGCAGCGTTCGGCCGCCATGCGCGAACTGCGCCGGCTCGAAGGTCTCGCGCCCAGCAATTTCGTGGCCGCCCAGAAGCTGGACCAGGCCCGCGACTCCGTCCGCGAGGCCGAGGCCAGGATCATGGCCCAGCAGGCGATCGTCGCCACGACCGAGGCCCGCGCCGCCGAGGCCCGCTACGACCAGGAGCTGTCGATCATCCGCGCCCCGGCCGACGGCCGCATCGTGCGCCGCTACGCCAACCCCGGCGCCGGCGCCTCGACCCTGAACGTGTCCAACATGTTCGACGTGGAGCCCCGCGCCGGCCGCATCGTCCGCGCCGAGATCGCCGAGGGCGCCCTGCCCTACGTCGCCATCGGCCAGACCGTGCAGATGTCGCCCGAGAGCGACCCGACCAAGATCTACGGCGGCAAGGTCCTGCGCCGCGCCGCCGTCTTCGGCGCCCGCAAGCTGCAGTCGGACGATCCCAGCGAGCGCACCGACGACCGCGTGGTCGAGGTGGTGGTCGACTCCACCGGCGCGCCGTTCCTGATCGGCCAGCGGGTCCTGGTGAAGTTCGTCCGGGGCCAGCAACAGGCCGAGGCGCAGTCGCTTACCCCGCGGAGCTGAGCGGCGCCCCTCCAGCGAGCAGAATGCTTGCAGGTACAACTATTCCGCGTAAAGCCCCCGTTAAAGAGTGAGCCCGCCTAATCCTCCTCGGGGAGGCGGCGTATGCGTTCGAGTGACGGCGGCCTGACACCGGCAGGGGCGGAAGACCTGGCGCCGGAACAGCTCCTGGCCCAGCCCGCCCTCTGGCGGCGGCTGGTGATCCTGGTGCTCGTGGGTGTTGTGGGCGCGCCGGTCCTGCCGCCGCTCGTCCTGACCGCCTGGCTGGCGGCCTACCTCGTCATCACCCTGGCCGAACGGGCCATCGTCGTCCGCCAGGGCTATCTCGGCGGCGATGCGGCGGGCGTCGTCGTGACCTTCGCCCTCTCGGTGGTCCACGCGGTCGCCGCGGTGCTGCTGCTGAATTCCGGCGCGGACACCGGGGCGCGCTTCTTCGCCATCGCGCTGGTCGGCTTCTCGGCCGTGAACATCCTGCTGCGCCTCTACGCCTCCCCGCGCCTGTTCCTGGCCGCCATGGCGCCCCACGCCGCGGTCATCGTCTGGGCGAGCTGGGGGATCTTCGCGCGGCATGTGGCGAACGGCGCCTGGCTGCAGGCGCTGACCCCGGTGGCCATCGTGCTCACCTACGCCGTCCTACTGCTGCCGGCCCGGGTGCGCCTCGCCGACGCCTGGAACCGGCTGGCCGCGGCCAAGCAGGCGGCGGAGGCGGCGAGCCGCGCCAAGTCGGACTTCCTGGCGACGATGAGCCACGAGATCCGCACGCCCCTCAACGGCATCCTCGGAATGGCCCAGGCCATGCAGCGCGACGACCTGGCGCCCACGCAGAAGGACCGCCTGCGCGTGATCCGCCGGTCCGGCGAGACACTGCTCAGCCTGCTGAACGACGCCCTCGACTTCTCGCAGATCGAGGCCGGCAAGCTGCGGCTGGAGCCGACCGAGTTCGACATGGAGCACCTGACCCGGGGCGCGGTCGCCACCTTCGGCCCGCTGGCGGCGGCCAAGGGCCTGGCGTTCGAATTCTCCATCGACGAGGCGGCCAAGGGCCGGTTCCGCGGCGACCCGGTGCGCGTGCGCCAGATCCTCTACAACCTCGCCGCCAACGCCCTGAAGTTCACCGACGCCGGGCGGGTGGCGGTGGCCGTCTCGCGCGGCGGCGAGGGCCTGGTCCTGGAAGTCGCCGACAGTGGGGTCGGCATCGCCGCCGACCGCATCGAGGGGCTGTTCGACAAGTTCGTGCAGGGCGACGCCTCGGCGACCCGGCGGCACGGCGGGGTCGGCCTCGGCCTGACCATCTGCCGCGCGCTGGCCGAGAAGATGGGCGGCCGGATCACGGCCAGCAGCGTCGAGGGCAAGGGCTCCATCTTCACCGTCGTCCTGCCGCTGGCCAAGGTGGCCGAGACCGCGCCGATCGCGCCCGCCGAGACCGCTGCCCCGCTCGCCGTGGACGCCCCGCCCGTCCGCATCCTGGCCGCCGAGGACAATGCGGTGAACCAGCTGGTGCTGAAGACCCTGCTCAGCCAGGCCGGGTTGGACCCCGTGGTGGTGGCCGACGGCGCCGCCGCGCTGGACGCCTGGCGCAACGCGCGCTGGGACGTGATCCTCATGGACATCCAGATGCCGGTGATGGACGGCGTCACCGCCGCCCGCCACATCCGCGCGGCCGAGGTCGCCGAGTCCCGGCCGCGCACCCCGATCATCGCCGTCACGGCCAACGCCATGAGCCACCAGGTGACGGAGTACCTGGCCGCCGGGATCGACGATGTGGCGCCCAAGCCCCTGGACGCGGCCCGCCTGTTCGACGCGATCGAGCGGGCGCTGGAGGCCGAGGCCGCCGGCAAGGCCGTCCGCGCCGCCTGAAGGCCGGCGCGCGGGCGCCGCTTGGTCAGCTTGACGCCACTCCCCTCGCGCCGCACAACGCGCGCCGCATTCGAATACCTGTTCCAAAGGGGATCCTGATGGCGGACATCCGCTTCGACGGCAAAGTGGCGATCGTGACCGGCGCGGGCGGGGGCCTCGGCCGTCAGCACGCCCTCGAACTGGCGCGGCGCGGCGCCAAGGTGGTCGTCAACGACCTGGGCGGCTCGGTCGACGGCTCGGGCGGCGGCTCCGACGCGGCCAACAAGGTCGTGGAAGAGATCAAGGCCTTCGGCGGCGAGGCGATCGCCAACGGCTCGTCCGTGACCGACGACGCCGGCGTCGCGCGCATGGTGAAGGACGCCATGGACGCCTGGGGCCGGATCGACATCCTGGTCGCCAACGCCGGCATCCTGCGGGACAAGAGCTTCACCAAGATGGAGCTGGCCGACTTCCAGGTCGTGGTCGACGTCCACCTGATGGGCACCGTGAAGCCGGCCAAGGCGGTCTGGGACATCATGCGCGCCCAGAACTACGGCCGCATCGTCGTCACCACCTCGTCCACGGGCCTCTACGGCAACTTCGGCCAGTCGAACTACGGCGCGGCCAAGCTGGGCCTCGTCGGCTTCATGAACTCGCTGAAGCTCGAGGGCCAGAAGAACAACATCCACGTCAACGCCATCAGCCCGGTGGCCGCGACCCGCATGACCGAGAACCTCGGCATGCCCGAGCAGGTGCTCGCGCAGCTGAAGCCCGAGTACGTGACGCCCGGCGTGGTGTTCCTCTGCTCGGAAGACGCCCCGACCGGCGCGGTCCTGACGGCCGGCGCGGGCGCCTTCGCCCTGTCGCGCATCGTCGAGACCGAGGGCGTGTACCTCGGCGGTTCGGCCACGGTGGAATCGATCCGCGACAACTGGTCGAAGATCACCGACGAGGCCGGCCAGAAGGCCTACCTCAACGGCGGCGAGCAGACCGCGAAGTTCTTCCGGAAGATGCAGGGCGGTTGAGTCCTGCCGGCGCGCCTCCCTGTCGTTGCAGGGAGGCGCCGCCATGCATCCGGGCATGGCCGTCTTTCGAGATTGTAACCCAAATCCACTTGCGCCTGCGTGACTGAACGCGCGTAACCTAGGCGCAGCGCCCGAGCAGAGGCGCCGTCGGAGGAGTGGGTTCAAGTGTCCAGGGCCAAGACGCCTGCAGCGAATGGCGCGCTTTCGCTACCTGCGGTCCTGAGTTTCGCCAGCGCAGCGGTGCCCGTAGGCGCCCTGACCCTGGCGGCCACGGTCCACCTCCCCCGCTACTTCGCGTCCGAGCTGGGCATCTCGCTGGCCGTGGTCGGCACGGTGTTCGCGCTGGTCCGCTTCATCGACATCCCGCTCGACGCGGCCATGGGCCTGGCCATGGACCGCACCAAGACCCGCTTCGGCCGCTACCGCATCTGGATGGCCTGCGGCGCGCCCGTGCTGATGCTGGGCTTCTACATGCTGATCCAGGCCAGCCAGTCCGTCGGCGCCCTCTACCTCGGCTTCTGGCTCCTGGTGATGTACCTCGGCTACTCCGGGATCTACCTCTCGCACCTGGCCTGGGGCGGACGCCTGGCCGCCACCTACAAGGAGCGGTCGCGGATCTTCGGGGCCATCACCGGCCTCGGCGTGATCGGCGCCATGGCCGTGCTGCTGATCCCGGTGTTCATGACCCAGTCCGGCTACAGCGACGCCGAGGGCGTCCGGGCCATGATCTGGTTCATCATCGCCAGCGCGGCGGTCACCTGCCTCCTGGTCGTCGCCACGTCCCCCGAGCGGATCGCGCGCGACCATCCCACCCACTTCACCCTCAAGGACTACGCCGCCCTGTTCAGCCGCGGGAACGTGGTCCGCGTGCTGGCCGCCGACCTGCTGGTCACCCTGGGCCCGGGCTGGATGGCGGCCATGTACCTGTTCTACTTCAAGGACAGCCGAGGCTTCGACACCGCGTCCGCCAACCTGCTGCTGCTGATCTACGTCGCCGCCGGCTTCATCGGCGCGCCCTTCGCCGCCTGGCTGGCCAACCGGATCAGCAAGCACCGCGCCCTGATCGTGAACACCACGATCTACTCCCTCGGCCTGATCGTCGTGCCGCTGCTGCCGGCGGGCAACTTCCTGGCCTTCGCACCCGGCATGTTCGTGGTGGGCGCCATGGCGGCCGGCTTCACCGTGATGATCCGCGCCATCTGCGCCGACATCGCCGACGAGCTGCGCCTGGACAGCGGCCGCGAGTGGATGGGCCTGATGTACGCCGGCATCACCGCCACGTCGAAGCTGGCCTCGGCCGGCGCCATCTTCCTGACCTTCAACGTGCTCGCGGCCATCGGCTACAAGGCCCAGGTCGGCGCGGTGAACACGCCCGAGGCGATCCGCGGGCTGGAGATCGCCTACATCGTCGGCCCCATCGTCTTCGTGATGGCCGCCGGCGCCTGCTTCATCGGCTATCGCCTCAGCGCCGAGCGGCACGCCGAGATCCAGCGCAAGCTGGAGGAACGTGACGCCCTGATCGACCCGGCGGCCGGCCTCGAAGCGATGACGGGCGAAGACCTCGCCCCGGCGAACCGTCCCTCGTGACCGCCGCCGCCGCGGCCGCGCCGGCTCACTCGCGCCTGCCGCTGGGCACGGCGCTCGCCTTCTCGGCCACCAGCCTGCCGCTGCAGGCCCTGGCCATCGCCGTGGCCGTGCACCTGCCCGCCTACTTCGCCGCCAGCATCGGCGTGGAACTGGCCGTGGTCGGCGCCGCCTTCGGCCTCGTCCGTCTGATCGACGTGCCCATCGAGCCCGCCCTGGGCCTGGCCATGGACCGCACGCGCACCCGCTGGGGCCGCTATCGGTTCTGGACGCTGCTCGGCGCGCCGTTCCTGATGCTTGGCCTCTACATGCTGCTCACCGCCGACAAGGACGTGGGCGTCAGCGGCCTGATGACCTGGCTGCTGGTCATGTACCTGGGCTCCTCGATCCTGATGCTCTCGCACCAGGCCTGGGCCGCCACCCTGGCGAAATCCTACGACGACCGCGCCCGGCTGTTCGGGGTGATGACCGCGGTGGGCGTCACCGGCGCGGTCAGCGTGCTGCTCATCCCCATCGTCATGGAGCGGATGGGCTATGCCGAGGCCGAGGGCGTCCGGGCCATGGTCTGGTACCTGATCCTGCTGGCCCCGCTGGCGGTCGCCATCGTCGTCTGGCGCACGCCCGAGACCCTCGCCCGCGACGCGCCCGGCGCCCGTTTCCGCCTGCGCGACTACGTCGAGCTGATCTTCGACCGGAACATGTCCCGCATCCTGCTGGCGGACCTCGCGCTGTCGATGGGTCCCGGCTGGATGGCCGCGCTCTATCTCTTCTACTCGCGCGACTACATGGGCTTCACCTCGGGCCAGGCGAACATCCTGCTGCTCGTCTACATCCTGTCAGGGATCGCCGGCGCGCCGGCCCTGGCCTGGGTCGCCACGCGGCTCAGCAAGCACCGCACGGTGATGCTGGCGGCGCTCGCCTATTCCGTCCTGCTGGTCAGCCTGGCGTTCCTGCCCAAGGGCCAGTTGCTCACCGCCCTGCCCACCCTGTTCTTCACCGGCTTCATGGCCAGCGGGTTCAACGTGCTGACCCGCGCCATGACCGCCGACGTCGCCGACGACATGCGCCTGCGCCAGGGCAAGGAGCGCAGCGGCCTGCTCTACGCCATGACCACCCTGACATCGAAGATCGCCGCCGGCGTGGGCATCTGGCTGACGTTCGAGGTGCTGAGCATCACGGGCTACGACCCGAAGGCCGGCGCCGGCAACACGGCCGAGGCGATCGAGGCGCTCGTGCTGGTGTTCCTGGTCGGCCCGGTGGTCTTCGTCTCACTGGGGGCGGCGTGCCTGATCGGCTACCGCCTGACGGCCGACAAGGCCGCCGAGGTCCGCCGCCAGCTCGACGCGCGGGACGCCGCGGTTCTCGACTCCGCCTCCGGACTGGAGAGCCTCACCGGCGAGGAGCACGCGCCGCCGACGCGCGCCTAGAGCACCTTCCGCGCGAGCTCCAGGAACGCCTGCGCCGCGGCGCTCTGGTCGTTCACCGCCACCAGCGGCCGGCCCTGGTCGCAGGCCTCGCGCAGCGGCACCTCGATGGGGATCTCGGCCAGCAGGGGCACGCCCAGCCGCCCGGCCTCGGCCCGCGCGCCGCCCGTGCCGAAGATCGGCACCCTCACGCCCGAGCTGTCGGCGAAATACGCCATGTTCTCGACCACACCGAGGATCGGCGCGCCGGTCTTGTCGAACATCTGCGCCGCGCGCCGGGCGTCGATGAGGGCGATCTCCTGGGGCGTCGAGACGACCACGACCCCGTCGATCTTCAGCTTCTGGACCAGGGTGAGCTGGATATCGCCGGTGCCCGGCGGCAGGTCGATGACCAGCACGTCCAGCGGCTCGGCCTCGGTCCCCCAGTTGGCGTTCAGCAGGCTGCGCAGCGCCGACGACGCCATCGGCCCGCGCCAGATGTTGGCCGTGCCCGGCTCGACGATGAAGCCGATGGACATGACCTTGATCCCCCAGGCCTCCAGGGGATTGAGGCGCTTCTGCTCGTCGAAGGTCGGCTCGCCGTCGACGCCCAGCATGGTCGGGGCCGACGGGCCATAGATGTCGGCGTCCAGCAGGCCGACCCGCTTGCCCAGCTTCGCCAGGGCCGCCGCGAGGTTCACCGAGACCGTCGACTTGCCCACCCCGCCCTTGCCGCTGGCCACGGCGATGACGCGCTTCACGTGGGCCGGCTTCTCGGCGTCGACCATCGGGTGCAGCCGGGCCTGCGGGTCCTCGGCCACCCGCGCCCGGCGCGGCGAGACCTTGAGCTGGGGCGCCGACGGCGCCTGGATCTCGGTGGTCAGGACGACCTGCGCCACCTCGACCCCGTCCATATGGGCCAGCACCTCTTCGGCCTGGTCGCGCACGGCGCGATAGGAATCGATGTCGGCCGGGGCCACCTCCAGCATGAACGCCGCGCGGCCGCCGCGCAGCACCAGCCCGCGGACGAGGCCGGCGCTGGTCAGCCCCTGGCCGGACTTCGGGTCCTTCACCGCGTCCAGGGCGTTCAGGATGGCGGTCCGATCGGGACCCGCAGCTTCGCTCATGGCTCTCGTGTCTTGCTTTGCCGCCTGGGGCATCTCATATCCGGCTGACAGCGCCGGTTTACAAGCCCGGCCTGGGCTTTATGGAATTTGGCTCAACGCCTGTCCGAAGCGCCTGCCCGAAAGGACGACGCGAACCCCCGATGCCCCCCTGGAACGACAACGCCAACCCCGGCCCTTGGGGCGCGCCCTCGGGCGGTGACGACAAACGTGACGGACCCAAGCGTCCGCAGGGCGGCGGCCCACGCCGGCCGGGTGGCCCCGACTTCAACCCCAATTTCGAGCGGCTGAACCAGCAGCTCCGCGATCTCTTCAACGGGCCGGGCGGGCAGCCGCGGCGCACCGTCTGGGCCGCGATCGGCGGCGGCGTGGTGGGCCTGTGGCTGCTGTCCGGCTTCTACGTGGTCCAGCCCAGCGAACAGGCCATCGTCCTGACCTTCGGCGCCTATTCGCGCTCGGAAACGCCGGGCCTGCGCTACCACCTGCCCTCGCCCATCGAGCGCGTCGAGAAGGTCCCGGTGACCTCGCTCAAGCGGACCGACGTCGGCGGCTCGGGAGCCGACGGCAACGCCGAGAGCCAGATGCTGACCGGCGACGGCCAGATCATCGACATCGACTTCAGCGTCACGTGGCGGGTCACCGATGCGCCCCGCTACCTGTTCGCCACCCGCGATCCCGACGGCGCGGTGGCTGCGGTCGCCGAAAGCGCCATGCGCGAGGTGGTCGGCCGGACCCAGCTCCAGCCCATCATTTCCACCGCGCGCGGCCAGGTGCAGCAGCAGACGCGCGACCTGATGCAGCGGACGCTCGACTCCTGGGGTAGCGGCATCAGCATCGTCGAGGTGCAGATCCGCGAAGCCGGACCGCCGCCCGAGGTGGTCGCCGCCTTCCGCGACGTGCAGAGCGCCGCGCAGGACGCCGAGTCCGCGGTGAACGAGGCCAACACCTACCGCAACCGCGTCGTGAACGAGGCCAAGGGCGACGCCGCCAAGATCACCCAGGCGGCCCAGGCCTATCGCGAACAGGCCGTGCGCGAGGCCATGGGCGAGGCCGCGCGCTTCAACCAGATCTACACCGAGTACCGTCGCGCGCCGGGCGTCACCCGCGACCGCCTCTACATCGAGACCATGCAGCGCATCCTGGAATCGTCGAACAAGGTGATCATCGACGGCAAGGGCGCGAGCGCGCCGATCATCCTGCCGCCCGACGTCTTCCGGCCGAAGGCGCAGGTGGCCGCCCCGCAGCCCGCGGCGGCCCAGACGCCGGCCCAGCAGGGCCAGCCGCAGCCGAGGATCGCTCAATGAACCCGCGCGCCCTCGTCCTCGGAATCGTCGCGGTGGTGCTGCTCGCCCTCGTGACCCAGACCTTCTACGTCGTCGACCAGCGCCAGCAGGTGATCGTGGTCTCGTTCGGCGATCCCGTTCGCGTGGTGAACCCGCCCGGCCGCGACGAAGCCGGCCTCAACATGAAGATCCCCTTCGTCGAGCAGATCATCCGCCTCGACCGCCGGAACATCGCCATCGAGACGGCGAAGGAGGAGATCATCACCGCGGGCCAGGAGCGCCTCGTGGTCGACGCCTTCCTCCGCTACCGCATCTCCGACCCGCTGCAGTTCTACCGGACGCTCCGGGACGAGACGACCGCCGCCGACCGGATCGGCCGGCTGCTGAACTCGTCGCTGCGCCAGGTGCTGGGTTCGGCGAACGACAGCGACATCATCTCCGGCCGCCGCGCGCAGCTCATGCAGCTCGCCAAGGCCGACATGATCCGTCGGGCCGAGGCTTCGAAGCTCGGGATCCAGGTGATCGACGTGCGGATCAAGCGCGCCGACCTGCCCGACGCCAACCGGGAGTTCGTGTTCCGCCGCATGTCGACCGCCCGCCAGCAGGAAGCCGCCCAGCTCCGCGCCCAGGGCGAACAGCGCAAGCGCGAGATCCGGGCCGAAGCCGACAAGGAAGTGACCATCACCCTGGCCACCGCCCGCGAACAGCAGGGCCAGATCATGGGTGAGGGCGACGCCCAGCGGACCCGCATCCTGGGGTCCAGCTATGGTCGCGACGCCTCGTTCGCCGCCTTCTTCCGCTCGATGCAGGCTTACGAACAGAGCTTCGCCGACGGCGAGACGACCATGGTCCTGTCGCCCGACAGCGCGTTCTTCCGCTACTTCGAGAAGGGCCCGACCGGCCGCTAGATCGGNCCCCGAGCCACCCGCGCACCTCATGCAGGTCGCGGGCGATGCGGACGCACAGCGTCTCCATCTCCTCGGTGGGGTCCAGCATGTCGGGCACCATCACCGTCATCATGCCGGCGGCCGAAGCGGCCCGGACGCCGTTGTGGCTGTCCTCCAGGGCCAGGCAGTCGGCCGGGTCGACGCCCAGGGCGGCGGCGGCCTTCAGGAACGGCTCGGGGTGCGGCTTGCCCTGGGTCTGGACGTCGCGGGTGATCAGCGCGTGAAAGCGGTCCACCAGGCTGTGCGGCCCGAGACTGGCCTGGACGCTCTCCAGGCTCGACGAGGTGGCGATCGCCCGGGGCAGGCCCAGCGCGTCCAGGTGGTCGAGGATCTCGACCGCGCCGGCCTTCAGCGCGATGCCCGCGGCCAGCTCCTCGCGGAAATGCGCGCTCACCGCCGCCGACCACGCCCCCAGGTCAAAGCCGTCGCCGAAGTGCTCGATCACGATCAGGTCGCTGTGGGCGTGCTGCAGCCCGACCATCCGTTTGAAGGTCGCGAAGGGCATCTCGCCCCCGAACCCGCTGGCCGCGCGCTGCATCGCGCGGAACACCACCACCTCGGTGTCCACGAGCAGGCCGTCCATGTCGAACACCACGGCCCTGGGCGCGCGCGGCAGGGCCATCAGTCGGCCACGAACTGGTCGGCGCTGTAGCCCTGGAAATAGAGCAGCGCGGTGAGGTCGGCGAAGTCCACCTTGGCGTCGGCCTGGGCGGCGACGATGGGCTTGGCCCGGTAGGCGACCCCGAGGCCCGCCACCTCGATCATGGCGAGGTCGTTGGCGCCGTCGCCGATGGCCAGGGTCTCGTGCAGGGGCGCGCCGATGCCCTCGGCCTCCTCCAGCAGCGCCTTCAGCTTGGCCTCCCGCCCCAGGATCGGCTCGCCCACCTCGCCCGTCAGTTCGCCGTCCGCCTCGATCAGGGTGTTGGCGCGGTTGAGGTGGAAGCCCGCGGCGTCGGCCACGCGGCTGGTGAAGAAGGTGAAGCCGCCGGAGACCAGCGCGCAGCGGGCGCCGTGCGCCGCCATGGTCCGCACCAAGGTGCGCGCACCGGGATTGAGCCGCACGCGCTCGTCGTAGGCCTGCTGGAGCGCGGTCACCGACAGGCCGCGCAACAGCGCCACGCGCTCTCGCAAGGCGGTCTCGAACTCCAGCTCGCCGCGCATGGCGCGCTCGGTGATCGCGGCGATGTGCGGCTTCAGGCCGGCATAGTCGGCCAACTCGTCCAGGCACTCGACGTTGATGATGGTCGAGTCCATGTCGGCCACCAGCAGGCGCTTGCGGCGGCCCGCGGCGGGCTGGACGCACCAGTCGACCGGCAGGTCCAGCGTTTCAGCGCCGACGATGCGGCGCGCCTCGGCCGGGTCGGCCAGCAGGGGCAGTTCGAAGGCGCCCTCGCCCAGCGGCCTGGGCGCCTTGACGGCCGCGCCGGCGGCTGCGAGCGCTGACTTCGCGCGATCGGCGGCGGACACCGCCGCGGAGGGATCGGGGCTGACGAGGGTGACGACGAGTTCCATGGAGCCCCGCATCTGGCTGATCGCCGGGCCCACGGCAAGCGGCAAGTCCGCGCTGGCGCTCCGGCTGGCGGAAACCGCGGGCGGCGAGATCGTCAACGCCGACTCCATGCAGCTCTACGCGGGCCTGCGCGTCCTGACCGCCGGCCCGGGACCGGAAGACCTGGCCCGGGCGCCGCATCATCTGTTCGGCGTCGCCGATCCGGCCGACGGCTGGTCGGTCGGCCGTTGGCAGCGCGCGGCCCGGCAGGCGATCGACGACATCCTCGCCCGGGGCCGCCACGCGGTCGTGGTCGGCGGCACCGGCCTCTACTTCGCCGCGCTCACGCGGGGGCTGGCCGAGGTCCCGCAGATTCCGGCCGAGGCGCGCGCCGCCGCGGCGGCCGACTTCGAGACCATGGGCGAAGACGCCTTCCGCGCGCGGCTCGCCGCCGCGGACCCCGCCGCGGCGGGCCGCATCGCGCCCGGGGACCGCCAGCGGCTCTGCCGGGCGTGGGAGGTCTTCGCCGCGACCGGGGTCTCGCTCTCCGACCATCAGGCCTCGGCCGAGGGCGCCTTGCCCGCCGGAAGCTGGACGGCGGTGGCGCTGGAGCCGCCCCGCGACGTCCTCTACGCCCGCTGCGACGCCCGGCTGGTCGCCATGCTGGAGGCCGGCGCGCTCGACGAGGTGCGCGCCCTCGTCGCCCGTCGCCTGGACCCCGCCCTGCCCGCCATGAAGGCCGTCGGCGTGCGCGAGCTGGCGGCCTGTCTCGACGGCGGGCTTACGCGCGACGCCGCCCTCGCCGCCGCCCAGCAGGAGACCCGGCGCTACGCCAAGCGCCAGATGACCTGGATGCGCGGCCAGATGGCCGACTGGCCGCGCATCACCGCCCCGGACCCCGAGTCGCAGTGGAGGCAGTTTCTTGCGCTGAACCCGGCCTTGACGCCCTGAGCGCGGCATGCGACATGCCCGATCCGAACATTCGCGGGAAATCTCGTGCGCAACATTCTTGTACTCGTGGGGCGACCGTAACGGACTGACGTGCTCGTCAGGACCGACCGGTCGCTCGTCCCAGGCCCCCCGCGGGCCTTTTTTATTGTCTCGTCGCCCTCCAGCATCCGCTTCCAGCCCCAGGCCAGACCCATGACCGCCCATCAGACGATCGAAGCCGAAACCACCACGATCTCGGGCGCCGAGATGGTGGTGCGCGCCCTCCTCGATCAGGGCGTCGAGGTGCTGTTCGGCTATCCCGGCGGCGCGGTCCTGCCGATCTACGACGCGCTGTTCAACGAGCCGCGCCTGCAACACGTCCTGGTCCGCCACGAGCAGGGCGCGACCCATGCGGCCGAGGGCTATGCGCGCTCTACCGGCAAGCCGGGCGTGGTTTTGGTCACCTCCGGCCCGGGCGCGACGAACGCGGTCACCGGCATCGCCGACGCCCTGATGGACTCCATCCCGATGATCGTCATCACCGGCCAGGTCGCCACGCACCTGATCGGCACCGACGCCTTCCAGGAATGCGACACCATCGGCATCACCCGGCCCTGCACCAAGCACAACTACCTGGTGAAGGACATCGCCGACCTGCCGCGCGTGCTGCACGAGGCCTTCCACATCGCCACGTCCGGCCGTCCGGGCCCGGTGGTCATCGACATCCCCAAGGATGTCCAGTTCGCCAAGGGCGCCTACCAGGGGCCGACCGAGGTGAAGCACGCCCACAACTACACCCCGCGGGTGAAGGGCGACCCCTCCCGCATCGCCGAGGCGGCGGCGCTGATCGCCAAGGCGCGGCGGCCGATCCTCTACACCGGCGGCGGGGTCATCAACTCGGGGCCCAAGGCCTCGCTGCTGCTGCGCGAGCTGGCCCAGCTGACGGGCGCGCCGGTGACGTCGACGCTGATGGGCCTGGGCGCCTTCCCGGCGTCCAACCCGCAGTGGCTGGGAATGGTGGGCATGCACGGCTCGTTCGAGTCCAACAACGCCATGCACGACTGCGACGTCATGGTGGCCATCGGCGCGCGCTTCGACGACCGCGTCACCGGCCGGCTCGACGCCTTCGCGCCCAACTCGCGCAAGATCCACATCGACGTCGACGCCAGCTCGATCGGCAAGAATGTCCGGGCCGACATCGGCATCGTGGGCGACGCCGCCAACGTGCTGGAGGACCTGATCGCCGTCTGGAAGAGCCGCAACCTGTCGGTCGACGGCGCGGCGCTGAAGGACTGGTGGACCCAGATCGACGCGTGGCGGGCGCGGGACTCGTTTCGCTACCGGCCCGACTCCAAGCTGATCAAGCCGCAGTACGCGATCCAGCGCCTCTACGAGCTGACCAAGGACCGCGACACCTACATCACCACCGAGGTCGGCCAGCACCAGATGTGGGCGGCCCAGTTCTACCACTTCGACCAGCCCAACCGCTGGATGACGTCGGGCGGCCTGGGCACCATGGGCTACGGCCTGCCGGCGGCGGTGGGCGTGCAGATGGCGCACCCGGACGCCCTGGTCATCGACATCGGCGGCGACGCCTCGGTGCAGATGACCATGCAGGAGATCTCCACCGCCATTCAGTACGACCTGCCGATCAAGGTCTTCATCCTGAACAACGAATGGATGGGTATGGTCCGCCAGTGGCAGCAGCTGCTGCACGGCGAGCGGTACAGCCACTCGTACTCGGCCAGCCTGCCCGACTTCGTGAAGCTGGCCGAGGCCTACGGCGGCGTCGGCATCCGCGCCGAGCACCCCGACGAACTCGACGACGCGATCCGCGAGATGATCAACGTCAGGCGGCCCGTGATCTTCGACTGCCGGGTGACCAAGGAAGAGAACTGCTTCCCGATGATCCCCTCGGGCAAGGCGCACAACGAGATGATCATGGCCGAGGAAGCCCGCGACCTCGGCTCGATCATCGACGACGCCGGCAAGCGGCTGGTCTGATGGCGTCGCGCCAGGGCGGCTGCCTCTGCGGGGCGGTGCGCTACGCGGTCGAGGAGCCGCTGGCGCCGATCCAGCTCTGCCACTGCCTCCAGTGCCGCAAGGCGCAGGGGACGGCGTTCGGGGCCAACATCCCCGTGTCGTCCAGCGCCTTCCGCCTGCTGCAGGGCGAGGAGTGCCTGCGGGAATTCCGCGCCACCCCCGGCAAGCGGCGGGTCTTCTGCGGCGTCTGTGGCGGCCCGATCCTCAGCCAGCGCGACGCGGCGCCGGAGACGGTCCGGATCCGCGCCGGCGGCCTCGACGACGACACCGGCCTCCAGGTCGGCTTCCATATCCAGAGCGCGCACCGGGCGGCCTGGGACCCGACCGACGACGACCTCCCGGCCTATCCCGAGGCCGGCCCCGCCTGAGCGTCAGGCCAGGGTCTCCGCCACGGCGGCCGAGACCGGCGCGGTCAGGATGGCGCGCAGGCCCGGCGCATTGTCGGTGAAGGTCAGGTCCGCGCGAAGCTGGCGCACCATGGCCGCGATCATCCGGCTGCCGAAGCCCTGGCCGTCGCCGTGCTTGCCCCGGCCGCGGTCGGCGACGATCACGCGCAGGTTCGCGTTGTGCTCCTCCAGGCTCACCTCGATGGGGCCCGGCTTGCCGTCGTAGGCGTACTTGTTGGCGTTGATCACCAGCTCCGTGACCACCAGGCCGAGGGTGACCGCCCGGTCGGTGGGCACCAGCATGGGATGGGCGTCGACGCTGATCCGGCCCGCCCACTCCTCGCCCATCGAGGCGTTCATGTCGGCGACCAGCTCCTCGAGATAGCGGGCCAGGTCGATGGTCTCGATCTGGTCGGCGCGGTAGAGCCGGCGGTGGACCAGCGCCACCGCCTGAAGGCGCCGGCGGGCCTCCTCGAAGGCGGCGTGCAGCACTGGGTCCCGGATGTCCCGCGACTGCAGCCCCAGGAAGCTGGAGACGAGCTGCAGACTGTTCTGGATCCGGTGGTTGACCTCCTTGATCAGCAGCTCCTTCTGCTGAAGCAGGCCGTCCTTCTCGCTCACCGCCTCGGTCAGGCGCAGGTTCAGGTCCACCAGCCGCCGGTGGCCGCGCGCCACCAGCAACCCCTCGCGCAGGCGCAGCGCGGCGTCGACCTCCGCCAGCGTCCAGCGGCGCGACCGGCCGCGGACGGTCTCGCGCCAGGCCGCGAACGACGACCGGGGCGTCAGCGTCTCGCCGGGACCGGGGATCGCGGCCTTGTGCGGATTGCCCGCCCAGTCCACCACCTGCACCTGCTCGGCGCGGAACCACATCGCGACGAACGGCTCATCGGCCGAGACCACCACGGCGAGCAGGCCGCTGGCCGTGGAGGGGAAGCCGGCGGCCGCGGGATAGAGTTCGGACAGCCGGTCGGTCACCACCGGCTCGGGCCCCTTCCCCAGGACCCAGGCCGCCAGCCGGCGCACCTGCTCCACGCCTGGATGCGCCCCGGCGAGGTGGAGGCCGGCCCCCGCCACCACCGCCACGCCGTCGGCGCCCAGCGCGCGCTGCAGCTCCTTCGCGCCCTGGTCCAGGTTGGCCTCCAGCCCGCCGCTGGCCGAGAAACGGGCGATCACCTCGTCCTCCAGCCCGCGCAACCGGATGCGCTCGCGATAGCTCTCGGCCTCCTCCTTGGCCCGGATCTGCCGCGCCAGCGCCCCGGCCAGCGCCCGGGCGCCGGCGCGCACGTCGAACGGCAGCAGGCGCGGCTCGCGGTGGTGGCAGGCGATCAGGCCCCACAGCACGCCATCCTTGACGATCGACACCGACGCCGAGGCGCCGACGCCCATGTTCCGCAGGTACTGCATATGGACCGCCGCAACGCTGCGCAGGGCGCAGTCGCTCATGTCCAGCGGCTCCGGCTCCAGCCAGCCGGGCTGCAGGGGCGCGGGCGCGTAGGCCACGTCGGGGATCACGCGCACCAGGTTGCGGACGTACAGCGCCCGCGCCTGGGCGGGAATGTCCGAGCCCGGGAAGTGGTGGTTGAGGAACGACGGCATCCCCTCGGCCAGATGCTCGGCCAGCACCGCGCCGGCCTCGTCGTCGAGGAAACGGTAGATCATCACCCGGTCGAACCCGGTCAGCTGGCGGAACTCGACCGCCGCCCGGTCGCACAGCGCCCTCAGGTTCGGCGCCCGCTCGAAGGCGGCGGCCGCGGTCTCCAGGTGGCCCAGCAGGGTCGCGGCGGCCAGCGGCGTCGGCAGCCCCGGTTCGACCTCGACGATCAGCCGCTCGCCGTCGAGGTGGGCGGAAACGTCCAGCGGGCCCTCGTCACGACCGAGCCGGCCGGCGTAGCCGCCGGCCCCGCCGGAATGGGTGACCTGGGCCACCCGCTCGGCGAGCGGATCCCCCAGGACCTCGCCCAGGGTCCGGCCGATCCAGGCCGGGCGGCCCAGCAGGCGCGCCACGTCGCCCGCGGCGTGGCTGATCTCCTGCGTCGTCCGGTCGGCGACCAGCAGCACCCCGTGCGGCTGGATGGATCCCGGAATGTGGATCGGCTCGCGGGCGCAGGCGTCGAGGTCGGGCGCCTCAGACATCCGCACGCTCCGGCGCGAGGCACGCCTCGGCATGTCGGAAGGCCGTCCGTGCGCCGGCCACCACCCGCCGTCGTTCGATCTCCCCGGGCGCCTCGCGCTCCAGCACGCATGCAGGCTGTGGAAGCCGGCGACGACCTGGCGGCGCCCCTGGGGCGTAAGGATCCGATCCAGCACCTTGCCTCGCCGCTCCAGAGCCTCGTGCTGTCTTTGCGTCGCCGCGCGGACACGCTGATGGACCTCGCTAACGGATGCGGGCTTGTCGTTCGGTCGGCTGGGCGACAATGAGGGCCTTTCACGGGCCTTTCGCGCCCATCAACTCAAAATGCGGACGCGCCTGTTGGCCGCCCGGAAGCGCAGGCTTGGGATGAGCCGGACGACCCCCGCGACCAACGCTCTCGACCGTGCGGGGATTCCCTACGCTCTGGCAAGCTACGACTACGACCCGACGGCCGAGCGGGCCGGGCTGCAGGCCGCTGAGGCGCTCGGCGTTCCCCCAGGCGAGGTCCTGAAGACACTCATGGTGCGTGCCGACGGCAAGCCGGCATGCGTCGTCCTGGCCTCAGACCGCGAGGTGGCCATGAAGAAGCTCGCCGCCGCGCTCGGCGCCAAGTCGGCCGAGATGATGAAGCCCGCCGACGCCGAGCGGATGACCGGCTACCGCGTGGGCGGGGTCAGTCCGTTCGGCCAGAAGCGCCCGGTCCCCACCGTGGTCGACGCCGACGCGGCCGCCTTGCCCGAGGCCTTCGTCAACGCCGGCCAGCGCGGTCTGCAGGCGCGGCTGGCGCCCGCAGACCTCGTCCGGGTGCTCGGCGCCGTGGTCGCGCCGGTCAGCTCTTGAGGCGAAGCGCGCCCATGTAGTCCCGCTTGCCCAGCGGAACGCCCCGCGCACGCAGGACGTCGTACCCGGTCGTGGCGTGGAAGTGGAAGTTCGGCAGCGAGAACGACAGCAGGAAGTCAGCGCCGCGGAATGGCATCTGCCGCGGACCCAGCTCGAACACCAGGTCCTTGTCCTCCAGCGCGTTGACCTCATCGGCCGACAGGGCGGACAGCTCCGCGATCGCGTCGGCGACCAGCGTCTGCAGGCCGGCATAGTCGAAGGCGGCGTCGAACTGCGGCGGCCGGAACACGCCCGCCTTCACGCCGGCGATCGCCCCCCGGGAATGGTGTGCGACCGAGATGATCTGGCTGCGGAGCGGCCACATGTCGTCGATCAGCCGCGCCTCGACCAGCGACTCCGGGGCGCCGCCGGCGCCCGCCACGTGCGACCGCGCCTTTTCCAGATAGCCGGCGACTGCGCCCAGCGTCTGCAGGAACGACCGGACGGTGACGTCGTGAAGTGTGATGGCCATGCGCCTCCCCCTCTTTGATGCGGGCAGCCTAGCAGGGAGTCCCAGCGGCGCCCCAGCGGTCAGGGCGCTCGCCGACGCTCAGCGCGCGCCCAGCCGCACGAGAACTTCGCGCGGGATGTCGAACTCGGCGATGATCGCGGCGCGGTCGCGCAGGCCCAGCACCTCCCGCTGGACGAAGAAGCTCCAGACAGCGTCCGCGGCGGTCCTCAGCGCCGCGTCCCGGCCCGCGCCGCCCGGCGCCTGGCGCAGCGCCGCAAGCGCGGCCTCAACCTTTCGGCCGGCCCGCCCGAGCGAATGGGCCTGTTCCTCCATCAGCTCGTAGTGGAGGACCGTCTCGCCGGTCTCGACCCCTAGGCGTCGGGCCAGGCTCTGAGGCATGCGCAGGGACGACATGGCGTCCATGTTGGCGGGTCGGCCGGGGATGGCAAGGGCTGAGGCGAGCCCGCTCTTTTGCCGATCACGTCGACCAGTCGGTCGCCGGTTGGGGGAGCCGCCCGACGCGCGGCTCCCCCGCCCTCTGGACGAGGCGGGCAGAGCTTACACGACGGGCGACCGTTGTGGCTGGAAGGTCGCCTCCGCGATGGCGGGCGCGCCGACCCCTACCCCTTCACGCACACCACCTGGCGGAGGGTGTGGACGATTTCGACGAGGTCGGCTTGCGCCGCCATCACTGCGTCGATGTCCTTGTAGGCCATCGGCGTTTCATCGATCACGTCCGCGTCCTTCCGGCACTCGACGCCCGCCGTGGCGGACACGTGGTCGTCGAGGGTGAAGCGCCGCTTGGCTTCGGCCCGGCTCATGGCCCGGCCGGCGCCGTGCGAGCAGGTGCAGAACGAGTCCGGGTTCCCCTTGCCGCGCACGATGAACGACCGGGCGCCCATCGAACCCGGGATGATCCCGAGGTCGCCGAGCCCCGCCCGCACCGCGCCCTTCCGGGTCAGCCAGACGTCCTTTCCGAAGTGCCGCTCCTGGGTGACGTAGTTGTGGTGGCAATTCACCGCCATCTCACCCGTCGTCAGATCCGGGAACACACCCCGAAGCACGCCAAGGACCTGGTCCATCATCACTTCGCGGTTCGCCATGGCGTACTTCTGCGCCCAGCTCACCGCTCGGATGTAGGAGACGAAGCCTTCCGACCCTTCCGGGAAGTAGGCCAGGTCCTTGTCCGGCAGGTGGATGAACCACCGCTCCATGTCCTTCTTCGCCTTTTCGATGAAGTAGGACCCGAACCGGTTGCCCACGCCACGCGAGCCGGAGTGCAGCATCACCCAGACGTCGCCCGCTTCGTCGAGGCAGAGCTCGATGAAGTGGTTGCCGCCGCCCAGCGTGCCCAGGTGCCCGAGGCCGCGCGGGTGCGCGGTCTTGGCGTCCCGCTCGACGATGGCGTCGTAGCCATCCTTGAGCTCGGCCCACTTGGCGAGCGCCAGCGCCGGCGGGTCGCCCTGGTGAGCCCCGGTGTCGTTGCGCCCGCCGTTGTCGGTCCGGCCGTGCGGCACCGCCGCCTCGATGGCGCTGCGGATGCCTGCCAGGTCATCCGGCAAGTGCTCGGCGCGGATGGAGGTCTTCACCGCCATCATCCCGCAACCGATATCCACGCCCACCGCCGCCGGGATGATCGCCCCGATGGTCGGGATTACCGAGCCGACGGTCGCGCCCATGCCCCAGTGCACGTCGGGCATGGCCGCCACGTGCCGGTGGATGAACGGCAGTCGGGCGACGTTTCGCAGCTGCTCGCGCGCGGAGTCCTCGAGCTGGACGCCCTGGATCCACGCCTTGATCGGCACGCGCCCGCCATCGATCACTTCATAGCCGTTCATCGGACCTTTCCTTTCGCTTGTCCGGTTCTCCCGGCCCTCCGCGTCGGCAAAGCGTCCTTCCGAAACGAAGAACCCCTCCGCGGCCGGGCCGGGAGGGGTTCTTCGATCAGCCTCGAAAATGAACGAGACCTCAGGCCGAACCGACCTCCCACAGGCGCATGCCTTCACCTTCGACCTGGCGGTCGAGGACTTTGGCGGGCGACAGATTGGCAGGCCGGTAAGCCACGGGTCTCTCCTTCGAGGCCGGCGCGGATAGCACGGATCGCGACACGCGCAATAGCTGTGTTTCAGATGAAACCAACCGTCGGCGCAGGCTGTGGCTCAACGGCCACGCTGATCGGAGGCGTTGCGGGAGCCGGCATCCTGTGACACCTGACGCCAACCGCTTCAGGACCGCTTCCCATGACCGACGCCCAGCCCGCCTCCGTCTACGACCTGGCCCACGCCGACCAGCCGGAAAGCCGCGCCACGTTCGCGGTGCTGGTGGACAACGAGCCGGGCGTGCTGCACCGCGTGGTCGGGCTGTTTGCGGCGCGCGGCTACAACATCGACAGCCTGACCGTGGCCGAGACCGACGAGAAGGCGCACACCAGCCGCATCACCATCGTCACCCGGGGCACCCCGCAGGTGCTGGCCCAGATCGAAGCCCAGCTCCAGAAGATGGTGTCCACCCGGCACGTCCAGGACGTCACCCGCGACCCGAACGGCATCGAGCGCGAGCTGGCCCTGGTGAAGGTTCGCGGGACCGGCGCCGAGCGGGTCGAGGCGCTGCGCGTCTCCGACATCTTCCGCGCCAAGGTGATCGACACCACCCACGAGAGCTTCGTCTTCGAGCTGACCGGCGCTTCCACCAAGATCGACAAGTTCGTCGACCTGATGCGACCGCTGGGCCTGGTCGAGGTGTCGCGCACCGGCGTGCTGTCGCTGCAGCGGGGCGTCGAGGTCTTCTAAGGCCACGCCGCGCCACGGAACCGGCGCAAACCGCTGATGATTTCACGGCGTGTCCCTGCGCGCCGTCATCGCCGTCATGATCGCTGCAGGCCTCGCCGTCCCGGCGCAGGCGCAGATCCCGCTGATCATCCCCATCCCGGGCAAGCCGCGGCCGCCCGCTGGCCCCCCGCCGGGGCTGCCGGCCTATGCGGCCGAGATCTGGCCCTACCCCGCGCCGGACCCGAAGAGCTGGTGGGACGATCCCCGGCTGAAGCCGACCGAAGCCTCGGACCCGCTGGGCGGACGGCGGGTCCGGCGCGGCGAGCGGCTGCCCGCGCCCGACAACGGGGTCGACGCCTCCACCTACCGCCTGTGGGGCCTGATGCCGTTGCAGTGGCAGCTCCTGCGCGGGCAGGAGGCCATCCTCGAGGTCTGGACCCGCCCGGCCGGCAGCGTCCGGCAGACGGTGACGCGGGTGACCGTGCGGGGCGACGGCAAGGCCTTCGTTCAGAGCCGCGCGGGCCTCGCCTGCTGCGAGGCGGTGATCGGCAGGCGCCTGGGCTTCGACGAGGTGCTGCCCGAGGGACGCGCCGCGCGCTTCCGCGAGCTCGCCGCCCTGCCGCTGTGGCGCTCGCCCCGGGACGTGCGGGTCGAGGAGCCGGGCCTGGCGGACGCGGTGTGCCTGGAGGGGACGGCCTACGACCTCACCCTCGCCACGCCGGGGCGCGTCGTGACCCTGCACCGCGCCTGCGATCCCGCCGAGGTGGGCGAGGCGGCGGACGTGATCGAGGCGGTGCTCGGCGCGGCGCTCGGGCACGACCCGCGCTTCGATGTGATCTTCCCCAGGGGCGTCGATCTTTCCGCCGCCCGGAAGGCCCACGCCGAGTTGCTGGCTTCCGGCGGGCGGCTCAAGCCGAACCCCGACGCCCGCCGGCCGGCCCCGGGCGCCGAGCCCGCGCCCCAGCCGGAGGCGGGGGAGCAAGCCGCGCCGGCCCCACCTATTCCGCCGCCAGCGCCGCCATGACCCGCGGCTTCACCACCGCGCGGATGTGGAGATACTGGACGAGGAACAGCGTCAGCTTCGACGCCAGGGGGAACGTCGCCTTGTAGAGCGGCCAGCTGTCCGGCAGGGCGACGGCGACGTAGAGGTTCAGCGCACCAGTGAGGGCCATCAGGCCGGCCCAGACGTAGCCGTAGGCGACCATCAGCCGGTCTCCATGCCCGGCGGCGATGTCGGGCAGGTATCGGACCATCCAGCCGCGCCGCATCATGACCCCCGCGAGGATCCAGTAGATGAGGGTCGGCTTGGCCATCAGGAAGCGCGGGTCGTGCAGGAAGAGGCCCGCCACGCCGAACACCAGGACGAGCCCGAGGCTCGCCCATTGCAGCGGCGCGACCGGACGGCGCAGCGCCAGCAGGCCGGCGACGTGGGCGATGCCGACGACCATCGCGATCACCGTCGCCACGAGGGGGTCGACCCCCACCATCAGCAGGACGGCGAACAGCAGGCTGGAGAACAGGTCGTTGACCAGCGGACGAGCGGCGTGGGCGAAATTCTTCATGCGGGTAGCTCCGATCGATGAGGCCCGCAGGCTATCGAAACGGCCGCCGGCGCCGGTAACCCGCTGGCGAAGGGCCGGTGGCGATCCACGAAATCGGCCCCGCCGTCCACGCTTCGCGAACGGCGATCGCGCGGCGGTCCTTCAAATCACCAGCCCGACGTCCTATATGTGAAGGCGTCGGGTTCGCCCGACTATGGAGATAAACGCGCGTATAATAAGCGGACTGGACCCGGGTGCGATTCCCGGCGGCTCCACCAATCTTCGCCGGGTTATCGCCGGGCAAGCACGGGGCCGATCAGCATCGACAGACGTGTAAAGGCGTTGCTTTCTCTCGGCTTGACCCACCGTTTCGGGTCTTAAACTAAATGCGAACGATAACTTCGCTGAGGAAGTTCGCCTGGCCGCGTAATGCGGTCCGGTAACATCCGAACCAAGTCCTAGGGGTTCAGATCCTTAGGCGGGGCCCGAGGGGCGCCTGGCAACAGAAGCCCCTCACCTATTCCCGCATCAGAGCCGTCTGCATTCCCTCCGAGGGGAAAACTCCGCCTGTCCGGCCTCTTGAATCCTTGCGCCCGCGCGGCCACGCGTTACCTTTAACGCACAGCAGTTCGTATCGGAGTTATGCGTGGCGCAGGATCCGCCGGTTCAGGATCTGATGAACTACGAGGCCCTGGCGCAGGATGCGTTGCGCGGGGTGGCCAAGGCCGCGCTGAAGCGCGCCGCCTCGCCCGAGGGTCTGCCCGGTTCGCACCACTTCTACATCACCTTCAAGACCGACGCGGCCGGCGTGTCCGGCCCGAACGACCTGCTCTCGAAGTACCCCGACGAGATGACGATCGTCCTCCAGCACCAGTACTGGGACCTGGCGCCGGGCGAGACCTTCTTCTCGGTCACCCTGCAGTTCGGCGGCCAGCCGAAGCGCCTGTCGATCCCCTACGCGGCGATCACCCGCTTCTACGACCCCTCGGTGCAGTTCCTGCTGCAGTTCGAGCCGCCGCCGCCCGCGCCGCCGGAGGCAAAGGCCGCGGCCGCGCCGGCCGCCGAGGCCAAGCCCGCCGAGGCCGCTCCCAAGGGGGAAGCCACGATCGTGTCCCTCGACCAGTTCCGGAAGAAATGAGCGCATGACCGACGTCGCGAGTCCCGAGCCGGAGACGCTCACCGACGAGGCCATCCTCCAGCGCTTCCTACGCACCAAGAACCAGCCCACCGGGTCGCAGACCCTCGGGTTCAAGATGGTCTCGGTGAACCAGGCGACCAAGTCGGTCGAGGTCGAGTTCGACGCCAAGGCCGAGCTGCTGCTCAACCCGATGAAGCAGATCCAGGGCGGCTATCTCTGCGCCATGCTGGACGAGGCGATGAGCGTCGCCTGCATGGTCGCTTCGGGCATGACGGCGGTGGCGCCGACCCTCGAGATGAAGACCAGCTTCTTCCGACCCGGACAGCCCGGAAAGATCCGAGGGGTCGGCAAGGTCGTGAAATGGGGCCGGCAGATCGCCTTCACCGAGGGCGAGCTCTACGATCCGGAAGGGCGGCTGCTGGCCAAGGCGACGGGCACGGCGATCCCGACCCCCTTCAACAACTACAAGAAATAACGGGGCGGCGGTGGCGGCCCGGCTCCTCTCGCTGATCGCGGCCATCTGGCTGGCGGCGGCGGGCGGGGCGCAGGCGGCCTCGCCCTTTGCGGACTGGCTGGCCGTGGTCGTGGCCGGCGACTGGCACGCCAGCGACGGCGGCGCGACCGAAGGGTTCGACAATGCGCGGCGCGACGTCACCGCGGCGCTGGGTCGCGCGGGGTTCCAGCCGCAGAACATCCGCCAGTTCTCGGTCCGGCCCGAGCGCTACAAGGACACCCGCCCCGAGAAGGCGGAGCTGCGCGGCATCTACGGGGCGCTGAGCGACCTTTCGACCCGCACCGCGGGCGGATGCCTGTTCTATCTGACCTCTCACGGCCTGCCGCAGGGCGCCCAGGTCGACCAGGCGATCCTGAGGCCCGGCCTGCTCGCCAGCATGCTCGACCAGACCTGCGGCCAGCGGCCGACGGTGGTGGTCATCTCGGCCTGTTTCTCGGGCGTCTACGTGCCGACGCTGGCGCGGCCCAACCGGATGGTGGTCACCGCGGCCCGGCCCGACCGCACCTCGTTCGGCTGCGGCCAGGCCAACAAGTACCCCTATTTCGACGATTGCTTCCTGGCGTCGATGCCGGGGGCGCGCGACTTCGGCGGACTGGCCGCGGCGACGCGCGAGTGCGTGCGGGTGCGCGAGGTGGCGGAGAAGATGAGCCCGCCCTCCGAACCTCAGGTCTGGGTCGGCCCGGCCCTGCGGCCGATGCTGCCGCTGTATGCGTTCGAGCCGTCAGAACGCACGGACTGACGGTCAGGCGGCGGTCCTCAGGCGGCGGCGGGCCGCCGGCGGCGCAGCATCGCGCCGGCGCTGAAGAAGCCGCCGAGCATGAGCGCCCACGTTCCCGGCTCGGGAACCTCCGCCATCGTGAACCCGTCGACGACCATGAAGCTCGGATTGAACCGGTCGCCCGCGTTGGCGACGCCGATCTCCAGCGTGTAGGTTCCCCTACCCAGGAGGGTGGAGAACGCCCGGTCCGCGGCGGCGGTCGACCCGAAGCCCCCCACGCCCGTCGTGCTGCTGGAGAGCAGCGTCAGGTCGACGGACAGGTCGGCGTTGTAGAGCCGCACGAAACCGTAGTCGGGCTGGCCCGCATCGCGGCCGAGGAAGGCGCCCCATCCCGAGAAGACCCCGCCCCGGGTGTCGAACGTCTGGCTAAGCTTGACCGGCGCGCCGGGCTGGTCGGCCTGGAGATAGGCGAGGAAGCCCCCCTCGCGCGGACCAAAGGCCTCGATGATCGAGTTGTCCGCGGCGCGATGGTTGAATTCGCCGACGACGAAGGCGAAGTCCTCGTTCGTCGTCCAGCCGTCGAAATTGTCCTCGAACCCGCCGTTGACGAACGCCGCCGCCGACGCCGCACCGGCCGTCAGCGACGCCATCACCGCCGCCGCACCGGCTATCATACAGGCCTTCGGACTCACGATCGCCTCTGCCTTCAAACAGCGTCCAGGTCTCTTAAGCATAGTATGTTCGGCAAGCTTCGCCAGGGCGCTCACGTCGCAGTTCGCGACGGCGCTCGCGACTCAACCGAGATGATAGGGTGATCAATCAAGACGCAGGGCAGCGGAGCGACGATGCGGAGCCTCGGTAAGGCGATCCTGGCGGCGCTGGCGCTGCTCACCGCTCCGGCGGCCACGGCGCAGGAGGCGACGGCCCCCGCCGCGGCGCCCGCCACGGGGGCTGCGCCGGCGGCGCCTTCCGTCCCCCCGCTGGATCCGGTCAGGCTCGAGGCCTATGTCGACGGCTGGATGACCGACGCCATGGACCGGGCGCACGTGGCCGGGGCCTCGGTGGCGGTGGTCCAGAACGGTCAGGTGGTGCTGAAGAAGGGCTACGGCTTCGCCGACCTCAATCCGCGCCGGCCGGTCGACGCGGATCGCACGCTGTTCCGCATCGGGTCGATCTCCAAGACCTTCACCTGGATCCTGGTGATGAAGGAGGTCGAGGAGGGCCGCATCCGGCTGGACCGCCCGATCAATCTCTACCTGCCCGAAAAGGTGCGGCTGCCCGGCCGGTTGCGCGAGGTGACCGTCCGCAATCTCATGGAGCACACGCCCGGCTTCGAGGATCGCGCCCTGGGCCAGCTCTTCGAGAACGATCCGCGGCGCGTCCGCCCGCTCGACCTCTACCTGCGGCAGGAGCGCCCCGGTCGCGACCGCGCGCCGGGCGTCCTGTCGAGCTACTCGAACTATGGCGTCGGCCTCGCCGGCGCGGCGGTCGCCCTGGGCGAGGGCAAGGCCTTCGAGCGGGTGGTCGAGGACGACATCACCGTTCCCCTGGGCATGCGGCACACCACCTTCCGCGAGCCTCGCGCCGAGCGCCGCGGCCTGCCTGCCGCCATGCCCAAGAGCCTGGGCCCCTGGGTTTCGGCCGGCTATGGCTGGCGGGGCGGCGGCTTCGTCGAGAACGACTACGAATACATCGGCCAGATCGCGCCGGCGGGGTCGGCCTCGTCCACCGCCGGCGACATGTCGCGCTACATGCTGATGCTGCTGGGCGACGGCGTGTGGAACGGAAAGACCATCTTCGGCCCGCGGGCCGCGCGCGCCTTCCGCAGTCCGCTGCGCCAGACGCCTGCCGGAATGAACGGCTGGGCGCATGGATTCATTGTCTACGACCTGCCGGGCGGCCATCGCGGATACGGCCACGACGGGGCCACCATCGCCTTCCACTCCAAGATGGTCGTCGTTCCCGAGCTCGGGCTCGGAATCTTCATCACCACCAACAGCGAGAACGGCCACCGCCTCGCCCGGGTCTTCCCCGAGGCGCTGGTTCAACACTTCTACGCCAAGCCCGCGCCGTTCCCGCGACCCGCGTCGCGCGAGCTTGCGCGCTCGGCCGACATGTTCACCGGGTCGTACCTGACGACCCGTCGGGCGAATGGCGGATTGGAGGGCTTCGTCGGCCTGCTGATCGGCGCGGCGGAGGTGACCGAGCGGGGCGGGCGCCTCGTCACCGGCCAGGGCGGGGAAGCCAGATCGTGGGTCCCGGACGGTCCGCTCGCGGAGGGGCGATTCGTCTCCACAACGGGCGACGACCGCCTGTTCTTCCGGATGCAGGACGGACGCGCCGTCAGCTTCCGCGACGAGATGAACGCCGCGACAATGAAGCGCGCGCCCTTCACCCAACGCGCGTCCACGCTAGGCCTCGGCGCCGGCCTCACCGGCTTCGCGGCGATCACGACCCTGATCGGCCTGGCGCTGCGCAATCGCCGCGAACTGCGGCAGAACCCCATCCAGTCGCGGGCCTCGATGGTCCAGACGATGCAGGCCGGCCTGTGGGTCGCGGCGCTCGCGCTGTTCGCCGCCTTCGCCACCCAGGCGGAAGACGTGCAAAAGGTCATGTACGGCTGGCCCGGCCCGCTGCTGATCACGGCGTCGGCCTGCGCGCTCGTGGCGGCGGCGCTGACGCTCGTGACGATCGCGGCTCTGCCCGCGGTCTGGCAGGGCGGGCGTCGGGTCGATTCGTGGACCGTTTCCCGCAAGCTCTCGTTCACGGTCACCGTGCTGATCTACGCCGCGTTCTCGGTGCTGCTGGCGATGGCCGGCGCCCTCGAGCCCTGGAGCCGCTGACGTCCCGCATGACAGCCTGCGACAGGATGGCCCAGCCGACGCACGGCAAAGCTTAAACGCGGCCTTAACCAAGGACTGGGTAAATCCTGCCTACCTGAGGGGCGGGACCGCGTTGCGCCCCTTCGTGTTCGCAGGGGGGACGTCCGGTCTTGAACCAGTTCATGGCCATGCTGCAGAGGTTCGGGATCGGCCGTCTGGCCGCCATCCTGGGCATCGGCGCCGGCCTGGCCGCCGTCCTGGCCGCGGTCTTCATGAACCTCGGCCAGCCCAAGGCCCTGCTCTATTCCAACCTCGACCTCAAGGAAGCCGGCACCATCACCGCCGCGCTGGACCAGGCCGGGGTGAAGTACGAGGTCAAGGGTGACGGCTCCACGATCATGGTGCCCCGGGACGAGGTCGCCTCGACCCGCCTGATGCTCTCGGGCAAGGGCCTGCCGACGGCGGGCTCGGTGGGCTACGAGATCTTCGACCAGTCGAACACCCTCGGGCAGACCGACTTCGTCCAGCAGCTCAATCGCCAGCGCGCCCTGGAAGGCGAACTGGCCCGCACGATCCGCAGTCTCGACGGCATCACCTCGGCGCGGGTCCACCTGGTCCTGCCGAAGCGCCAGGTGTTCGAGGAGGAGGCCGAGCAGCCCTCCGCGTCGGTGAACATCGGCGTCGGCGGACGCGAGCCCAGCGCCGATCAGGTCCGCGCGATCCAGAACCTGGTGGCGGGCGCCGTGCCCAACATGAAGCCCGATCGGGTGACCGTCGTCGACCAGCACGCCAAGACCCTGTCCGGCGGCGAGGTCGGCATGGCGAGCGAGGCCGACGGCCGCAAGTCCGAGGTCGAGCAGCGGATCGCCAAGCAGGTGAAGAGCCTGGTCGAGGGCGTCGTCGGCGCCGGCAAGGCCCGCGTCAACGTGACCGCCGACCTGGAACTGGCGCGGGTCACCGTGCAGCAGGAGACCTTCGATCCGGACGGTCAGGTCATCCGGTCGGAATCGACCACCGAGGAGAACTCGCGTGAGAACGACACTGCCGGCGGCGGGCAGGCCTCGGCGGCGGCCAACATCCCCGGCGGCGACGGCGGCGAGAACAACAACACCTCGTCCAGCGGCCGCGCCGACACGACCACCAACTACGAGATCTCCAAGACGGTTCGCACCGAGGTGCAGGAGCCCGGCACGGTGAAGCGCCTGTCGGTGGCCGTCGCGGTCGACGGCGCCACGGCGATCGGCAAGGACGGCAAGCCCGGCGCCTACACGCCCCGCTCCGCCGAGGAGATGCAGCGCATCGAGCAGCTGGTCCGCACCGCCGTCGGCTACAGCCAGGAACGCGGCGACCAGGTGAGCGTCATCAACGTGCGCTTCCCGAGCGTCGACGACGGCGAGGGCGTGGTCGCGTCCAGCCCGCTGATGGGCTTCGACAAGAACGACATCATGCGGGCCGTCGAGCTCGCCGTGCTGGCCGTGGTCGGCATCCTGATGATCTTCTTCGTCGCCCGCCCGCTGCTGGGCGGCGGCAAGGGTGGAAAGGGCGGCGCCGGCGGCGGCTCGCTGGTGGCCTCCGCGCCGCAGATCACCCGGCTGATGGTCACGCCGGACGGCCAGCCGATGCAGATCGGCGCCGACGGCAGCCATCTCGCCCTGCCGGGTCCGGCGGACGACGGCGGCGCCCGCATCGACATGGCGCGGGTCGACGGCCAGGTCCGCGCGAGCGCCGTCAAGAAGGTGTCCGAGTTCGTGGAGCGCCATCCGGACGAGTCGGTCGCGATCCTCCGCTCCTGGCTGCATGAGACCAACTGATGGCCACCGCGCGCACCGGAAAGAACATCGTCGACCCCTCCCGCCTGAACGGCGCCGAGAAGTGCGCCGTCGTGCTGCTGGCGCTGGGCGAGGAGCACGCTCACGTCTGGCAGGCGCTGGACGAGGAGGAGATCAAGGAAATCTCGCAGGCCATGGCCAGCCTGGGCAACGTCTCGGCGGCCGTGGTCGAGGACCTGCTCGTCGAGTTCGTGTCCGGCGCCACCGGCACCGGCGCGATCATGGGCTCGTTCGAACAGACCCAGAAGCTGCTGGCCTCCATCATGCCGCCCGAAAAGGTGGACCAGCTGATGGAGGAGATCCGGGGTCCGGCGGGGCGGACCATGTGGGACAAGCTCGGCAACGTGAACGAGGCCGTGCTCGCGAACTACCTGAAGAACGAATACCCGCAGACCGTCGCGGTGGTGCTGTCGAAGATCAAGTCGGAGCACGCGGCCCGGGTGCTGGCTTCGCTGCCCGAGGATTTCGCCCTGGAATGCGTCATGCGCATGCTGCGGATGGAGCCGGTGCAGCGCGAGATCCTCGACAAGATCGAGCAGACCCTGCGCAACGAATTCATGTCGAACCTGGCGCGCACGTCGAAGCGCGACAGCCACGAGATGATGGCCGACATCTTCAACGCCTTCGACCGCCAGACCGAGACCCGCTTCATTACCGCCCTGGAAGAGCGCAACCGCGAGGCGGCCGAGCGCATCCGCGCCCTGATGTTCGTCTTCGAGGACCTCTCGAAGCTCGACCCGGGCGGCGTCCAGACCCTGCTGCGCGGCGTGGAGAAGGACCAGCTCGCCCTGGGCCTGAAGGGCGCGTCGGACAGCCTGCGGGAGATGTTCTTCTCCAACATGTCGGAGCGCGCGGCCAAGATCATGCGCGAAGACATGGAGACCATGGGCCCCGTCCGCCTGCGCGACGTCGACCAGGCCCAGATGGCCATCGTCCAGGTCGCCAAGGACCTCGCCAACAAGGGCGAGATCATGCTCGCCGGCTCCAGCGGCGAAGATGAGCTGATCTACTGATGTCGGACGCCTTCCAGAAATTCGCCTTCGACACGGAGTTCGACTCCCGGGGCGCCGTCGCGCACGCACCGGCCCGTCCGAAGCGTCTGTTCCCCGCCGAGGAAGTCGAGCAGATCCGCGCCCAGGCCTATGCCGAGGGCGAGCGCGCCGCCATGGCGAGCATCGCCGCCCAGCAGGCGGCGGCCCTCAGCCAGATCGCGGCCGCCTGCAGCCAGGCGCTTCCCCGGCTGGCTCACGTGGCGCACGAGCACCGGCAAGGCTCCGCCGCCTTGGCCCTGGCCTGCGGCCGCGCGATCGCGGACGCGGCGCTGGACCGGTTTCCGCAGGCGCCCCTGCAGGCGGCGCTGGAATCCCTGGCGCGCGAGATCGACGCCCAGCCGCGGCTGGTGCTGTCGGCCGACCCGGCGCTGGCGGAGACGCTCAAGGGCGTCCTGGAAGAGACCGCGCGCAGCCTCGGTTTCGAGGGCGCCATCGTGATCAAGCCGGACGGCGCCTTCGGCCCCAACGCCTTCACCCTCGATTTCGGCGACGGCCAGGCGGCCTTCGATCCCGCCCAGGCCGCCGACCGCGTGACCCAGGCTCTCGTGGCGGCGCTGGCCGCCGAGGGCCTGCACGCCGAACCCCTGATCCCTGGCAGCGAAAGCTAGACCCATGGCCGACGACGACCTGAAGCTCGACGAATTCGCCCCCGACGAAGGGGCGCTGCCGGACTCGCACCACGAGGAAAAGACCGCCACCGACCTCGCGCCCGTCTTCGACGTGCCGGTGGCCATCTCGGCGGTGCTGGGCCGCTCGACCATGTCGGTCGCCCAGCTGCTGCAACTGAGCCAGGGCTCGGTGCTGGAGCTGGACCGCAAGGTCGGCGAGGCGATCGATATCTACGTCAACAACCGCCTGGTGGCGCGCGGCGAGGTCGTGATCGTCGACGAGCGCCTGGGCGTGACCATGACGGAAATCATCAAGGACGGCGACGCGCAGGCCTGATGGGCGCGCGGGTCAAGGGAGTTAGGTAGATGCGGCTTCTGGTCGTCGGAAAACTGAGCGGACAGCTCTCCACCGCCGTGAAGATGGCGATGAGCGCAGGCGCCAAGGTGAGCCATGTCGAGACCATCGACGCGGCCACCCACGCGCTGCGGGCGGGCCAGGGCGCCGACCTGCTGATGGTCGACTACGACCTCGACATCGCGGGCCTGATCGCCGCGAACGAGGCCGAGCGGATCCATGTGCCGGTGGTGGCCTGCGGGATTGCCGCCGACCCGAAGCGCGCGGGCGACGCCATCCGCGCGGGCGCCAAGGAATTCATCCCCCTCCCGCCCGAGGCCGAGCTGATCGCGGCCGTGCTGGCCGCCGTGAGCGACGACAACCGCCCCATGGTGGTGCGCGACCCCTCGATGCAGCAGGTGATCCAGCTTGCCGACCAGGTGGCGCCTTCCGACGCCTCGATCCTGATCACCGGCGAGAGCGGCGTCGGTAAGGAGGTCGTGGCCCGCTACGTCCACCAGAAATCCCGCCGGGCCAACCGGCCGTTCATCTCGGTCAACTGCGCCGCCATCCCCGAGAACCTGCTCGAGAGCGAGCTGTTCGGCCACGAGAAGGGAGCCTTCACCGGCGCCCTGGCCCGCCGGATCGGCAAGTTCGAGGAAGCCAACGGCGGCACCCTGCTGCTGGACGAGATCAGCGAGATGGACGCCCGCCTGCAGGCCAAGCTGCTGCGAGCCATCCAGGAGCGCGAGATCGACCGCGTCGGCGGCGCCAAGCCCGTGAAGGTCGACATCCGCATCCTCGCGACCTCGAACCGCGACCTGGCGCAGGCCGTGAAGGAAGGGACCTTCCGCGAGGACCTGCTCTATCGCCTCAACGTCGTGAACCTGCGCCTGCCGGCGCTGCGCGAACGTCCGGGCGACGTGATCGCCATGGCCGAGTTCTTCGTGAAGAAGTACGCCGCCGCCAACGGGATGCCCGACAAGCCGCTGTCGGTGGAAGCCAAGCGCCGCCTGGCCGCCCACCGCTGGCCGGGCAACGTGCGCGAGCTGGAAAACGCCATGCATCGCGCAGTGCTGCTCGCTGTCGGGCCGGAGATCGACGAGAACGCCATCCGCCTGCCGGACGGCCAGCCCCTGGCCCCCGCGGACCCGGCCGCCCGCACGGCGCAGGCCGCCGCGGCCGCCGCCGAGACCGCCACGCGCTCGTTCGTCGGCCAGACCGTCGCCGAGATGGAGCAGACGCTGATCATCGAGACGCTCGAGCACTGCTTCGGCAACCGCACACACGCGGCCAATATCCTCGGCATCTCGATCCGCACCCTGCGCAACAAGCTCAAGGAATACACCGAGGCCGGCGTCACCGTGCCGGCGCCGCAGATGGGCGCGAGCGCGGCGTGACCGCGACCCGGCGCCCCAGACCTGCGCGCCGGTCGATCCTGGCCGGCGGCGCCGCCGCCCTGCTGGGCGTTCGCCCCGCGCTGGCCGCGCCGGCCTGGCCCACGCTGGAATCACGGGTGGGCGGCCGGCTGGGCGTGTTCGCGCTCGCCACGGGCAGTGGCCGCAGCCTCGGCTGGCGGTCCGGCGAGCGCTTCCCGATGTGCTCGACCTTCAAGGGCCTGCTCGCGGGCGCCGTCCTGGCTCGTGTGGACGCAGGACGAGAGCGCCTGGACCGGGAAGTTCCCATCACCGCGGCCGACCTTGTCCCGCACGCGCCGGTGACCTCGCGCTACGTCGCGGCGGGTTCCGTTCGCATCGACACCCTGTGCAAGGCGGCCGTCGAACTCAGCGACAACCCCGCGGCCAACCTGCTGCTCAAGACCCTCGGCGGGCCGGCCGGCCTGACCGCCTTCGTCCGCACCCTGGGCGACCGGCAGACGCGGCTCGACCGCTGGGAGACCGAGCTCAACAGCGCGATCGCCGACGATCCGCGCGACACCACCACTCCGGCCGCCATGGTCGGCAGCTATCGCCGCCTGCTGCTCGGGCCGACGCTGCGCCCGGCCTCGCGCCAGCGCCTCGCCGGCTGGATGGCCGACGCCAGCACCGGTCTCAAGCGCCTGCGCGGGGACCTGCCCGCCGGCTGGCGCGCCGGTGACAAGACCGGCAGCGGCGCCAACAACACCGCCAACGACGTGGCCATCCTCTGGCCGCCGAAGGGCGCGCCGATCCTCGTCGCCTGCTTCTCGACCCAGGCGACCGCGCCCGAGGCGCGCGACGCCGTGATGGCCCAGATCGGCCGCCTCGCCGTGGAGACCCTCGCCTGATGGCCGACACCGGAGTCACATCCCGCTTCGCCGGCGCCCCTTCGGCCCGCGAGGTCTTCGGCTGGGTGGCCCGCGGCGAGGTCGCCATGGCCATCGGCATCGTGGGGATCATCGTCCTCCTGATCCTGCCGATCCCGGCGTTCCTGCTGGACATGCTGCTGTCGATCTCGATCGCGTCGTCGGTCCTGATCCTGATGACGTCGATCCTGATCCGGCGGCCGCTGGAGTTCACCGCCTTCCCGACAGTGCTGCTGGTCGCAACGCTGTTCCGGCTGGCGCTCAACATCGCCACGACGCGCCTGATCCTCAGCCATGGCCACGAGGGGGCCCACGGCGCGGGCGCGGTGATCGAGACCTTCGGCCGCCTGATGATGGGCGGCAACTTCGCCATCGGTGTGATCGTCTTCGCGATCCTGGTGGTGGTGAACTTCGTCGTCATCACCAAGGGTTCGGGGCGGATCGCGGAAGTCGCGGCCCGCTTCACCCTCGACTCGATGCCGGGCAAGCAGATGGCGATCGACGCCGACCTGTCGTCGGGCCTGATCGACCAGGATCAGGCCAAGCTGCGCCGCAAGGAGCTGGAGCAGGAAAGCACCTTCTTCGGCGCCATGGACGGCGCCAGCAAGTTCGTGCGTGGCGACGCCGTCGCGGCCCTGGTCATCCTGGGCATCAACGTCATCGGCGGCATCCTGATCGGCGTGCTGCAGCACAAGGTGCCGATCGGCCAGGCCTTCGCCAGCTACACGATCATGTCGATCGGCGACGGTCTGGTGTCGCAGATCCCGGCGCTGATCATCTCCATCGCCGCCGGCTTCCTGGTGTCCAAGGCCGGGGTCGAGGGTTCGGCCGACAAGGCCCTGGTCGCCCAGATGGCGATGAATCCCATCAGCCTGGGCATGGTGGCCGCCGCCGCCGGCGTCCTGGCCGTGATCCCCGGCATGCCCATCATCCCGTTCGCGGCCCTCTCGCTGGGCGCCGGCATGCTGGCCTGGCGCCGCGCCCATGCGCCGCCGGCGCCCGAGGTCGTCGAGATCGCGCCGTCCGCCTCGACCGAGCCGGAAGAGGAGCCGATCGCCCAGACCCTGGCCATCGACGAGATCAAGATCGAGCTGGGCTACGGCCTGCTGCCGCTGATCAACGACCTGGAAGGCCGCCGGCTCACCGACCAGATCAAGGCCCTGCGCCGGACCCTGGCGTCGGACTTCGGCTTCGTCATGCCCAGCGTCCGCATCCTCGACAACATGCGCCTGCCGTCCATGGGTTACGCCTTGCGGATCAAGGAGATGGAGGCCGGCGCCGGCGAGGTCCGGATCGGCCAGCTGATGGCGATGGACCCGCGCGGCGGCCAGGTCGACCTGCCGGGCGAACATGTGAAGGAGCCGGCGTTCGGCCTCCCGGCCACCTGGATCGACGACGGCCTGCGCGAGGAAGCCAGCTTCCGCGGCTACACGATCGTCGACCCGGCCACGGTGCTGACCACGCACCTGACCGAGGTGCTCAAGGAGAACATGCCGGACCTGCTCACCTACGCCGAGGTGCAGAAGCTCATCAAGGACCTGCCGGCCGAGCAGAAGAAGCTGGCCGACGACCTGATCCCCAGCGTTGTGTCGGCCACCACGGTCCAGCGCGTGCTGCAGTCCCTCCTGCGCGAGCGCATCTCGATCCGCGACCTGGCCGCCATCCTGGAAGGGATCGGCGAAGCGGCGCCGCACACCAGCTCGATCACCATGCTGGTGGAGCAGGTTCGCGCCCGCCTCGCGCGCCAGCTCTGCTACGCGTACCGCGCCGACGACGGCGCCCTGCCGATCGTCACCATGTCGGCCGAGTGGGAGAACGCCTTCGCCGAAGCCCTGGTCGGCAGCGGCGAGGAGAAGCAGCTCGCCCTGGCGCCGTCGCGCCTGCAGGAGTTCATCCGCGCCGTGCGCGAGACCTTTGAGCGCGCAGCCCTGGCCGGCGACACCCCGGTGCTGCTGACCAGCCCGGCCGTCCGTCCGTACGTGCGCTCGATCATCGAACGCTTCCGCGGCCAGACCCCGGTGATGAGCCAGAACGAGATCCATCCCCGCGCGCGCCTCAAGACGGTCGGCAGCATCTGAGCCGCCGCCGGACGGCCTGCGACCGGCAACCCCGTTGCAGGGCGCGTCACCGGCTGGTAGCGGTTCGGGCCTGACGGGCGATGTGCCCGGTGCCTGAGTCTCGGATTTCGGATGCGGCGACCTCTACAGCGGCCCCAGGGTCGGAACGGCGAGTTCCTGTGGGACCTGCTGACCTTCGAGCGGCTGATCACCGGGACCGTGGTGCACCTGGTCTACTGGGCCGGCCTCGGCATCATCGGCGTGATGGCGTTCGGCATCCTCGGCGCCTCGGTGGGCGTAGCGATCCGCGAGGGCGGCTGGGGCATCCTGCTGGCTCTGGGCGTGCTCGGGGTCGGCATGATCGGCGTGTTCATCGCCGTCCTGCTGTGGCGCGCCTTCTGCGAGTTCTACGTGACGATCTTCAAGATCAGCGAGGACCTGCACGTCCTGCGGCAGGACGTCGAAGCCGAACGCGCCCGTCTGGGGAAATGAGGGCCGGCGGGCTCAGCCCGCGGCCTTCTTGCGCAGGCCCATCTCGTCCATCGCGGCCGCTTCGCGCTGACCCTGGACCTTGCGGGCCTGGACCTTCAGCCCCTCGGCGATGTGCTCGTACTTCTTCTGCGTCTCGAACGCCTCGGTGAGGGCGTCGCGGGCGCCCTGCTCCTCGAGCAGGATGACGTCGATCTCGGACTGGACCTTCGCCTTCCGGACCTTAAGCCCCTCGAAGAAGCCGGCGCGGTAGATGCCGGCCGTGGCGTCCTGGGTCGAGAAGGCCATCTCGGCCTCGCCCTCGGCCTCCAGCATCGCCAGCCGCATCTCGGCGGCCACGCGCCGGTCCACGATCTCGGCCAGGCGCTTCTGAAGCACCTCGGCCTCGTAGGTGGACAGCTTGATCAGAGAGTCGGCCCAACTCACGCGGCGGCTCCGTGCAGAATGTCAGCAAGGCCTGCGAAGCTGTCTTCGAGGCTGGTGGCGTCGTGCGGGTCCTGGGACAGGAACGCCTCGACGGCGGGATTGAGGGCGATGGCCCGGTCGATCAGCGGATCAGCGCCGGCGCGATAGGCGCCGATGCGGATCAATTCTTCCATGTTGGCGTAGGCCGACAGAGCCTCGCGCGCCTGTTTCACCACCACCCGCTCGTCCGGGCTCTGGCAGCCGGGCATGGTGCGGCTGATCGACTTCAGCACATTGATCGCCGGGAAGCGGCCTCGCTCGGCGATCGCCCGCTCCATGACGATGTGCCCGTCGAGGATGCCTCGGACCGCGTCGGCGATCGGCTCGTTGTGATCGTCGCCGTCCACCAGAACGGTGAAGAGCCCGGTGATGGGGCCCGCGGTCGTGCCGTCCGGACGGATCGGCCCCGGACCGGCCCGCTCCAGCAGCTTCGGCAGCTCCGTGAAGACGGTGGGCGTATAGCCCTTGGTGGTCGGCGGTTCGCCGGCGGCGAGGCCGATCTCCCGCTGGGCCATGGCGAAACGGGTCACGGAGTCCATCAGGCAGAGGACTTCCATGTCCTGGTCGCGCAGGAACTCGGCGATGGCCATGGTCATGTACGCGGCCTGACGGCGCTTCAGAGCCGGCTCGTCCGAGGTGGCGACAACGACGATGGCGCGGCGCAGGCCCTCCTCGCCCAGGGTCTCCTCGATGAACTCGCGGACCTCGCGGCCCCGCTCGCCGATCAGACCCACGACGACGGCGTCGCAGTCCGCGTTCTTGGCCAGCATCGACAGCAGCACCGACTTGCCGACGCCCGAGCCGGCGAAGACGCCCAGTCGCTGGCCACGGCAGCAGGTGGTGAAGACGTTCATCGCCCGAACGCCCAGATCGAGGCGTTCGCCCACACGGGCGCGGGCGTGGGCCGAGGGCGGCGAGGCGCGCAGAGGATAGGCGGCGACGCCCTGCGGCAACGGTCCCTTGCCGTCGATCGGTTCGCCGAAGGCGTCGATGATGCGGCCGAGCCAGGCCTTGGTCGGGCGGACGGCCGAGCCTAGCGGCTGGATGCGGATTTCGGCGCCGGGCGCGACACCTTCGACAGGGCCGAACGGCATCAGCAGCGCCCGGTTCTCGCGGAACCCCACGACCTCGGCGGCCACCGGCTTGTCGGAAAAGCGGTCGATCTCCGCGCGGGCGCCGACGGCCAGCCGCGACAGGCCGCCGCGGGCCTCGATGAGGAGGCCGTTGACCGCCGCCACGCGACCGGAAACCGTCAATGGATCGAGCCGCTCGACGGCGGCGACCAGGCTCTGCACGCGCACCCCTTGAAATGCCGGGCCACAGTGCGCCGGCACGCTTAAGGGGGTGTGAAGAACAAGCGCCGCCTTAGACGGAAACCGCGCGCGCGAGGCGCGGCGCGGAGACGCAGGCCAGCAGCGCGATCGAAGGTCAGTGGATCTCGGACGGAGCCGCCGCCGTCTTCCGGCGGCCGCCCTTGGCCTTGGCCGCGACCGCCTCCGTCGTGACCTTCGCCTGCTCGATCAACTCTTCACCCTTTGTGCGCGCCTCCTCGATCAGCGCCTGGCCCTTGGACCGGGCGTCGTCGATGATCGGACTGGCCGTCCGCGAAATCTTCTCGCGGTTCCGCCAGGCGAGCACGCCCGCCACGCCGACCACGGCCGCGCCGATCAGCAGCACCGGATTCTTCGGGAGGTAACGCATCGCCGGCCGCAGGATCGGAATGATCGCTCCGGCCTGCTTCAACCGGTCGCGGGGGCGCGTCGTGTTCGTCTCGAGGGTCGTGGGATTGTCGGTCATTGAGGATCTCCGGCCCGGTTTCGCCACCAGAAACCCATGCCACGGCAAGGCGTTCCCGCCCCACGCTTCGGACGATCCGTCCAATCACGAAAGATTCAACAGGGGTGCGACTCGGCGGCCCGCCAGCCCGCCTTGAGTCGGATTCCGAAATCAGATTAACGATTCGAGCTGTGGGGCCAGACACCATTAACCGGTCTTAAAGGACGGTAGGGCAGGTTAACGCTGAGCCACACGGCGGATTCACCAGAATTCGCGGGGGATAGCGGGGACGCGGCAGGAGAGGTCGATGCGCGTATTGTTGATCGAGGACGATAGCGCCACGGCGCAGAGCATCGAATTGATGCTGAAGTCCGAAGGTTTCAATGTCTATACGACGGACCTGGGTGAGGAAGGCGTCGATCTGGGCAAGATCTACGACTACGACCTCATCCTCCTGGACCTGAATCTGCCCGACATGAGCGGGATGGATGTCCTGCGGACGCTGCGCGTCGGCAAGATCAATACCCCGATCATGATCCTGTCGGGCACCGCCGAGATCGAGACCAAGGTGAAGACCTTCTCCGGCGGCGCCGACGACTACATGACCAAGCCCTTCCACAAGGATGAACTGGTCGCCCGTATCCACGCGGTGGTCCGTCGCTCGAAGGGCCATGCCCAGTCGGTGATCAAGACCGGCGACATCGTGGTGAACCTCGACGCCAAGACCGTCGAAGTGAACGGCATCCGCGTCCACCTGACCGGCAAGGAGTACCAGATGCTGGAGCTCCTCAGCCTTCGGAAGGGCACCACGCTCACCAAGGAAATGTTCCTGAACCACCTCTACGGCGGCATGGACGAACCCGAGCTGAAGATCATCGACGTCTTCATCTGCAAGCTGCGCAAGAAGCTGGCGGCGGCCGCCGACGGCAAGCACCACATCGAGACCGTGTGGGGCCGCGGCTACGTGCTGCGCGATCCGCATGAAGGCGCTGTCGCCGCCTGACCTGCCAGGCCTGACCGACACCCCGAGACGCCCGCCCCTCCGGCGGGCGTTTTCGTTTGCGGCGACGCGGGCTAGCCTTCCCGAGAACCGGGGAGGATCTGAAGCATGGGCCGACTGCTCGCATTGCTGGCGGCCCTCTTGGCCGGCTCCTGGATCGCCTTCGTGGCCCAGCAGCTTCCCGAGTCGGCGCCCGTTGGAACGCCCAGGACGGAGTTCTCGGGCGAGCGGGCCTTCGCCGACGTGAATTTCCTCTCGGCCGTGCCGCACCCCGTGGGATCCGTGGCGAACGCCAACGTCCGGGACGCCATCGTCGGCCGTATGCTGCGGATCGGGCTGGAGCCCGAAATCCGGCCGGGGGTCGGCGTCCAGGTTCCCGAGCGCGCGCCCGACCTGGTTCTCGCCGGCCGCGTGGACAACGTGGTGGGCATCCTCAGGGGACGGGATCCGAGCCTGCCGGCGCTGGCCCTGATGGCGCACTATGACAGCGTGCCTGGATCGCCGGGCGCTGCCGACGACCTCATGGGCGTCGCTGCCGCGCTGGAGACCGCTCGGGCGATCGGCGCCCGGGGAACGCCGGTCCGTGACGTGATCGTCGTCATCACCGACGGCGAGGAGGCGGGCCTGCTTGGCGCCAACCACTTCTTCCAGCGCGACCCCCTCGCCCGCCGCATCGGCCTGGTCATGAACCTGGAAGCCCGGGGCTCGTCGGGCCGAGTGCAGATGTTCCAGACCAGCCCGCAGAACGGCGGCCTGATCCGCGCCTTCCGCGAGACCGCGGTGCGCCCGGCCTCCTCGTCGCTGGCGGTGATGATCTACGAGAAGATGCCCAACGACACCGACCTGACCGAGAGCCTGCGGGTCGGCATCCCGGGCCTCAACTACGCGATCATCGGGAGCCAGTTCGACTATCACAGCCCCACCTCGACCGCCGCCAACCTTGCCCGGGGCTCGCTGCAGGACATGGGCGAACAGGCCCTGGCGATGGCCGGCCGGATCGCCTTCTCGCCGACCCTGCCCGAACCCGAGCCCTCCCCGGTCTACGCGAACCTCTTCGGCGACGTGCTGGTGGCCTATCCGGTCTGGTTCGGCTGGGTGCTGCTGGCGGTCTCGGGCGTCCTGCTCGCGTTCGCCGTCCGCTGGGCCCGCCATTCCGGCGAATTCCCGGCCGTCGACTTGTTGCGCGGCGCGGGCGCGTTCGCCTTCGTCGGCCTGGGCGCGGCCGCGATCCTTGAGTTTGCGCGGCGGTTGACGGGCGCCGGCTTCGGCTTCCTGGAACAGCGCTTCCTGCTGGCCCAGGTCCTGCCCTGGGAATGGGCGATCATGCTGACGGCGCTGGGCTTCATGATGCTCTGCGCCGCCGAGCTCTCCCGGACCCGGCGGTGGGTGGTCGTCGTGCCGGTCGCAGCGGGGCTGGCCTGTTCGGCGTTCGGCGGCCTCGACCTGCTGGGCCTCGTGCCCGGACTGCTCGCCGGGGTGATCGGCTACTTCACCTACGGACGCCCCGTCAGCCGCAAGGGCGCCTGGGCCGGTGGACTGATCTTCTGCCTCGTCCTGACCATCGTCATCCAGGCGCTCGCGCCGGCGGCGGCCTTCGTGCTCGCCTGGCCGCTGTTCGTGGCGGCCGTGGCCGCCGCCGCGACCGCCCTAAGCGCCAAGCGGACGGTGCTTGCCCTCACGATCCTCGCGACCCTGGCCGCTGTGGCGCTCGGGTGGGAAGGCGGTCTGTCGCACTTCGCCTTCGAGGGCATGGATCTGATGCCCCTCTTCGCCGTCCAGATGATCACCGCCGCCATGGTGCTGTGGCCGCTGGCGCAGCCTGACCAGGGGCGCTCGCCGGCCCGCTGGATCGGGATCGGAGTGCTGGCGCTCGGCCTCGCCCTGACGCTGGTGGTGCGCGCTGAGGAGCCGTGGAGTCCGCGCCATCCGCGGGTGACCTATGTGGGCTACCATCTCGACCAGGACACCGGCCGGGCGTGGCGCTTTGCGCTGCCCGACGGGGACACCGCCTGGACCCGGCAGGTGCTTGCCGCTGACGGCGGAAGCGCCGCCCTGGCTCGCCAGTGGTGGTGGCGCCGGCCGCAGCTGCGCGCCGCGGCCCGACCGATTCAGGAGGCCGCGCCGGCCGTCGGCCTGGTTCGCGACCCCGCCGGAACCCTTCGTCTCACGGTCGCGCCGCCGCCGGGCGCACGGACGCTGAAGCTGCAGGTGCGGGCCAGCTCCGCCGCCCAGATTACCGCCGTTGCGGGGGTCCACGCCGCGGTCGCGCTACCGGCGACAAAGTGGGTGCGCGTCAACTGGGTCTCAGCCAGCCAGCCGCTGGAGCTGGCCATCCAGGCGGCCCAGCCCGGCCGGCTGGACGTGCGCTACGTGGCCGGGTTCGACCGCTGGCCGGCGGGCGCGGTTCCCCTGCCGGCCCGTCCCGTGGACCTCATGCCGTGGGATGACTCCGACTCCACCTTCGTTTCGGGGACGCGAGCCTTCACTTGGTGATCGTGGCTCGGGGCGCTAATCCGGGCCCATGAGCGACGTGACCATCTACCACAACCCCGCCTGCGGGACTTCGCGAAACACCCTGGCCCTGCTGCGGGAAAAGGGCGTCGAGCCGAATGTGGTCGAGTACCTCAAGGCCGGCTGGACCAAGGAACAACTCCAGGACCTGCTGAAGCGCATGGACGTGACGGCGCACGAGATTCTGCGCGTCCGCGGCACGAACGCCGAGGAGCTCGGTCTCACCGATCCGAATGTCTCGGACGAGGCGATCATCGCGGCCATGATCATCGAGCCGATCCTGGTGAATCGACCTATCGTCGTGACGCCGAAGGGTGCGGCGCTTTGCCGGCCTGCGGAACTGGCGCTGGGTCTGCTCTAGCGCCGTCCTGACGATATCACCCAGGGGCGCGGGGGCGCATCCGGGCACTGGCCCGCCAACGGAACGACCGGGGGCGTATGCAGGAATTCGATCCACGACCGGGCGGTCGCCGCTGGGCGCCGCGCATCCTGGCGGGCGTCGCGATCGCGGTGGCGGCCAGCGTCGGCGGCTGGCGCCTCGCCGCGCATCTCGAGCAGCCGGCGACGGCGGCCCTGACGCCCGCTGCCGCTGCGGCGCTCCAGCACGCCGCCTTTGCCCAGGCCGAGGTCCAACCTGGGTTCACGCGCCCGCAGAAGGTGTCGCTGGAGGTGAGGCCCGGTGAAACGCTCGAGCGCGCGGTCCGCCGCGCCGGCGTCGGCGCGGATGAGGCGGCGCAGGCCGTGGAGACCCTGGCCCGGGCCATGGACACCGTTAACATCAAGGCAGGTCTCACCCTCGACGCGGCGGTCGCCCGACCGTCCGGGACCGGCGGACCGGCGCGGCTGATCGGGCTCTCCATGCGGACCGGACCGGCCACCTCGCTGACGCTCTCGCGCACCTTCGACGGAGCGCTGCGGCTGCGGGCGCTGGAAGAGAAGATCCGCGAGGAAACCACCGTCGCCGACGGCGAGATCACCGGGTCGCTCTACGAGAGCGCCCAGCGGCTCGGCGCGACGCCGGCGATCACGGCGCAGGTGGCCAAGCTGTTCTCCCACAAGCTCGACTTCCAGCGGGACATCCAGCCGGGCGACGATTTCCGGCTGGTGTTCGACCGCAAGGTCACCGAGAGCGGCCGCGTGATCGAGACCGGCGACCTCGAATATGCCGAACTCCACGGTGCGAAGTTCTTCCGCTTCGAGCGCGATGACGGGCAGGTCGACTACTTCGACGAGGACGGCAAGAACGTCCGCGGTTTCCTGCTGCGCACGCCGATCGACGGGGCGCGCCTCACCTCCAGCTTCGGTCTGCGCCGCCATCCGATCCTGGGCTACGTCCGCGCCCACCAGGGCGTGGACTTCGGCGCGGGCCATGGCACGCCGATCCTGGCCGCGGGCGACGGCGTGGTGGTCAAGGCCTCACGCTGGCGGGGCTACGGCAACTGGCTGCAGATCCGCCACGCCGGGGGCTGGGATACCGGCTACGCTCACATCTCGCGCTTCGCCAAGGGCGTGCGGCCAGGCCAGAAGGTTCGCCAGGGCCAGGTGGTGGCCTACGTCGGATCGACCGGCCTCTCCACGGGACCGCACCTGCACTACGAGGTCTGGCGCCGCGGACAGCGGGTGAACCCGGTCGGCGCCAAGGTTCCGCAAGGCGTGGTGCTGGCGGGCGGCGAGCTGGCGCGGTTCCGGGCGGACAAGGCAAGGATCGACCGCCTGCTCGCGCGCGGCGTGAGTACGGCCGCCTCGGACTGACGCGGCCTCGGCTTGCGGAGCGCCCGGCATTCGGGGTTACTCGATCCATGAGCATGACGACCGACGTCGCCGGCATGGTCCGCCGCAAGGTGGCGGACTGGCCCGAAGCGCCGAACCAGAACCTCCTCTACGACGTGCTGCGGCTACTTGGGCGCTGGCGAGCGATCATGCTGGCGAACACCTTCGTGGCGCACCAGGGTTCCACGATCTGGAGCGGGCCGTTCGCGGGCATGGACTATGTGCGGAAATCCACGGAAGGGGCGCTGATCCCGCGCCTCCTGGGCACCTACGAGTCCGAGCTCCATCCGCACTTCAGAGCCTTCGCCGACGAGGGCCTGGACTGCGTGATCGATGTGGGCTGCGCCGAGGGCTACTACGCCGTCGGGCTGGCGCGGATGATGCCTGGCGTGGAAGTCTTCGCCTACGACATCGACGCGGCCGCGCGGGAGGCGTGCGTCGAACTGGCGGCCCGCAACGGCGTCGGCGATCGGGTCGTCGTGGGCGGAGAGTTCACGCCGACGGGCTTCGAGGCCTTCGCCGGCCGGCGGGTCCTGGCGCTGGTGGACGCCGAGGGCGCCGAGGTCGACCTGCTGCGGCCCGACCTGAGCCCGGCGCTGGCCGGCGTCAACCTGATCGTCGAGACCCATGACGTGTACCGCAAGGGCGCGCTGGACGAGATGATCGCGCGCTTCTCGCCGACCCACGACATCGTCCGGGTCGACCAGCAACCCAAGACCTTCGACATGCCCCCGTTCCTGCGGACGATGACGCAGCTCGACCAGTTGCTGGCGGTGTGGGAATGGCGACTCCAGCCCACGCCGTGGCTGGTGATGCGGCCGAAGGGCGGAGGTTGACCATGGTCAAGGCAGGAACGCCGGCCGGGAGGTCCAGTGTCACCATGCGCCTTGTCCTCGCCCTAGCCCTCGCCGCCGGCCTCGCCGGTTCCGCCGCCGCCCAGACGCCGACGGCGCGCGGGGAGGAACTGGTGACCCGCCACTGCGGCGGCTGCCATGCGGTGGGGCGAGAGGGCGCCAGCCATGAGCCGGCAGCGCCGCCGTTTCGCGAGCTCCACCGGCGATACGATCCCGAGCAGCTCGCCGAGGCCCTCGCCGAGGGCCTGCTCACCGGACACCCGATGATGCCGGAATTCCGGTTCCCACCGGCGGACGTGCGGGCGGTGATCGATTACCTGAAGTCCATCCAGACCAAGCAGCCGGGCTGAAACGCAAGAGGCCGCGGCGGATTGCTCCGCCGCGGCCCCTTGTTCGATCTGTCGCGACGATCAGGCGTCGAAGACGATGACCGAGCGCGCCACGGCGCCGGTCTTCATTTCCTCGAAGGCTTCGTTGACCTGCTCCAGCTTGATGCGGCGGCTGATCATGTCGTCGAGGTGCAGCTTGCCGGCCATGTAGGCGTCGACCAGGCGCGGCATGTCGACCGGGAAGCGGTTCGAGCCCATCAGCGAGCCCTGGATGCGCTTTTCGCCGAGGAAGGCGGCGCCCATCAGGCTGATGGTCTGGCCGACCGGGATCATGCCGATGACGTTGGCGGTGCCGCCGCGGGCCAGCATGTTGAAGGCCTGTTCGGCGGTCGCGGCGAGGCCGATGGCCTCGAAGCTGTGCTGGACGCCGCCGCGGGTCATCTCCATGACCGTCTTCACTGCATCCGGGCCGCCGAGGACGAAGTCGGTGGCGCCCATGGACTTGGCGAGGTTCTCCTTACCGGGCGCCATGTCGATGGCGATGATCCGGCCGGCGCCGGCGATCGCCGCGCCGTTGATCGCCGCCAGGCCCACGCCGCCGCAGCCGATCACGGCGACGGTGTCGCCCGGGCGGACGTTGGAGGTGTGGATCACGGCGCCGACGCCGGTCATCACGCCGCAGCCGATGAGGGCCGCCCGGTCCAGCGGCATGTCCTTGCGGATCGCCACGCAGGCGTTCTCGTGGATCAGCATCTGCTCGGCGAAGGACGACAGGTTCAGGTACTGCAGCATCGGGCCGTTGGCGGACGACAGGCGCGGCTCGTCCTCATCCCGGCGCTTGGTCTCGGGCGACACGCAGCGGGCCATATGGCCGGTGACGCAGTGGTCACAGTGGCCGCAGAAGGCCGAGAGGCAGGTGATGACGTGGTCGCCCGGCTTCACGCTGCGGACTTCCGAGCCCACCGCTTCGACGACGCCGGCGCTCTCATGGCCCAGCACGGCCGGCATCGGATGGGGGTACTTGCCTTCGATGAAGTGCAGGTCCGAGTGGCAGACGCCGGCCGCGGCCGTGCGGATCAGGACCTCGCGCGGGCCCGGCTTCGAGATCTTCACATCCTCGATCTGAAGCGGCTTGCCCACTTCGCGCAGCACAGCAGCCTTCATGGCGTCATTCCCCTTCCTCAAACAATCGTTGGACGAAGCCTTATCGCCGTTCAGATGCGGCTGGGAAGCCCCTATCGGACAAACGGGTCGACATCCCGGCCCGCCGCTTCCATCTAGGGGCCATGGACGCCGCACAGCCGGCCAAGGCCGTCTCCGCCCTCGACGTGTTCCTCGCCTTCCTGAAGCAGGGGCTGACGGCGTTTGGCGGGCCCGTGGCGCACCTCGGCTACTTCCGGCGCGAATTCGTGGAACGGCGTGGCTGGGTCTCCGAGGCGGCCTACGCCGACCTCATCGCCCTCGCCCACTTCCTGCCGGGACCAGCGTCCAGCCAGGTCGGAATGGCCATCGGCCTCCGCCAGGCCGGCGCGCTCGGCGCCCTGGCGGCGTTCGTTGGGTTCACCCTGCCGGCGGCGGTGGCGATGATCGCCTTCGCCCTCGTCTCGCCCGGCCTGATGCTGCGCTACGGCGACGGCTGGCTGCACGGCTTGAAGATCGCCGCCGCAGCGGTGGTGCTGCAGGCGCTGATCCAGATGGCGCGTACCCTGGCGGTCGGGCCCATCAGGGCCGGCATGGCCATCGGCGCGGGCGTAGGTCTCTTCCTCGTCCAGGGCGCGGCGGCGCAGATCGCAGCGCTGGCGGCCGGCGGCCTGTTTGGCCTCGCCTTTCTGCGCGACCTCCCGGGCGAGACCGCGCCCGACAGCGACTCAGGGCTGGAGACACAGGGCGCGCTCACCGCGCTGGGTCTCTTCGCCGCCCTCCTGGTGGGCCTGCCGTTGCTGGCCTCGCTGCTGCAGAACCCCGGCCTGGGCCTCGCCAGCGTATTCTATCGGACCGGCGCCCTGGTGTTCGGGGGCGGCCACGTGGTGCTGCCGCTGCTGGAGCGCGAGATCGTCGACCGGGGCTGGCTCGACCAGGAGACGTTCCTCGCCGGCTATGGCGCGGTGCAGGCCTTGCCCGGCCCGCTGTTCAGCTTCGCGGGCTTCGTGGGGGCGGCTCAGCGCTACGGGCCGGGCGGGGTCGTAGGCGGCCTGATCGCGGTCTTCTCCATCTTCCTGCCGAGCCTGCTGCTGGTGGCCGGCGTCCTGCCGTTCTGGGACCGCCTGAAGCGGGAGGGCTGGGCCCGCGGCCTGGTGGCCGGGGTCGGCGCCACGGTGGTGGGGGTGCTCGCCGCCGCCCTTTGGGATCCGGTGCTGATAGAGACCATCCGCCGGCCGGCCGACTGGGCGCTGTTCGCGGGCGCCTTCATCTTCCTGGCCGTGGCGCAGCTCCCCCCCTGGCTGGTGGTCGCGGGTTTCGCGGTCGCGACAGGCGTGTTCCTGGGTTAGGCGGCGGACACCGCCTTCGGCAGCCTTGGCGCCCACACCGCCGGCAGTTTCGGCCAACGGAAGGTCCAGAGCGGTTCCCGCTTCGGGATGCAGGATTCGATGGCCTCCAGCAGCATCTCGGCCGGGCCGTCGTTGAGGAAGTGGTTGGCCCCCTCGGTCCGCACGACACGGATCGGGCGACGGGTCACCGTCTCATCCGCCAGGCGCTCGGCCGCTTCCAGCGGCGCGAAGTCGTCCTGGTCGCCGTGGATCATGTGGATCGGGATGTTGAGGCGGGCCAGCGCGCGCTTCGCGTGGCGGAGCTGCGGCCTCTGGCCGGTGACCTCGATCACCGCGTGGCGCAGGTCCTTGGGGATCATCTTCAGCGCCTTGCCGCCCAGGTCCAGCAGCCAGCGGGCGGTCGGACCGGCCTCACCGAAGAAGCCGGACAGAAGGACGAGGCCCGCCACCTTGCCGGGGTTCTGGTCGGCCATGATCGAGGCGATCGCGGCGCCGTAGCTCTGCCCCACGAGCAGCACCTTCTGCCCGCGCGCGGCCTTCAGCACCGGGGCCAACGCCTCGGCTTGGACCCGGATGTCGGTGACGGGGTGTAGAGGTTCGGACGCGGCATAGCCGGGCCGGTCGACCACGATCATCTCCCGGTCCGGCGGCAGCTCGGCCAGGGTCTCGGCCCAGTATTCCGCCCAGGACGGCGCGCCAGTGATCACCACAATCTTCCACGGCGGGGGAGCCTCGCGCGGGGTCTCGATGGCCGAGATGCGCCAGCCGTGGCCGCCGCCGGCGATGAAGCTGGTGCGCCGCACGACGGTCTCAGGATAGTCGGCGGACGTCGGCGCATGCTCGGTCCGGCCCTTGGCCGCGGCCTCGACGGCCGCCCATCCCATGGCGAGAACACCCTTCGGACGCTTGCGCGGCACCCCGACCTCCATCTGGCTCTGCAATGTCACCTGGGATGCGTAACGCGCAGTGCAAGACGGAGGTTCGATTAGGCTTTCGTCATGTTCATGACGGCGGGGGCGACCCACCCGCCAGACGCTCGCGCAGCTCGCGCTTCAGCACCTTGCCTGTGGGGCCGATCGGCAGGGCTTCGACGATGCGGACTTCGTCCGGGACCCACCACTTCGCCACCCGTTCCGCCACATGGGCCTTCAGCGCCCCGGGCTCGGCGGTCTGGCCGGGGCGCAGGGTGACCAGCAGCAGAGGCCGCTCGTCCCATTTCGGGTGCGGCACGCCGACGGCGGCGGCCATGGCGACGGCAGGATGCGAGCAGACCGCGTCCTCGAGGTCGAGGGTCGAGATCCACTCGCCACCGGACTTGATGACGTCCTTGGCGCGGTCGGTCAGGCGCAGGTAGCCCTCGGCGTCGATGGTGGCGATGTCGCCGGTGTCGAACCAGCCGTCGGCGGTGAAGGCCGCGGCGCCGTCCTGCTTGAAGTAGGCGCTCGCGGTCCAGGGGCCGCGCACCTGCAGCGCGCCGGCGCTCTTGCCGTCGCGGGGCTGCTCGCGGCCATCGTCGCCCATGATCCTGAGATCGACGCCCCACAGCCCCCGCCCCTGCTTCAGCTTGCGCTGGGTGGCGGCGACGCGGTCCTCGCCGGCATGGTGGGGGAGCGGTGTGTTGATGACCCCGAGCGGGCTCATCTCGGTCATGCCCCAGATCTGGCGGACCGTGGCCCCGAGCTTCTCCTCCAACCGGTCGATCAGCGCCGCCGTCGGCGCAGAGCCGCCGATGGCGACATTGCGGACCGTGGTCAGCCGCCCACCGGTCTGGTCCAGATGGTCCAGCACGCCGACCCAGATGGTCGGCACGCCCAGCAGGAAGGTGGCCCCCTCGTCCACCGCCAGCTCGCAGATCGACGGGCCGTCGAGCTGGCGGCCAGGCAGCACCAGCCCGGCGCCGACCAGCGGCGCGGCATAGGGCGTGCACCAGGCGTTGGCGTGGTACATCTGGGCGCAGGGCAGGACGACGTCGCGGGCCGAGAGGTCGAAAGCGTCGGGCAGCGCCAGGGCCATGGCGTGCAGCACGGTCGAGCGGTGGCCGTAGAGCACGCCCTTGGGATTGCCCGTCGTGCCGGACGTGTAGCAGAGGCCGGACGCCTGCCGCTCGTCGATGGCCGGCCACTCGAACTCGGGCGTCTCGGAGGCGATGAGGTCCTCGTAGACCAGCGCGCCATCCGGGGCGTGGGCGCGGTCGGTCATGGCCACCAGCGTCCGAACGCTCGGGATCCGCGGCGCCAGGGCCGCCACCTGCTCGGCGAACGTGATGTCGAAGAAGAGGACGCTGTCCTCGGCGTGCCGCGCCACCCAGACGATCTGGTCGTCATGCAGTCGCGGGTTGATGGTGTGCAGCACCGCCCCGATGCCGGTCACGGCGAAGTAGAGTTCGAAGTGGCGGTGCGTGCTCCAGGCCAGGGTCGCCACCCGGTCGCCAGGCTTCACCCCCAGGGCCAGCAGGGCCTTGGCCATCTGCTTCGAGCGGGCGAGCGCGTCAGCGTAGCCGTAGCGGTGGATCGGCCCTTCGACCGTCCGCGTCACCACCTTCCGGTCACCGTGATAGAGGGCCGCGTGCTCCAGGATCGACGGCAGGGTCAGCGGCCGGTCCATCATCAGTGCGAGCATGCGTCATGTCCTCCCCGTATCGTTGGGGCGCAGCATACACAGATGCGGCGCGACGCGAGGAGCGCCTGTCCGGGCTCAACGCGGAGGACCGGCGGCCGGGTCAAGGATGGTCTGCAGGACCTGGGACTTCTCGACCATGTCACGGTCGCCGACGGCCCGCTGCTGGACGTCACCCGGCCGGAAGCAGACCTTGGTCTTCATCCGGCTGCCGATGACGGCTTCCTTGCGGCACACCACCCCGTTCTGGTCGGGTTTGGCCTGATAGGGCTTCGGCATGTTGGGCGCCGTGAACGAGGCGACCGGAGCGGCGCTCTGGAAGAGCGCGACGAGCAACAGGGCTTTCATGCGACCTCCTTGCGGGGAGCGAGACCTCCCCGTCAGGTTGCACCCTGTTACACCGGCGCCGCCGTGGCGAGACGGCTTGCGACAAGCGGTGTGGCGCCAACGCCCTACAGCGTCAGCACCACCTTCACGCAGTCGCCGTGGTGCTGGGCCTCGATGGCGGCGTTGATCTCGGCGAAGGGGTAGGTCCTGACCAGCTTCTCCAGCGGCAGGCGGCCGGCGCGCCATTCGTCGATCAGGCGCGGCAGGAAATCGTCGGGGTCGCTGTCGCCCTCGATGATGCCGCGCACCGTCTGGCCGAAGGTCAGCACCGCGCCCATGTCGCCGGGCAGCGGCGTTCCGGGCGGCGGAATGCCGACCACACCGAGCACGCCCTTGGGCGCCAGGCAGGCCATGATGGCGCCGAGCACATCTGGCCGTCCGGTGGTGTCGAACGCGTAGTCCACGCCGTGGGCGAGGATGGCGCGGACGGCGGTCGGCAGTTCCCCGGCGGCGGGATCGAGGACGTGCGTGGCGCCCAGCGCCTTCGCCAGCTCGCGGCGGCCGGCGTGCGGCTCCAATACAATAATGGTCGAACAGCCCTGGATCGCCGCGCCCATCACGGCCGAGAGGCCGACAGCCCCGCCGCCGGTGATCAGAATGGACGAGCCCGCCGGCGCGGCCAGGGCCAGCATGACGCCGCCGGCGCCGGTCTGGACGCCGCATCCAAGTGGGGCGGCCAGCTCGAATGGGATGTCGTCGGGCAGCCTCACCAGATTGCGTTCGTAGGCCAGGGCATAGGTGGCGAACGACGACTGGCCGAAGAAGTTGGACGAGACGTCCGTCCCGCCCTCGTGGAGCGCCTTGGACCCATCGGGCCGCATGCCGATGTAGTTGAGCGCCGGCATCATGTAGCAGTAGGCGGGATCGCCGCTGGCGCAGCGGTCGCAGGCCCCGCAAGAGCGGAAGGTGATGGCGACCCGGTCGCCGGGCTTCACCTTGGTCACGTCAGCCCCCACCGCATCGACCACGCCCGCGCCCTCGTGGCCGAACACCGCAGGTAGGGCGATGGGCATGGCGCCGTCACGGGCGACGAGGTCGGTATGGCAGACTCCCACCGCCGCGATCCGCACCCGCACCTCGTCGGGCCGGGGATCGTCGAGGCGCACGGTGGCGAGTTCGAACGGCGCGCCGGGGGCGCGGGTGATGGCGGCGGTGACGTCCATGGCCTGATCCTCCCGAGGGTATGGCCGGGGTCTGACGCCCCTCGCCTCCCCGGTAGCACCGCGACGGAGCGGGACCAATCCGGCCCTTACGGCAGGGTCGGGCCGATCAGGCGAGGACGGGTGTCCGGCGTCGGCTGCGACGCACGGCGCCGCCCGCCAGGCCAAGACCCAGGATCATCAGCGCCCAGACACCCGGTTCGGGCACCGCCTCGGCGTAGAAGCCGCGGATCTCACCGCCGGGGAAGATGGTGGTGTGGATGTTGAAATAGGCCCGACCGTCCAGCAAGGCGGCGAGCAAGGCCGCCTCGGCGCCGAGGCCCGTGCCGCCGTTCGCGGAAACGAACGGCGCGTTCCAGGTGCTCGACTGCGTCGTGTCGAAGGTATGATCCCAGCTTCCCGAAGTGACGCCGAGCGGGAAGCCGGTGAAGCTGGGCGTCTGGGTAGCCACGGGCGCGACGCCCGTTCCTGGCGCGGCCGTGGGCCCGTGGATATGGGCGGCGGTCGTGATGCCTATCAGATCGTCGAACTCGGCCGTGATCCGCAGGGTATGAGCCGCGTCGTCCAGGTAGAGCCGGCTGTAGCCGAACCCCGGGGACGCGTTGGCCGGGACCTCGTTCAGTCCGTTGAGGTAGGCTTCGAAGACGTAGGTCGTGGCCTGCGCCGGGGCCGCGACCACCGAAAGCGCCAGGGCCGAAGCCGTCAGGGCCAGGGCCCGGGTCAATCTACGCATTGCAACCTCCCTCGGTCGCCCCCGACCTGGAGGAGACCAGCAAACGCCCCCGGCGGTCACAGGTCAACGCAGGAAGAACGTCGGTTTCCGGCCCGAGCCCGCCGCTTGACGCCGCGCCCGACGCGCGCCGGCACACAGGGTGGGTAGTGAATTGCCGGCCGACGGATGGCGCCAATAGTGCAAACATCCTATCCGGGTTTCCCGCACCGCATCGGAGAGCATTCGGTTCAGTGAGTGGCATCAGCGTACCAGCCGCGGTCCAGGCCACGGTCGCCGAGCTCTACCGCGGGGTATTCGGCCAGCCCTTCGAGACGTTCAAGGAGGGCGCGCTGGCCCTGGTGCAATCGGTGCTGCCCTTCGACGCGGCGGTCTGGGGCTCGGGCGTCCATTCAACCAATGAGTTGCTCAGCGTCAGCACGCTGAACGTGCCGCCCGAGATGCTGATGACCTACGCCGCCACGTGGCAGACGCAGGATTTCGTCCGGGCCGCGGCGGTGGCCGAGCCAGGACGGGCGTTCCGCAACGAGGACGTACTGCCGCTCGCCGACTATCACCTCACGGATATCTACCGGCAGTTCTCCCATCCGGCCGGAATCGAGCACGCCCTGGGCGTGGTCCAGCGCGATGCGCTGACCGATCTGGGCGAGATGGTCTTCCTGTTCCGTGCGGACCCGGCCGCGGCGTTCACGGACGAGGAGCGGGCCCTGCTGGAATACCTTGTCGCGCACCTGGTGATCGCCTGGCGGCAGAGCCAGCTCGCCCACCACTATCGCGCCGCCGCCCAGGGCGAGGCAGTGGGCGCGACCGAACACGAAGCCTACGCCGTGGCGGACTCGCAGGGGCTCGTGCACGCGGCAGGCGAGGACTTCTGCCTCGCCCTGCGCACCGCCGTTCCTGGGTGGCAGGGCCCAAGACTGCCCGCAGAGCTTGAGCCCCTGGAGCGGGGGGACTGCAGCCTGCTGGCGCTGGGCGAATACGAGTTCACGGTGCGCCGCGGCGAGACCCGCCACCTCTATGCCGTGACACGCCGCACCGGCGCCATGGGTCTGACCCCTGCCGAGACGCGCGCCGCGCGGCTCTATGCCGGCGGGATGAGCCAGCGGGACATCGCCGCCCGGCTGGGGGTGAGCGTTTCCACCGTCCGCAACCAGCTGTCGTCGGCCTATCAGAAGCTCGAGGTGCACTCGAAGATCGAGCTGATCCGCGCCCTGAACCGCCCGCTCGACTGAGCCGGGCCGCGCCGGTCAGGCGGCCATCCGCGCCTTGAACACACCGTCGGGCAGGCGCGCCGACTTGCTGGGGTGGATGAAGAAGTAGTCCTTCCACGGCAGCCCCTCGACGAGGGTCTGGCGTTCCTCCAGACGGTCGCCGTTGAGAGCGAACATCCGGTAGCCGCGGTCGCGGAAGATATCGAGCACGGCCTCGCCGCTGGCGCCGAAGCGGGCGGCCAGCATGTCGGGATGGATCTCCAGCAGGACGTGCGGACGGTCCCGATCGAGGATCTCCAGCGCGCCCATGAGCGCCTTGAGCTCGGCGCCCTCGATGTCCATGCGGATGAAGTCGACCTTTTCGATATCATGCTGGCGGCAGAAGCCGTCGAGGGTGACGACGGGCGTCGGCTCGACATCCATGCCGACATCGTCGAGGTCGGGGCGCGCAGGACCATTGGGCCGGGTCTCGGCCACGTAGGCGTAGGCCCGCCCCATGCGGCCGGAGGTCTTCTTCGGGGTGACCAGCAGCAGTTCGCCAGGCTGGTCGGACACGGCTGCGTGGATCGGGGTCACCTGCCGGCCGATGCGGTGCCAGGCGATGGTCGTCTTCAGCACCTCGAAGGCGAAGGCCGAAGGTTCGAACGCCCAGATGCGCGCCCTCGGGGCGACCTGGGTCATGACATAGGAGTGGCGTCCGTCGCTGGCGCCGACGTGCAGGCACACGGGCGCGCCCGACAGCAGGTCGGCGATATAGGGCGTCTCGGGCTCGTGCTTGGCCCACCGGCGGTTCCGCCGCCAAGCCCGGAAGGCGTGGCTGAGCACGCGTAGCGAAGGCATGTCTGCTCCTGGAGGCCCCCAAGCCCCGGCGGCGAGGCCTCAGGCCGCGTCGCGCACCACCGTCATCATGTAGTTCACGTCGGTGTCGGTCGATTCCGTCCACCGGCCAGTGAGCGGGTTGAACACGACGCCGTAGGGTCCGTCCACCTCAACCGGCTCGCCGGACAGGAAGTCGCGGATCTCGCCGGGCTTCAGGAAGCGGGACCAGTCGTGGGTGCCGGCGGGCAGCCAGCGCAGCACGTACTCGGCGCCGACCTTGGCCAGGGCGAAGGCCTTCAGCGTGCGGTTCATCGTGGCGACGATCATCAGTCCGCCCGGCTTCAGCAGGCGCGCGCAGGTACGCAGATACTCGCCCGGATCGGCCACATGCTCGATCACCTCCATGTTGAGGATCACGTCGAACGGCGCTTCGCCCGCGGCGAGCAGGGCTTCGGCGGTGGAGGCGCGGTACTCGATCTCGAGCCCCTGCTCGGCCGCGTGGGTCGAGGCGGTGGCGATGTTGCGCTCGGAGGCGTCGACGCCGGTGACGGCAAAGCCCAGCCGGGTCATCGGCTCAGACAGGAGTCCCCCGCCGCAACCGATGTCGAGCAGGCGCAGCCCCTCGAAGGGCCGCCGCGCCTTCGGATCGCGGCCGAAGCGGTAGAGCGCCTGATCGCGGATGAAGGCCAGGCGCACGGGATTGAACTTGTGCAAGGGCGCGAACTTGCCCCGGGGGTTCCACCATTCGGCGGCGATGCGCGAGAAGCGTTCGACCTCGGCGGGATCGATGCTGGAGACGGCCATGCGCCGCGTTCTAGGTCGGAACGGCCGCGCGAAAAACCCGAAACAGACGTCGCGGCGCGCGAGAACCGACCGCCGGGGCAGTCTTTGCCCCTGAGGCCGCGACAAGATGCGCCCAAGGGGCAGAATCTGGCCGTTGCGGCCCCGCACCTTGGCCGCTATGACGCAGCGCCCTTCGGCGGCGCAGCAACACGCGAGAGCCATGTCCCGGCTGGTTATGAAATTCGGCGGCACTTCGGTGGCCGACCTGGAACGTATCCGGCGCGTGGGGCGGCTCGTGGCGGCCGAGGTGGCGGCGGGCCACAAGGTGGCGGTGGTGGTCTCGGCCATGGCCGGCAAGACCAACGAGCTGGTGGCCTGGACCGACGGCGCCGGCGCGGCCGCCCAGGGCCTGCCGCCGTCGGACGACGAATACGATGTGGTGGTCGCATCGGGCGAGCAGGTGACCGCCGGCCTCCTGGCCATGACCCTGCGCAACATGGGCCTGCCCGCGCGCTCGTGGATGGGCTGGCAGATCCCGATCATCGCCGACGACGCTCACGGTCGCGCCCGCATCGACGACATCCCGCCCGAGAAGCTGGGCGCAGCGCTCGACGCCGGCGAGGTGGCCGTGATCGCGGGGTTCCAGGGCGTGACCCGCGACGGCCGCATCGCCACCCTGGGCCGCGGCGGCTCGGACACCAGCGCCGTGGCCATCGCCGCCGCGCTCGGCTGCGCGTGCGATATCTACACCGACGTGGACGGCGTCTACACGACCGACCCGCGGATCGAATCCAAGGCTAAGAAGCTGGCCAAGATCTCCTACGAGGAGATGCTGGAAATGGCCTCGCTCGGCGCCAAGGTGCTGCAGACCCGCTCGGTCGAGATGGCCATGGCGTACAATGTGCCCGTTCGGGTGCTGTCCAGTTTTGTCGAGCCCGGCGAAGCGCCCGGCCAGGGCACCATCGTGTGCGACGAGGAGGAGATCGTGGAGAAGCGGATCGTGAGCGGCGTGGCCTACAGCCGCGACGAGGCGAAGATCAGCCTCTTCGGCCTGCCCGACCATCCCGGCGTCTCGTCGATGGTGTTCGGCGCGCTGGCCGACGCGAACGTGAACGTGGACATGATCGTCCAGAGCCACGCGCGCACCGCCGACACCGCCAACATGGAATTCACCGTCGGCAAGCGCGACGCCCAGCGCGCCGTCGAGATCATCCGCGCCGCCCAGCCGCAGATCGGCTTCGAGGACGTTCGGGTGAACGAGGATGTGGCGAAGGTGTCGGTCATCGGGGTCGGGATGCGCAGCCACACCGGCGTCGCCAAGACCATGTTCCAGGCGCTGGCCGAGAAGGGCGTGAACATCCAGGTGATCTCGACTTCCGAGATCAAGATCAGCGTGCTGATCGACGCCGCCTACACCGAGCTTGCGGTGCGCGCGCTGCACGCCGCCTACGGCCTGGACCAACTCTGACGCACGGCGTCAGGCGGCGGCCGTAGCCTCCGCCTCGGCCCGCCATGCCTCGATCGCTCCGACGCGCGCCAGTCCGCGGTAGAGCCGGCGCAGGTTCGCGCCGTTGGTCTCGATCAGTTCTGGAACCTTGAGGCGGATGAGGGCGGCCTCGGGCACGATGTAGCCCTGCCCCCGGCGCTCCACGAGGCCGTCGGCGGCGAGCGTCACCAGTCGGCGGCGCACGGTCTCGCGATCGACCCGAAGCCGCTCGGCGACCGCGGTCGCGCCCACCGGGGCCTTGAGGGCGTCGGGCGCCAGTGGCGGCCCGTCGGAGCGGGCGAAACGCGCGCGGCTGTCCCCCAGCCCCGCCGTGGTCTCACGCACCAGCTGGACCAGGATCAGGCCATTGAGGACGTCGCCCGTCCGCAGCCGGAGCTCGTCGACGATCCGGAGACAGTAGTCGGCCGAGTGGCGGACGGCGCCCCGCAGCGGCGGCGGATCCCCGGGCCGCCAGTTCGTCGGGGACCAGTCCTGGTCGGCGAAGAACCCGATCGCCTCGAGCCGGCGGAACCCGTTCTGGAGCACGCGGTAATTGTCGACGATCACCGCGGCGTGATGCGGCGTTTCCAGCGACTGCCGACGGACCAGCACGCCGTCAGGGCCCACCTCGCACATGCCGCGGTCGCGCATGCGCGCGACGCGACGACGGACCGTCTCGAACGGCAGGCCCGTGGCGCCCGCCAGGGCGGCGACGCTGACGGGCCGGCGCAGCTCGTCGGGCGGGGCCGCGTCCGCATAGGCGGCCTCAAGCTCGGCTCGCGCCATGACCGCACCGACGTTCGCCTGGACGATGCTCACCCAGATCAAGGTGTCGACCGCATCCAGTTCGCCCCGCGTGGCCTCGATCAGGTCGAGCAGCAGGTCCTTGCCGATCACCAGCGCAGCCGCGGACAGATTGGTATGGCCGACGTCATCCATACCCCAGGTCTATTCGACAGAACGCCGATAGATCAATGCGACGAACGGTTGCATTCGCTCGGTCGCAGTCAATCGGCGCGCGCGGTCCCGGTCAGACGGAAGGCGGCCCAGGCGCCCGCGATCGCCAGGGGCGCGACCGCAAGGAAGACCCAGACGGAGGCGGCGCGGGCGCTGGCGTCGGTCAGGCCATCCGAGAAGCCCACCAGGTTTGCGGCGACTCCCGAGATCGCCGCACCGGCCGCGCCGCCGGTCTGGCGGACGGCGGTGATGGCGGACGAGCCGATGGCCCGGTCCTCGTCGGACAGGGCGCCCAGGATTCGCCGGCTCATGAAGGCCCAGGAGAAGCCGAAGGCCGCGCCCAGCAGCGAACCGCCGAGAAGGACGAAGGCCAGGTGCGCGTCGGCCATGCTCCAGGCGAGCACGCCAAGGCTGGCCACCAGCATCAGCGCGCCGACCCGGGTCCAGCGCCGGTCCCAGGCGCCGACCGCGCCGGCCACGGCGATGGCGGCCACGGTCCAGGCCAGGGACTCCACGGCGACCACATATCCGGCCCAGAGGGGTGAGAAGCCGCGGAGCTGCTGCAGGATCGGGGGGCCGTAGATCGCAAAGCCCATCGAGGCCGCGGTCATGGCGAAGCCGGCGAAGTACCCCGACCCGCAGACGGTCGAGAGGTCGGATGCGCCGCGCGGCAGCAGCCTGACCGTCGCGCGGCCGTCCATCCAGACCATCAACCCCAGCACCCCCAGTCCGGCCGCGACCAGCGCCACGGAGCCGACCGCGGAGCCCACCAGATCGGCGACGGCGATGGCGGCGACGCCCAGGCTGAGAACGCCGAGTTGCGGCCAGGGAATGCCCGGCCCGCCCCGAGCCTCGCCCCCGCCGCCCAGCAGGACCGGCGCGGCGAGGCTGAACACCGCCGCCTGCAGGGCGAACAGCCAGAAGACGTCTCGCCAGTGGCCGTTCTCGACCACCAGGCCACCGAAGAGCGGGCCCAGGACGGTGGCGATACCCCAGACGAAGGTGACGGCGGCGAACACGCGCGCCAGGTGCCGCTCGGGGAACAGGAAGGCGATGGCCACCATGGCGAAGCCGGAGATCCAGCCGCTGCCCAGGCCCTGGATCACCCGACCGCCGAGGAAGAGGCCGATATCGGGGGCCAGCGCGCTCATCACGCAGCCCAGGGCCATGACCACGCCGCCGAAGGCCGTGGCGCGACGCAGTCCGAAGATCTCGGAAACTCGCCCCGCGCTGGCGCCAGCCAGGATCGCGCCCACGAAGAAGCCCGCGGTGGCCCACGAGAAATAGGCGAAGCCGCCCAGGTCGCGCCCGACGCTGGGCAGGATCGTCGAGGTGACAAGGCTGTCGGCGGCGTTCAGCCAGACGCCCAGCATGATCACCGCGAAACGCGGCAGGCGCCCCTCGCCCAGCAGGTCGCCCCAGGAATTGGCGCGGGAAGACTCCATTTTGACAACCTCAGGCATGTCGAATTAGCTGGACGGACGGCCCATATTTTGCAAGACATATATTGTCAAATGCGAACGCCGGCCGACCGTATCCTGTTTCACCTGAAGTCGCGTGGTCCGAGCGAGACCCTCGCGATCGCCACGACGCTGGGCGTCAGCCGGCAGGCCGCGCTGCAGCACCTGGAACGGTTGGCGACGGACGGGCTCGTGGCCCACACGGACGAGCGCCGGGGAGTCGGCCGGCCGCGCCGGCAGTGGTCGCTGACCGAGAAGGGCCATGGCCGCTTCCCTGACGCCCATGCCCACCTCACGGTCGAGATGCTGGACGCCCTGCGCGCCGAGTTCGGCGAGGCGGGCGTGGAGCGGCTGATCGCCCGGCGCGAGGCCACCACGAGTCAGGCCTACGCCGAGACCATGGCGGGGCGCGACACCCTCCAGGACCGCGTGGCAGCCCTGGCCGAAATCCGGACGGCGGAAGGCTACATGGCCGACTGGTCGCCGGACCCTGGCGGCGGCTTCCTCTTCGTGGAGAACCACTGCCCGATCTGCGCGGCGGCGGCCGCCTGCCAGGGATTCTGCCGCGCCGAGCAGGCGGTGTTCAGCGCCGTGCTGGGACCCGGCGTGCGGATCGAGCGGACCGAGCACATGCTGGCGGGCGCGCGGCGGTGCGCCTATCGCATCAGCGCTTCGGCGTAGCCGCGCCGGGAACCTGGAACGCGAACCCGGGCGCCCAGTGGTTGGCGGTGCCGGCCGTGACATACCAGCTGATGAACAGCGCGCAGATCAGCGCCCCGGGCACGTAGGAGTTGGTCCTTCGATAGGTCCAGGCGCCGACGACCCCGACGAACGCCAGAAGCGGCACGAACTGGATGGCGATGACCACGTTCAGCGGCTCGGTCGGCGTGGCCAGAAGGCCGGTGCGGAACAGGACCCCATACTGCCAGGCGACCAGCGCCAGGAATCCGCCCGCCATCGCCGCCTTCGCCCAACCCAGCGCCGCCAGCCAGCTCTCGCCGCGCACTGGGATGCGGGCGCAGAAGGCGCGCATGGCGAGCAGAAAGAACACGGTCCACAGCAGCAGGTAGGCCGGAAGCTGCGCCGCTCGTTCGGGACTCAGCGGCTTCAGCCCCACGACCCAGAAGCGGAAGTCGACCTTGAAGAGCGCGTCGGCCACGACCAAGGCGACGTAGCCGGAAGCCACGCTGAGCACCGCGGCGAAGACCGAGAGCCCCCAGCGGTTGGTGAAGGCGACCCGGGTCCTCATCACGAACCCGAGCAGGACGGTGATCGCCGCCGTGCCCAGCGCCCAGACGAGCAGTTGGTTGTGAACCCACTGGGCGAGGCCGGGCATCGGGAAGAAGAGCTGGCCCACCTTCATCAGAGGCAAATAGGTGATGGCCGGCAGGGCCGCGGTCAGCGCCAGCCCCAGCCACCAGCGGCGGTCACGGCATTCGGCCGCCGGCTCGGCCGGACGGGCCAGGGCGCGGAGCGGCGGCGTCGTCAGGGCCATATCGAAGGTGGCCAGCACCAGCCAGCCGAAGCCGACGAAGGCGACCAGCGTGCCAACCTCCTTCCAGATCCAGACCTGGTCGGCCGGCGGGCGCGGCGCCGGCGGCGGAATCACCCGCTGAAGCCAGTCGACGGCGTCGCCCACCCCCGCGCTTGAGAAGTGCTCCCACGGGTGAGTGACCGGCGGGTTGGTGAGCCAGCGCGCCGTGCCGTCGGCGATGGAGCCATAGAGTCGCCGTTCCTCCACGGGCGCCGAAGTCTCGAACAGGGCCTTGAGCTTCTTCGACGCGGTCACCTGCGAGCCTTTCGGCACGCCCCACATCAGACCGGCAAACTCGTCGTACTGGCCGAACACCACCGCCACGTTGCGCGGACGGGCGGGCGCCGGCGCGCCGAGCAGGCCGGGGGTGGAGCCTTCCAGCACGATGGCGCGATAGCCGTCGGGGTCGGACAGCGCCGCCGCCATCACCGGCCCGCCGCCCATGGAGTGGCCCTCCAGCCCGATGGCGTCTGGATCCACGAACGGCAGCGACTTCAGGTAGCGCAGCGCCGCGGGCCCGCCAAAGCCGGCGGACCCGACCACGCCGCCGGAATAGCCGTGGCCGGTCATATCAATGGCCAGGACCACATAGCCTCGGCGTGAGAGCTCGATGGCGAAGGGGCTCTGCATCTCGCGAGTGTTGATGTAGCCGTGACTGACCATCACCGCCGGGGCGGGCCGGGCGGAGCTGGCCGCGGCGGGTCGGTAGAGCAGCGCCGAGACGGTGACGCCCTGCCCGGCCGGGATGCGAACCTCGGACACCGCGACGGTCCCGCCCGAAGTCTGGACCCGGCCCGCCAGCCAAGCCCCACCCAGTACCAGCGCCCACGCCAACACGACCGCAAGCCACCTGCGCATGACGTCTCCCCCATCGTCTCGTTGAGCGGACGATGGTCCGGCCGGCGCCCAAGCTCAAGTGTTGCGTCGTTAGGCTGGCGGCCTCGGCCCCACGTAATATAAGGACATCCTTATATCATTTGTCGCCTTGCAGGACCGCCGCCATGACCGCCCCGCCAGCCCACCGCGAAGCCGTCGGCGCGCGCTTCTCCCTGCCGGCCATGATCAGGGCGCGGGACCTCACCTTCGAGGCGGTGAACCGGATCGCGGCCGAAATCCGCCCGGGCGTGACCGAGGGCCAGGCCCACGCCCTGGCCCAGGGCGTCCTGGAGGGCATGGGCATGGAGCGCATCTGGCACAAGACGGTGATCCGCTTCGGGCCGGGCACCCTGGAGACGTTCCACGGCGACTTTTCGCCCGACTATGTGCTGCAGCCGAACGACATCTTCTACGTCGACCTGGGGGTGGTCTGGGACGGGCACGAGGGCGATGCCGGCGACACCTTCGTGGTCGGGAACGACGCCGACATGGCGGCCTGCGCCGAGGCCGCGCGAACGCTCTGGCAGGACGTCGCGGACCGCTGGCGCAATGAGGACCTGAGCGGCCCCGAGCTCTACGCCTACGCCCAGCGGCAGGCCGAGGCGATGGGCTGGCGGTTGAACTGGGACGTCAAGGGCCACCGGGTCAGCGACTTTCCGCACGCGATCTACAAGGCTGGTGCGCTGGGCGACTTCGACGCCTGCCCGACGACCGGGCTGTGGATCCTGGAGATCCAGCTGGCTCACCCCACACGCCCGATCGGGGCGTTCTTCGAGGACCTGCTGATCCGTGAGGCGGCGTAGGCTCAGACCGTACAGGCCTCCCGGAGGAATTGACCGCCCAGGACCGCCCGGCCCCGAGACCGCCACATTGCCCCTGCGTTAGGCACTCGCAGTCCCGCTCTCACGGCGCCGCCATTGAGTCTCGGTTCTGAAAGACAAAACTGCTAATTCAGGGCCAAGGACAGGGAGGAGCGCACCGGCCACAATGGTCACACCCGTCGCCATACGTGGACAACGGAGCCTGCTGCGGCAGATCCGCGAGGCGCTCGCCGGGGGCGGTCCGGCGCAGCAGCGCCTGGACATGGTCGTGCGCATCATCGCGCTCTCCATGGTCGCCGAGGTGTGCTCGATCTACCTGCGCCGCGCCAACGGCGAGATGGAACTGTTCGCCACCGAGGGCCTGGACGTCAGCGCCGTCCACGTGACGCGGATGAAGCCGGGCGAGGGCCTGGTGGGCGAGATCATGCGGCTGGGCCGGCCGCTGAACCTGGCGGACGCCCCGGAGCACCCGGCGTTCTCATATCGACCGGAAACCGGCGAAGACCCCTATCACGCCTTCCTCGGCGTCCCGCTGCTGCGCGGCGGGCGGGCGATCGGCGTGCTGGTGGTGCAGAACCGCACCGCCCGGACCTACACCGAGGACGAGGTCGAGGACCTACAGATCGTCGCCATGGTCCTGGCCGAGATGGTGGCCTCGGGCGAGCTGATGAGCGTCGGCGAGCTGGAGGGCGTCGAACTGGCGCCCCGCCGGCCAGAGCGCTTGAAAGGCAGCAAGTTCGCCGAGGGTCTGGCCTTCGGCGTGGCTGTGCTGCACGAACCGCCGGTCGCCTCCTCGCAGCTACTCTCGGACGACGTGGTGGCCGAGAGCGCCCGCCTCGACGCGGCGCTGGCGGGCCTCAAGGACCAGATCGACCACATGCTAGAGGGCCAGCACGGCCTGGTCGACGCCAGTTACGAGGTGCTCGAGACCTACAGGATGTTCGCCCACGACCGGGGCTGGAACCGCAGCCTCGAGGATGCGGTGAAGAACGGCCTCACCGCCGAGGCGGCCGTGGAGCGGGTGCGCTCCGAGCACCGGGCGCGCCTGGGTCAAGCGCGCGATCCATACTTGCGCGAGCGGCTGCACGATCTGGAGGACCTGAACGACCGGCTGCTGCGCCACCTCTCGGGCAACGGCAGCGTGGCCCGCGACCTGCCAGACAACGCGATCCTGATCGCCCGGAACCTCGGACCCGCCGACCTGCTGGAGTACGACCGCCACAAGCTGCGCGGCCTGCTGTTGGAGGAGGGTTCCTCGGCAAGTCACGCGGCGATCGTGGCGCGGGCGCTAGACATTCCGTGCGTCGGCCGCCTGCAGGGCCTGCGCGACCGCGTGTCTGAAGGCGACCCGGTCATCGTCGACGCCGAAACCGCCGAGGCCTACCTGCGTCCGCGGCCCGACGTGGTGAAGGCGATCCAGGCCCGCATCGACGTCCGCCGCCAGCGGCAGGCCGAGTTCGCCAAGCTCCGCGACACGCCCGCCTTCACCCGCGACGGGGTGAAGATCACGCTGCTGATGAACGCCGGACTGGACGTGGACCTGGAGGTGCTGGCCGACACCGGCGCCGAGGGGATCGGGCTGTTCCGCACCGAGTTCCAGTTCATGGTCTCGGAGGAGATGCCGCGGGGCGAGGCGCAGACCGCCCTCTACAGCCGGGTGATGGACGCGGCCGGCGACAAGCCGGTGACCTTCCGCACCCTGGACCTCGGCGGCGACAAGGTGCTGCCCTACATGGAGGCCGAGCGCGAGGAGAACCCGGCGCTGGGCTGGCGCGCGGTGCGCATGGGGCTGGATCGCCCCGCCCTGCTGCGCCTGCAGCTCCGCTCGCTGATCGCCGCCTCGAAGGGCCGCCCGCTCCGGATCATGTTCCCGCTGGTGGCGAGCTGCGACGAGTTCCGCCAGGCGCGGGCGCTGGTCGACACCGAGATCGCCTGGGCGCAGCGGCGCGGTAGGCCGGCGCCATCGCGCCTGGACGTGGGCGCGATGATCGAAGCCCCGTCCGTGATCTGGCACCTCGACGCCTTGCTGCCGATGACCGACTTCGTCAGCGTCGGGACGAACGACCTGATGCAGTACCTGTTCGCCGCCGACCGCGGGAACCCGCGGGTGTCAGACCGCTACGACTTCCTGTCGCCGCCGGCGCTCCGGGCCATGGAGGCGATCCAAAAGGCCTGCGCCGAGACCGGCACGCCCGTCAGCGTCTGCGGCGAGATGGCCGGCCGGCCGCTGGAGGCCTTCGCCCTGGTGGCCCTGGGCTTCGAGCGGCTGTCGATGCCGCCAGCCGGGGTGGGCCCGGTGAAACAGATGGTGCTGTCCTGCGACCGCGAGGCGGCTCGACGCGGAGTCTCGGCCCTGCTGAAATCCAGCGCGGGCTCGGTGCGGAACGAGATTGAAACCCTGGCGCGCAAACTCTACCTCGCCGTCTGAACTCCGCCACGAATCCGTAGAGAGTATGACGGCGCAAGGAGCGCCCTTGACCGCCGTGCTACGCAGACGTCCCTCCAGGAACAAGGCCGCCCCGGCCGGTCGGGGACGCGGACGCGTGCTGAACCTCGGCGGCGCGGATCCCGCCCTGCCTGAGACGGCTGCGGAGGCGCTTGAGCCGGACGCACCGGTCGATCCGCTGTACGCCCACGATTCCATCGGCCAGGCGCTGAAGGCGGTGCGGCTTGAGCGCGGCCTGACGCTGGTCCAGCTCGCCGAAACCACCCGCGTGCGCCGCGCCTACCTGGAGGCGCTGGAGGAGATGCGGCTGGACGCCCTGCCGTCGCGCCCGTTCACGATCGGCTACATCCGCGCCTACGCCACCGCCCTTGGCCTGAACCCGGAACTCGCGACCGAGCGTTTCAAGAGCGACGAGCCGGTTCTGGACGAACCGCTGCGCGCGCCCGTGGGCGTGCCCGACGAGAAGGACCCGCGCGTCGCCGCCTTCCTGGTCGGAGCGCTGGTGATCATCGCCGCGATCGTACTGTGGAACGTGGCGCAGCGGGCCATGACCGCCGCCGCTCCGCCGCCGCCGGCCGCCTCGCACGACGTGGCCGAGAAGGCGCTGGCGCAGCTCAAGGCCGGTCCCGTGTCGCTGGGTCCGCCGCTGCCGGCGCCTGTGGAGTCGACCACCCCTCCGGCCTACGAGACCCCGGGACTGGCCGAGGCCATGGGCCTCAAACCGACCGATCCGAACGCCCCCGAGGGCGGTCATCGGCCCAAGCCGGTCGGCGAGGTGATCCCGGTCGACCTTGCGACCCTGCCGCGCGTCTTCACCCCCGCCGGCAGAGTCTACGACGCCGGCAATCCGCGGCTGAACTCCACCGTCGTCATCCAGGCGGTAAAGCCCGCCGCCTTGATCGTGCGCGGGACGGACGGCTCGATCTACTTCGCCCGGCAGCTCGCGAAGGGCGAGGCCTATCGCGTGCCCAGCCTCGCCGGCCTCACGCTCGACGTCTCGTCACAGTACGACTTCCAGGTGTTCGTGAGCGGTCAGTCCAAGGGCTTCCTGCCCTCGCAGCAGGTGCTGGCCTCGAAGTTGGGTGAGGCGCCCGCGGCGCACCCGACGCACCTAGCCCCGGCGGCGGCGGCCACCGGGTCGGCTCCGGGGGGTGCGGCGCCCGCGCCCAAGCTGCTCACCCTGCCGCCGGCCCCGCCCGCGAAGGCGGGACGCTGAGGGCGTTCGAACCCACCTTGGGTTCCCCCGCCAAAGCGCCTATTTTCCGCCCGTCATGACAGCCGCCGACCACACCAGCGTGCGCCCCTGGCGCGCCATCGACCGCCGCAAGAGCCGAAAGATCCGCGTCGGCAAGGTTGAGGTGGGCGGCGACGCCCCCATCACTGTCCAGTCAATGACCAACACCGTGACCGCCGACGCTGCGGCCACGATCGACCAGATCCGCCGCCTCGAGGAGGCCGGAGCCGACATCGTGCGGGTGTCCTGCCCCGACGAGGAGTCCACCGCGGCGTTCCGCACCATCGCCAAGGCGGCCAAGGTTCCGCTGGTGGCCGATATCCATTTCCACTACCGGCGCGGCATCGAGGCTGCCGAGGCGGGCGCGGCCTGCCTGCGTATCAATCCCGGCAATATCGGCAGCCCGGCGCGGGTGCGCGAGGTGATCCAGGCGGCCCGGGACCACGGCTGTTCGATGCGGATCGGCGTCAATGCCGGCTCGCTGGAGCGCGAACTGCTCGAAAAGTACGGCGAGCCCTGCCCCGACGCGATGGTCGAGAGCGCGTTGAACCACGCCCGCATCCTGCAGGACCACGACTTCCACGAGTTCAAGATCAGCGTGAAGGCGTCGGACCCCTTCATGACCGTCGCCGCCTACCAGCAGCTGGCCGAGGCCATCGACTGCCCGCTGCACCTGGGGGTGACCGAGGCCGGCGCCCTGCGCACGGGCACGGTGAAGAGCGCCATCGGCATCGGCTCGATGCTCTGGGCGGGGATCGGCGACACCATCCGCGTCAGCCTGGCGGCCGACCCGGTCGAGGAAATCAAGGTCGGCTTCGACATCCTGAAGAGCCTGGGCCTGCGCCATCGGGGCGTGAACATCATCGCCTGCCCCTCCTGCGCCCGGCAGGGGTTCAACGTCATCCAGACCGTCGAGACGCTGGAACAGCGGCTGGCCCACATCTCCACGCCCATGAGCCTGTCGATCATCGGCTGTGTCGTGAACGGCCCGGGCGAGGCCCTGATGACCGACCTCGGCTTCACCGGCGGCGGCAAGGGCGCCGGGATGGTCTATGTGGCCGGCAAGCCCGACCACAAGATGGACAACGACCGGATGGTCGACCACATCGTGGGCCTCGTGGAGGCCCGCGCCGCCGAGATCGAGGCGGCGAAAGCCGCTGTGGCCGAAGCGGCGGAGTAACATGCAATTCGCAAAAGTGACGCCTGCGTCACTCTTGCGCGCGAACAGCAAGCAAGCTTAGGTGGCGCTCCATTTCCTTGGGAGGGACATATGTCCGCGGACGGCAACTGGAAGATCACGATCAACACCCCGATGGGCGCGCAGACCGTGAACGCCACCATCAAGACCAACGGCGACACCTTCACGGGCACCACCAGCGGCCAGATGGGCACGCAGGAAGTGTCGGGTAAGGTCGACGGCGACACTCTGACCTGGAGCGCCGACATCACCAGCCCGATGCCGATGAAGCTCGAGTTCACCGCCAAGGTCGAAGGCGACAAGCTGAGCGGTAACGTGAAGCTCGGCATGTTCGGCAACGCCTCGATGACGGGCGAGCGGGTCTAAGACCCACCGGACCAAGGCAGACGCCGGGAGAGCCCCCGCCGCGAGGCGGGGGCTTTTCCTTTGCCAGGAATTGTCGTGCGGACGACCTAGTTGGTCACCGCGTCGGCCGCCTTGGTCGCGGCGTCGCCGACGTTGTCGGCGGCGGTGGCGGCGCTGTCGGCCACGCTGGACGCCGCACTGGTCACCGCCTCGGTCTGGATGGCGTCGTTGCGGTTGGCCTGCAGCAGGAAGAAGGCGACGATCGCGACCATCGCCAGGACCGCCAGACCGACCAGCACGCCGCCCAGGCCCGAGCCGCCCCGGTCCACATAGGTGGTCCCGCCGCCGTCTCGCTCGACCACCCGCTCGTGGACGACGCCGTCATTAAGTTCGGTCACGCGTTCGATCGCCATGGAAATCTCTCCTTCGGGTCACCGCTCGCCGTAACACCCGGCGGACGGTCGCGTTCCCGAAAGCCGCGGCGCAGAAGCCCCCTTCAGGCCCGCCGGGGCGGGACGACGGGCGCGAAGGCAGGCCAGCTTTTCCAGGCCGGCTCCACCGGCGCCTGACCGGCGGCGGGGACATACTCCGAGGGCGACTCGATGGTCATGCGCGGAATGTAGCGGGGGCAGTTGGGGAAGATGTCGGTCGGCTCCACCTTCACCAGGAGCTGCGCTCCGGGAAAATCGGCCATCAGCGGATCGTCCCGGACCACCTTCGCCCGGCCGTTCACCCGCAGGCGGCCCGGCTTCTCGCCGATCGCCATGAACAGCAGGCCCACGTGCGGGTTGGCCGCGACATTGCCGAGGCTCTTGAACATGCCGTTGCCGTCGTAGTCGGGGAAGATCAGCAGGTCGGGGGCGACGATCCTCACGAAGCCGGGCGGACCGCCCTTGAACGAACAGTCCGGCCGCCCCTCAGCGTCGGCGGTGGCGAGGAAAAAGAAGGGCAGTTGGCCGACGAACGCCTCGTCCGCCTCGGTGAAACGGTCGCGGCGCAGCGTCTCCACCAGCCGATCGGCCAGGGCGCGGCTGGCGAACTCGTCTTGCAGCGCGCGGTTGCCTTCGTGGAACATGGCGGCTCCTCCCTTGCCGCCGAAAGATAGCGCACATTGGCGTCGGGCGCGGGGTCGGGTAGAGACACGCCCCGCCCTGGAGCGCGATCCGCCGAGGCGGAAGCCGGTTCGGCGAATGGATCGCGCTCAAGAACCAAGTGATAGAGCCCTCTCGTCCCCTTCGGACGATCGCGATTGAAGGGGGAAGGCTCTAGAGGACCAAGAACGTTGCGACTTCCCCAGGCCAGGCTCGATCAGGTGCTCGACCGCTTCCGCGAGATCGAGGCGCGGATGGGCGCGGCCACCGACGGGGCCGAGATCGTGCGGCTGTCCAAGGAACATGCCGAGCTGAAGCCTGTCGCTGAGGCGGTGCAGACGCTGGAGCGCGCCCGGGCCGAACAGCCCGAGCTGGAGGAGATGGCCGCCTCGGGCGATGCCGAGATGGCCGAACTGGCGCACGGCGAGTTGGAGGCGCTGAAGGAACGGTTGCCCGCGTTGGAGCGCGACGTCGCCTTGCTGCTGGCCCCAAAGGACAGGGACGAGAACGCCTCGGCCGTGCTGGAAGTCCGCGCCGGCACCGGCGGCGACGAGGCGGCGCTGTTCGCCGGCGACCTCTTCCGCATGTACCAGCGCTATGCCCAGCTCCACGGCTGGCGGGTGGAGATCGACTCCGTCACCGAGGGCGAGATGGGCGGCTACAAGGAGATCGTCGCCTCGATCAACGGCGACGGGGTGTTCGGCCGCCTGAAGTTCGAGAGCGGCGTGCACCGGGTCCAGCGGGTTCCAGCCACCGAAGCGCAGGGGCGCATCCATACCTCGGCCGCCACCGTGGCGATCCTGCCCGAGCCGGAGGAGGTCGAGATCGAGATCCGCGACCAGGATCTGCGGATCGACACCTATCGGTCCAGCGGCGCCGGCGGCCAGCACGTGAACAAGACCGACTCCGCCGTCCGCATCACCCACCTGCCCACCGGGATCGTGGTGACCAGCTCCGAGAAGTCGCAGCACCAGAACCGTGCGCGGGCGATGAAGGCGCTCAAGGTCAAGCTGTACGACATGCAGCGCGAGGCGCTGGATTCGGCCCGCTCCGAGAGCCGGAAGAGCCAGGTGGGTTCGGGCGACCGGTCGGAACGGATCCGCACCTACAATTTCCCCCAGGGGCGGGTGACCGACCACCGCATCAACCTGACGCTCTACAACCTGCCCAAGGTGATGGAGGGCGAGGCGCTGGACGACGTCATCAATCCATTGATCGCAGAGGATCAGGCCGCACGGCTGGCGGCCCTGGAAGACGAGCTGGGCTGAGCCGGGCCTATCGGCCCAGGCGGTCGCGGCCCAGGCGGATCAGGTTCGCAATCTGGCGCTCTCCGGTCGTCCAGAGCAGGCCCAGCCCTTTGCGGACGCCGATGAACGGCATCCCCACCGTGTCGGCCATCGCCGCGCCGCGCTCGCCCATCGGCGCGGGCGGACCGGTGGTGGAATCGTGCGCGGTCTGGTGCTCGATCTCCGAGTTCAGCTCGGCGCCCATCAGCACCACCATCACAGAGAACCAGATCCACAGCATGAAGCCGATCACCGCGCCCAGCGAGCCGTAGGTGGCGTCGAGGCTCGCGACATTGTTGAGGAAGAACGAGAAGCCCGCCGACCCGCCCATCCAGCCCGCCGCGGCCACGGCCGAGCCGATGGTCAGCCAGCGCCAGCGCGCCCTCGCTCGGCTGGGCCCATAGCGGTAGGCGATGGTGAAGGCGGCGGTCGCGATCAGGTAGACCAAAGGCCAGCGAAGGCCGACCAGTACGTCCGAGCGCAACCCCGCCCGCTCCAGCGCCAGCGGCGCGGCGACCAGGATGGCGCTGACCAACGCCATGAACAGGATCAGGGCCGCAGTGAAGCCGTAGGTCAGCACGGTCCGCCACAGGTAGTTGCGCTTCTCGGTCTCGTCGTAGGCGATGTTCAGACCATCGAAGAGCGACTTCATCCCCGCGTTGGCGCTCCAGATCGACACCAGAAGGCCGGCGGCGAAGGCCACCGACAGGCCCTCGGGGCGGCCGTTGGCCAGGCGCATCATCTGTTCGCCGACCAGGCGCACCGCCTCGGGCGGGAAGATGTTGGAGAGCTGGATGAGCTGGCCCCGAACCGACTCTACGTCGGCCACCAGGCCGTACAGCGAGACGAACGCGCCGAGCGCCGGGAAGATCGCGAGCAGGGTGTAGTAGGTGACGCTGCCCGCGACGACGGTCAGTCGGTCGGCGCTGATCTCCCGCCAGGTGCGCCAGAGGATATCCCGCCAGCCCAGCCAGGGGATCTCCCGCGGGTGCTCCGCGGCGCGCCCGCGGCCGGGCTCCTTCAACTCGAAGACATGGGGTTCCGCGATGTCGCGCTCGCTGAGACCCGGGGGCTCCGCCGGCGCCGGGACGAGGACGGCCTCGGGCGGCGGCGCGATACGGATCGGTTGCGGCGCGGTCCGCTGCGCCCGCTCGCGCCACCACGCCGCGGCTACCGCGGCCACCAGCGCCCAGGGCGCCAACCGGACGAGGCCTCGCGAATCCACCGCGCGCCGGGACATCGATCCGTTCGGAATGCTCGCCACGCCACGCCTCCCTGGCAGTCGAAACACCGCCGGGGGCCGGGCGTTCCGCCGCCCCCCTCTGCCCGCTTGAGGCGCCGGACGGTTTCAGCGAGAAGCAGGGCATGAGCGGCCACGTCGCGGCGATCTTCCGCCACCCCATCAAGGGCTTCACGCCCGAGAGCCTCCCTCACGCGGACCTCGCCCCGGGCGAGGGCTTTCCGTTCGATCGCCAGTGGGCGGTGGAGAATGGCCCCTCTGGCTACGATCCGGACGCGCCGGCGTTCACGCCCAAGCAGAAGTTCACCGTGCTCGCTTCGATCCCCAGGGTGGCCGCGGTGCGTACGCGGCTGCACGACAGCGGCGTTCTCTCGGCCGAAGCCGCGGGCGCGCCGGCCTTTTCCGGCCGCCTGGACGAAGCCGAGGGGCGCGACGCCTTCGCCGACTGGTTGGCCGGAGTGCTTGGCGAGGACGCCCGGGGCCCACTCCGCGTAGTGGACGCGCGCGGCGCGTTCCGTTTCACGGACCATCCCCTGGGTCAGGTCTCGATCGTCAACCTCTCCAGCGTGCGGGACCTGTCCGAGCGCATGGGCGTCGAGCTTGACCCGCTACGGTTCCGCGCCAACCTCTATGTGGAAGGCTGGCCGGCCTGGGCCGAGAACGACTGGACCGGCCGCGAGTTGATGGTGGGCTGGGCGAAAGCCAAGGTGTTCAAACCGATCGTCCGTTGCGTGGCGACGCACGTGAACCCGGCGAGCGCCGAACGGGACCAGGACGTGGTGAAGGCGCTGTTCGACAACTACGGCCACATGTTCTGCGGCATCTATGTGCAGGTGACCGCAGCCGGGCGCGTGGGACTGGGCGACGCGGTGACCGCGCCGCAGCAGGTGAGCGCATGACCCTGAACCTCGTGCAGGCATGGAAGGGCGCGCGCGCGCGCCTCGAAGAGGCCGGCGTACCTGGCCCGGTGATCGACGCGCGCCTGCTGGTGGAAGCGGCGGCGGATGCGACGCGCGTCGACATCGTGACCGACCCTTACCGCGCCCTGACGCCCGAGCAGGAGGCGAAGCTTGAGGACTTCATCGCGCGTCGGGTGCGCCGCGAGCCGGTCAGCCACATCCTGGGTCGCAAGGGCTTCTGGAAGATCATGCTGCAGGTCACGCCCGACGTGCTGACCCCGCGGCCTGACACCGAGACGGTCGTCGAGTTCGCACTCCGCGGCTTTCCCGAACACGCGCCGTGGACGATTCTGGATCTGGGCGTCGGCTCGGGCGCCATCCTGCTGGCGATCCTGGCCGAGCGGCCGGCGGCGCGGGGCCTGGGCATCGACATCTCCGAAGAGGCTCTTGCCGTGGCGCGCGACAACGCCGCCGCACTGGGCCTGGCGGGGCGCCTCGCGCTTCTGCGCAGCGACTGGACAGCCGGCCTGGAGGCGAACAGCTTCGACCTGGTTGTGTCCAATCCGCCCTATATCGCCACCGAAGTGATCGAGACCCTGGACCCGGAGGTGCGGGACCACGAGCCGCGGCTGGCGCTGGAAGGCGGGGTGGACGGCCTGGACCACTACCGCCTGCTCGCCCCCGAGATTCTGCGCGTGCTGAAGCCTGGCGGGCGCTTCGCCGTGGAGATCGGCTACGATCAGAAGACGGCGGTCGAGGCCCTGTTCCGCGAGGCCGGCGCGGTCTTTGTCGAGACCATCCGCGACCTCGGGGACCGCGACCGCGTGGTGGTCGGCGAAAAAAGGGCCTTGGAAACGCCGGACTGACTCGCTACATCAAGTGACGTCTCCACCCAAATTCGTCGGTGTTGCCGGTAGATGCGTCCCCATGAAGGACGCCCGCCCGACCCGACAAGGCGCGACGTTTCCATCAGGGGCCTCTCGCTGACGAGCTTCCGGGCGGAAGACGGGGAACACACACGCCTTCGACACTCTGACCGGCCGATGGGCCGACCACGCTGAAGGCGAAGCCGCCCCTAGGGCGCTCAGGGATGAACCGTACGGTTTCTGAATTATGAGAGATTTCAAGGGCATGAAGCGCCAGCGCGGGCGCAATCGGGGTGGTGGCGGCGGCGGCGGCAAGCCGCAGCAGAACGCCAACCGCGCGTTCGATTCCAACGGTCCCGACGGCGTCAAGGTGCGCGGCAACGCCCAGCACGTGTTCGAGAAGTACCAGCAGCTCGCCCGCGACGCCGGTTCGGCCGGTGACCGGGTGCTCGCCGAGAACTACCTGCAGCACGCCGAGCACTATTTCCGCCTGCTTCGCGCCATCCAGCCGAACCGGCCGGCCAGCGAGATCCTCGGGCGCGACCAGTTCGCCTCGGGTTACGACATCGACTTCGAGGACGAAAACCTCCAGGCCCAGGCCGAGGCCGCCGACGAGGCGGCCGAGAACGGGGAGACGCGGCCCGAAGCCCGACCCGAGGGCGGCGACCAGAACCGCGATCGCGATCAGAATCGCGACCGCAGCCGGGATCGCGACCGCGGCGACTGGCAGGCGCGCGACGGCGAGCGCGGTCGGGACCGCGACCGTGACAATCGAGACAGCCGCGATCGCGACAACCGTGACCGCGAAGGCCGCGACCGCGACCGCTGGCGCGACCGGGATCGCCCCCGCCGCGACGATCGTCCGCGCGCCGAAGAGGGCGAACGCCGGGAACGCTTCGACCGCGACCGCAGCGACCGTCCAGAACGCGCGGCCTCCGACCGTGACCGCCCTGAACGCGATCGGCCTGAACGCGATCGACCCGAACGTGATCGCGCCGAGCGTGAGAGGCCCGAGCGCGACCCGCTGGCCGTGGTGACGCCGCAGGGCGATGCGCCGGCGCCATCGGAACGCGCCCCCGTCCTGCGCGACGCCGAGGGCGGCGCCAGCACCATTCCCGATTTCCTCCGCCCCACCCGTCCGCCGGCGCCCGTCGCCGAGGCGGCCGAGGAAAAACCCGCCCGTCCGCGTCGCCGCCGCGCACCGCGCAGCTTCGAAGCCGGCGAAGGCGCGCCTGAGGCCGAGGACGCGTGATCCACGCGAGCCGAGCCCCGGCTTGGGGCTCGGCGTCCTTCTGGCCCTACTCCGAACGCTTGAGCAGGTCCGCCAGCTCGTCCTTCCAGAGGGCGGCGTGCGTGTGCGTGCCGTGGCCGCGGCTCTGGGGGGTGGCGGGGATCAGCACGTAGCGCGTGGTCTTCAGATGCTTCATCGCCGCTTCGGCCAGGCCGAGCTCGGGCGGGTTGATGAAGTCGTCGGCCGAGTTCACCCAGGTCATGGGCGCGGTGATCCCGTCGAGCCCCTTCGACGGATCGTACGTTCGCGACGAATCCACCTGATAGATGAAGTCGTTGGCGTCCATGCCGGCGATCCGGCGCGGCAGTTCCTTGGCCAGCCAGTCGTCAACCGCGGCGCGGGTCGGCAACTGGGCCTGCATCGGAATGGGCGCAGCCCCGGCGAGGATCAGCAGGTCCGCCGCGGTCTTCAGCCCCTGGACCGGCTGTTCCGTGTAATCCCCGCCCCTATACGCCGGGTCGGAGGTGATGGCCTCGATCGACATGCGCCGCCACAGGCGGTTACGGCCGGCGATCTCGGTCGGCTGGCAGGCCAGCGGCATCAGGGCCTTGGCTGCATCGGGCCAGGTCGTCGCCCAGACGAAGCTGTGCATGCAGCCCATGGACGTGCCCATGATCAGGCGCAGGCGCCCGACGTTCAGCCCCTTGGTGACCAGCTCGTGCTGGGCCTCCACCATGTCGGCATAGTCGTACTTCGGGAACCGCGCCCGCAGGCCGTCCGACGGCTTGGAGCTGCCGCCATGGCCGAGATTGTCGGGCATGACGATGAAGTACTTCGCCGGGTCCAGCAGGCCGCCCGGGGTGAACAGGACGTCGGCGAAGAGCGGGTTGGTGAACTGCCGTCCCGTGCCGCCGGTCCCGTGCAGGATCAGGACCGCGTTGACCACCTTGCCCGAAGCGTCGGTCCGAGGCGCGCCCAGGGTGTGGTAGCGGATCTTCAGCTCGGGCAGCGTCTCGCCCGTGCGGAACCTGAAATCCCTGATGATGTAGTCGTGCGCGGTCGGCTCAGGCGCCGCCGCCTGGGCGCCCGCCGCCGAGACCGCCATCACCAGCCCGGCCAGCGCCGCGCACACACCCTTCAGCATCACCGTCCTCCTGGAGAGGCCGGCAATCTAGAGAGCCCCGGTCAGAACCGGTAGCCCACCCCGAGACGGAAGCTGCGCCCTGGCAGGGGCGCGACATCCTTGAGGAAGGAGGCGTGCTCGCGAGCCTCGACGTTGGTCAGGTTGTGGCCATCGAGGAACAGACGAAGCTCGGGCCGGCTCTCCAGCGGACGGACCACCAGCGAGGCGTTCAGCATGGTGTAGCCCGAGGTCGGCAGCTCGAAGGCCGCCACCCGATCCTGTCCTCCGACCTTGTGCACCTCGACTGTGCCGGTCCACCAGCCGCCCTCGTAGACGCCGCGGCCGGTCACCGACCACGGCGGAATGCGGACCGCCGGGCCGAAATCGGTCTTCCCGTGCACATAGTCGGCCGCGCCCTCGACGTGGAACGAGCGCTCCTCAGACCTCCAGAGCTCCACCGACGTCTCGGCCTCGAGGCCGTAGAAGGTGGCGCCGCTCTCCACGAAGGCGAAGACCGGGAAGCCCGAGTCCGTATCGACCGCGCCGCTGGGGGTGAGGTCGATGAAGTTCCGGTAGTCCACATAGAAGCCGTGGAGGTCGACGACGAACGGCCCGCGCTCCACGTGGAGGCTGGCGTCGGCCGAGTAGGACACCTCGCGGCCCAGCGTGGGATCGCCCACCTCGTAGGCGCCGGTGGCCGGGTGCGGGCCGTCGGAGGACAGCTCCTCCTCGGTCGGCGCGCGACTGGTGCGCGAGAGCGAGAGGCCCAGGAACAGGCCTTCGGCCGGCCGCAGGAAGGCGCCGATCGAGCCGGAGACATTGGTGAAATCGCGGTCCGCGCGCACGTTCTTCACCGACCGGCCGTCGACCCGCAGGCCGCCTTCCAGGCCCCAGGCGCCCTTGTCGAGGCGCTGGAGCGTGAAGACGCCGACCTCGTCGATCTTCGTGGCGGGGATCAACGCCTCCTCGCCCAGGGCGTTGAAGTTGCGGTGCAGGGCCTGGATCCCCACAGCGCCCTGCCAGCCGTCCATCTCGCGCTGGACCAGCTCGATGCGAGCTTCTTCGCCCTTGGAGAGGTAAGTCGTGCCCGGATCTCCGTCCTCGAACTCGGTGTGCTGGTAATCAGCGTAGCCGCCGGCGAAGCGCAGCTTGTCGAAGGGGCCCAGGTCCAGGTCGAGACCGCCGCGCGCGTCGACGCGGGTCTGCTTCAGGCCGATGCTCACGTCCGCCTCGGCCGGGCTGCCGTAGTCGCTGCGGGTGCGTTTGATGGCGACGCCGCCCCAGCCCTTGTCGCCGACGTAAGACACCCCGGCCCCGTAGGCCTTCAGGTCGGAATAGCTGTTGGCGACGTCGGCGCCGTCGCGCGACGGCGTGGGCAAGCCCTGGGCGGCGGCGAAGCGCCGGGAGATCGGATCGACCGGCACGTGGTAGTCGTCGGTCTTGCGGCGCAGGCCGTCGACGGTGACGGTCCAGCCGGGGGCCAGGCCCGCGCTGAGGGCGGCGGCGAGCTGGCGGCCCTCGTCCACGGTGGAGTAGGCGGTCTGGACGCGGCCGTGGACACCCTCGCGGTACTTCGAGGGGATGCGCTCGTCGATGATGTTGACGATGCCGCCGATGGCCGAGCCGCCGTAGGCCAGGGCCGACGGGCCGCGCAGCACCTCGATACGCTCGGCCTCCTGCGGGTCGCTGGCCACCTGGTGGTCGGGCGACAGGCCCGAAGCGTCGATCATGCCGATGCCGTTGGTCAGCACCTGGACGCGCGGGCCGGACAGGCCGCGGATCACCGGCCGGCTGGCGCCCGGGCCGAAGAAGGAGGAGCGGACGCCCGGGACCGTGGCCAGCACGTCGCCGAGGCCGGCGGACGGCGCGAGGTCCAGCGCCTCGCGCTTCATCACGTTGACGCTGGTCGTCGTGGAGTCGAGCGAGACGACGTAGGGCGCCGCGGTGATCACGACCTCGGAGAGGTCCTTGTGGCCGGGCTCCTGTCCGTCATCGACCCCTGCGACAGCCTCGGCGTGCGCGGCGCCGGCGAGCAGGGCGAGGCTGGAGGCGGCGAGGCATAGAAACAGGCGGGACATAAAGACAGACCTCTTGAGATACAGCCGGTGTGTTATGAAATAACATAACTGCACGTCAAGCGCCGTTGCCGCTCGTGCGGGAAGCGAGGTACGAACTGCCTATGAGCTGCTCACATCACGGCGAGCATGAGCACCACGGCCTCAGCGGCCCGGCGCTGGCCCACGCCCTGGACGCGGCGGAGGGCCGCTGCAGCGGCCGCCACGAACGCCTCACGGCCCCGCGCCGGCGGGTGCTGGAGCTGCTGCTGGCGGCGGACGCGCCGCTGAAGGCGTACGACCTGATCGCCGCGTACGGCGACAAGGGCGAACCCGCCAAGCCGCCGACGGTCTACCGGGCCCTGGAATTCCTGGAACGCCTCGGTTTTGCGCACCGGATCGAAAGCCTGAACGCCTATGTGCCGTGCCGTATCGAGGGCGGGCATGTCGCGGCGTTCCTGATCTGCGACTGCTGCGGCGAGGCGGCCGAGTTCCAGCCCGACCTGGCCCCGCAACTCGCTGCGATCGCCTCGCGCGGCTACCAGCTCAGGTCGGTGACGCTGGAGGCCCGCGGCCTCTGCGCCGGCTGCGCCAGCCGCTAGGCCCGGCGCCACGGACGGCGGGGACATGCGACGGCGGATCTATCTCGACTGCGACGGCGTGCTGGCCGACTTCGACAAGGGCGCAGAGGCAATCCTCGGGATGCCCCCGGCCGCCTTTGAAAAGCGCTACGGCGCGGGGCCGTTCTGGCAGCGCCTGGCGGCGGCGGACGCCTTCTTCGCCAATCTGGAGCCCCTGCCCGACGCCTACGAACTCTACGAGGCGGTCAAGCACCGGGAGCCCGTGATCCTGACCGGAATGCCGCACGGAAACTGGGCGGCGCCGCAGAAGCGCCGCTGGGCCGAACGGCACTTCCCGGGCGTCGAGATCATCACCACCCTGGCCGCCCTGAAGCGCGAGCACTGCCACCCGGGGGATGTGCTGGTGGACGACCGCGTGAAGCACCGCCATCTGTGGCTCGAGGCCGGCGGGGTCTTCGTGCATCACACCGACGCCCGCAGCTCCATCGAGAAGCTGCGGGCGCTAGCGTACCTGGACTGACGTCGGATCCGACGGATCAGTACCAGAAGACGTCGCGCACCACCTGGACGATGCGGCCGCTGAATTCGTCGATCAGGAGGGCGTCGGAGCCCGAGCGCACCCACTCGTATCCGGGCGGCGGCAGGGGCAGGTCGTAGCGCCAGGGATCGACGATCCACCAGTTCGGTCCGAACCAGGCCCGCGGGAAGAACTCCCCGTAGCTCCAGCTCCGCAGGTAGAAGCCGGACGGCGGACGCCAAGCGTAGCGGTAGCGGTAGGGACTGGCATAGACCCGCGGATAGCGATCGCGCTCCCATCGGCGGTGATCGCCGCGGCGGTCGTCCCGCCGGTCCCAGTCGCGGTCGTCGCGCCGGTCGCCATCGCGTCGCGCGTCGGGAACGGACGGCTGGCGTCCCTGCTCGTCGCGCCGGCCGTCCCAGTCGCGGCGGCCATCGCCACGATCCCGGCGGGAGTCCTCACGGCGGTCGCCGTCGCGCCAGCCCTCGTCCCGCCTCTGGCCGCCGTCACCGCGGAAGCGGGCGCGAGGCTCGGCCGACGCGGCGGGCGGGGCGACAGCCTCGGGCGCGCGCGGCGCCTCCCGCGCCTGGGGGGCTTCCCGCGGCCCCCATTCGCGTTGCGGCCGGACGCCGCCGCCGTCCCGCTGCGGACGGTCTCGCTGCTCCAGCCGCTCCTGGCGGGCGGGGCGATCCTCTCGATCCTGGGCCAGGGCGGGACCCGCGCCGGCCAGGAAGACGACGGCCAGGGCCGTCATGGCGGTTTTCATCTGTGTTCGTCCGTCTGGCCGCCTCGACAGCGACCGAAAGTCCCTTGGTCACCAGGAATAGACGGACCAGGCTGAACCCTGCTTGAACGACGCGGCGGTCTCGCCCAAGTGGGCATGGCAGTTCCGGAGGACGAGCGTGGTCGCGACGCCGAACGACATCCTGGGTTTCTGGCGCCACGCCGGCCCCAAGCAGTGGTTTGCGGCCAAGCCGGCGTTCGACGCGGCGATCCGGCTGAAGTTCGAAGCGGTGCATCACGCGGCGGCCCGCGGCGAGTACGACCGGTGGGCGGAAACCCCCGAGGGGACACTCGCGCTGCTGATCATGCTCGACCAGTTCCCGCGCAACCTCTACCGCGGGTCGGGCCACGCCTTCGCCACCGACGGCAAGGCGCTGGCGATCGCCCACGCGGCGGCGGACGCCGGCTGGCACCGTCAGGTCGATCCGGGCCTGGCGGCGTTCATGCTGCTGCCGTTCCAGCACTCCGAGGACCTCGGCGACCAGGATCGCGGCCTGCTGCTGGCCCAGGAGCTGGGCGAGGACGCGCTCAAATGGCACCGGATCCACCGGGACATCATCGCCCGGTTCGGTCGGTTTCCTCACCGCAACCCCATGCTGGGGCGGACCACCACCGCCGAGGAGCAGGCGTTCCTCGACGACGGCGGCTTCGCGGGCTGAAAGTCGCCTATTCGGACTTCTGGGCCTCGGCCTCGGCCTTTTCCGGGGCCTTGGTCACGCAGACCTTGCGCGGCAGGCGCGAGCCGCTGGGCGTGGCGGTGTAGCAATGGCGCGCCGGCTTGGCGTCGGCGGCGGGCTTGGCGTCGGCGACGGCCTTGGCCTCGGGCGCCGGCGTGGCGGCGCCCGCCTGGGTGGTCTCGGGCGGCGCGAACAGGGCCAGCGCCATCAGGGCGGAGACGATCATGGAACAACCTAAATTCGAAAAAACTGTAGGCACGCCTTAACGACGGGTTAACCGGCCGCCAACCCTGGAATCGACAAACGGTCACATTGTGACGACCACACTGCCTGTGGATGAGGCGGGCCCACGCCGAATCGACGATTTGCGAATCACCCCGACCGCGCGACGCTCAGAACCGATGAACGCTCACGTCTCCATCGCCGATCAGGTCCAGGCCGACGCCAACCACCCTGAGCGTCAGTACCTCGCCCTGCTGGCCGACATCCTGGAGACCGGCGCGCGGCGCGGCGACCGCACGGGCACCGGCACCCTGGGGGTTTTCGGCCGGCAGATGCGGTTCGACCTGGCCAAGGGCTTCCCGCTGCTGACCACCAAGAAGCTGCACCGCAAGTCGATCATCCTCGAACTGCTGTGGTTCCTGCGCGGCGACACCAACGTGCGCTGGCTGCAGGAGCGCGGGGTCAGCATCTGGGACGAATGGGCGGACGAGACCGGTGAGCTTGGCCCCGTCTACGGCAAGCAGTGGCGCTCGTGGACCGCCCCCGACGGCCGGGTGATCGACCAGATCGCCGGGGTCGTGAACAGCCTGAAGACCAACCCCGAAAGCCGCCGCCACATCGTCTCGGCCTGGAACCCGGCCGACGTGGACGACATGGCGCTGCCGCCCTGCCACTGCCTGTTCCAGTTCTTCGTGGCCGACGGAAAGCTGTCGTGCCAACTCTACCAGCGGTCGGCCGACGTGTTCCTGGGCGTGCC
>JADHED010000189.1_pt1 | contig 83842 bp, 44 predicted proteins | sample 8952041 | NCBI WGS metagenome assembly JADHED01 (sample SAMN16124423, study PRJNA663239) | bioreactor sludge metagenome | isolation source: sludge (control) | place: India:Bengaluru | collected 2018-09-08
CGACCTCCTCGCCGACACCGCCGGCTGGACGCCGGAGCAGTCGAACGAGGTCTGGCGGCTCGACCTCGGGGCGCTCCTCGCGGGGGATGCCGGGCGCGAGGCGAAGACGGACCTCGCCTCTCCGGAGGTCCACCCGCTCGTGCGGATCGGGGCCGTCCTCACGGACCTCGAGACGTGGCACACGAAGGAGGGGCGGACCGGAGCGCGGCTCGAGGCGCGTCTCGAGAGGGTGCGGAGGCTGGCGGCATCGTTCACCGAAGAGCGCGAGAGGGAGCGGATCCGGAAGGACCTCGAGGGGCGCCTCGTCGCGTTCCGCTCCGATCCGTGGTGGGCGATGGGGAAGGCGGAGGTCGCCGAGCTCCATCGGAACGGCGCCCGGCCGAACCGGCTGGTCGAGGCGCGGCGGGAGGCGGAAGAGGGGCGCGGCGCCTACCCGAGCTCTCCCGGCGGGGCGAGGTGCCTCGCGATCGTGAAGGCGATCGAGGCGCCCGAGTACGCGCTGCAGGCGATGGCCGTCGACGGGGCGACGAAGCGTTCCGTCGAGGTCTCGCACCGGAACCTCGAGGCGCTCCACTTCCGGGCCTACCGCGTCGACGCCGAGAAGTGGATCGCGGCGTCGAAGGACTGGTCGGCGCTCCCCTCCTCGGAGGACATGCGGAAGCTCTCCGGAGGGACGCCCGCGGCCGAGTGGACGTCCGCGCTCCCGAAGACACCCGACTTCGAGACGCACCGGACGTTCGTGACGCCGCCTCTTCCGGAGCCGGCGTTCTACGTCCTCCTCGCCTCGGCGCGGAAGGACTTCCGCGAGTCGGACAACGTCGTCGTCGGGACGAACCTCTTCGTCTCCGACCTCGTTCTCGCGGTGCGCCCCGAGCCGGAGACCGGCGCCGTGACGGCGCGCGTCCTCTCGGGCGCGACGGGGCGCGCGGTCGCCGGAGCCGAGGTGACGCTCTGGCGGTTCGACTGGCGCGAGGGGCATCGCCGCGACGAGACGAAGGCCTCCGACGGAGACGGGAGGGTCTCGTTCGCCCTGCGGGAGAGGGGGGGCGCCTTCCACCTCCTCGCGAAGAAGGGCCGCGACCTCACGTTCGACGGCCAGCAGGTGGGCTTTCAGCGCGCGTCGAAGCCGGGCCTCCGCACCGACTCGCTCCTCTACACCGACCGGAGCATCTACCGGCCGGGACAGACGCTCCGCTGGAAGGTCCTCGCCTACAGCGGCTCGACCGAGGACGCCCGCTTCCGCGCGGCGGCCCGGACGCCGGTCACGGTCTGGCTCGTCGACCCGAACGGCGAGCGGGTCGAGACGCGGACCGTCTCGACGAACGACTTCGGCACGGCGGCGGGGGAGATCGTCGTCCCGACGGGGCGCCTCCTCGGCGTCTGGCGGCTCGAGAGCTCCCTCTCCGGGAGCACGAGCGTGCGGGTCGAGGAGTACAAGCGGCCGACGTTCGAAGCGACGTTCCTCGAGCCGAAGGAGCCGATGCGCCTGAACCGGAAGGCGACGCTCGTCGGCGAGGCGCGCTACTACTTCGGCCTCCCGGTGACGAACGGCTCCGTGAGGTGGCGCGTCACGCGCGAGACGCTCCGGCCCTGGTGGTGGGCGTTCTGGGGCTTCGGCTCCGCGGCGAAGCCGCAGGTCGTCGCCGTCGGCGAGACGACCCTCGACGCCGGCGGGACGTTCCGCGTGGCGTTCACGCCGGAGGCAGACGAGGCGAAGGCCGACTCGAAGGAGACGACCTGGCGCTACGTCGTTCAGGCCGACGTCCTCGATGAGGGGGGCGAGACCCGCAGTGCGACGCGCGCCGTCCGGCTCGGCTTCGTCTCCGTCGAGGCCGATGTCGCGTTCCCGGCGGGTTTCGGCCGCGCCGGGGAGAAGCTGTCGGCAAGGATCACCCGAACGAACCTCGACGGCGTGCCGCGGTCCGGGAACGGCACGTGGCGGCTGATCGCCCTCGCCCCGCCGCCCGAGACTCCGCTCCCGGCCGACCTCCCGCGCCGCACCGGTGAGGCCGGGGAGGAGGGAAGTCGCTTCCGGACGCCGGGGGACGCGCTTCGCCCACGCTGGGACACGGCGTTCCGGGTGGAGGCGGTCCTTCGCGACCTGCCCGACGGCGCCGAGAAGGCGCGCGGAGAGGCAAGGCACGGCGCCGACGGCGTGGCCGCTCTCGACCTCGGCACCCTCCCGGCGGGAGCGTGGCGGATCCGCTACGAGACCGTGGACGACTTCGGAGCGAAGTACGAGACCTCCCGCGACGTGATCGTCGCCGGCGGGAAGACGACTCCGCCGGTCCCTCTCGTCCTCGCCGCCGAGTTGGGCTCCGTCGCGGTCGGCGGGACGGCGCGCCTCCTTGCGGCCTCGGGGCTCCTGGGGCAGGAGATGCTCCTCGAGCGTTTCCGCGGCGGGAAGCTCCTCTCGCGCACGCTCCTGACGGCGGGGAAGGACCCGACCGTCGTCGAGCTCCCGGTAACGGATGCGGACCGCGGCGGCTTCGGCGTCACGCTCACGGCGCTCCGCGACCACCAGTGGATGAGCCAGACGGCCTCTGTCTTCGTCCCGTGGGACGACCGCGAGCTGAAGCTGGAGTTCGCGACGTTCCGCGACCGGATCCGCCCGGGGACGCGCGAGACGTGGCGCGTGAAGGTGACGTCTCCCTCCGGTAAGCCGGTAGAGGCCGGCGCGGCCGAGCTCCTCGCGTACATGTACGACCGGAGCCTCGACGTCTTCGCTCCACACACCCCCCCGTCGATCCTCTCCCTCTACCCCTCCCGGACGGGGACGGCCTGGACGCGTGCGACGCTCGGCGCAGGCCGGGCCCAGTGGGTCCGGGGCAGCTTCGCCCCGACGCCCTCCGGTCCCTCCTTCGCGCCCGATCGCCTGCTCGAGCTCGACCGCTACGGCATCGGCGGGCCCGGAGCGCGCGGACGAAGGTTCGCGATGCGCGGCGGGATGGGCGTGACGATGGTGTCCGAAGCGGCCATGGAGCGGGACGGCGTCCCGGCCCCCGCGCCCGCCGCCGCCCCGCAGATGGCGAAGTCGGTCGAGATGAAGAAGGAGGACGCCGGGGCGAACGAGGCGCGGACGGAGGCCGGCGTGGCACCGGCGGCCGAGACGCCCGCGCTCCGGAGCAACTTCGCGGAGACGGCGTTCTGGGCCCCGCAGCTCCGGACCGGCGCCGACGGCTCGGCGGCGATCGAGTTCGAGGTCCCCGACTCCGTCACCTCCTGGAACGTCTGGCTCCACGCCGTCACGAAGGACCTCCGCGGCGGCTCGCTGAAGCGCGAGACGAAGAGCGTCAAGGAGCTGATGGTGAGGCCCTACGTCCCGCGATTCCTCCGCGAGGGGGACCGGGCCGAGCTGAAGGTCGTCGTCAACAACGCCGCTGAAGGCGAGCTGAAGGGCGACCTCGAGCTGAGGATCCTCGACCCCGAGACGAACGAGGACCTCTCGGCCCGCTTCGGCCTCGGCGCGGGCGACGTCCGGCGGGGCTTCGCGGTGAAGCCGGGCGGCGGCGCGAACGAGACGTTCGTCCTCGCGGCGCCGCCCGGAGTCCGGACCGTCGCCTTCCGGGTCACCGCGCGGTCGGGGAGCCTCTCGGACGGCGAGCTCCGGCCGCTGCCCGTCCTCCCGAGCCGGATGCACCTCGTCCAGTCGCGCTTCGTCACGCTCCGCGAGGGGCAGAGGAAGGAGATGCGCTTCGAGGACCTCGCGAAGGGGGACGACCCGACGCTGCTGAACGAGCAGATGGTCGTCACGGTCGACGCGCAGCTCTTCTACGGCATCCTCGAGGCGCTCCCGTACCTCGTGAACTACCCGTACGAGTGCACGGAGCAGACGCTGAACCGCTTCGTCTCGACCGGGATCGTCTCGTCGATGTTCGAGAAGTACCCGTCCGTGGCGGCGATGGCGAAGGAGATGTCGAAGCGCGACGTCCGCCTCGAGACCTGGGACGCCGCCGACCCGAACCGGAAGATGACGCTCGAGGAGAGCCCGTGGCTCGTCGACGCCCGGGGCGGGAAGGACGCCGGCGAGGGGCTCGCGAAAGTCCTCGACCCGCGCGTCGCGAAGGCGGAGCGGGAGGCGGCGCTCGCGAAGCTCGCGAAGGCGCAGACCTCGATCGGCGGATTCCCCTGGTGGCCGGGGGGCCCGCCCTCGCCGTACATGACCGTCTACATCCTCCACGGCCTCGCGAAGGCGACGGAGTTCGGCGTCGACGTCCCGAAGGAGATGGTCCAGCGGGCGTGGGGCTACGTCGCGAAGCACTACCGCGACGACCTCCTCGCGCTCATGCGGAAGGACTGCTGCTGGGAGCTCCTGACCTTCGTGAACTACGTCGCGAGCAGCTTCCCCGACCCCTCCTGGTCGGAGAACGGGCTCACCGAGGCGGAGCGGAAGGAGATCCTCGCCTTCTCGTTCAAGCACTGGAAGCAGCACTCGCCCTACCTCAAGGGCTACCTCGCCCTCACGCTGAAGCGGATGGGGAGGCCGAAGGACGCGCAGCTCGTCTTCGCGAGCGTCATGGACTCGGCGAAGACGACCGAAGAGCTCGGCACGTACTGGGCCCCCGAGGACCGCTCCTGGCTCTGGTACAACGACACGATCGAGACGCACGCTTTCGCGCTCCGGACGCTCACGGAGCTCTCGCCGAAGGACCCGAGGCGCGACGGCCTCGTCCAGTGGCTCTTCCTGAACAAGAAGCTGAACCAGTGGAAGTCGACCCGCGCGACGGCCGAGGTCCTCTACTCCGTCGTCCACTACCTGAAGGCCGAAGGCGCCCTGGGGGCGCGCGAGACGATGAAGGTCGCCGTCGGCGGGCGCGAGACGGCGTTCACGTTCGAGCCCGACCGCTACACCGGGAAGAAGAACCAGGTCGTCGTCCCGGGGCCGCAGGTGGACCCGCGGACGACGTCGACGATCGCGGTCGAGAAGGGAGGAAAGGGCTTCGCGTTCGCCTCGGCCGCCTGGCACTTCTCGACGGAGAAGCTCCCGGAGGCCGAGAGGGGCGACTTCTTCGCCGTCTCGCGGAAGTACTTCCTCCGCGAGAACACGGGGAGGGAGTGGGTGCTCAGGCCGATCGCCGACGGGACGGTCCTCAGGCCGGGGGACCAGGTCGAGGTGCAGATCTCCCTCCGGACGAAGCACGCGGCCGAGTACGTCCACCTGCGCGACCCGCGCGGCGCGGGCTTCGAGCCGGAGTCGACCGTCAGCCGCTACAAGTGGGACCTCGGGATCGCCTGGTACGAGGAGGTGCGCGACAGCGGCACGAACTTCTTCTTCGAGGAGCTCCCGGTCGGCGAGTACACCTTCCGGTACCGGCTCCGGGCGAACATGGCGGGGACGTTCCGGGTCGGCCCGGCGACGGTCCAGTCGATGTACGCCCCCGAGTTCAACGCCTACTCGACCGGGGCGGTCCTGAGGGTCGCGGGGGAGTAGGTCGCTGGGTGCATGTGGGGGGCCTCAGCCCTCCGCTTGCTCCCGGTAGCTCCACGGGATACCAGGACTGCCGAGAAGCCCGCGGGAGGGCAGCTCTCCAAGCTCGATTCGACGCGTAGGAGACCTCACATGACCGACCTTCTTCCGATGGCGATCGTAGTTGCGCTGGTCAACGGTCTGTTTCTGCTTCTCTCCAAGGTCTGGGCAGAGCGCCGCCTCGCCGTTGTGCGCCAGGATCACGAACGGGATCTTGAGCATCTCAGGGCAGGCCTCGGCGCGCTGCGGGACTTCGCGTTGAAGCACTTCGACCGTCGCGCATCGCTCTACTGGGAGGCTCTCGAACCGTTCGTAGATCTTTACGTCGCCACCTCACAAGGTCGCCCTACAGAGGAGGAGCTCTCGACCTTTCAGAAGCGTTCGTTGGTGGCCGCTGCCAGGGTCCATCTTTTCGCTTCGGAGGCAGTCCGTCATTCCTTCGACGAGATGCTGGAATGGACGAATGCTGGCCTCCGCGGTGAGCATTCCGGAGGGGCGCAGACGGCTGAGCGCCATGCACAGCGCTTCATTCAGGCCGCCCACAACGAACTACTCGCGATTCCACAGGCACCGACGCTCCCCGGCGTTTAACCCCGGCATTCAGGGGGCTCGGTACGCTCGTCGATGAAGCCAGGCGTTTCACCGCGCCTTCCGCACATCGAGTTGGCGCCTCTGTCTTCCCGGGCTGGCCACCTCGCGTAACATGCTCATCGCCCGGAGGCCCGAGCGCCGAATACGGCCTCCCGACAACCGCCTGCTTCCTTCCCAACTGGTCGGCAGCGATCTCCCGGCCCGAAAGGAGAGCCTCATGACAACAAGCCGAACCGAACGTGGCGACTTCCTATTCAAGGTCAGTGAGTCCGCCGATGGCACACCGTGGATCTCTCTGGAGCCCCGCACCTCAATCCCGGAGTTCCGAAAGGTCCTCGTCGGCTTCGACCTGAAGCCTGGCGCGGACATTCACCACGCCGAGAACGTGGCCCGATACCTCAATGACAATCTCGGTAATCTCGCGCTTACCTTCCTCGACGGCGCGAAGATAGGCTCATAGGCCGAATCACCGGTCTCTACGGGCGCCAGAAGGCCACGGGACGCAACCAGCCGACGTCGCGGCCAAGGACCACCTCACCCGCTGTGATACCTTAATTCGCAGATGCCACAGGCGGACCAACCAGGAGCCTGGACGGTGCGGGTGCCGCAGCTGCGGTTGGCGGAGGCAGAGGCCGCACGACTCAAGCACGAATACCTCGGAGTCGAGCACCTCTTCCTGGTGCTGACGCGACCCGGCGCCCCTGGCGCAACGCTTCTGACAGGTCTGGGCCTCCTACCTTCGGAAGTGTCGGAGCTCCTGCGCCGCCAGCTTGGGGCCGGCCTCCAGGCTTCCAGTTCGCCGCCAGTGACACCCAGACTTGGGCGCATCCTCGACAGCGCAACCTCCGGACTGGGTGCGGGCGAGCTCCCTTCCGATGAATCGCTTCTGCTGGCTATCTTCGCTGAAGCGGAGAGCCTGCCCGTTCGCTATCTCGCCTCCCTCGGGCATGCCCCCGCCGCCGTCCGCGCGCTGCTGACCGGTGCTCATCAGCCCGCAGATGAGACGCGTCTCTCCGCTGATGACGCCGCCAGCGAAACACGCTTCGCAGCAGCGGCGGATTCCCCGCCCTTGGGGCCGCCCTCGCAACCGGCCACTTCGTCGCGGACGGCGGCAAGGGATCTCCCCGATGCCCCGGTCATGTCGGCGGCTGTTCCGGGGCCGGTGATCACGCCTCTCGGAGCCCTCCCTACATCGCTTCCGACACCGTCGCTCGACAAGTTCGGAAGGGATCTGGCGAAGCTGGCGAGACTCGGAAGGCTGTCGGAAGCGATCGGGCGCGAGAGCGAGATCGATCGGATGGTGGTGATCCTGGCGCGAACGATGAAATCGAACCCCCTTCTTCTAGGCGAAGCTGGCGTGGGTAAGACTGCCATCGTCGAGGGGTTGGCCGTTCGGATCGCGCAGGGCCGAGTGCCACCGGTGCTGTCCGGAAAGCGAATCATCGAACTGGATATGGGGAGCCTCACGGCCGGCACGAGCCTTCGCGGGCAGTTCGAGGAGCGGATCGTCGGGATAATGAAGGAGGCTTCCAACGCGCCAGAGGTCATCTTGTTCATCGACGAGGTTCACACCATCGTCGGCGCCGGTGATCGTGAAGGCGCCCAGGACGCAGCCCAGCTCCTCAAACCGGCGCTGGCTCGCGGTGAGCTGTCGTGTATTGGCGCCACGACCCAGGACGAGTACCGGAAGTTCATCCGACAGGATCCGGCACTCGAGAGACGCTTTTCGCCAGTGACCATCGCGGAGCTGACCGCAGAAGCCTGCCTGGCTGTGCTGGAGAAGGTCGTGCCCCGCATCGTCGCCAGGCACGCCGCGCGCGGCCAGACGCTGACGGTCGAGCCGGCGGCCATGCAGGCCGCGGTGAGCCTGACCGACAAGTACGTCAAGGATCGCAACCAGCCCGACAAGTGCATCGATGCGATCGACATCGCGTGTGCCGCCGCGATTGTCAACGGGCGCACCTCAGTCGTCGTCGGCGACGTGGCCACCGTCGTCTCGGAATGGACGGGCATTCCTGCCGGCCAGCTGACCGCCGACGAGAGGCGGCGACTCATGGATATGGAAGCGATTCTCGCAGCCCGCGTGGTCGGCCAGGAGGCGGCGGTCGCAGCAGTGTCGCGGCGAGTGCGTACCGCCCTGGCCGGGCTGAAGGCCCCCAACCGCCCAGTCGGCGTGTTCCTGTTCTTGGGACCTTCAGGCGTGGGAAAGACCCAGCTCGCGAAGGAGCTGGCGCGCTTCCTCTTCGGGACCACCGACGCCCTTACGCGGGTGGACATGGGCGAGTACCAGGAGAAGGAGAAGGCCTGGACCCTGATCGGCGCCGCCCGCGGTTACAGAGAGAGCGGGAAAGGGGGCCTGCTGACAGAGGCCATCCGCAAGCGTCCCTTCGGGGTCGTCCTCCTCGATGAGATCGAGAAAGCCCATCCGGATCTCTTCAACGTGTTCCTGGCGGCCTTCGACGAAGGTCGAATCACGGATGGCATCGGCAATGCCATCGACTGCAGCAATGCGATCTTCGTCCTCACCTCGAATCTGGGTGCATTCCGGCGGGAGCCAGGAGCGGTCGGTTTCGGGGCCAAAGTGGACGGCGACTCGCCCGAGGCCAGTCAGGATCGGCTGCGAGAGCGGGCGACGGCTTTTCTACGACCCGAGCTCGTCAACCGCATCACCGAAGTCGTCGAGTTCCAGCCACTGTCTCCGTCCCACCTAGGCGCAGTGCTGGACATCGTGCTCCGCGAGCAGTCGTGCCGCCTCGCGGACGAAGGGCTCAAGCTGCGCCTCACCGAACAGGCGCGCCGGCTGCTCTTGGACCGGGGCTACGATCCGATGATGGGGGCGCGTCCTCTGGAGCGTGCAGTCGAACGGCTGTTGGTCGGGCCGATGGTCGACGCGTTTCTCGGCGGTAGGATCGCCTCGGGCACCGTCATCGTGGACGCGGACGGCGAAAGGCTTTCCTTCACGCAAGAGCCGTCGGCAGAGGGGCGTGCGTGAGCACGGTCGCCGTCATCACGTTCATGAGCGGGCCTCGCGATGGAGAGACCGTGATGGTCGTGGCCTCCGGAGCTCCCCCGCGAGTACTCATCGGGCGCGCCGTGCTGGCTGACGGTTTGTCGCTGCCGTGGGATCCCGATGCCTCTCGAACCCACGCATCCCTCACGCAGAGCGATGGAGGCTGGTGGCTGGAGGATGCGAATAGCCGCAACGGGACGTTCATCGGGGAGTTCACTGGGTCAGTTCGTGTCTCCGCTCCGGTTCGCCTGGCTCAGAACCAGGTCATTCGCGTCGGCCTGACTCGGCTTCGGATCGAGTCGTTAGGGACCGCCGAGACAGTGGCCGAAGCGTCGGCGACCGGCGGCCTACGCGGAACCCGATAGGCTGCAAAGAGCCGAGGTCAGCGGCGCCGCAAAGGCGACCAGCCATGTGGGAGACGCTGCCTCTGCCGGTCGAGAGGACTGTGACGGGCCCATCAGGCACGGCCTGGTGCTTGAGGTAGCCCGAGGCGATGCTATCTTTGATTATGCGAGGCCTACTGGATGAGTGAGGGATCTGCGCCGGCCAACGCGGACGAGACGAGAATCGCGAGAGATCCCGACCGCGTCAGCACACTCGATCCAACGGCAACCCGGGTGGCCGCCGTCCCTGCTAGTCCGCCGCCGGGGTTTGACCTTGCGGCGACCCGGATCGGGGCCCAGGACCTGCTCGCCCCGCCGCGCCCCCTTGGCTCGCACGAGCCAGTGGAGCGGTTCAAGGTCGGCGATCGCATCGGCGATCGCTACGAAGTGCTGGCAATTCACCGTGGCGCGATGGGCGTGGTCTACGGCACGTTCGACCACGAGCTGCAACTGCCACGAGCGCTCAAGGGCGTACAGGATCGGTTTGCCAGGGACTCGAGACTTCGGAGAGCGTTCGCGGCCGAAGCGGCAGTCTGGGTGCGGCTCGAGAAGCACCCATTCATCGCCCGCGCCTACGAGGTGGCGACCTTCGAAGGATTGCCGTATGTAGTCGCCGAGTACATACGTGGTCGGGAAGGGCGCGGACCGGATCTCCGCTCCTGGGTTGGCGATAGATCAGTAGGCTTGGAAATCGCCGTCGAGATGGCCCTGCAGATCGCCCAAGGGATGCAGCACGCCGTGCGCAGGGTGCCGGGGCTCGTCCATTGCGATCTGAAGCCAGCAAATGTCCTCGTTAACGATCGCGTGCAGGCCATGGTTACCGACTTCGGCCTTGCGGCCGGAGGGGGACTTGAAGGAGGGACGCCGGCCTACATGGCGCCCGAGCAGTGGCGCGGCGAACCTCCGGACGTCCGAACGGACATCTACGCCTTTGGATGCGTCATCTACGAGCTGTTCACACGTCACCGTGTGTTCGCTGCGAGGACGGAGCAAGAGTGGAGCTTCTCGCACCTCAACGAGAGGCCGTACTCCCCTCGGGCCCACCGGACGGATCTGCCGGACGAACTGGGGGCGTTCGTTCTAGGGTGTCTGGCGAAGGAACGGGACGAACGGCCCGCCGGTTGGGACGAGGTTGTGGGATTCTGCGCGCAGTGGTTCCATAACCTCACTGGGCAGCCAGCAGTGCTCGACTTCACCGCGTATGCACTCGATGCAGGTGAACTGCTCAATGCAGGCTACTCGCTCTCGCAACTCGGCGGGCATCAACAGGAAGAGCTAGGCCTATACGAGCGCGCGCTCGCCACTGAGTCTGAAGATGACGGTACGACGGCCATCCTCCTGGTCAACATGGGCATTACGCTCGGCCAGCTTGGACGGGACGAGGAGGCGGCCCAAGTCTATGCCGACGTCGTAGCCCGCTTCGCGGACGTATCAGATGCCGAGGTCCGCGAGCAGGTGGCCAAAGCATGTTTCAACAAGGGCGTCACTCTCGGCCGGCTCGGACGGGGCGAAGAGGCAGTCTTGGTCTACGACGACGTGGTGACCCGCTTCGCCGACGCTCCTGAGGCGGAGGTGCGCGAGCATGTGGCCAAGGCTTTCGTCAACAAGGGCGTCACTCTCGGCCAGCTCGGACGGGGCGAAGAGGCGGTCTTGGTCTACGACGACGTCGTGGCCCGCTTCGCCGAGGCATCAGAGGCCAGCATTCGTGAGCTGGTGGCCAAAGGCTTCGTCTTCAAGGGCAACAGTCTCGGTCGGCTTGGACGAGGCGAGGAGGCGGTCCGGGCTTACGATGAGGTCACTGCCCGCTTCGCCGAAGCTCCAGAGGCCGGAATCCGAGAGCTGGTGGTCAACGCCCTCGTCTACAAGGGCACTACGCTTGGCCAGCTCGGTAGGCGCGAGGAGGAGGTCCGGGTCTACGACGAGCTCGTGGCCCGCTTCGCCGACGCTCCAGAGGCCAGCGTGCGCGAGCAAGTGACCAAGGCGTTCTTCTGGAAGGGCTCGGCGCTCGGACGGCTCGGACGGGGCGAAGAGGCGGTCTTGGTCTACGACGACGTGGCCGCCCGCTTCGCCGAGGCGCCGGAGGCCGATGGTCGCCAGCAGGTAGCTAGGGCCCTCGTTAGCAAGGGCTTCATGCTCGGCCAGATCGGACAGGGCGAGGAAGCGGTCCGAGTCTACGACAACGTCGTGGCCCGCTTCGCCGATACGCCAGAGCCTGGCATTCGCGAACTGGTTGCGAATGCCCTCCTCAACAAGGGGACGACGCTCGGCAAGCTCGGGCGGGGCGAGGAAGAGGTCCGGACCTACGATGGCCTCGTAGGTCGGTTTGCCGGTGCCCAGCAGGCCGGCATTCGCGAGCTAGTGGCCGAAGGTCTCTATTGGAAAGCCTCGGCTCTCGGCCAGCTCGGCCGGAACGAGGAAATGATACAGGTCTACGACGAGCTCGTGACCCGCTTTGCGGACGCCCCGGAGGCCGCTATTCGCCAGCGGGTTGCCACGGCTCTCGGGAGAAAGTGCCTCACGCTGGGCCAGCTCGGTCAGCACGAGGACGAAGTCCGCGTGTATGGCGAAGCCGTCGCTCGTTTCGCCGATGCCCCGGAGGCCGAATTGCGCCAGCAGGTAGCCGAGGCTCTCTTGTGGAAAGCCTCGGCGCTCGGCCAGCTCGGCCGGAACGAGGAAAGGATACGGGTATACGACGAGCTCGTGACCCGCTTTGCGGACGCCCCGGAGGCCGCTATTCGCCAGCGGGTTGCCATGGCTCTCGTGTGGAAGGGCCTCACGCTTAACCAGCTCGGTCAGCACGAGGACGAAGTTCGCGTGTATGACGAAGTCGTCGCTCGCTTCGCGGATGCCCCGGAGGCCGGATTGCGCCAGCAGGTAGCTGAGGCTCTCTTCTGGAAGGGCTCGGCGCTCGGTCAGCTGGCCCGGAACGAGGAAAGGGTGCAGGTCTACGAGGAGTTCGTGACCCGCTTTGCGGACGCCCCGGAGGCCGCTATTCGCCAGCGGGTTGCCACGGCTCTCGTGTGGGAGGGCTTCACGCTTGGCCAGCTCGGTAAGCACGAAGACGAAGTCCGAGTGTATGACGAAGTCGTCGCTCGCTTCGCGGATGCCCCGGAGTCCGGATTGTGCGAGCAGGTAGCCGAGGCTCTCTTCTCGAAGGGCTCGGCGCTCGGGCAGCTCGGCCGGAACGAGGAAAGGGTACGAGTCTACAACGAACTCGTGACCCGCTTTGAGGACGCCCCGGAGGCCGCTGTTCGTCAGCAGGTTGCCACGGCTCTCGTGAGGAAGGGCTTCACGCTTGGCCAGCTCGGTCAGCACGAGGACGAAGTCCGCGTGTATGGTGAAGTCGTCGCTCGTTTCGCGGATGCCCCGGAGGCCGGATTGCGCCAGCAGGTGGCCGAGGCTCTCTTCTGGAAGGGCTCGGCGCTCGGCCAGCTCGGCCGGAACGAGGAAGGGGTGCAGGTCTACGACGAACTCGTGACCCGCTTCGCGGACGCCCCGGAGACCGACATTCGCCAACAGGTCGCCACGGCTCTCGTGAGGAAGGGCTTGGCGGTCGGCCAGCTCGGACAATGGGAAGACGAAGTCCGCGTCTTCGACGAAGTCGTCGCTCGCTTCGCGGATGCCCCGGAGGCCGGATTGCGCCAGCAGGTGGCCGACGCTCTCTTCTGGAAGGGCCTCACCCTTGACCAGCGCGGTCAGTTCGAGGAAGAAGTCTGGGTCTACAACGAGCTGATGGCTCGCTTCGGCGATGCGCCGGAGGCCGGGCTTCGCGAGAAAGTGGCTACGGCCCTCGTCAGTAAGGCAGTCACGCTCGGCAAGCTCGGGCGAGCCGGGGAGGCAGCGAGGGTCTGTGACGAGGTTGTCGCCCGATTTTCTGACGATCCGCAGCCCGGAGTCCGAAGGATGGTGGATCTCATCCCTCTCACGCGCAAGGCGCTCGAGAATCAATTGGTCCGACCGTCGCCCGCAACTGCGACAACGAGCGTGCCGCTGCGGCAGAATGTGGACCACGTTCACCTGCCATCGGCTCCCCGAGTCCCCATCCATCCTTCTGCGCCGGCGATCACCGTTTCCCGCCTTCAAGCACTTGCGGAGTGGGCCTCTACCCCTTGGCGGGGAGTACTCAGAATTCTGAAGCGGCGATAGCTTCGACTGAGTCGACAGTGTGCCCGATAGTCCTCCACCGCGCGCTGAGGACGAGATCAGGGAGGCGCCTGGTTCCACTCGAGCCGGCGGCGACCTTGACTGTTCGAGACGACTCTCAGTGCGAGCGGGGTCGGCCGTTAGCGCGGTTCCTGATCGACCTGCGAAGCAGTCCCATCTTCTCGGCAACCTCGACGTTGATCGCGCGGATCGCCACTTGGTCGTCGTTTGCTATCCCACGGTCGTGCATCGCGCGGGCGACCATGTTCAGCGCGACGCGGACGCCGCAGACGTGGCGGGGATGCTCGCCGAAGACCTCCGCATCAAGAAAGGGTCGGTACTCGCCGAGGCGCCGGTCCGCGTGCAGGCGATAGACGAAGGCCTCGTGAAGGTGGTTGAGGATATCGACGACGTCGCGCGTGTGAATGTTCCCGTAACCGTCTCCGGCCTCGACGAGAGGGCAGAGCGAGATCTCTCCGCTCGCCTTGATCCGGAGAGACGGGCTCGGGCGGAAGAAATTCTTGCACCGGAGCTGCTCGTCGGTGAACGCGCCGAGTCCGCCGGAGGTCTGCCCGAGCATGCAGGGGGTGCCCACGTCGACGAAGTGGCTGACGTAGTTGTGGTCGTCTTCCAGGAGCCTCAGCGGGCCATCCTCCCCGCTGAGCGTCCCGCCGTAAAGGCGGGATGACACGTCGGCTAACCAGTCGAGCATCGAATCGCCAGTAGCGCCGAGACCGAGGACGAGCGACACGCGGGGTACGAGACCTGCGGCGCGCGCCTTCGAAAAGCCGTCGAGAACCCGCCGGTAGAGACCGGGCACCTGACGCCCGCGGTCGTGCGCCTCCTCGGGACCGTCCAGGCTGAAGACCACGTGTGTCAGGCCGCTCTCGCGAAGATCGGTGAGGTAGGCACCGTCGTCGGCGTAGCGCCGGCCGGCAGCGACGAAGCCTGTCTCGCCGAGGAACCAGCCACTCGTCAGGACCGAGACGTGCTGACCATTTCGCGAGCGGATGTACCGCACGAGGTCGAGCCACCCCCTGCCGTAGAGCGTGACCTCGCCACCGATAAAGTCGAAACGCGTGAGGCCGATCGGGATCGCGACATCGACGACGCGGCGGAGAGCCTCCGGGCGCGTCTCGGTCCGCGCCTCGAGGGCCCCGTTCCGGCAGTGGTGGCAGTCGAGGTTGCAGAGGGTGGTGTATTCGAAGGTCACCCGGCTCAAGTGTTCGAGAGGATTTCGAGCGTAGCGAGCTCGAACCGCGTCGGGGTCTGTACCGTCCGGGACCCTCTCCATGAGGCCGGCGGAGAGGAGGGCTGGCAGTTCCGGGGTGTCGTCCTCAGGAATCGTGAGATGGGCGTACGCGCGGAAGAGGGGGAGAAGCGGGGTGAGAAGCGTTCGATCGCAGCCCCTTCCGGAGAGGGAGAGGTATCTCACGTAGCGCAGCCCGTAGTGGCTCAGGATGAGTTGCATTGGCGGTCACGCGTCACTTCATCATCGCATTTCCGTTCGCGTCTGGCGCCCGGGGACTCCGTCGGATGCACCTATCGGAAGATCTCGGCGGACCGATCCCTTGCAGAGAGGGCGAAGCCGCAGTGGGAGGCGGGCAAGGCGGGCGTGACATCGCGACGGCATACTGACGGGGTGAAGGGCGTCATCGACAAGAGAGGGCGGATCGTCATCCCGGCCTCCGTCCGTGAGCGGGCGGGCCTGACGCCCGGTACCGAGGTGGAGGTCCTGGTGGACGACGTTTCGGTCCGTCTCGTGCGGAGTGTTCCTTTGCCGAAGCTCGTCCAGGTGGGCAGGAGGCTCGTGGCGAAGCCGACGGTCCGGGCGCGGGCGCTTCCGGCTGTCGACCCGTCGGCGCTCGTCGAAAAGGAGCGCAACCGTTGGCCGGGCTGACGGAGCGGCGTCCTCGACTCGAAGTTCGATGCCCAGCTCGGCCCTTCGGACCTCATGGGAACGCCCCGGCCGACGGCCTCGTCGTCCGGTTGGGCGAGTCCGCCTTCGGGACCGGATCTCTCGCCTGAAACCCGGGCGCTCCTCTGCCGTACCCTCGGTAATGCCCGTGGAGGAGCAACGATGAAAGACCGTCTCAGCCGCAGAGATCTCCTCGCCCTGGCCGCGACGTCCGGGGCCGTCCTGGCCCTTCCGCGCTGGGCCCGCGCCGCCGAGGCCGCGCCCGTGAAGAAGAAGGTCCTCATCCTCGGAGGGACCCGCTTCCTCGGGGTCGCCATCGTGGAGGCCGCCCTGGCGAAGGGGTGGGAGCTGACCCTCTTCAACCGGGGCAAATCGAACCCCGGCCTCTTCAAGGGACGCCCCCTCGAGGAGATTCACGGCGACCGGAACGTCGCCGAGGACGTGAAGAAGCTGGCCGGCCGGAAGTGGGACGCCGTCATCGACACGTCCGGCTACTTCCCGCGGCAGGTCCGCTCCGCCGCGGAGGTCCTCTCGGGGAACGTCGGCCAGTACGTCTTCATCTCCTCGATCTCGGTCTACGACGCGCCGATGAAGGCCGGCATGGACGAGACCGCCGCCGTCGCCCGCCTCGCGGCGGGGACGGACGTCGACGCGATCAACGAGATCACCGGCGGGAACTACGGCGCCCTGAAGCTCCTCTGCGAGGAGGCCGCGGAGAAGGCGATGCCGGGGAAGGCCTTGAACGTCCGGCCCGGCTACATCGTCGGGGACCGGGACGGGAGCGACCGGTTCACCTACTGGCCCGTTCGCGTTCGGAAGGGGGGCGAGGTCCTCGTCGCCGGGAAGCCCACCGACCCGCTCCAGTTCATCGACGTCCGCGACCTGGGCGACTGGATCGTCCGGATGGTCGAGTCCGGGACGAACGGCGTCTTCAACGCGACCGGGCCGAAGGAGCGGCTCACGATGAAGGCGTTCCTCGAGGCCTGCCGGAAGGAGACGAAGTCGAACGCGACGTTCACCTGGGCGCCGGAGGCGAAGCTGAAGGAGCTCGGCCTGACGCCCGAGGCCGACTTCCCGATCTGGGTCTCCACCGAGGGCCCCGAGGCCGGGATCGGAGACGTCTCGATCGCCCGCGCGCTGAAGGCCGGACTGACGTTCCGGCCGCTCCCGGAGACGATCGCCTCCACCCTCCACTGGTGGGACTCGCTCCCGGAGGAGCGGCGCGCGAAGGCGCGGGCCGGCCTCGCCGCGGAGAAGGAGGCGGAGGTCCTCGCCGCGCTGAAGGGGAAGGCGCCTGGCGCCGCCCCTCCCTCCGAGGTGAAGAAGTGACCGAACGGCGGATCGCGGGGGGACGCCGCGCGCTCCTCCCGCTGCTCGTCGGCGCGGCGCTCGTCGTTCCCGGTGCGCTGCGGGCGGCGGGTCCGACGGAGGCCGAGGTCGCCGCGGCCGCGACGCGGATCACGGCCGCTTCGGCGTTCACGACCGTCGAGGCCCTCGCCGCGCCCGGGATGGCCGGCCGGCTCAGCGGTACGGAGGGCTACGGCAGGGCCGTGGCCCACGTCGTCGCCGAGCTCCGCAAGGCGGGCCTGCGCCCGCCCGCGGACCTTCCCGACTACAGGCAGGCCTTCACGCACGGCCTCGCGGGCGTCGAGGCCGCGAGCCTGACTCTCCTTCCGGCGGAAGGGGAGAAGGAGGCGAAGGCGTACGAGGCGGAGGTCCTGAAGGACTTCTCCCCGATGGTGAACGGCGGCTCCGGAGACGTCACGGCCGAGGTCGTCTTCGTCGGCTACGGCTTCGACGCCGCTTCCGACGGGCGCGACGACTACGCCGGCGTCGACGTGAAGGGGAAGGTCGTCCTGGTCCTCCGGGGCGAGCCCGAAGGGCGCGAGTGGAAGGACCACCGCTCCACGGTCGCCCGGACGAAGGCGGCGGCGCGGAAGGGAGCGGCGGGGCTCCTCCTGATCGACAGCCCCGTCACCTCGACGAGCGTCGGCATCAGCCGCGACCTCCCCGAGGCGATGGTGAGCGAGGCGTTCGCCGACCGGCTCCTCGCCGGGAAGAAGCTGACCGTCGCCGACCTGCGAAAGGTCCTCTCGAAGGGGGGCCTCGCCTCCTTCGAGACCGGGAGCCGGCTCCGCTTCCAGGTGAAGGGGCGCCCGTGGCGCGAGGCGACGACCCACAACGTCGTCGCCCTCCTCCCCGGCTCCGATCCGTCGGTGAAGGGCGAGTACGTCGTCGTCGGCGCGCACCTCGACCACATCGGCGACTGGCCCCGCCTCAATCCGGGAGCCGACGACAACGCCTCCGGCTCCGCGAGCCTCCTCGAGGTCGCGCGGGCGGCCGCGACGCTGAAGTCACGCCCGCGGCGGACGATCGCGTTCGTCTTCTTCGCGGCCGAGGAGCTCGGCCTCCTCGGGGCGGAGCACTTCGCGAGCCACCCTCCGAAGGGACTCGAGACGTGCGTCGCCGTCCTGAACATGGACATGCTCGGCGCCGGCAACGGCCTCTACGTCGCCGGCGGGGAGAACTTCCCCGAGATCAAGGCGGCGATGGAAGGGGCGCGCGACCGCTTCGCGCCCGGCTTCAACCTGAAGTCGGGGCGAATCCGCGGCGAGGGGCGCGCGGACCACGCGCCGTTCTTCGAGAAGGGGATCCACGCCGTCTCGCTCTTCGCGATGGGGGGCGACCACCACGGCTACCACTCGCCGGAGGACACGGTCTACTTCGTCACGCCCAAGACGATGGAATCGGGGGCGCGCACGGTCTTCGGGGCCGCGATCGCCCTGGCCGACGCGAGGCCGTAGCCCGGGGGCAATCGCTCATCTCCCTTGGACGGCAGAAGGCCCCGGCGTCGCCGGGGCCTTCTGCTTCTGCACGCCTCCCCTCGGGGCCTACTTCCCCGGCACTCCGAGCCAGCCGCGGCTGAAGTAGTCGGCGAGCGAGAAGGCGAAGAGGATCAGGATGAAGAAGAGCGACGCCCAGACGACGATCTTGTTCAGGCGCGCCGAGTGCCAGACGTGCATGAAGAAGAGGACGACGAGCGTCGCCTTCGTCACGGCGATCGCCATCGCGACGGCGTCGTTGATCGCGTCGGTGACCTGTCCCGGGAGGTGGTGCGCGATGTTCACGTGCGCAACCCCCACGGTCAGGAAGGTCAGCGCCATGAGCGCGAAGAAGACGAGGAGGTAGGTGCGGACGGGAGTGACGTGGACGGTCGACATGGCTACTCCGTCGGCCTCAGGCGTGGTGCCGCCCCAGGAGGTAGAGGAGCGGGAAGAGGAAGATCCAGATCACGTCGACGAAGTGCCAGTAGAGGCCGACCCCCTCGACCCAGTTGTGGTTCTCGGCCGAGAAGTCGCCGCGGAGCGCCTTCGGGACGAGGAAGGCGAGGAGGCCGAGGCCGACGATCATGTGGAGGGCGTGGAGCCCCGTCATGCAGAAGTAGAGGACGAAGAAGGTCTGCGCGGCCGGGTCGGTCGTCCCCTCGATGTGGAAGCCGGCGCCCGGGATCAGGTGGTGGACCCACTTGTGGTGGTACTCGAACCCCTTGATCACGAGGAACGCCGTCCCGAGGGTCATCGTCGCGGCGACCCACCCGACGATCTGCCGCGCCCTCCCGAGCTGGGCGGCGCGGACGGCGAGGACCATGGTGAGGGACGATCCGATCAGGACGATCGTGTTGACGAGGCCGAGCGGGATGTCGAGCTGGTTCGAGCCGAGGGCGAACCAGGCGGGGTACTTCCATCGGTAGACGGTGTAGGCGAGGAAGAGCCCGCCGAAGAACATGACCTCCTGCGCGAGGAAGAGCCACATCCCGAGCGTCGCCGACTCGCGCTGCTGGTCGTAGTCGTCGAAGTGGTGGGCGAGCGGGGCGGGGCGGGCCTCAGACGCCAACGGTCACCTCCTTCGCCGGGGCGGAGGTCTCGTAGGCGTACGCCTCCTCCGTCACGACCGGCGGCGTCGCGAAGTTCTCGACGGGAGGCGGCGACGCGGTCTGCCACTCGAGCCCCTTCGCTCCCCACGGGTTCGCCGGGGCCTTCGCCCCGAATTTCAGCGACCAGAGGAGGTAGATCACCGGGATGAGGTAGCCGACGCCCAGGATCGTCGCGCCGGCGGAAGAGAGGACGTTCCACGTCTGGAACTCCGCCGGGTACATGTGGTAGCGGCGCGGCATCCCGAGGTAGCCGAGGATGAACTGCGGGAAGAAGGTCGTGTTGAAGCCGACGAAGATCAGGAGCGCGCCGACCTTCGACCAGAACTCGTCGTACATCCGGCCGGTGATCTTCGGCCACCAGAAGTGGAGGCCGCCGAGGTACCCCATGATCGCGCTGCCGACCATGACGTAGTGGAAGTGCGCGACGATGAAGTAGGTGTCGTGGACGTGGATGTCGATCCCGAGCGTCCCGAGCATGACGCCCGTCAGGCCGCCGATCAGGAAGACGCCGATGAAGCCGAGCGCGTAGAGCATCGGCGTCTGGAGCGAGATCGAGCCCTTGTAGAGCGTGGCCGTCCAGTTGAAGACCTTCACGGCCGAGGGGATCGCCACGAGCATCGTCAGGAACGAGAAGATCGCCCCGGCGACGACCGACTGCCCCGAGACGTACATGTGGTGGCCCCAGACGAGGAAGCCGATGACGGCGATGAAGAGGCTCGAGAACGCTACGAAGTGGTACCCGAAGACCCGCTTGCGCGAGAAGGCGGTGACGAGCTCGCTCATCACCCCCATCGCCGGCAGGATCATGATGTAGACGGCGGGGTGCGAGTAGAACCAGAAGAGGTGCTGGAAGAGGAGCGGGTCGCCGCCGTACTTCGGGTCGAAGACGCCGATGTGGAAGAGCCGCTCGGCCCCGACGAGGAGGATCGCGATCGCGACGACGGGCGTCCCGAGGATCTGGATGATGCTCGTCGCGTAGTGGGCCCAGACGAAGAGCGGGAGGCGGAACCAGGTCATCCCCGGGGCCCGCATCCGGTGGATCGTGACGATGAAGTTGAGGCCCGTCAGGATCGACGAGAAGCCGGCGACGAAGATGCCGACCGCCGTGACGAGGACCTGCCCCTGCGCGAACGTCGTCGACATCGGCGTGTAGAACGTCCAGCCGGTGTCGATGCCGCCCGTCAGGAGCGAGCCGAACGTCATCAGCCCGCCGATCATGTAGAGGTACCAGCTCGTCAGGTTGAGCTTCGGGAAGGCGAGGTCCTTCGCGCCGATCATGACCGGCAGGAGGAAGTTCCCGAGCACCGCCGGGATCGACGGGATCAGGAAGAAGAAGATCATCAGGATGCCGTGCATCGTGAAGAGCCGGTTGTAGACGTCGGAGGAGAACATGTCCCCCTGCGGCGTCGCGAGCTCGGCCCGGATGAGCACGGCCATCAGGCCGCCGAGGACGAAGAAGACGGAGATGGCGACGAGGTAGAGGATGCCGATCCTCTTGTGGTCCCGCGTCAGGAGCCACGACTTCGGGCCGTGCGCGGCCTCGAGGTAGCTCGGGAGCGCGGAAGGGGCGGCGGTCGCGGGTGCGGTCACGGCTGTCCTCCGGCGGGAGCGGCGACCGGCGCGCCGGAGGCGGCGGCGGGCGGGAGGTCCCGGATGTACTTGATGAGCTGGACGACCTCCTCCTCGGAGATCTGCCCCTGGAACGTCGGCATGATCGGCTGATACCCCTGGACGACCTTCGTCGCGGGAGAGAGGATCGACTCCCTCACGTAGCTCTCGTCGACCGTGACGGTCCGCCCGTCGACGAGGGCGACCCTCTTCCCGAAGACCCCGTCGAGCACGGGCGCGCGGGCGGAGCTGTCGGGGCGGTGGCAGGTGTTGCACGCCTTCGCGACGAAGAGCTCCTCTCCGCTCGCGACGGCGCCGCCGGCCGACGTCCCGGAGACGAGCCAGCGCTTGTAGTCCTGCGGCTCCATCACGTGGATCTTCCCGACCATCTTGGAGTGGTCGACGCCGCAGTACTGGTCGCAGAAGATGTGGTAGGTGCCGGTCTTCGTCGCCCGGAACCAGGCGGTCGTGTACCGGCCCGGCAGGACGTCCATCTTCAGCCGGAAGGCAGGGACGGAGAAGTTGTGAATGACGTCCTCGGAGGTCATCGTCAGCTTCACGGCCTGGTTCACCGGGACGTGGAACTCGTTGATCTCGCGCTTCCCCTCGGGATGCTCGACCTTCCACATCCACTGCTTGCCGTAGACGTGGAAGGACCAGGCGTCGGCGGGAGGCCGGGCCGACTCGAAGAAGATCGAGGCGCCCCAGAAGAAGCTGATCATGACGAGGCCGAGCGGGACGATCGACCAGGCGAGCTCGAGGAGGAGGGTGTTCCCCTTGATCTCCTGGCCCGTCTCGTCGGCGCGGCGGCGGCGATAGCGGACGATGAAGGCCGCGATCGTCGCGACGATCGCGACGGAGAAGAGGACCGACACGCCGAGCGTGAAGAAGAAGAGGGTGTCGACCTTCGAGGCGAGGGTCGAGGAGACCGGCGGGAAGACGGGCGCGTTCGGCAGCATGGTCAGGCGTTCGCTCCGACCCGGGCGCGGCTCCGGCGCTCGCGGCCCAGCGAGACCGCGAGGAAGACGCCGAAGGCGGCGACGAGGAGGCCGCCGGCGATCCGGAGGACGGTCATCGTCGTCGCGGTGTACTTGCCGAGGGCGGGGTCGTACTCGAAGCAGAGGAGGAGGAGCTGCGCCGTGACGCCGCCCACCTTCCCCTCGGAGGCCTCGGAGAGGCCGAGGCGGAGCTCCTTCGGAGCGTACTCGACGCCGAAGAAGTACCGGGAGATGACGCCCTCCGGGGTGACGACGACGATCCCGGTCGCGTGGGCGTACTGCTTCTGGAGCTCGTCCCAGCGGTAGCGGAAGCCGACGGCCTCCGTCACGCGGCGGATCTCGGCCTCGCTCCCCGTCAGGAAGTGCCAGCCCTCCTGCCCTTCGGCCTTCCGGCCGTAGAGGTCGAGGAGGTTCGCCTTCTTGGCCTTCGCGAGCTCGGGGCCTTCGGTCGGGCTGAAGCTGAGCGTGACGACCTCGAAGTCGGCGCCCGGGGTCAGGGTGAAGCCCTTCAGGCTCCGGGCGAGCCCCTCGAGAGCGATGCCGCAGAGCATGGGGCACTCGTAATAGGCGAGGGAGAGGATGACCGGGCGCTTCCCGAAGTAGTCGCCGAGGCGGACGGACTTCCCGGTCTCGTCGGTGAACTTCGCGTCGAGCGGGAGCCGAGCCCCCATGTTCTGCTCCCAGCCGACCTCGCGCGTGGGCGAGGGCATCATCGGCTGGGCTCCTGCGGGAGCCGGCGCGAGGAGGGCGAGGAGGCCGAGCAGGGGCGCCGCAGGGAATGAGGGGCGGCCGGAGCGGTTCACTTCGATCCTCCTGCGGCGGGGGCCGGGCCGGCCTCGGGGAGCGGCGGCGGGACGGGAAGCCCGCGCTCGGCGACGATCTCGAGCGCGCGCGAGACGGGGATCTGCGCGACGCCGGCGGCCCGGTCGACCCAGGCGTACGAGGAGACCGCCGCCTCCTCCTCGCGCGCGAACTTCGTCATGTCGGCCGTGGGGTCGGCCTGCAGCGCGGCTCGGGGGCGCGGACGCGGCGCGTTCGCCGCGGCGAGCGGGAGCGGCTCGGGGTCCCGCGCGATCGAGCGGGACTTCAGGAAGCCGCTGAAGGCGATCATCCCGCCGAACGCGAGGGCGACGAGGAGCGCGAGGCCCGCGAGGACGCCGAAGATCGCCTTGACGTGGATCTCGGAATCGAACTCCGCCGGCGCGTGCTGCGGGCGGGGATGGTCACTCATGGGCGAGCGCCTCCTTCAGGAACGGCTCGTTCGCGGGGAGGAGCGGCCGGGCCTTCAGCCCGAGCGTGAAGAGGCGGAGCCAGATCCCGCCGAGGGCGAGCGGCGCGGCGAGGTCGAGCCAGTGGAGCGTGAAGGCGTTCGCGGAGAACGCCGGCGCGACGAGCCAGTGCAGGTCGAGCCACCGGGCGAAGAGGAGGAGGACGGCGATCGGGGCGAGGGCCTTCGCGCTCCGCTTCCGGCTCCTCGAGAGGAGGAGCGCGAACGGGAGGGCGTAGTGGAGGAGGACGAGGACGACCGTCGTCGCCTTCCAGGCCCCGTTGAGGCGCGATGCGTAGAAGGAGGTCTCCTCCGGCAGGTTCCCCGACCAGATGATGATGAACTGCGAGTAGCCGAAGTAGGCCCAGACGCAGACGAAGGCGAAGAGGAGCTTGCCGTGGTCGTGGAGGTGCCGCGGCTGGAGCGGGAGGGCGGGGGAGGGGCCCTCGCCGAGGAGGAGCCCCGCGAGGGCGACGAGCGCCATCGCGGCGACGGCCTGCCCGATGATGACGTAGAGGCCGTAGATCGTGGAGAACCAGTGCGGCGTCAGCGACATCATCCAGTCGAACGCCGCGAAGGTCATCGAGAGGATGAACGCGACGACGCCGAACGCGCCCCAGCGCTGCATCGAGAGGGCGATCCGCCGGTCGCCCGTCTGGTCCTGCCGGGCCGAGAGGCGGGCGAAGACGGCGGCGAGGACGATCCAGAGGACGAGGTAGGCCGCGGAGCGCCCGAGGAAGGCGGGCTCGTTCAGCCACGGCTTCTTGTGCGTGAGGATCGCGTCGCCCGCGACGACGTCGGCGTGCGTCCACTCGTAGAGGGAGTGGGTCCCGAGGGCGATGGGGAGGAACGCGACCGCGGCGAAGCCGAGCGTGAGGGGGCTGGCGGCGGCTTCGAGGATCCGGCGGATGACGACGCCCCAGGCGCCGCGCGTGACGTGGTGCAGGAGCATGACGCCGAGGGCCCCGGCGGCGAGGCCGAGCATCCACATGTAGCCGGTGAGGTAGGAGCGGAAGAGCTGATCCCGGTCGGTGACGTACCCGGCCCCGAGGAGCGCGAGGCCGACGAGGCCGGCGATGAGGCCGATCCGGCCGAGCGTCTCGACGCCCTCGGGGAGGGGGTTGGAGCCCTGGTTCACGGGTGGACCTCCGGCGCGGCCGCGGGGGCGGCGGACTTCTCGAGCGCCTCGAGATCCGCGGGGGAGAGCTCGGAGGCGGGGGCGTTTCGGGAGAGCTGAAGGGCGCGGACGTAGGCCGCGATGGCCCAGCGGTCCTTCGCGGGGACCTGGCTCGCGTAGGCGGACGTAGGCCGCGATGGCCCAGCGGTCCTTCGCGGGGACCTGGCTCGCGTAGCTCGACATCTCGTTGAAGCCGTTCGTCATGACGTCGAAGTAATAGCCGAGCGGCTGGGCGCGGAGGCGGTCGACGTGGAAGGACGCCGGCTGCTTGAAGCCGCGCTGGACGATCATCCCCTCGCCGTTCCCCTGCCGGCCGTGGCAGGGGGAGCAGAAGACGTCGTAGCGCTGGCGGCCCCGGTCGAGGAGCGCGCGGTCGAGCGGAACGGCGGCCGGGAGCTCGGAGACGAACTTCCCGTCGGGGCCGATCCCGGTGTGGAGGACCCGGTCCTCGCGGAGCCAGCCGCGGGCGATGGTGCCCGCGGGCGGGACGCGGGAGGCGAGGCCGTCGCGAAAGAAGTCGCTCCGGCCGAGCGGCCTCTCCTTCGGCTGGTCGTACATCCCCTGCCGGCAGCCCGCGGCGAGGAGCGCCGCGAAGGCGAGCGCGGCCACGCCGAGGCGGCGCGAGCCGGAAGTCGGTTCAGTTCTCAAGGAGATTGACCTCCACGGGGGCGAGGCCCTCGAGCAGCTGGCGGACGGCGGGGGCGTCGAACCTCGGGTCGTCGGCCTCGACGAGGAGGAAGTAGCCGTCCTTCGAGGCGTGCTCGACGAACCTCTTCACCTCGAAGACCGGGTGGTGCGGCCGCGGAAGGCCGTTCAGGACGAGCATCCCGAGCGCCGCCGCGAGCCCGCCGTGGAAGACCGCCCCTTCGAACGTCGCCGGGATGAACGCCGGCCAGGAGTTCAGGGGCCGCCCGCCGATGTTGAGCGGGTAGTCGATCGCGCTCGCCCAGTAGGCGAAGGAGAAGACCGCCACGGCGCCGAAGATCGCCGCCCCGAGCGTCAGGAGCGGCACCTTCGAGTGGTGGAGGTCCAGGGCGTCGAGGACCTTCTCGATCGGATAGGGCGTGTAGGCGTCGAGCTTCGTGTAGCCGGCGGCCTTCGCGGACTCGATCGCCGCGAGGAGCTCCTCGGGCGTGCGGAACTCGGCCAGGACGCCGTGGAGGGAGGTCTCGGCGGGGCTGGAGTGCATCGCCTACTTCTCCTCCCCGTGGCCCTTCGTGGCCTCGGGGGTCAGGACGCGCATCTCGAACATGTTCAGCGCGGGGAGGAACCGGAGGAAGAGGAAGATGAGCGTCAGGAAGAGCCCGATCGTCCCGACGAACGTCATCACGTCGAACTTCGTCCCCGAGTACATCGCCCAGTTCGAGGGGACGTAGTCGCGGTGGAGGCTGACGACGATGATGACGAACCGCTCGAGCCACATCCCGACGTTGATGCACATCGAGATCGCCCAGAGGGCCCAGACGTTCGATCGGACTCCCTTGAGCCAGAGGAGCTGCGGCACGAGGACGTTGAGGAGGATGAGGAGCCAATACTGGGTGGCGTACGGCCCGGTGAACCGGTTCAGGACCATGAAGATCTCGAACTCGTTCCCGCTGTAGAAGGCCGCCCAGATCTCGAGGACGTAGCCGTAGGCGACGATGAGGCCGGTCGTCAGCATCACCTTCGCCATGTTCTGCAGGTGCCGCTCGGTGATGAAGTCGTGGAGCTTGAAGAGCGGCCGGAGCGGCAGGACGAGCGTGAGGACCATCGCGAAGCCGGCGAAGACGGCCCCGGCGACGAAGTACGGGGGGAAGACCGTCGTGTGCCACCCGGGGACGATGCCGACCGCGAAGTCGAACGAGACGATGGAGTGGACCGAGAGGACGAGCGGCGTCGAGAGCCCCGCGAGGAGGAGCGAGGCGACCTCGTAGTTCGCCCAGTGGCGGGAGGAGTTCCGCCACCCGAGGGCCGCCGCGCCGTACGCGAAGCGGGCGAACTTCGCCTTCGCGTGGTCGCGGAGCGTCGCGAGGTCGGGAAGCATCCCGACGTACCAGAAGACGATCGAGATCGTCGCGTAGGTCGAGACGGCGAAGACGTCCCAGATGAGGGGGCTCCGGAAGTTCGGCCACATGCCGAGCGTCCCCGGGAGCGGGAGGAGCCAGTGGGGGAGCCACGGGCGGCCGAGGTGGAGGATCGGGTACATGCCGGCGCACGCGACGGCGAAGACCGTCATCGCCTCGGCGAAGCGGTTGATCGAGTTGCGCCAGCTCTGCCGGAGGAGGAGGAGGATCGCGGAGATCAGCGTCCCCGCGTGCCCGATGCCGATCCACCAGACGAAGCAGATGATGTCCCAGCCCCAGCCGACCGGGACGTTGTTCCCCCAGACGCCGATGCCGGTCATGAAGAGGTTCGTGACGGCGAAGAGGAAGACGTTCAGGAGGGCGAACCCGACGGCGAACCCGCCGAGCCACCACTTCGGCGTCTTCGTCAGCTTCGTGGTGACGGCCTCGCTGATCCGCTCGGTGACGGTGGCCGGCGTGTGACCCGGGGCGAGGACGGGAGGCTGCGCGATCGGGTCGGCGCCGCGGACGTCGTCGTAGGCCGTCGACATGTCAGGCGCCCTCCACGTCGGGGCTCGGGTTCGTGACCCGGGCCAGATAGGTCGTCCGCGGACGGGTGTTCAGCTCGTCGAGGAGCCAGAAGGTCCGCGGCTCGCTCCGGAGCTTCGAGACGCCCGCCGCCGGGTCGTTGATGTTCCCGAAGACGATCGCGTCGGCCGGGCAGGTCTGCTGGCAGGCGGTCTTGATCTCTCCGTCGCGGATCGCGCGCCCCTCGCGCTCGGCGGCGATGCGGGTCCGGTTGATCCGCTGGATGCAGTAGGTGCACTTCTCCATGACGCCCCGCGAGCGGACGGTGACGTCCGGGTTCGCGAGCATCTTCAGGACCGGCTCCTCCTCCCTCTGACCGTTGTACTCGAGGAAGTTGAAGCGCCGGACCTTGTAGGGGCAGTTGTTCGAGCAGTAGCGCGTGCCGACGCAGCGGTTGTAGGCCATCTCGTTCAGGCCCTCGGCGCCGTGGACCGTGGCGGCCACGGGGCAGACGACCTCGCACGGCGCCATCTCGCAGTGCTGGCACATGAGGGGCTGGTGGTGGACGGCCGGGTTCTCGAGGTCGCTCCCCTCGTAGTACTGGTCGACGCGGATCCAGTGCATCTCGCGGTTCTTCGCGACCTGCTCCTTGCCGACGACGGGGACGTTGTTCTCCGACTGGCAGGCGACGACGCAGGCGTTGCAGCCGAAGCAGGAGCCGAGGTCGACGGAGAGCCCCCAGGCGTTCTCCTTGTATTCCCAGCCCGGCTGGAAGAGCGACGCCTCCTTCGGCGGGAGGCCGTGCCCCTTCGCCTTCGCCGGGTCCTTCCGGTACTCGGGGAGGGTCATCGTCCGGACGATGTCGCGCCCCTCCATCCGGAAGTGCTGCTGCGTGTGGGCGAGGGGATGGCGCCCGCCGGTCTTCGTCAATGTGACCGCGGGGACGAGCCACGGCGCGTTCGTCGTCCGGAGCGGCGTCACGTCGGCGCCGACGCCGTTGCCGACGCGTCCCGCGTGCTTCCGTCCGAAGCCGAGGTGGAGCGTGACCACGCCGGCCGCCTGCCCCGGCTGGACGAGAACGGGGAGCTCGACGGAGCGCCCGCCCGCCTCGACCTTCACGACGTCCTCGTTCGTGACGCCGAGCTCCTGGGCCGTCGCCGGAGAGACGACCGCGGCGTTGTCCCAGGTCAGCTTGCTGAGCGGCTTCGGGAGCTCCTGGAGCCAGCCGTTGTTCGCGTAGCGGCCGTCGAGGATCGACGGGTCGGGGCGGAAGACCGCCTCGAGCGGCGCGGGCTTCGCCGCCGCGGCGGCGGAGAGGGCGGAGGCGACCTCGGCGAGGCGGACGGGGAGCGCGACGGCGGCGGCGGCGGTCCCGGGGACGACGCCGTCGTGGAGCGCTTTCCGCCAGAACGCCTCGAAGTCGGCCTCGGCGGGACGCGCGGCCTTCCAGGTCTCCCGGACGACGTCGTAACCCTTCCGCGGGACCTCGTCGAGGAGGACGGAGAGGAGCTCGTGCGCCGACTTCCCCTCGTAGAGCGGCTCGACCAGCGGCTGGACGAGCGCCGCGGTGCCGTCGAGGGAGCGGGCGTCGCTCCACGCCTCGAGGTCGTGGGCCATCGGGACGGCCCAGTGTCCGTAGCGCGTCGTCTCGTCGGGATGGGTGGCGAGCGCGACCGTCAGGCCGGCCTTCAGGAGCGCCTCGCCGAACGCGAGGTCCGACGGCGCGTCGTAGACCGGGTTCCCGCCCAGGATCAGGAGGAGCTCGACGGAGCCCGCCCTCACGTCCTCCACGAGCTCGCGGAGCGAGGCGAGCTGGTCGACCGGCTCCGCCTCGACAGGTTCCGTGAGGAAGACGGTCTTCCCGACGTTTCCGAGCGCCTCGTTGATCGCGTGCGCCGCGGCGTGGACCTCGGGCGGGGCGAACTCGCCCGCGACGACGACGGAGCGGCCCGCGGCGCCACGAAGATCGCGGGCCGCTGCGGCGGCGAGCTTCGCCGCCTGCTCGCCGAGGCCGGCCGGCGCGGCGAACGCGGGGAGGCCGAGGGCCGCGGCGAGCGCCTGCGCGAAGGCGGGCAGGAGGCTCGCGCGGAGCGGGAGGCGGTGGTCGGCGAGCGTTCCGGTCGGGGTCGGGGAGACCTCGACGGCGTAGAACCGCGACGTCTCGGTCTTCCCGTCCACGAGGCGGCGGCGGGCGGAGAAGGCCTTCGCGTTGCGGACCGAGTCGGGGCCGGAGGCGAGGAGGTCGGAGTCGAGGGAGACGACGACGTCGGCGGCGCCGAGGTCGTAACGGGTCTCGACGGGGCGCCCGAAGGCGAGCCGGGCTCCGGCCCGGACGGCGTCGCGGCCGGCCGGCTCCCACTGGTGCCACTTCGCCTTGGGGTAGGCGGCGAGGAGCGCCGCGAGCTGCGCGCCGAGCGTGGGCGACGTGACGGTCTGCGTCAGGACGCGGAGCCCCGCGCCCTCCACCTGCTTCTGGGCCTTCGCGGCGGCCTGGAGCTCGGAGACGAGGCGGGGCCAGGTGTCGAGGACGCCGAGCTTCGTCGGGACCTTGAGGCGGTCGGGGTCGTAGAGGCCGAGGACGGAGGCCTGCGCGAGGGCCGTGGCGCCGCCGAGGCTCGCCGGGTGCTCGGGGTTCCCCTCGACCTTCGTCGGGCGCCCCTCGTGGCTCTCGGCGAGGAGCGGCTGCGCGAAGCCGCCGACGGTCGTCGCCGTCGCGAAGAAGAGCGGCACGCCGGGGACGATCTCCTCGGGCTGCTTCACGTACGGGACGATCTTCTCGACGGGCTGCCGGGTGCAGGCCGTCATCCCGGCGAGGGCCATCGAGGCCATGCCGAGCTCGAGGAAGCGGCGGCGCGAGAAGCCGCGGTCGAGGCTCTCGTCCCAGTCGGAGGCGTGACGGGGGTACTCCGTCGCCAGGAACTCGCGGAAGCCGGCGTCGTCGGCCAGCTCCTCGAGCCCGCGCCAGAAGGCGGGACCCTGGCGCCGGTCGAGTCGCTCGCGGATCGCGGCGAGGTCGATCGGGAACCGGGCGGGGGCCGAGGCGTCGTCCGCGAGCGCGGGGCCGGGGCTCGGAAGGCTCATCAGGTCTCTCTCCTCGCCCCGGCTCATCGGTGGCAGGTCCCGCAGGAGGTGATCTCGGCGGGCGGGCGGACGCCGTAGGCCTTCACGAGCTCGCGGCCCAGCGTCTCCTGGTCCTTCGCCTTCCAGGTCATGTTGTAGATCTCTTCCTTCGGCCGGATGAACTTCTCGGGGTTCCGGTGGCAGTCGAGGCACCACCGCATCTGGAGCGGCTGCGCGGAGCGCATGAGGCGCATCTCGTGGACCGGCCCGTGACAGGTCGCGCAGCCGATCCCCTTGGCGACGTGGATCGAGTGGTTGAAGTACGCGAAGTCGGGGAGGTCGTGGACCTTCGTCCACTCGAGCGGCTGGCCCGTCTTCACGCTGGAGCGGACGGGCTCGAGCATCGGGGCCTCGTTCCAGACGGTCTTGTGGCAGTTGTAGCAGGTGGAGGTGGGAGGGATCCCCGCGACGGCGGAGGTCTCGACGGAGGTGTGGCAGTACCGGCAGTCGATGCCGAGGCCCGCCACGTGGTGCTCGTGGCTGAAGGGGACCTTCTGCTCGACCGTCTCGCCGCGCCGCTGGTTGAAGCCGGCGTAGTCGAGCGCCAGGAGCGAGCCGACGGCGCCTCCGGCCACGAGGACGAGCGCGGCGAGGGAGGCGGGCGCGAGGGAGTTCGCGCTCTTCGGAAAGAGCTGGGCCATCTGCGCTTATGCCTTTCTCGGAGAGAGGCGGGGAATTTCGACCCCCCCTGGGGCCGTTTCGGGCTCGGGCCGATTCCCCGGAGCTGTCGCGGACGGACGGAGGTGGTGCCGGGACCTCCCTGTACGATGCAAATCCCTCTCCTCGCGGTGGGTCGCTGTTGAGCGACGATCTCAAAAAAAACGTGGAAGGTACCACACGACGGCGAGCACGAACAGGCCCCGTACTGGTCCTGATCAGGGGCGGGCCAGTCCGGCAGCCGGAGGGCCGCACGGGCGCTGGCTGCTCACGACCCGAGCCGGCGGCCGCGAGGCGGTCGCGGTCCCCGGGGCGAACGGCCCCGGACGCGTCCTCGGCGCTCCGAGGGGCGCCTCGTCAGAAGCCGGTCGGCTTCTTCGGGATCCGCCCCGACTTGACGGTCTCGCTCCGGAGCCGCCGGCCGACGATCCGCTCGACCATCCGCCCCGTGGCGAGGACCCGGTCGACGTCGAGGCCGGTGCGAATCCCCATCTCGTCGAGCATGACGACGAGGTCCTCGGTGCAGACGAGGCCGACGTTGTTCGGGTCCTGGTAGTAGTAGCGGCCGGTCCCGGAGACGGGGGCGCCGTCGAAGAAGTTCGCGGGCTGCCCGCCGATCCCGCCGAGCGTGCTCTCGTACCGGACGATCCCGGCCTGGAGCGCCGCGAGGACGTTCGCGAGGCCCCAGCCGCGGGTGACGTGGAAGTGGGCGAGGTGCTTCGTCACGTCCGGCAGGGCGTCGAGGACCATGGAGTAGTAGGCGTAGACCCGGTCGGGCGGAGCGGAGCCGTCGTGGTCGGCGTGCTCGATGTCGTCCGCGCCGATGTCGAGGAAGCGCTTCGTGAACGCGACGGCGTCCTCGAGCCTCGTCGGCCCCTCGATCGGGCAGCCCCAGATCGTGCTGACGGTCCCGTTCACGCGGATCCCGGCGTCGTGCGCCTTGCGGATGCAGCGCTCCGCCTCGGCCCAGTAGCCGGCGTGGTCGAGGCCGGAGTTCTTCTTCATGTGGGAGGCCGAGGTCGAGACCATCATCAGGATCCGGTCCGGCCCCCAGCCTTCGGCCTTCGCGGCGATCGCCCGGTCGACGGCCTTCTCGCGGATCGTCACCGCCGTCAGCTCCACCTCGCCGATCTGCTTCGAGACGCGGGCGCTTCCCCGGATCCCCTTCAGGAGCTCGTCGGCGTCGCGGAACTGCGGCATCCCCTTCGGGTTCCCGAGGTTCGTCACCTCGAGGCGCCGGTAGCCCGCGAGGATCAGCTCCTCGAGGACCCAGAGCTTCGCCTCGGTCGGGATCCACTTCTCCTCGTGCTGGAAGCCGTCGCGGACGGTGATGTCGGCGAGGTCGACGCTCTTCGGAAGGTTCCAGCTCGTCATGTTCACCTCAGGAGCTCGCGCGCCGCGAGGACGGTGAAGGCGTGGGTCTCGAACGTGACGGCGACGCTCCCGAGGTGGCCCCCCTTCAGGTAGTCGAGGCCGAGGGGGTGGACCTTCGCCCTTTCGACGAGGTCGGCGACGACCTCCGCGTCGCGCGGGTCGACGGGGTGGGCGTGGAGCGGCTCGTCGGCCCCGAGCAGCGCGTGGAGGAGCTCGTCGGGTGTGGCGTGCGCGTGGTGGACGACGTCGGCGAGCGCGGCGACGACCCTCTCGACGGTCGCCTCCGGCAGGCCGGAGCGGGCGGCGGCGTCCTTCACGAGCGAGCGGTGCTTCATCGGGCGATCTCCTTCGGCGGCGCCGCGGGCGGGAGGACGGGGCCGCTCCGGTCGGCGAGCGCCCCGAGGAAGGCGACGATCGAGGAGATCTCGTCGTCGGTCAGCTCCTTGCCGAGCTGGTGCCAGGCCATCTTCCGGACCGCCTCGTCGAGGCGGTCGACGGAGCCGTCGTGAAAGTAAGGGCCCGTGGCGACGGCGTTCCGGAGCGAGGGGACCTTGAACTTCTTCCGGTCCTCCTCGTTCTTCGTGACCGCGAACCGCCCCTCGTCCTTCGTCTCCCATTCCTTCACGAGACCGAGGACCTGGAACTGGTTCGCGCCGATCGTCGGCGAGTTGTGACAGGTCGTGCAGCCGGTCGTCAGGAAGAGCTTCAGGCCGGCGGTCTCGCGGTGCGAGAGGGCGTCGAGGTCGCCGCGGAGGAAGTCGTCGAGGCGGTCCCGCGTCTTCAGGGTCCGCTCGAAGGCGGCGAGGGCCCGGGCCGTGTTGCGGAGCGTGATCGGCTCGGTCTCGCCGGGAAAGGCGGTCTGGAAGGGCTCCCGGTACTCCGGGAGCACCCGGAGCGCGGCCTCGACGGCGGCGGCGTCGGGCATCGCCATCTCCACCGGGTTCAGGATCGGCCCCTCGGCCTGCTCCTCGAGCGTCCGGGCGCGGCCGTCCCAGAACTGAGCGACGTGGTAGCCGGCGTTCTTCACGCTCGGCGAGTTCCTCGCGCCCTTCGTGCCGCGGGCGCCGTCGGACGTCGGCGCCCCGTCGGCTCCCGTCGGGGCCTCCCCGTCGAGCCGGTGGCAGTCGTTGCACGACTGCGTGCCGTTGACCGAGAGCCGCCGTTCGAACCAGAGCGTCCGGCCCAGCGCGGCCCGCGCCGGGGTGTCCGCCTCCGCACCGGGCATCCGCTCGGGGAGGACTCCGAGAGTCGTCTTCGCCTGCTCGGCCAGCGTCCTGCGCTCGGCCCGGCCGACCTTCGGCTCCTCGGCCGGCTTCGAGCACGCGGCGACGAGAAGGGCGGCGAGAAGGAGACCAGAAGCCCGGCTCATGAAGCGCGGATTCTAGACGCGGCGGACCCGGGGGACGGCGGGAGGCCCGTCTCCTTCCCGGATGCCCTCCGCTCGCCTAGGATGCAGCCCGGTCGGAGCGGAGGGACGAGAGGTTGCACGATGCGCCATCGGTCGCCTGGCAGGAAGAGCTCTTCGGCCTCCTGAAGGAGGCCCGAGTCCGGCAGGTGGCCTGGGTTCCCGACGCGGGCCACGCCCACGTGATCGACCGGGTCCTCGCCGACCCGGAAATGCTCGGGATCCCGCTGACGACGGAGGAGGAGGGCGTCGCGCTCTCCTCTGGCGCCTGGCTCGGAGGGGACCGGGCGGTCCTCCTGATGCAGTCGAGCGGGGTCGGCAACTGCGTCAACATGCTCTCGCTCGTCTCGACCTGCCGGTTCCCGTTCCTCGCCCTCGTGACGATGCGAGGGGAGTGGGAGGAACGGAACGAGTGGCAGGTGCCGATGGGCCGCGCGACGGAGATCGTGCTGGAGGCGATGGGAGTCCGGGTCGTCCGGGCCGAGGAGCCCGACCAGGTCGTTCCGGCCGTGCGGGAGGCGCTCGAGGCCGCGTACGGCCGGGAGGAGGCCGTCGCGGTCCTCCTCTCCCAGCGGCTCGTCGGCCGGAAGGACTGGGGGGACGGGCGGTGAGCGCGCCGAGCCGGGCGATCGACCGCCGGACCTTCGTGGCCGAGCTCCGGGCGGCCTGCCCGGACGCCCTCGTCGTCGCCGGTCTCGGCGCCCCGGCCTACGACCTCTTCGCCGCGGGAGACCGCGACACGAGCTTCTATCTCTGGGGCGGCATGGGGGGCGCCGCGGCGATGGGGCTCGGCCTCGCCCTGGCGCGGCCGGAGCGCAGCGTCGTCGTCCTGACCGGCGACGGCGAGCAGCTGATGGGGCTCGGGGCGCTGGCGACGATCGGGGCGCAGCGGCCGCCGAACCTCACGGTCGTCGTCCTCGACAACGGCCGGTACGGCGAGACGGGAATGCAGGAGAGCCACACGAGCCTCGGGACGAGCCTCGCGGAGGTCGCCCGCGCGTGCGGCTTCGCGTGGGCGGAGGAGGTGACCGAACCCCGCGGAGCCCTTCGCCTCGCGGAGAAGGTCCGCGCTCGCGACGGTTGCGGCCTGGCGCAGGTGCTCGTCCGCGCCGAGGCGCTCCCGAGGACGCTCCCGCCGCGCGACGGTCGATGGCTGAAGGAGCGATTCCGCGCGGCCCTCGCGATCTCCTCGCCGTAGGCGATCCGACCCGGAGGCCGCGCCCGGTCAGGCCGGCCGACCGTCGACCTTCTCGGCGACGAGCAGCGTGATGTCGTCCTCCAGGAAGAGCCTCTCGGCGTGCCCGAAGGCGCCGGCGCGGAGGGCCTCGATGACGCCGTGGGCGCCCTCGTGGGCCGCCGCGGCGATCGCTTCCTTCGCGGCCTCCACTCCCCAGAGGATCCCGTCGGGACTCGAGGCCTCGTAGAGGCCGTCGGTCGCGAGGACGACGAGGTCGCCCGCCGCGAGCGGCTCGATGTCGTGGGATCGGTAGCTCGTGGTCTCCGACCACCCGAGGACGAGGTCGGTCTCCTCGAGTCGGTCGAAGGTCCCGGTCCGGGTCCGGTAGACGAGCGGCGGGAGGTGCCCGGCCGAGACGTAGCAGGCCTCGCCGGAAGGCTCGATGCGGCAGAGGACGAGCGTCGCGAACGCGTCGTCCGGGATGTCGGGGGAGATGAGCCGGTTCAGCGCCTCGATCAGCTTCCGGGGATCGGCCTCGACGAGGTGGAGGGCGCGCAGGTAGGCCCGCGCCGCCGACATCAGGACCGTGGAGGCGAGGCCGTGCCCGGAGACGTCGCAGACGAGGAGGTCGAGCGCGCCGAGCGGAGCCTCCATCACGTCGTAGTAGTCGCCGCCCGTCTTCTCCGCCGTCTCCTGCCAGGCGGCGAGGCGAAGCCCCGGGAGCTCGGGGAGGGTGCGCGGCCGGAGGCCCTCCTGGATCTTCCGCGCGAGCTCGAGCTCGCTCTCCATCCTCTCGCGGCGGAGCTCGCCCTCGAGGAGGCGCTGCGTCTCGAGGGCGAGCGCCGCGTGGCTGCCGAGGGCGCGCAGCGCCTCGGCATCGTCGGCGTCGAACGCGGCGTCCCCCTTCTTGTTCATCGCCTCGATGACGCCGACGACCGAGCCGGACGGCGTCACGAGCGGGACGCAGAGGATCGAGCGGGTGCGGAAGCCGGTCCGCTGGTCGACGTCGCGCGAGAAGCGGGCGTCCGCGTAGGCGTCGCGGATCGAGATCGTCTCGCCGGTCCGCGCGACGATCCCGGCGATCCCGAACCCGGGAGGGAGGCGGATGTCGGAGGAGTCCTGCGCGACGCGGGTCCAGAGGCTGCCGTCGGGCTCGAGGAGGAAGAGGCTCGTCCGGTCGGCGTCGACGAGGCGGCTCGCGGAGGCGACGATCAGCTCGAGGAGGGGCTGCAGCTGCCGGACGCCCGTCATCGCCTGAGCGACCTCGAGGAGCGTGCGGAGGTCCTGGAGTCTCTTCTCGTCCGTCGGTGCCATGGCGTCGCGCGACATGTTACTTTCGCCGGTCGGGGGTTTCGTCACGATGATCGAGACGGTGAAGCAGATTCTGACCCGGGCCCGGGGCGCCGGCCGCAGCGCCCTCCTCGAGCACGAGGTCTACGAGGTCCTCCGGGCCGCGGGGATCGACGTTCCCCGGTTCGCCTACTGGGAAGGGGAGCCGACGGGGACGCTGCCTGCGGACGTGGCCGCGCTCCTGGGCGCTGGTTCGGCCGAGGTGGTCCTGAAGATCGTCTCGCCGGAGATCCTCCACAAGTCGGACGTCGGCGGGGTCGCGATCGTCGCCGCCGAGCCTGCGGCCGTCGCCGCGGCGGCCCGGAAGGTCTGGGACGACGTGGGCCGGCGGATGCCGGAAGCGACGCGTTCGGGCGTCCTCGTCGTGGAGAAGGTGAAGACGAAGGGAGGCTCCCCGGCCTCCGAGACGCTCCTCTCCCTCAAGCAGGACCCGGCCTTCGGTCCGGTCCTCGTCCTCGGCCTCGGCGGCGTCCTGACCGAATGGTTCGGGGCCGCGACCGGCGGGACGTCGACGGTCGTCCTCCAGCCCGGCCGGGTCCGCGAGGGACTCGAACGGGCGGTCGCGGCGCGGCCGGCCGCAGCGCTCCTCTTCAGGCCGAGCCGCCTCCACGAGCGTCCTCCTCTCGACCTCGCCGCCACGGCGGAGCGGCTCGAGAGGCTCGGCGCCGTCGCGACGGCGTTCGGCGAAGGGGCGCAGGCCGGCGCGGCCGAGCCGATCACGCTCGAAGAGCTGGAGGTCAACCCGCTCCTCCTCGCCGCGGACGGACGCTGGATCGCGGTCGACGGGAAGGGGAGCCTGGGCCGCTCGACGGCGACGCTCCCGAAGCGGCCTCTCCGGAAGGTGAAGAACCTCCTCGAGCCGAAGTCGGCCGCCGTCCTCGGCGCGTCGGCCACGGCGATGAACCCGGGCCGGATCATCCTTCGGAACCTGAAGCTCTCCGAGGGGGTCCGCTACGGGCACATCTGGGCCGTCCATCCGAAGGAGGAGGCGATCGACGGGATCCCGTGCGTGAAGACGGTCGCCGACCTGCCGCAGAAGGTGGACGTCGCGGTCGTCTCGATTCCGGCCGAGGGGGCGCGCGACGCCATCCGCGCGCTCTGCGAGACGGGGAAGGCGGAGTCGATCATCCTGATCCCGGGCGGCTTCGCGGAGACGGGGAAGAAGGCTCTCGAGGAGGAGATCGTCTCGATCCTCCGCGCCTCGCGCTCGCGGGCCGACGAAGGGCCGGTCCTCGTCGGCGGGAACTGCCTCGGGATCGTCTCGAAGCACCAGTACAACACGTTCTTCCTGCCCCAGTACAAGCTGCCGTTCCACGACGCGCCGGGCGACCGGCTCCTGGCCGTCAGCCAGAGCGGCGCCTACCTCGTCTCGCTGACGTCGAACCTGGACGGGATCATCTTCCCGAAGGCGTCGATCTCGTACGGGAACCAGATGGACCTGACGGTCTCCGACTTCCTCGAGACGGCGCTCGAGGACGACGGGGTGGACGTCGTCGCGTGCTACGTCGAAGGGTTCAAGCCTCTCGACGGAACGCGCTTCGTCGACCTCGCGCGGCGCCTGCGGGAGAAGGGGAAGCGGGTCCTCGCGTTCAAGGCGGGGAAGACGCCCCTCGCCGCGAAGGCGACGCAGAGCCACACCGCCTCGCTGGCCGGCGACTACGCGGTCGCCGAGGCCCTCATGAAGGGGGCCGGCGTCGTCGTCGCCGAGACGCTCGACATGCTCGAGGACTACACGAAGGCGTTCACGATGCTCTACGACCGGCTCCCGCGCGGGAACCGGGTCGCCGTCCTCTCGAACGCCGGGTTCGAGTGCTCGTCGGTCCTCGACAAGCTCTACGGCCTCGTCCCGGCGCCGCTGACGGAGGAGACGAAGGCGAAGCTCGAGGCCTGCCTGCCGGGCGTCGGCCACGCGGGGAACCCCGCGGACGCCACGCCGATGGCGACGACGGCGCAGTTCGTGGCCGCCGCGCAGGCGATGGTCGACGACCCGAACGTCGACCTTCTCCTCGTCTCGCCCGTCCCGGTCACGCCCGCCCTCGACAACCTCGCGCCCGACCTCTCGGGTACGCACCGGGAGAACATCCACTCGCCCGGCTCGCTCCCGAATGGGCTGCTGGAGCTCTTCCGCAAGACGACGAAGCCCGTCGCCGTCGCGGTCGACTCGGGTCGCCTCTACGACGATTTCGTCTTCGTGCTGCAGCGGGGAGGGATCCCCGTCTGGCGGAAGATCGACCGCGCCTCGCGCGCGCTCTCGGCGCTCGCGACGCTCTGACCGGAGGGCGCGAAAAGGGAAAGGCCCCGGACGGCGCCGTGCCGTCCGGGGCCTTCGCCCTTCCGGGAGAGGCCGGGGCTCAGAGCCCGTAGTAGAGCTCGATCTCGTACGGGTGCGGACGGTTGCGCACCTCGCGGTCCTCGGCCCGCTTCTTCTTCGCCCAGCGCTCGAGGAGGTCGTCGTTGAAGACGTCGCCCTCGAGGAGGAACGCCCGGTCGGTCTCCAGCGCCTCCATCGCCGCCTCGAGCGAGGTCGGGAGCGCCTTGATCGTGGCCCGCTTCTCGGCGTCCCACGAGAAGATGTCGTCGTCCACCGGTCCGAAGCCGAGGGCGGTCGGGTCGAGCCCCTTGCGGATGCCGTCGACGCCCGCGAGGAGCTGTGCCGCGATCGCGAGGTAGGGGTTGCAGGTCGCGTCGGGCGGGCGGAACTCGAAGCGGGCGTTGTCGGGCCGGTTCGCGTACTTCGGGATCCGGATCGCCGCGCTCCGGTTGCCGAGCGAGTAGATGGCGCTGATCGGCGCCTCGTAGCCCGGGACGAGCCGGCGGTAGGAATTCGTGGAGGGGTTCGTGAACGCCATGACGGCGCCGCCGTGCTGCAGGAGGCCGGCGATGTACGACCGCTCCGCGGCGCTCGAGGAGCCGTAGCCCTGCGCGTCGTAGAAGAGGTTCTTCCCTCCCTTGAGGAGGCGCTGGTGGAAGTGCATCCCGGAGCCGGCCTCGCCGTAGAGCGGCTTCGGCATGAACGTCGCCGTCAGGCCCAGCTGCGTCGCCGCCATCCGGGTGACGTACTTGACGATCATGACGGCGTCGGCGGCCTTCATCATCGGGAAGATCGGGATCTCGATCTCGCACTGGCCGGGGCCCCCCACCTCGTGGTGGTGGTACTTCACCTCGACGCCCATCTGCGAGAGGAGCTTGCAGATGCGCGTCCGGAAGTTGAAGAGGCGGTCCTGGGGCGGGATCGCGTGGTAGCCGCCGTGCCTCGGGATGTTGTAGCCGCTCCCGAGCTCGTGGGAGTTCCAGTCGCCCTCGGACGACTGCACGCGGTAGGAGGCGACGTTCATCCCGTTCTCGTACGAGACGCCGTCGAAGACGTAGAACTCGAACTCCGGGCCCCAGAAGCTCTCGTCGGCGACGCCGCTCGCACGGAGGAACTCCTCCGCCCGACGGGCGATCGAGCGCGGGTCGTAGGGGAAGAGGGCGCGCGTGTCGGCCTCGAGCGTCGTGCAGATGAACGACAGCGTCGGGACCTCCCAGAACGGGTCGGGAAAGCCCGTCGAGAGGTCGGGGACGAGGGCCATGTCGCCGGAGCTGACCGACTTGAAGCCGACGCTCGAGCCGTCGAACCCGACGCCCTTCTCCATCAGGACGGGGGTGAAGCCCGAGGCGGGGATCGTGACGTGGTGCCAGCGGCCCCACAAGTCGCAGAACTTGAGGTCCACCATCTCGACGGACCGCTTCTCCACGAAGGACTTCGCCTCGTTGAAGTCGCTGAACATGACGGGTCTCTCTCCCTTCGGCACGCCGTGCGAGAGGGGCGCGGCGCGGCCGATCATGGTAACGCCGGAGGCGGGGATTGTCTCGCCGGCGGGTGCGCGCCGGCTGCTACGATGAGGAGCTCGGGCACGCCCGGACGGCGGGCCCCGGAGAGATGCGATGCCGATGGAAGTCCGTTTCCCGGGCGGGGTCGCCGTGGAGGCGATCCACGCCGGGATGACGATCCGAACCGATCAGCCCGTCGCGGCCGGCGGCGCCGGCTCCGCCCCCTCGCCGTTCGACCTCTTCCTCGCCTCCATCGCGACGTGCGCCGGCTTCTACGCGCTCCGTTTCTGTCAGGAGCGGGGTCTGCCGACGGAAGGCCTCGGCGTGACGATGGACTGGGAGCGCTCCCCCGAGACGAAGCTGATCTCGAAGATCCGGATCTCGCTGAAGCTTCCGGAAGGGTTCCCGGAGAAGTACCGCTCCGCGATCCTCCGCGCGACCGACCAGTGCGCGGTGAAGAAGCACCTCGTGGCGGCGCCGGCGATCGAGGTCGAAGCCGTCTGAAGGCGGAATCCGGGCGGCGCTCGCCGACGGCGCCGCCCGCCGCCCCCCTCGAATCTCAGGGCCGGGCGACCAGCCGGCGCATCGTCCCGCTCGCCCGGAGCGTTCCCTCCTCGATCCGGAAGCCCGCGGCCCGGACGGCCGCCACGGTGTCCCGGTTCGGCCGGCAGCCGCCGGTGAGGCGTGTCCAGAGGGGCTGAAAGGCGTCCTGGACTCGGGCGTGCCAACGCTTCTCGGCGCGGACGTGCTCGAGCATCCGGAGACTTCCCGAGGGGGAGAGGACGCGCCGGACCTCGTCGAACGCGAGGGCGGTGTCGGAGACCGAGCAGAAGACCAGCCCGGAGACGACCGTGTCGAAGCTGCCGGCGCGGAAGGGGAGTCGCTCCGCGACGGCGAGGACGAGCGGGGTCGCGGGGGCGCGGCGCCGGGCCGCGCGGAGGGTCTCGAGGCACGGGTCGAGGCCGACGGCCCGGACCCGCGCATCGAAGAGCGGCAGGTCTCGCCCCGTCCCGCAGCCGAGGTCGAGGACCCGTCCGCTCGCGCCCGTGGCGAGCCAGCGCCGCCAGCGCCCGAGCCCGGTCGCCTCGAGGAGCGCGAGGCCGGCGTCGTAGACCAGCGGGATCTGCTCGATGCCCCTCACGGCCGAAGGTTCCGCGCGGGGCCGGGCGTCACGAGAGCTTCTCGAAGACTCCGAGCCCGCGGTTCTTCCGGACGTCGTTCCAGGGGAAGTAGGTGCCGTTCATGGCGACGTAGACGCCGTGCGGCAGGACCTGGACGAAGGAGAGGGCGCTCCCGAGGTTGAAGAGGCCGTCGGAGCTCCCGAACGCGTACGGGATCATCGCGCCGGTCAGGACGATCGTCTTCGGCAGGCCGACCGCGCCGAGGACCCGCGCGGTTTCCTCCATCGTGTCGGTCCCGTGCGTGATCACGATCTGCTCCTCCTCGGACTTGCAGCAGATCTCCTCGATGATCTTCCGGTCCGACTCGGTCATCTCGAGGCTGTCGACCATCATGACGGTCCGGACGCGGGTCTGGAGCCGGCAACGGCCCAGCTTCAGCATCTCGTGGATGTGGGTGTCGCGGAAATAGAGCTTCCCGGTCAGCTCGTCGTAGTCCTTGTCGAACGTGCCGCCGGTGATGAGGAGCTTGATCGCCATCGATTCCCTCTGCCTTCGATGATAGATCCGAGCCGGAGGGCCCGCCGGAACCGTGATCCCCGGATACCCCTTGCCCGGTCCGGCGATATTGGTTACGTTCCGCACATCGGCCAGTTCAGGAATCGCCCGGAGAGGAACCGGCCTCTCACCGGAGGAGATGTATGAACGTGAAGTTGGGCGCCACGCTGCTCGCGGGGGTCCTCGGACTGGCGCAGGGCGACGCGTCGGCCCAGGGGCGTCCCGCGTCCGCCGTCAAGAAGTTCCGGTTCAAGGCGGGGAAGATCGAGACGGGACGGGTCTACGCCTACGACCGCTACGACCCGGCCGGAGGACGCGCGGGGAGCGTCCTCGTCTACGTCCCCGACCGGAAGCGGGTGGAGATCTTTCGCGTGAAGGCGGGCGCCGGCGACGGTCAGCTCTTCACCGGGGAGATGAACTGGGAGTCGTTCACGCTCCGGTCGTTCGAGCTCGCGAAGGTCTCCCGGGACGGGACGACGACCCGGCAGGCGACCGGGACGTTCGGCGAGGACGTCCTGGCGGTCTCCGTCGAGGACCCCGCGCTGTACCGCGGCGCCGAGGGCGCGGCCACGTTCACCGTCCCCCTCCCGGCGATCCCGGCGCACCTCTACAGCCTCGACCTCATCACGCTCGGGCTCGCCCTCCGGCACGTCGCCGATCCGGCGGGGTCGGTGGAGGTCGGCGTCCTCACCGAGAACCCGAAGGTCGGACCCCAGAGCCCGAACCTCTTCGTCGCCGCGGGGACGGCCACGGTGGAGTTCGTCGAGGACGTCGCGCGCGACGGCGTCCCCTGCGGCAAGTACCGGGTCTCCGGCTCCGCGCTCGGCGGCCAGGAAGGGTACGTGTGGCTCCACAAGGAGGAGGGCTATCTCCAGGACGCGGAGATCCCCGTCTCGCCCACCCCCGACCTCCCGGACGTGAGGATCACCGTGCGGTCGGTCGAGAAGCTGTCGGAGAAGGAGTGGCCGGCGCGCCGGCTCCGCGAGATCTCCGGCGGAGCGAAGTAGGGCCGCGACCCCGGGCGTTCAGGGGACCATGGGCAGGAGGAGCGGCGCCTCCACGAGGAACGGCAGCTCCGCGATCTCGGCGAGAGCCCGGGCGATGCGGGCTTCCTCCGTCGCCTCGAGCGTCACGACGAACGGCAGCTCTCGCTTCTCGGCCCACGGGACCTGGAGGACGGCGTCGACGTTGACGTCGGCCCGGGCGAACGCCGAGGTGAGGGCGGCGAGGACCCCCGGCCGGTCGTCCACGACGAAGCGGACGTAGAACGGCGCGACGGAATCGGCCGGCCCCCCGAACGTGCAGGCTCGCGGCTCGTCCGTGCCGAACGGCGGGACGGCGGCCGAAGCGCCTCGTCGGGCGACCTCGACGACGTCTGCGAGGACGGCCGTCGCGGTCGGGGCGCCTCCGGCCCCGGGACCCGTCAGGACGTACTCGCCCCCGTGCGCCGTCGTCACGCGGACGGCATTGAGCGGGCCGTCGATCCGCGCGAGGAGAGACGAAGTCGGGACGAGGGCCGTTCGCACGGAGAGGAGGAGGCGGCCGTCCGGGAGGCGGCGGGCCTGGCCGAGCTGGCGAGGCGTCCGCTCGAGGAGGCGGGCGTAGACGAAGTCGAACGGCCGAAGGCGGGTCACGCCTTCGGTCCGGACCGCCTCGAGCGGCACGTCGGAGCCGAACGCCATCCGGGCGAGGAGAGCGACCTTGCAGGCGGCGTCCGTCCCCTCGACGTCCGCGCTCGGGTCGGCCTCGGCGTAGCCGAGGGAGCGCGCCTCGGTGAGGACCTCGCCGTACGGGCGGGCCGTTCGCGACATCTCCGTCAGGACGAAGTTGCTCGTGCCGTTCAGGATCCCGCCGACCTCCTCGATCCGGTCCGAGACGAAGCTCTCGCGGAGGGCCCGGAGGATCGGGATGCCGCCGGCGACGGCCGCCTCGAAGGCCAGCGCGGCTCCCGTTCGGCGCGCGAGGCGCGCGAGCTCGGTGCCGCGGGCGGCCAGGAGGAGCTTGTTGGCGGTGACGACCGACCGGCCCGCACGAAGCGCCGACTCGACGAGCGAACCCGCCGGCTCGAGCCCGCCGAGCAGCTCGACGACGACGTCGACGTCGGGCGCGAGCGCGACGGCCGGGAGGTCTTCCTCGACGCGGACTCCCGGCGGGATCGAGGAAAGGAGCTCGGGGCGGCGGGGGAGCGCGCGGCTCGCGACGGCGACGAGGCGGAGCTCGAGGCCGTACGACTCGGCGAGGCGGGGGCCCTCCGAGCCGAGGAGGCGGACGAGCTCCCGACCGACGGCTCCGTAGCCGAGGAGGCCGACCCGAAGGGAGGAGGTCACGGCTCCTTCGGCAGCCAGGAGTCGTGGTACTCGGGGAGCTCGAGGGCGCGCGCCTGCTCCGTGACGCGAAGGGGGAGGAACGTGTCGATCATGACCGCGAGCTCGTCGGTCGACCGCGTGCCGATCGACGCTTCGTAGGCGCCGGGGTGCGGGCCGTGCGGGATCCCCGCCGGATGGAGGGAGACGGCCCCGGGCCCGACGCCGCGGCGGCTCGTGAAGCTCCCCCGCACGTAGTAGATCAGCTCGTCGCAGTCGACCGAGGAATGCGGGTAGGGGCAGGGGATCGCCTCGGGGTGGAAGTCGGTCACCCGGGGGACGAACGAACAGACGAGCGCCCCGCGAGCGGCGAACGTCGCGTGGATCGTCGGGGGGAGGTGGACGAGGCCGGTCTTCGGCTGGAAGGCGAGGATCGGGAAGGCGAAGGGCCAGAGGGTCCCGTCCCACCCGACGACGCCGAACGGCGAGACGAGGGGCTCGCGGCGGACGAAGGCGTCCCCCTTCTTGACGAGGACTTCCTTCGGCCCGGGCCGCGGCCCGCGGAAGACGGGCCGGCGGAAGTCGCGGTGCGTGAACGGCGCGTCCATCCGGAGCTGCCCGACGGCGTTGCGGTACTGCGCCGGGACGTGGAAGCCGCCGCGGAGCTCGAACGCGATGCCGGTGATCCGCTCCTCGACCCGCCAGCGGTGAACGACGCTCCGCGGGACGAGGACGTAGTCCCCCGCGCGCGCGGCGAGGTCGCCGAACGGGGTCTCGAGCGTCGCGCGCCCCGAGAATACGTAGAGGAGGTCGTCCCCGTCGCCGTTCGCGAAGCCCGTCTCCGGCGCCGGCGCCGCCGGGAGGTCGAAGAGGGAGACGACGACGTCGGCGTTGCCGCAGACGGGCGTCCAGCCCTCGGGCGCCTGCTCGCCGAGGAGGAGCCGGCGGCGGAGCGGCTGGTCGGGCGCCCAGGCGGGGACGCGGCGGTCGAGAGGTCCCGGCTCCGCGGGCCCGATCGACCTGTCGGTCATCGGCGGGCCCTCGTGGTAGAGGATCGAGTACTCGCCGTCGAAGCCGAGCCGGGTGAAGCACTCCTCGAAGCGGAGCGCGCCCGAGGCAGAGCGGAACGCGACGTGGGGCTTGGCCGGCACGTCGCCGAGCTGCATCCGGTCGATCATGTCAGCCGACCACGTCGAGGGAGCTCGAGTCGGTGCTCTGCGCGGCCTCGATCGACTCGAAGAGCGCGCGGAAGTTCCCGTAGCCGAAGCCCTTGTCTCCCTCGCGCTGGATGATCTCGTAGAAGAAGGGCCCCGCCTTCGCGTCGCCGAAGAGCGTGCCGGCGTCGTGCATGAAGATCTGGAGCATGTAGCGGTCGTCCTTGCCGTCCACGAGGACGTGGTTCGCGCGCAGGGCGTCCATCGGCTCCTTCACGTTCGTGATCTTCACCCGCGCGAGCCGTTCCGGGAGCCGGTCGTAGTAGGCGGGGGGCGCGGAGAGGAACTGGACGCCGCGCGACCGGAGGCTCTCGACGGCCGGGAGGATCTCCTTCACGAGGAGGGCGACGTGCTGGACGCCGGCGCCGTGGTGGTCCTCGCAGAACCGGTTGATCTGGCTGTCGCGGAAGAACGGGCGCATCGGCTCGTTCGTCGCGAACTTGATCCCGCTCGACGGGTCGGCCATGACGATCGAGCGGAGGCCCGAGCCGGTCATCTTCCGGCCGCCGTCCACCTCGGACGTGTGGAACTCGACGTCCCAGTAGCGGGTGAAGCCGAGGACGTCGCGGTACCAGTTCACGACGGGGAGCATCGTGTAGGCGTTCGAGGTGACGTGGTCGATCGTCGCGAAGCCGTTCGGGTTGTCCGACGGGATGCCGTCGCCGACGTTCTCGAAATCGGGGGCGAAGCCGGGATACGACCCGCGCCTCTCGATGAACCGGAACGTGACGTCGTCGAGCGGCGTGGCGATCGAGAACGTCCGGAAGTAGCCGCCGCCCTCCTCGTGGACCTGGACGTCGGTCAGGAACGTCGCGCCGCGAGGCTCGAGGAACCTCCAGGCGGCGTCCACGTCCCGGACCCGGAACGCGAGCGAGGAGACGCCGTCGGGGTGGACCCGGAGCCAGCGCGCCGCCCTCGAGTCGGGGCGGACGGGGGTCGAGACCAGGACGCGGATCTGCCCGGCCCCGAAGACGCTCGCCTCCTCGCCTCCGGCTTCGACCTTGGCGCGCGAGGCGCGCGCGACCTCCGTGAAGCCGAGGGCCTCCGTGTAGAAGCGACGGCTTCGCTCGAGGTCGCCGACGATGAAGTGGAACGAGTCGTATCCGACGATGCCGAGGTCCTGGCTCATGAGACGGATTCTAGGAGGGATCGGCGCGGGCGGGAGAGCCCTCGGAGCCGCCGGCCCGACGCCGCGAGCCCGGGCTCCGTAAAATCAGGAAGTGGAGGCGAGCCCGACGGAAACGCGACCGAGCGAGTTCTTCCTGCGCGAGCTGCCCCTATACCTCGACCACCTCGCCGTGGAGAAGGGGCTCGCCCGCAACTCGCTCGAGGCCTACGGGAGAGACCTGACCGCCTTCGGCCGCTACCTCGACGCGGAGGGGCTCTCGGCGGCGGAGGTGACCCGCGACGTCCTCGTGAGGTGGTTCGGCCTCTGCCGGTCGGCGGGGGCGTCGCCCCGGTCGATCGCGAGGGCGACCTCGGCGCTGCGCGGCCTCTTCCGCTTCCTCTTCGCGGAGAAGCGGATCGCCGCCGACCCCACTTCCGGTCTCGAGAACCCGCGGCGCTGGATGACCCTCCCGAAGCTGCTCGGCCGCGACGAGGTGGAGCGCCTCCTCGAGGCGCCCGACGTCGAGACGCCGAAGGGGCTTCGGAACAAGGCGATGTTCGAGCTCCTCTACGCCTGCGGGGTCCGGGTCTCCGAGCTCGCGACGCTCCGGATCGGCGCGCTCCACCTCGCCGACGGGTTCGTCGTCGTGAAGGGAAAGGGCTCGAAGGAGCGGGTCGTGCCGGTGGCCGACTCCTCGGCGCGCTGGGTCGCCCGCTGGATGGCCGGCCCGCGCGCCCGGACGCGCGGGGCGAGCTCGCCGTGGCTCTTCCCGGGAACGGGCGGGAAGCCGGTGACGCGGCAGACGATCTTCCTGGCGATCAAGGCGGCGGCGCTGAAAGCCGGCCTCGATCCGGCCGCGGTCTCCCCGCACGTCCTGCGCCACTCGTTCGCGACGCACCTCGTCGACGGCGAGGCGGACCTGCGGGCCGTGCAGATGATGCTCGGACACGCGAGCATCGCCACGACCGAGATCTACACCCACGTCTCGCGGGCCCGCGCCCGTCGCGTCTACGACAGGAGCCATCCCCGTGCGTAGGCTCCTCGCGGCGGCGCTCCTGGCCCTCGTCGTCCCGGCCGGGCCGGCCGAGTCCGCCCTCGTCGTCCTGACGGAGGGGCGCCACCTGAAGGCGGCCTCGTTCGAGCTCCAGGGGGAGGAGCAGATCCGGATCGTCCTCGTCGGCGGCGGCGAGATCGTCCTCCCGATCGAGAGGGTCGAGCGGATCGTCGACGACGAGCTCGAGCCGCTCGACCTGGTCGAGGAACCCGTCGCGCCCGTTCCGAAGACGTGGCCCTCGGTGCGCGAGCCGTCGGGACGGCCCCATTCCGCCCCCGCGCGGTGGGCCCGGGTCGTGGAGGACGCGGCGAAGGCCCATCGGCTCGATCCGGCCCTCGTGGCGGCGGTGATCCACGTCGAGTCGAGCTGGAAGCCCCGGGCCGTCTCGCCGAAGGGAGCGCGCGGGCTGATGCAGCTCATGCCCGCCACCGCGCGGCGGCTCGGCGTCTCCCGCTCGTTCGACCCGGTCCAGAACGTCGGCGGCGGCGCGCGCTACCTCTCGCTCCTCGCGAAGCGATTCGGGGAGAACGAGGTGGAGAAGATCCTCGCGGCCTACAACGCCGGCGAGGGCGCCGTCGAGTCGTACGGGGGGATCCCGCCGTACCGCGAGACGCGCGCCTACGTGAGGAAGGTCCTCGCCCTCTGGACGGGCGAGCCGGCCGGCTCCTGACGCCCGGCCTCCTATACTCGCCCGCGTGTTCCGAACGGTCCGCGGATTCCTGATGCTCGCGCCCCCGGCGTTCCTGGCCGCGCTGGTCGCTTACCTCGCGGCCGGCCCCAGGGCCGCGACGTCGTTCACCGTCTACCCGTTCCTCGCCGACGTCCTCGGCTCGGGCCTCCCGCGCTCGAACGTGGCCCGTTTCGTCGTCGTCACGACGCTCTTCTTCATCGTCCCCTACCTCGTCTCGGGCGTCCTCCTGCTGCTGGCGGACATCGGAACCTCGGCGGCCGCCTCGCTCTGGAGGCGGGAGCGTCGTGCCGCGATTGCGGGACCGCGGCCCCCGCTCCTCGCGCCGGAGGCGTTCTGGACGCTCGTCGTCGCCGCGATCCTCCTCGCGGCGGCGGCCGGCTCGCAGCTCCCGAAGGTCGCCCACGGCGGCGAGCTTCCGGGCGGCGTGAACGTGGCTCCCGTCTTCGTCGCCGCCGTGCCGTTCGCGGCGCTGGCCTGCGCCCTCGTCCTCGCGGCGGTCGCCTCGATTCCGAGGGCCGTCGCGCGGCGGATCGGTCCCCGGCTGCGTTCCGACGGCGGGCTATGATCGAGGCGATGCCGTCCTTCGACACCGTCGTCGTCCTCGATTTCGGCTCCCAGTACACCCAGGTCATCGCCCGCAGGATCCGCGAGGCCCGGGTCCGCTCGATCGTCCTCCCGTATTCCGCCCCCGCCGCGGAGATCGAGGCCCTCGCGCCGAAGGGGATCGTCCTCTCCGGCGGGCCGTCGAGCGTCTACGACGAGAAGGCGCCGAGAGGCGACGAGCGGGTCTTCGACCTCGGAGTCCCGGTCCTCGGCCTCTGCTACGGCATGCAGCTCATGGCTCTCCGCTTCGGCGGCGGCGTGGGCCGCGCGCCGGGGCGGGAATACGGCCGTGCCGTCGTGGACGTGACGGGCGGGCGGCTCCTCGGGGCGCTCGGACCACGGGAGACCGTCTGGATGAGCCACGGCGACCACGTGGAGACCGTGCCGGACGGGTTCACGGTGACGGCGCGGACGACGAACGCCCCGGTCGCGGCCTTCGAGGACCCGAAGCGGGCGCTCTACGGCCTTCAGTTCCACCCCGAGGTCCACCACACCGACCACGGCGCCGAGATGCTCGAGGCGTTCCTCTACGGAGTCTGCGGATGCGCTCCGAAGTGGACGATGGCGAGCTTCCGGGAGTCGGCCGTCGCGAAGGTTCGCGAGACGGTCACCGACGGAATCGTCCTGGGCGCCCTCTCGGGCGGAGTCGACTCCACCGTCGCCGCCGTCCTGATCCGGGAGGCGGTGGGGGAGCGGTTCCGCGGGGTCTTCGTCGACACCGGCCTCCTCCGGAAGGACGAGGGGCGGCACGTGCTGGCGGCCTTCGGGCACCTCGGCCTGCCGGTGACGGGCGTCGACGCCTCCGAGCGCTTCCTCTCCGCGCTCGCGGGCGTGACCGACCCGGAGCGCAAGCGGAAGATCATCGGCGGCCTCTTCATCGACGTCTTCGCCGAGAACGCGAAGGCGGTGGACGGCGCGGCCTGGCTGGCGCAGGGGACTCTCTACCCCGACGTGATCGAGTCGGTCTCGATCCACGGCCCGTCCGCCGTCATCAAGACGCACCACAACGTCGGAGGCCTCCCGGCCAAGCTCGGATTCCGGCTCGTCGAGCCCCTCCGCGAGCTCTTCAAGGACGAGGTCCGCCGCCTCGGCGAGGAGCTCGGCATCCCGCGCGAGATGCTCTACCGGCACCCGTTCCCCGGGCCGGGGCTCGCGGTGCGGATCCCGGGCGAGATCACGCCCGAGCGCGTCCGCATCCTCCAGGAGGCGGACGCGATCTTCATGGAGGAGCTGCGGGCCTCGGGCGACTACGACCGGACGGCGCAGGCCTTCGCCGTCCTCCTCCCGGTCCGCTCCGTCGGAGTGATGGGCGACGGCCGGACGTACGAGCACGTCGTCGCGCTCCGGGCGGTGACGACGATCGACTACATGACGGCCGACTGGGCTCGCCTCCCTCACGACCTCCTCGACCGGGCGTCCCGGCGCATCGTCGGCGAGGTCCGCGGCGTGAACCGCGTCGTCTACGACGTGACCTCGAAGCCGCCGGCGACGATCGAGTGGGAGTGAGCCCGGGGGGCTCTCCGGACGCCTCCCGGCGGCTGGCCTCCGCGCGGCAGTTGACAACCGGTCGCGGCCGTGTTGTGCTGAAAGGGACCCGTTCCGTCTCCGACCGGCGGTGAGGACGGTGACAACTCGCTTCCCGTCGGCTCGGAATCGCGCCGACTCCGAAAACCGCTCGCCTCGGCGCGCACTGAAACAAGGACCTCGAGATCGAAATGAAGCTTTACGTCGGAAACCTCCCCTACACGATGGATGACGCCACCCTCCGCGGCCTGTTCGAGGGCTTCGGGGAAGTCCACTCCGCCCGCGTCGTGAGCGACCGCGATTCCGGCCAGTCGAAGGGCTTCGGATTCGTCGAGATGAACGACAGCGAGGCCCAGAGCGCGATGAGCGCTCTGAACGGCCAGGAGCACGGCGGCCGGACCCTGCGCGTCAACGAGGCCCGCCCGCAGGAAGCCCGCACGGGCGGCGGCGGCGGTGGCCGCGGTGGCTACGGCGGCGGCGGTGGTTACGGCGGTGGTGGCTACGGCGGCGGCGGCGGCCGCGGCCGCTACTAACCCTTCTTTCCAGACCCCTGAGACCATCAGGCCGGGGAGGGCGGAGCGATCCGTCCTTCCCGGCCTTTGCGTTGGCGCCGGGCCGTGCGATCCGATGTCGACGTGAGGCGCAGGGCGACTCCGATCGCTTCGTTCCGGCCGAGGATCCGGCGACATCTCCCGGGGGGAGCCGACGCGCGGCTCGCCGCGCGGTGCTCCGCGGAGGAGCAACTCGCAGGCGAGGTGATTCGACGCGGGATCGTGTCGTCGCCGCGCGGATGGGCTCGCCGATTCCGAGGATTCCCGTCTTCCGCTCAGCCGAAGGTCCTCTCACAGAAGCTCGGCGTGTGACGAAAACCGAACACCGGGTGTGTGGTTTGTTGGCGACGAAGGCCGGAATTCTGTCCTTGCGCAATTCCAGCATCTCCACATAAAGTCCCAAGTCGCGTGCCAAGCGGTTCCGTGTCCTTCGGGGTGACCGCCCCCGGCGCCGAAGACGTTCGACGCCGGCCGGCGGCGTGCCTCCGCCTGCTCCTGAGGCCTGCGCTCGCGGTCATCTCGCTCCTCGTCGCCGGGGGCGCGCCAGCGCAGTCGAGCGGAGCGTTCGCTTCCGGCCAGCTCGCGATTCAGGGGACTCGTCTCTCGATCGCGCCCGGCGACGAAGCGCAGATCCTGGACGTCGCCGAATCGGCGCACGTTCGCACCTGCTTCGCGGGGGTCTGCGGGTCGATGGCTCCCGGCGATCCGCGGGTGAACGGTCTCCTCGTGAAGGCGGAGCTCTCGGGCCCCGAGCTCCAGGCGCCGGCGACCTACACGGCGACGCCGGGAGGCGCGTTCCTGCTGCCGGGGGTCCAGACGGAGGGGACGTACCTCCTCTCGAACATACGCCTCGTCCGTGCGGCCGTTCCGCCCGGCGCGACCGAGGAGGTCCTCGGCCAGGCGACTCCGGCCGTCGTGACCCTCGAGGTCCGGCGGATCCTCGCCACGACGGCGACGGTGAGACAGCTGACCCTCGCGGAGCTCCAGGCGCGCGGCATCCAGATCACTCAGCAGAACTACGACGCCTACAGCTTCGCCGTCGGCTTCGCCTTCCAGGGTGGGAACGTGACGATCGATTTCCCGGTCCTCTTCCAGGACGGCGGGCAGGTCGACCTCCTCTCGAAGCCGGAAGTGAAGCTCGACAACCTGCCCGAAGAGCTGGCTGCGGCCGTGCGCCGTTGGCAGCCCCCGCACATCGTCCCGTTCAAGCTGGAGTTGAGCGGCTCGCAGGGGCTCGTGACGTCGGAAGAGATCGAAGAGCTGCCTCCCGAGACGAGGCTCTTCGGCGTCATCGTCCTGCCGGGAAACGTCTCGTTCCTCCACAAGTTCTTCGATGCCCAGCTCCTCGTCGCGAATGGAGCGCCCGCCGGAAGCGGAGCAGTGCTATCGAACGTGACGAGCACCATCCGGCTGCCGGCAGCCGTTCCACGCGAGCTGCTCCGCCTCGCCGGGACGACGCCGGCCGTCGCACCCGGACAGGCCGTTCCGGTCCTCGGCTTGACGGGGGAGACGCGCCTCGGCCCCGGCGAGCAGGGAGTGGCGAGCTTCACTCTGGAGGGGGTCGCGGCCGGGACTCACGTCGTCACGATGGAGGTCGCCGCGGACCTCGAGAGGTCCGGGAGGGACACCCTCCCCTTGAGCGGGAAGCTCAGGGCCGCCATCGAAGTCGTCGACGCGCGCTTCAATCTCGCCTTCAACCACCCGGACGTCGTCCGAGAAGACGAGGCGTACACGCTCTTCGTCACGGTCACGAACGTCTCGGCGCGCGATTGGGAGAACGCGATCACCCTCGCTCTCGACGCCGATAGGGCCACCGGGGCCGTCAAGGCCGACCCGGGCGATTCGTTCCAGAGGCGGATCGAGACGCTCGGCCCCGGGGAGGGCGCGACCGTGGAGTTCCGGCTCGTCGCGAAAGTGACCGGACGGTGCGTCGCGACCGCGTTCCAGTCCTCCGATGCCGTGCAGGGCGTCATCCGGCTCCGGGCCGGCGTCGGCGAGCACGGCATCCCGCTCTCTCCTTCCTCCCTGATCCTTCCGAGGTTCACCGAGCTGCTTCCGGAGACGCTCGTCGCGGCGAACGTCCCCCTCCTCGGTCTCGCCTACAGCCTCGCCGTCGCACCTCCGGGCGCGATCCCGACGGATCTGCCGCGCCTCGTGAAGTCCGACGTCGAGCGAAGGGCCGTCGATCTCGCGGAGGCCGGTCAACGCCTGTTCCTCGGCGAAGAGCGCCTCCCCTCGCTCGAGGCCCTCCTCCTCGATCAGCTCGGGAACCGCCATGACCTGCCGGAGTTCGACCAGCTTCGCAGGACCCTCGAGAAGGGGAGAGGCTCGGCCGAGGGGATCGCTTCGTTCCTCCGGCAGGAGCAGGAGGCGCGGAGCCTCGCGGCGTCCGCGCTTCTCGAGCACCTCGCCGGCACGATGAGCTATGCGCGGCCCTACGTCGCGGCCACGCTCGAGAGCGCGGGGCCGGGAACCGCCCCGACGCTCGAGGTCCGCAAGCTCAACGGCGTCACCGGCGTGACGTATCTCGCTTACTCCGCCGGCGACCCGAGAGCGCTCCGATCGCTGGCGTTCGGCGAGACGTACGACGTCCTCGACCGCCCCGGAGGGGCGCGCGCTCCGCTGGCCGTCGTGGGACGGCTTTCAGGGGAGGCCGGATACTCGCTCGTCGTCCATGGACCGATCTCGGGCGCGGCGATGCCCGTCACCCTCTCGTTCGTCGCGCCTGCCCCTTCGGGCGATGGCTTCGTCCGAGTGAGCTTCCCTCCGTTCGCGGTTCCGCCCCGAGAGGCGTGGGCCGTGGATGTCGTACGGGCAGAGACCGACGGTCGCCCGCTCGAGTACTCTCTCTACCACCTCGCGACCGGCATCCCGGTTCCGGGCGCGCCGGACGCCGACGTCCGCGACGTCGAGCGGCCGCCATTCCGTCTCGTCGGAGCTCGCCAGGACTTCGTCCTCGATCCGTACGGGTCGGGCGTCTGGTACCTCTTCAACCGTCCGCCGGCGAAGTCCGCCGCCGAGACGGCAGGCCACTACGAGGTCGAGACGAGCTTCCGCGGGCTCGACACGACGAGCTCGGGGACGGTTCACGAGCGGACGACCGTCTTCTCCGCGGCATCGGCTCTCGTGCAGCCCTCGAGCGAGCGCGTCGTCTCCGTTCGGTTCGCTCAGCCCGTCTCGGCGATCACGGCGGCGCACGAAGGACAGCCGGTCATCTCGCACGAGCATCGGGTCGACCTGTCGGGCCTTCGAGACGGCTGGGGCGACCCGCTCGGCGGCCCGGTTCCCGCGATCGAGGTGGAGCCGAACCACGTTGGGGGACTCGTCGAAGGAAGAGTTCTGCGCGGAACGGGCGAAGCCGTCGCCGGAGCGGTCGTGCGGCTCATCCGCGACCGGGTCGTCGAGATGAACGGCGGCGTCGACGCGAAGGTTCTCCACGACCTCGTCGCGGAGCGAGTCACCGATGCCTCGGGTGAGTTCTTCTTCCCCTTCATCGAGGAGCCGGTCCTCGGGGTCCCGAGACCGCCGGAGAAGGGGGTCGTCCAGCCCGGATTCCGGATTCAGGCCGTGGCGGCGGCCGGCACGGACCCCGGCTCGCCGGAGGAAGGCGAGGAGGTCACGTCGACCATCCGGCTCCAGTCGCGTCTCGCGCGCGTCAACATCGCCATGCTCGGCCGGGGCACGATCACGGGCCGGGTCCTCTACGAAGACTCCGCTCCGGTCCCTGCGGCAGCCGTCACGGCGGCGAGCACGCTGTTTCCCGAGGTGCGGTCGACGGAGGCGAATGTCGACGGCACGTTCCGGCTCGAGGCGATGCCGGTCGGACCGATCACGATCACGGCGCGCGATGCAACGGGTCGCTCGTCGTACGCGACGGTCGGCCTCGCGGCACCGGGAGCAACGGCAGACGTCACGCTCCGGATCCAGCGGACCGAGACTCCGCGAACGGGAACCGTCTCCGGGCGCGTCTTCATTCGACGGGAGTCGTCGGAGGGACCGGTGACCGAGCCGGCCTCGGGCGCGTCGGTCGCGGTCTATTCCGCCGGAGCTCCGTTCGGCCAGTCGACGACGGGACCCGGGGGCGCGTTCCTGTTCGAGGGAATCCCTGCGGGGCGTGTGACCGTCCAGGCCGCCGACTTCTCCGTCTCGCGGACTCCGGCAATCGTCGACACGGACCTCGCCCCCGACGCGACCGCGAACGTCGTCCTCACGCTCGCGGCGGCGAGCCCCCGCTCCGTAAGCGGTCAGGTCCTCTATCGAGATCCGCTGGCCCAGGTCGACGTTCCCGTGGCCGGGGCGACCGTCTTCGTCGAGGGGCCGGGCAACTACGCCCTTACCGACGAGACGGGCACCTATCGGATCGACGGCGTTCCGGCGCAGGGAGTCGGCGAGCCTCCGTACAGGGTCCATGCGATCGACTTCGTGAGGAAGCTCGAAGGGACGACGGCCATTTCGGTCACAGAGGCCTCGTCCGACCCGGTCGTCGCAGCGACGATTCAGCTCAGAGGAACGGCCGTCGGAGCGATCGACGGGGTCGTCCTCGACCCGCTCGGTCTTCCTGCGGCGGGGGTCAAGGTCACACTGCTGCCGATCGGCGAGACGACGAGCGGCGCTGACGGAACGTTCGCGTTCGAGGAAGTCCCCGCGCGGGCCTACACCGTTTCGGCGCACAAGGGGGATGGTCTCCAGACCGGAGCGATCGGGTGGATCGGCGCCGCCGGGACCGAGGTCCTCTTCGGTGGTCACCGGGCGTTCGCGACAGTCCGGCTTCGCGGTGCCGGGACCGTCCACGTGAAGACGCGGACTGCCAACGGTCCGGTTCGGACGCCTGTCTTCTACAAGCCGACGTGGTTCAGCCCGCAGGAGCTGACCATCCGGCAGAAGGCGTCCGCGATCGAGACGACGACTGACGACAACGGGAGCCTCACGCTCGTCGTCCCGGTCGGTGATCTGAGCGTCAGCGGGGTGAGCCCGTTCTATGGGGCGGCTTCCTACCGGGGAGCGATCGATTTCGCGGGACAGGTGAAGGAGGTCGATCTCGTCTTCCAGCCGCTGTCGACCGTAACGGGGACCGTGGTCGACGTCGACGGTGTCACTCCCGTGGGCGGCATCACGATCGAGCTCCGTGCGCACGAGCTTCCCCCGCAGACCATGCAGACGGGGTCCCTCGGCGAGTTCGAGTTCGCGCTCGTACCGACGGGGCCGCTCGCTCTCACGGCGAGCGGATTCGTGGGGACGATCGAGCGAACGGGCCGGACCTACGCAGCGATCACGGGACCAGGGCAGTCGCTCGACGTCGTCGTTCGCCTGAAAGCCAAAGGAACGGTCCGCGGACGCGTCGTCGAAGAGACGGCGCCGGGCGTCCGCTCCCCGGTGGCGGGAGCACAGGTCGCCCTCCAGGAGAACGACTTCCCGTTCCGCCGCCTGCCGGCGGCTCCCGGCTACTTCGCCGCGGACGCGATCGGGCGGTTCGAGGTGCCGGATGTCATGGCAGGCCGCTTCACGGTCGTCGCCCGTCACCCCGGACAGGTGACCCGGCAGGGAAGGCTCGTCGGCGCGCTGAACGCGGACTTCGAGGTCGTGGAGGCGGGAGACGTCGTTCTCTCCGGGCAGGTGGGGGACCTCACCGTTCTCGTCCGGGACGCGCAGACGGGTTCGCCCGTCCCCGACGCACAGGTGACGCTCTCGAACGGCGAGGCGACCGTCGCGGGCGCGGACGGGCGGGCGCAGTTCGTCGCCCTTCCGCTCGGCACGTGGTCCGTGTACGCCTTCCACGCTCCCACCGGAAGCGGAGGGCGGCTCGCCGACATCCACCTCGGCGCGGCGGGGCAATCTCTCGAGGTCGTCGTCGTCCTCGACCAGAAGGGGCGTGTCTCTGGGACCCTCTTCGACGACGAAGCGCGGACGACGCCGATCGGCGGAGGAACCGTGCGCCTCGAGGGAACCGTGAACGGCCGGCTCTGGGGCGCAAGGGTGACGGCCCTCGCGACGACGAGCCGGGAGGACGGCTCGCTCGGGAAGTTCGCGTTCGACGGGCTCCCGGTGGCGACCTATTCCCTCACTGCGGCCGTCGAAGGAAGTGACCGGCGTGCCGAAGGGACGGCGACGCTCACGCCGACAGCCCCGGAGCCGGAGATCGTGTTGATCCTCGACGCTGTCCGGGAGGTGTACGCCCGGGTCTACCAGAAGGAGCAGGCGCGGGGCCTCGTCGAGGTGAATCCCGATCCGGCGCAGGGGGACGGCGTCTTCGCCGTCTCCTATGGACGCCATTGGAACGTCTACACGGGCGAGCCGATTCCGATTGCGAGCCGACTCCTCCCGGATCGGCCGTTCCCGAACCACCACTTCCGCTTCACGAACGTCCTGGCTGCGAAGTCCTTCTGGATTCGGGCCGAGGAATCCAGCGGCGAGCGCCGTCGCGTTCTCGTCACTTCCGCCAGCCTGGCCTCCGGCCCGTTCGGATCGGGAACGGAAGCCGACCCGTACAAGGTCGTCCTCAAGTCGCGCGGCATCGTCCGGGCTACCGTTCGCGACGCGGGGGGAGCCGCGGTGGCCGGTGCCACCGTGCGGCTCCACGCCGCGAACGGGACCTGGGAGAGCGCCACGGACTCCGCCGGGAGAGCGGCGTTCTCTGCCGTGGAGGAAGGGACCGTCTCCGTCTCGGCCTGGATCCCGGGGTCTCCGTTCGGCGCCTCCGCATCGCGGGTTCTCGAATGGGACGACCAGGTCCTCGACGTCGACCTGGCGCTTTCGCCGGTCGTCTCGGCGCACGGAGTCATCTACGAGGCGCCCGAGGACGACTCGTGGAGTGGCGACCCGTCGACGCTGCAGCCGGCCGAAGGCGTCTCGGTCCGGATCCAGCCGTCGGCGGGCGACGCGCAGCTGCTCATCACGGGCGCGGACGGGGGCTTCCGCTTCTCGGGCCTCGCACCGGGCGGATACACGATCGCGGCCCAGAGCCTCGACGGCTCGCGGATCGCCCGCGCGTCCGGAACGCTCGGCTCCGAGCACGGAACCGACTACCTGATCCCGCCCCTGATCCTCGACGCCTCGCGCCCCCGCATCGTGACGCTTTCGCCGCCGAACGGAGCCTCGTCCGTCTCGCGGACGGCCCCGGTGGAGATCCTCTTCTCGGAGCGCCTTCACCCGTCCGTGGTTCCGTCCGGCCCCAGCTCGGCCTATTTCCACCTCACTTTCGGACCGTCGACGGCGGCGGGTGCGTGGTCCTCCTTCATAGACGAGCACGGGCGCCAGGTCGTTCGCTTCATACCGGCTCCGAGATACGAGAACTCGACGACCTACTCCCTGCGGATCGAGGGCGGCCCCTCGGGCGTCCGGGACCTCGAGGGACGTCCACTCACCGACAGCGGCGACATCGGCGCGAGCTTCACGACGTCGGACACGGACGGACCGCGCGTCGTCGGAACGGTCCCGTCGCTCGCGCGGCCCGTCGATCCGGAGACACCGATCCGGATCGACTTCGGCGAGGTCCTCGTCCTTTCTCCGGCGCAGCTCCAGGCCTCGATCCTCTTCGAGTGGAAGAGCACCGGCGGCGCCTGGGCCGTCCACCCGGTGACGGTGTCGCTCACGCGCGGGGGCTACTCGATCCTCGTGGATCAGCCCGCCGGAGTGACCTTCACGGACGACTCCCTCCGGCGACGGCTCACCGTCAGCGGTCTGACGGATGCGTCCGGGAACGCGATGCCCGCGTGGATGGGGGAGTACCGGATCTACGACGAGAACCCGCCGGTCCTTTCGATCGGCCTTCCGCCGAACGCGCCGACCGGAGACCTCAGCGCTTCGGCCTCCTACACCCTCTCCCCGAGCTTCACCGCCCCCGACGACGTCACTCCCGAGAACCCGTTCGGAGACGTCGACCGGGTCGAGTACACCTTCGGAAGCGCTCTCGATCCCACGCAACCGGCCTCGTCGCCGGGCGCCGTCCTGACGACGGCGCCGTTCGCGCTCGGATTCGTCGCCTCCTACGTCGGCGACGGTGCGAACCCCCGGCCCTTCCCGGTCTGGGTGAAGGCGTTCGACACGAGCGGCAACCCGAGCGAGCAGCTCCGCCTCGACATGCGGGTCCTCCCGAACACGCCGCCCGTCGTGTCGGGGGTGACGGTCTCGGCGACCGCGCCCGTCGCCGGCATCACCTACGCCGGCTCGACGCTCTCCGCCACGGCGGGCGGCCTCGCCGACGGCGACGACGCGCGCCTCACGGTCTCGGCCGAGCTGAGGCGCGGGACCGCGGATTCGAGCGAGCTCGTCTCGTCCGCTCCGGCCCGATCCGTCGACCGGCCGGCGGAGGGATGGGGCGCGCTGCCGCCGCAGGCCTTCTCGTTCACGATTCCGATCGTCGAGTCCGAAGGCACGGCGCTCTTCGTCCGCGTCCGGGCCGTCGACTCGAAGGGGGCTGCCGGTGCAGCGGACGCGGCCTTCGTCGTGGCCGACGACGCGATCGATCCGGCGGTGTCGGGCCTCGTCGCGAGGCGTCCGAACGGCGACGCCGCGGCCTCGTTCGTGATCGGCGAGACGTTCGTTCTCGAGGTCACCGTCCACGACTCGGAAACGGGCGTGAAGGGGCTCGTCGTTGCGACTTCCGGCGGGTTCCTCCCGCCGACACTGGCCGCGACGCGGGTCGGGACCACCGACCTCTTCCGGACCGAGTCCGTCACGGTCCCGGCGACACTCACGGAGCCCGTCCACGTCGTCGTTACGGCGACGGTAGAGGACTTCGGCGGGAACGACGACGTCGGGACCCTCGAGCTCGATCTCGCTCCGAGCAGCGACCCGACGATGCCCGTGATCGAGTGGCTCTCGCCCTTCGAAGGTGGCCACTGGCCCGCGAGCTACGTGTCCGTCGACCCGGGGAAGGCCGGTGTGGATCTCCTCCTCCGCCTCCGCGTCACCGACAGAGACCTGGACGGAAGCGGGAACGAAGTCCCGGGCTCGATCGCGAGCGTCCGGTTCCGCGGTCCGGCCGACGCGAGCGGAACGCTCTCCTCCGACTGGACGGTGGCGGCAGCCCTGCCCGGCGCGACGGCGGGGGAGTGGATCTACGAGGGCGTCTGGCGGGTCCCGAACGGGGTCGTCCCGGGGACGGTGCTCTCGTTCACGGCCGAGGCCGTGGATGCCGGCGCGAACAAAGCGACGAAGACGGTCACACTTCAGACGGTCGCTGCGCGGTACGTCTACGAGGCGGCGACGACCTCGGTCGGCTCCGGCTCGGAGATTCCTGCGCCCGCCGGGGACGAGGCGCTCCCCATCTTCCTCCTCGACGGCACGACCCTCAGCCTCTACCCGAAGAACGCGGGCGGTCCCCGCTCGTACGCGAGCCTCCACCTCTACTCGGGTGGCACCCTCTCGGCCGGCGCCGGCTCGCCGGTGTCGGTCCGGAGAACGACGCTGACCTCACCCGAGGTCACGTCGTACGAGTCACTCGTCTCGTACTACCCTCTCGAGCTCTCGATCGGCGAGACGCTCGGAGTCGCGCACGGAGCGGCGATCGACGTCACGGGACGCGGGCTCCTCGGCGGCGACGCCACGCACTCCCCGGTCGCGCTCCCCGGCGAACGCGCATCGCTCGCGGGAGCGGGTGGCTCTCACGGAGGGATGGGTCGTCCCCCGCAGGGGGAATGGCTCACTCGTCTCGGTGACCCGGGGAGCGTGTACGGAAACGTCCGAGAGCCGCGACTGCCGGGCGGCGGCGGCGGGAACCGCGGCGCCACGGGGGGCGGCGTCCTTCGGATCGAGGCCCCGTCGGCGACGGTGAGCCTCTTTGGGGACCTCCTGGCGGATGGGGGACCGGTCCCCGGCGGTGGCAGCGTCGGTGCCGCAGGAGGCTCAGTCCGTCTTCGTGCGGGACGGCTCGCAGGACGAGGCGAGGCGCGGGCGAGCGGCTCCTTCGCCTCGGCCGGGGTCTCCAGGCCGAGCGGCAGCGGCGGTCGTGTCTCCCTCTCCTGGACCGAGCCGGCGGTCATCGGCATCTCCGCTCGGGCGGACGGCGCGATCTCGCCCCTCTCCTCCGGCCCGGGCAGCCCTGGCCTCCCGCCTCTCGCGGGCGCCGGAACCGTCTTCCTCGAACGACTGGACTCGTCCGGCCTGCCGCTGGACCGCGGGACGCTCCGGATCTCGAACCCGGCCTCGACCGATCCGCCGGCGTGGACACGGCTGCCTGGCCTCGGGAACGCGGTCGTCACGGGAGTCGACACCACGAACCATGAGCTCATCGTCGCCGCGCCCGCGGCGGAGGGCTCGATCGAGGGGGAGCGTGTCGTCGTCAGAGCTCGAGGTCGCCGGCGTCGTCGACGATCGCGCGGCGATGGCGCTCGAACCGTCGGCCCGCGTCCTCCTCGGAGGCGACGCGCCGACGGTATCGTTCGAGGGGACGAGCCCTGCTCCCGGGGCGAACGTGACGCAGGGGACGGCGATCGACGTCCGCTTCCGAGTCGCGGACCTCCTGGGCCTCTCGAAGATCGAGGAGACCTGGACCGGCGCCGGGACGACCGCCACGCGGACGCTCTCGGAGCCGTTCGAGGCGTTCTCCGAGCCGATGCCGACGCGAGTCACGGTGCCGCCTTCGCAGCCGGCCGGTCCGGTGACGTATCGCGTCCGAGCGACCGACCGCGCCGGAAGAGCGACGGTGTCCGAGGCGACCTGGAACGTCGTCGGAGATGCTACCGAACCCGTCATCACCTCGATCGCGCTCTCACCAGTCAGGACCGGAGACATCTACGCCGCAGGTGACACGATCACGATCCAGGCATATGCGACGGACAACGTGAAGCTCGCCCGAATCCGGGTCTCGGTAGACGGGCACACGATCGAATCCGCGACGTCGCCGGCCACGCTCGTCTGGCTCGTTTCGCCGGTGACGACGTCGTCGACGTTCGAGGTTTCCGTGGAGGCGACGGACCTGACGGGTAACCGTGCGACCGATAGAAGGGTGATCACGGCGATGCCGCGAGTCGACACGGTCCCGCCGACCGTCGCGATCGACTGCCCCTCGTCCGGAGCGATCCTTCCGTCGGGGTACGGCAATTTCGTTGTCCAGTCGACCGCTTCGGATGACCTCGGAGTGCAGCGGGTCGAGGTCTACCGCGAGGGCGAGACGACTCCGTTTGCGACCGCGTATGCCGCTTCGGGATCGGTGACAGCCTTCGCCTCCAGCACCCCGGCGATCACGCTGCCGAGCGTTTCGGAACCGACGCTGGTCCGCTTCCGGGTACGGGCCTTCGACTTCGGGGGCAACGGCTCGGCCGAGGTGCAGACGGAGATCTCCGTCGTTCCGGCATCGAAGATTGTCGCGACAGGGCCAGTCAACTGGTCGACCCTGGTGAACGAGACCGTATACCTCGAATCCGGGACTCTCGTCATCGACGAGCCCGTTGTACTGGGCGGCCTCCTCGTCATGCGGCCTGGGGTCGGGGGTGGCGCAGGAGGGGACGAGCGGGGCGACGCTCGTGACGGGCCAGGCGGCCATCCCGGCGTACTTCGACGGGCACTGGGTGGCGATTCGGAGGGGCGGTGAGGCGGTAGGTGTGTGGCGAGTCTCCGAGATCGCAGGGGCGACCCTGAAGCTCGCGGCGAATGGCACGGAGGCCGTCAGCCTGCAGATAGGTGACGAATGGAAAGGCGTCTATCGATTCGACGCGATCACGGTTGCGGGGGGCGCCGTTCTCCAGAGTGTCGATCCCGTCTGGGACGGTCCGCCTTCGATCAGTGTTCTGAGTCCGACATCGGGCTCAGAGATCCAATCCGGCGTTCAGTTCCCGGTCACGTTCGAGGCGAGCGACGCCGAACGCATCGTGAACGTGACTCTCGACTTCGGAGCGCAGCGAGTCGTCGTCCCGGGTCCGAATCCAACGTCAGCTGTTCTGCATGCTCCTTGGGTTGCAGTCGATACGGCGATCTCTCTGATCGCGACCGTCCTCGACTCCTCGGGCCAGACGAGCACCTGGACCACACCCCTCACGATTCTGGCGGCGCCGCCCCTGGTCGTCACACTGAGCTCTCCTGGAGAGGGTGACGTCCTCTGGGCTGGGACGAGCGAGTGGATGATCGGTGAGGTGTCGGACAACCGCCCGCTCCCACGGTCGAGACTTCTATTCGGCGATGATGTCCTCGAGCTCGGGCCAGAGACGGGGCCGTACCTGAGCGCCGAGTTCCTCGTACCGATGGTCGTTGCAGACGAGACGCGTCTACTTCGGCTGCAGGTCGAGGACGTCCTTGGAAGCACGTATACATCGCTCCCAATCCTCGTGGAAGTACGTGCGGATGCATCTCCGACCGTCTCGGCGTCTGTGAACGCGGGGTCTCTCGTCGGCGCCGGTGCTTCGCTGCGCGTCGAATTCGAAGCCCTGTTCCACGACTACGAGGACTGCTATCTGAAGCTCCAGGTGACCGGAGCAATCACGTACGAGGATGTCGTGAGCGCCGGATCGTACGGCTCCGGTGGGTCAGGTGCGGTCTCGGCTCTTGCCTCCGAGTGGTTTGTGAATGGCTCCTTCGGCTCCTTCTCTATTCCTTCCGACGCCCGAGGGCCGATGCGAATTGTCGTGACGGCGATCGACGGGAGAGGGCGATCAGGGTCTTCGGACCCGATCGATTTGGAAGTGGTCGAAGGCCTTCACCTCGAGGTTGTCGGCTCCGGGGTCGTAGCTCCAGGCGGCACGCTCGAGCTCGCCCTGAGTGCGTCCGGCTGGAACCTCCCGAATAGTGTCGATCTCGCCATCCAGGGAGCCTTTGACTGGGCACGGCCCGTCGTGCTCGGAGAGAGCTACGGCGAGAGCGATACGGTCTCTCGAACGATTCGGATCCCTGTGCCCCGGAGTGCTCTCGGAGAAGGGTCGGCAGCCTTTGAGGCGGACATGGGCGGGCCCGCGTACTCCAGAGGGGCCCTCGCGGCGAAGCTCGAGGAGGGAACGGCCTCCTCGAATACGGTGACCTTCTCGGTCGTCGACGAGACCGACCCGGTCATCGCCAGGATCCGCTCCTCGCGATGGGGCCTCGTCTCGGGTGACGAGGTGACCTTCCGCGCGGACGTGTCCGACAACGGTACCGTTCAGGCAGTCCGGTTCCTCGTGGACGGGGCGCTCATCGCAACCGTCAACGAGCCGACGGAGATGTCCACCTACGAGTCGGGGCCGCACGTCCTCCCGACGGGAGCCGAGGAACGCAACGTCGTCGTCCGGGTCGAAGCGACCGATCTCGCCGGCCGGACCAGCAGCGCCGAGCGCACGTTCGTCGTCGCCCCTGCCGGGACGCCGCTCGTGCGATTCCGGGCGCCGACGTCCGGCGCGATGGCCGTTGCCGGTCAGACCCTTCCGCTGATGGCCGAGTTGAGGCATCCGCGGCCCATCACCCAGCTGGCCTTCTATCGCGACGACGAAGCGACTCCCTTCGCGACGAGAAGCGGCGAAGACCTCACAGCGGAGTTCCTCGTTCCGCCGGGCGCGACGCCGGGAAGTGAGATCACGCTCTGGATCGAAGCGACAGACGATCTCGGTGCCGTCGGGGAGGCTTCCACGGGCGTGAGAATCGTCGGCGGCACCCTGCTGACGGACGGGACGGTCCTCAATTCGGACGACGTGTCGAACGAGGGCCAGACGATCGTCGTCCAGGGCCGAGTCGAGGTGCGGGGAGAGCATCGGTTCGCCCGGCTGGTCGTTCTCCCGGGCTCCATTCTCACGCACGCCGCTACGACGGGCGAGACGATCGGTCGCCTCGATCTCGAGGTGACCGGTGACGTCTATGTCTCACCGTCGGCGACGATCGATGCGATCGGCCTCGGCTTCGAAGGTGGACTCCAGGGTTCCAACCCGAGTCCCGAGGGCATGACGGTGCCAGGCCTTCAGGGAGCGCCAGCCGGGTTCGGGGGAAGCCATGCCGGCGAGGGAGAGTTCGCCGGGGAAGGACCGAGCGCAGCGCCCTACGGCAGCTGTCGGACCCCGGACCTCCCCGGCGGCGGCGGCGGCGCTGCGCCGAACGGGGATCCCGGGGGCTCGGGCGGTGGCATCATCAAGCTCCGCGTTGGTGGCCGACTGATCGTCGACGGGGCGATCGACGCGTCCGGGGCCTCGGGCGAGGGCGGAGCCGCCGGCGCCGGCGGAAGCGTCCACCTGGAAGCGATCTCGATCGGCGGCTCCGGGTGGGTCCACGCGACGGGAGGCGACCCCGGTGCGCTCGTCGGACGGGGAGGAAGCGCAGGGGGAGGCCGCATCGCCGTCCTCGGCCCGCTCGAGGACATGGCTCCGGAGCTGAGCAGCGCGAGCGGCCCCGCGTGGTATGCGTCCGGAGGCGCGGGTACGCTGTTCCTTAGGTCGCCCGAGGACCTCCACGGCCACCTCGTCGTGGACGGCGGTGCATCGTCCCGAGTGGGCTGGACTTTCCTGGCCGAGGTCGGTTGGCGCTGGGGCAACCTGGCCGGGGAAGACGATCTCGTCGTGACGATCGATCCCTTCCCGGTAGATGTCGACCTCGTGGGGAGGCCGATCGAGATCACGAGCGACGGGATCCTCGTCGGTCGTTTCCACGTCGAGGAGAGCCGGCCGGAAGAGGGAACGGTGACGCTCGACGAGAGCGCGGCGCACCTGCTCCCGTGGTGGGGGCTCGACCTTCGCGGTGTGCAGGTCTTCGATACCGTGAACGTGAAAGGGAGAGCGGCGCTCGGCACGTCCGAGGTCCTCGAGGGTGTCGTGCGGGTCGGACCGGCCGCGTGGATGTGGACGGATTCCGATTCCGTTTGCCCGGAGGATCCCGCGCCATGGCTGTCGACTGGCACCCTGAGCGTCGAGGCATGGCCCGGGGGCAATGTCGTTATCGACGTCGAGAGCGACGATTCTTACTACTGCTCTGCGGGCGGAGCCCCGGGCGCAGTCGTCCAGTACTCGGTCTGGGTCGACGGCGTGGAAGGCTCGCTCCTGGAGGTGCCGATCGAAGGGGCGCCGGGGCAGGATGCTCGCCAACTCACCTACGTCCTACCGGCTTCCCTTCCGTTCGGAGAGTACCTCCTCGTCGTCGAAGTCCGAGACCAGACGAACAAGAGAACGGCGACCGCGTTCCGGATTCGCGTCTCGGAGGAGCCCGGGCTCGTGGAGCGTCTCCCGGCCGGATCCGGACAACGGTCGCATCCCCTCTCGCTTCGCCCCTCGAAGCGATTCGCCCGTCCGGCGCGTGAAGGTGCCGGCCCCGTTCGTGTCCGCACGGCGGGGCGTGGGCCACAGGAGCCCCATTGAATCTCTATCGATCCATGCTCCCGTTGGCCGTCGCCGCCGCCTCCGTCGTCGCGGAGGCCCAGCCCTCCGAGCCCTTCCCGGCCCCATTCGTCGTGGAGCACCACGTCGTCGACGGGAGCCTCGGAGGGACGGCCGTTACGGGTGAGACGGTGCGCGACACCTACGGCGGGAGCTTCCTCGTCTCGGAGAGGCCGGACGGGAACCGAACCATCGTCGACTTCGCCCGGCGGGAGCTGACCGAAGTACGGCCGGCCGAAGGGACGTACTGGTCGCTCTCGTTCGGCCGGTTCGCGGAGCTCCGGAAGCGGCTCGAAGACGCGGAGAAGACCGAGGCGACCCCGGGGGTCCGGGCTCAGGCGGTGCGCGAGAAGCGTCCCGTGCGCATCGAAGACGTGCCGGACGGAGCGGAGGGGAAGGCTCGGGGTGCGCTCTCGACGACGAACGGTGCGGCGAGGCGCCTTCGCGCCTCCGTCGAAGGTGGACCGGCCATCGAGGTCTGGCTGGACGTCTCGGCGCCGCGACTCGCGGCAGCGGGCGTTGCGGCGCTCGCAGACTTCGAGCGGAACGTCCTGGGCGCGGCCGACGGCGAGGTCGGCCCCGCCGACCTGCTCGAAGCCGTTCGTCTGAAGGAAGGCGGCGCGCTCGCGGTGAGAACGAGGCGGAGAGTGGGCCGGACGGACGCGATCTCGGACGACGAGCCGTACCTCGAGACGGTCGTCACGAAGGCGATGCCGCTGGCGGCGATGCCCGCGAGCCTCGTCTCGGTGCCGGAGGGCCTGCGGCGGGTACCGAGCCCGCTCGAGGTCGTCGTCTCCTGGGCCGAGGACGAGGCGGCTCTTCGGCAGCGAGGCCGGAAGTGAGGAGGTCCCTGAACAGGCTCGCGCGCCTGGCTCTCGCGGCGGTCGCGACCTTCGGCGCGCTGCCGGCGTCGGCGCAGCAGGACCCGTTCGCGCTCCCCGCCGGCTTCCTGACGCAGGCGGCGTTCTCCTGCGGAAATGTGACGGTGAGCGGCAGCGCCGTCGTCACGTCGGCCGGAGCGGGGGGCGAGGGGCACGTCGTCTCGAACGGGAACATCACACTCAACGGCAGCTCGAAGATTCGCGGCAACGCCTCGGCGGGGCCCGGGAAGACGATCAAGACGACCGGGTCTTCGCAGATCACGGGAACGCGGTCGTACCTCGACGCCGCGTGGGCCTGCTCTCCGATCGATCTCGCGGCGCTCGGCCAGGCGCTCGCGACGACCAACGACAACGTGCGCATCCCGAAGACGAGCGGCGGGAAGAACCCCCTCTCCGGCTCGAGCCCGCCCGATCTCACGCTCAGCGGAAGCGAGACGCTCGTGCTTCCGGCCGGGACGTACTACCTCGGGAAGATCACGATCGGCGGCAGCTCCGTCCTCTCCGTGTCCGGAAACGTCCGGATCCTCGCAACGGGGAAGGTGTCGCTCTCAGGTTCCTCGAAGGTCAACGATGCCGGGAGTCCGATTGCCTTCCGGCTCTTCACGAGCGGGACGACGTTCACTCTCGATGGGAGCGCCCGGCTGAAGGGCTTCGTCTACGCGTCGGGCGCAGCGGCCGCGGTGAAGGTCGCTGGCAGCGGCGTCTTCGTCGGAGGGCTCTACGGGGGCCAGCTCACGCTCGACGGAAGCGTGACGCTGACCCGGGACGTCGTGTACGTCCCGCCCGCCGACCCGCTCGTCCTCGCTATCACCGAATCGGGCCAGCCGCTCGCCGAGGGGGCCCTCTTCGCGAGGGCCGTGACGCCCGTCGTCACGACCACGGGCGGGGTCGCGCCGGTCACCGTATCGACGACCCTCGACGGCGCTGCGTGGACGTCGGGGACCGTCATCTCCGCCAACGGGGAGCACACCCTCGCCGTCGCCGTGACCGACTCCGCAGTGCCCCCGACCCAGCTGTCGGAGACGCGGCACTTCACTGTCGACACCGAAGGACCCTCTCTCAGCATCGTTTCGCCTCCTCCGGGCGCCGTCGTCTCCACCTCGCCGATCGTCGTCACGGGGACCGTGAGCGGAGCGACGTCCCTCACCCTGCTCGGCGGGCAGGTCGTCCTCCAGGAGGGCGGGGTGTTCTCCGCGACGGTGCCGCTCGTCGAAGGGACGAATCCCCTTCGGCTCGTCGCCCGCGACGCCGCGGGAAACGAGACGTCTCGCGACCTCCCGGTCGTTCTCGACACCCTTCCCCCGGTCGTCTCCCTCACGTCGCCTTCGCCGGGCTCCTGCCTGGCGGCAGGCACGACCCTCACGGTCGCGGGGCGCTACATCGACGCGCACCCGCGGCCCGCGGGAGCGCCCGAGGGGCCCGCGGTCAGCCTCACGCTGACGCTGCCCTCCGGTGCGGCGACGCCGATTCCGACGAGCGTCGAAGCGACCGGGGCGTTCACGGGCTCGCTCCCGATTCCGGAGGGGACCGAAGGGAGCGCGACCCTCCTCGCCACCGCGACAGATGCCCTCGGAAACGTCTCGAGGGTCCTCTCCTCGCTGAGGCTCGACTCGGCGGCTCCCGAGGTCTCGATATCCTCTGACGGAGCGCCCTTCCCGGGCTCGGGGACGGGCGCGGCGCCACCTCCGGGCGCGACCCCGATCTTCGTCAATCGTGCCCTTGCGGCCCGCGCGCTGGTCCGCGACGGAGCCGCCGCGGCGCCCGCCGCGACGCTGACGCTCGACGGCCAGGCGTACGCCGAGGGGACGCCGATCGCCGCCGAGGGGAATCACCTCCTCGTCGCGCGGGTGACCGACTGCGCGGGACACGAATCCGCGGCGTACGCCTTCTTCTCCGTCGACACGACGGCGCCTGCGCTCCTCGCGACGGTCCCCACGGAGAACGCGCTCCTCAAGGAACCGGTCACGACCTTCAGCGGGACCGCCTCGGCGGACGTCGCCACGGTCACGGTCGGTGGCCAGAGCGTCACCCCAACTCCCGGCGCCGACTCCACGACGTTCTCGCTGGCTCCCTACTCCTGGCGCGAGGGTGCGAACTCCGTCGTCGTCGAGCTCGTCGACCGAGCCGGGAATCGCGCCTCCTTCACTCGGACGTTTCAGGTAAAGACGACCGGCCCCGTCGTCGAGATCCTCCTCGGAGGCCTCCCCGTCGGCACCGGGAAGACCTTCTTCGCGCCCGTCACTCCCGAGATCCGGACGAACGAGCCGCTCAGCGGGTCCGGCGCCGCGACGCTGACGACCACGCTCGACGGAGCGCCGTACGCCCTCGGCACTCCGATCGCCGCGGCCGGTCCGCACACTCTCACGGCGAGCGTCGTCGATGCGGCCGGAACGCCGGCGTCCGCGGAGGCGTCCTTCACCATCGACACGTCCGGCGGACCGAGCGTCGCCATCACGTCGCCCGTCGACGGCCAGACACTTCCGGGTCCGACGGTCGACGTTTCCGGCACCGTCTCGGCAGCACCTTCGGCGGGGCCTGCGGCCGTGCGGGTGAATGGTCGTGGGGCGGTCGTTTCCGTCGCGGGCGGGACGTGGACTCTCGCCGGCCTGCCTCTCGAGCCCGACGCGCCGAACGAGATCGTCGCCGTGGCCGTCGATGCCCTCGGGCGTTCCGCCTCGGCGGCCGTCCAGGTCCACGTCCGCTCCGACGGTCCGAAGCTCGTCCTCCTCTCCCCGGCGGAGGGGACGCGGACGAACCGGAGACGGATCGACGTCGTCGGGGCCGTCGTCGGCGGGGCCTCCTCCACGGCGGACGGTCTCGTCCACGCGGGCGCCCTCTCGGCGACCATCGACGCGACGGGCTCCTTCCGCCTTCTCGACGTCCCTCTCGCCGACGGCGCGAGCACGCTTTCCGTTACTGCCGTGGACGCCCAGGGACGGACCGGCGAAGCGCACGTCACCGTCGCCTCCGACACGACCGCACCCACCGTCTCGTTCGTCGTCGACGGTCAGTCGCTCGAGGAGGGCGCGGCGTTCGCCGGGCCCATGACGGTCACCGTGTCGGTCTCCGACGAGGGCGGCAGCCTGCCGGCCCCGCGCATTCTCCTGAACGGCGCCGCGATTCCCTCGGCGGCTGAGACGACGGAGGTCCCAGTTCCCGAGGCGGGAGGGTGGGTCCTCTCCGTCGTCGCGGTCGACGGCGCGGGAAACGAAACGCGAGCGAGCCGGAGCTTCGTCGTCGGCGGGGGAGGCTGCGAGCTCTCCGACGTCCGTCCGAGCGCCGGGTCGACGACGACGGAGGCGAAGGTCACGATCGTCGGCAGGTGCGGTGCGGCGCGCCGCGTTCTCGTGCGCGTCCCGCAGGTCGAAGGCGGAGCTCCGCAGGAGTACACCGCATCCGTCGCGGACGGGACGTTCGCGGCGGGCGACGTCCCGCTCCCCGTCGTCGGCGAGAACGTCCTCGAGCTCGTCTGCGAGGGAGCGTCGGGCGCCCCGTCGACGGTCGTTCACCGGATCACGCGCCTCTCGGGCGACGGTCCGGTCGTCTCGATCTCCACCCCCGCTCCGGGCGCGGTCGTCACGTCGTCGAGCGCGACGGTGAGCGGCGCCGTCTCCGATGCGACGGCGGACCTCTGGGTCAACGGGACGAAGGTCGGCGCCGCCGCGCGCACCGGAACGGCCTTCGCTCAGCCGGGAGTGGCCCTCACGGAGGGGCCGAACGTCCTCGTCGCGAGGGCCGTCGACGTCGCCGGGCGTACCGCCGAAGCGCGCGTCGTCCTCCAGCGCGACTCGCAAGCCCCGCGGCTCACCGTCGTCTGGCCGACGGCGGGCGCACGCTTCGGCCGGCGCGGCGACGCCCCGACGGTTGCCGACGTGACGGGCGTGGTCGACCTCGGCTCCGAGCCGAACCTCGCCTCGGTGGCCGTTTCGAGTCCGGCTGGATCGGTCGTCGCGACCGTCGATCCGGTCACCGGCGCGTTCCGCGCGCCCGGTCTCCCTCTCGGGGGTGCTTCGGGCACGGTGCGGATCTCCGTCGTCGCGACCGACTCGGTCGGTCTCACGACGACCGTTCCGGTCGACGTCGAGGTCGACGCTGCGGGACCGGCGCTTCGGCTCGATGCCCCGTCCGACCTCGCGCGGCTCACGGCGGCCTCACCTTCATCGATCGTCGTTTCGGGCGAGGCCTGGGCCTCCGAGGGCGCGACGGTTTCCGTCAACGGGATCTCGCTCGATCCGGCCACGCTCGCGTGGGAGCCGGCGGCGGCGGACGGCCGCAGGCACGTCGTCTTCCAGTGTGCGATTGCGGCACCGACGACGGACGGTCCCTTCGGAGTCATCGTCCGCGCGGAGGACCTTCAGAAGCGGTCGGCTTCGACGCGGCGGCTTCTCGTTCGCGACACGATCGCCCCGAGCGTGGCCGAGGTCGTCCCGGCGTCGGGCGCCACGGGCGTCGACGCGAACGGTCTCGTCCTTGTCCTCTTCTCGGAGGAGGTTTCGAGGGCATCGCTCACGGCGACGAACGGGTTCGTCGTCACGCGTGAGGGCCAGCCGGAACCGATCGTCGGCACGTTCTCGGTGGCCGGGAGCGCCGTCGCGTTCGTTCCGGGGGCCGCCCTCACGCCCGGCGCGACGTATCGGGTCGTCCTCGGTGCCGGCCTTTCGGACCTGGCCGGGAACCCGCTCGAGGTCCCCCGGGAGTCGTCCTTCACCGTGTCCCCGACTCTCTCCGGAACGTTGCCCGCTCTCGACACGCCCTTGCCGGCCGTCGTCTGCGCGGCTGCGCTCGAGCTGAAGGGGAGCGCCCCGGCGGGAGCGAACCTTCGGGTCAGCGTCGGTGCCGTCACCGTCAACGCCGTCGCCGACGCGAGCGGCCGCTTCGTCCTGTCGGTCCCGCTCCTCGCGAACGGATTCCACGACGTCTCCCTCCGGATCGTCGGTCGCGACGGCTCGCTCGGCCCCGCGCTCCACGGGCTCGTCCGGAAGGACTGTTCGGCACCGTTCGTCGAGCGGGCGGCGCTCGACAGGGAGGCCGGCCGAGTCGACGTCCGCTTCTCGGAGCGGATGGACCCCGCCACCGTCACACTCTCGGCGACGGCCGGAGACGGCGCGAGCGTCGTCCTCTCTCTCGAGGACGAGCCGGCCGTCGCGCGTCCCGGAACTCTCGCGCTCGACGCCGACGGCCGGTCGGTGCGGATCGACCTTCCCTCCGATGCCGACGCCTGGTGGCGCGAGAAGGCCGTCCGACTGCGTGTCCAGGAGCCCGCCGCCGACGAGAACGGAATCCCGGTCTCTGCCCCCTGGGTCACGACGTTCCTGCCGGGCGGCGGGGCGGGAGACCTCACCGGCGGCTTCCTGTCGGGGGAGGTCTACGACGACGCGAGCGGACGGCCGCTCGACGGAGCGGACGTGCGGCTCTACCCCTCCGCGGCGGCAATCCCGGGCGCGGGCGGGGCGCCGGACCCTCCCCTGGAGTCGACGGCGACGGATGCGCGCGGACGCTACGGCTTCTTCGGCGACGTCGCGGCGGGGCGGTATGCGATCCACCTCGGAAAGACGGGCTACGTGCCGGCTCTCCGCCGGCTTCCGCTCGCGCCCGTGACGGGCGCAGTCCCCTTCGACGCGCGCCTCACTCCCTTGGCGCCGCTCGCGGCCCTGCGTCTCGACCCCGCCGTCGGCGGCAGCGTCGAGGGTCCCTCCGGGCTCCTCCTCGAGGTCGGCGTCCCCGCGTTCGTCAACGTTCCGCCGGAGACGCTCGGAGTCCGGCTGACCCCGATCTCCCCGCAGGCCCTCCCCGAGCTCCTTCCCCTCGGCTGGTCCCCCCTCGCCGCGGCGGACGTGACGCTCGAGCCCGAAGGGGCGACGCCGGTTCCGCTGTCGCAGGCGTCCGCTTTCGTGTCGGGCGCCGTCCATCTCACCCTGCCGCTCCCGACGAGCGTGCCGCCCGCAGCCAGCCTCGTCGCCGTGCGGCACGACGTCGCCTCGGGGCGGTGGCTGACGCTCGGCCCCGTCGACCGCCACGCGGGCGCGGGCGATGCCGACGTTGCGCGCGTCGCTCTCGCCGCCCCCGGCACGGTCGCAGTCGTCCTGGCCGATGCGGAACCCGCGATCGCACCTCCCGCCCTTTCCGGCGCCGAGGGGGAGCCTCTGACCGCGTCGGCCCTCCCGTCTCCCGTCCCGCCGCTCACCGCCACGCTCACCCTCGACCCGGCCGTCGTCTCGCCGACGGGGCGCGCCACGGCCCGCGTCGTCGCGCGCTCCGCGGACGGCACGACCCTCTGGCCCTCGGGGCTCGCCGTTCAGGCCTACCTCGACGAGAAGCTCGTTCTCTCCGGGGGAGGCGAGCTCTACGAAGCCCCGTTCACGGCGGATCTCCTTCTGACGCACCACCCGCTCTCACCGGATGAGGAGAGCGGCGCCACGGCGGGCACCGTCGGCGCGCTCTCTTTCGCCGTCTCGCCGAGCCCGAAGGCCGCGGAAGTTCTCCTCGAATCCGGCTGGGAGAACGTCCGCCTCTACCCGTTCCCCGAATCGCTCGAGCGAGGCTCGATCCTGGGCGCCCTCGGCGGCACGGTCACCTCGCCCGATGGGGTCGAGCTGACCCTCCAGGAAGGGGCGCTCGCGGAGAGCGTGTCCGTCGAGGCGAAGCTCCTCACGGATGCCGAGCTCGCGGGGCTCCCGCCGCCCGCGGGCTTCGACCTCCTCGCCGCCGTGCGCATCTCTTTCTCCGGGCGGACGCTCGCGCGCGCCGCGACGCTCTCCGTCCCGCTCCCCGCCGACGCGCCCGACGACGCCGCCGGGGAGGCACGACTCCTCCTCGCGCAGCTCGTGGAGCAGCCCATCGACGCCCGCGGCGCGTTCGCGCGCCTCACGGCCCGCGCCACGCGTGTCGCCGGGCCGCGCGCGCTCGCCGCCCCGGAGGCTTCGGGCTCGCCTCTACCTCTCGAAGGGCTCCTCTCCGAGGGTACCTACCTCGTTCTTCGCGCGCAGGCACCGCTCGGCTTCGCGACCGGTTTCGTGAGGATCGGGAGCGGCAACGGGCTCGCGCTCTCGCGCGTGACGACGCCGACCCTCGGCACGGCGGACCTCTCGCGCCCCGGCGGCCGTTACGCGATTCCGGTTCCGGCCGGCGACAACCGCGACGTCTCCGCCCTCCACCCGCAGCTCGACGAGGCGGCGACGGGCCGCATCCCGTCGCTCGCGCCGTCGGCCGTCGTCGCGCTCGACCTCCTCGTCAAGCCCGTCGGACCGCATGTCGTGCGGGTCGAGCCAGAGAACGGCTTGACGGAGCAGCTGATCGGGTCGCCGCTCCTCGTTCACTTCAGCGAGCCGATCGACCCCGCTTCGGTCGTCCCCGGTCTCCTCACCGCCGAGCTTCTCGGCGACGACGGCGCTGCAACCGGCGCCTTCTTCAACGGCACGCTCACGCTTCAGCCCGGCGGCGCCACCCTCGTCTTCCAGCCGACGCATCCGCTTCCGCCCGGGCGCCGCATCCGCGGCCGTCTCACCTCCGGCGTACGCGATGTCGGCGGTACGCCCTACGAGGGCGCGCTCCCATACCTCTGGAGTTTCGAGACCTCGACGGAGGTGACCTCCGGCGGGCAGATCGACCTCTCGAAGATCCGCCTCCTCCTTCCCGAGAACGGCACGGCCCGCATCGTCGGCACCGCGGGCGCGATCCCGACCGGGTGGTCGGTCTCCGCGAGCGTCGAGAACGTCCGGCCCTCGCCCGCCTGCCCCGAGACGTCGACGAACGTCGACACGAACGGCGCCTTCTCCATCGTCGCCGGCTGCGCCTCCACCCCGGTCTCCCTCTCGTCGCGCGTCTTCCTGAGAGCCCTCGATTCCGCAGGCAACATCACCGTTCTCCCTCTCGGTCCCTACGTCACGGCAGACGGCCTCGGCTTCGTTGCGCAACCCGGCGAGAAGGCCGTCTACACGACGCCGGAGGGGGTCGAAGTCACGGTGCCTGCCGGGGCGTTCGACGAGGCGAAGGTCGTGAGGGTCGCGAAGAAGGACCCGGCGACACTGGGCGTGCCTCTTCCCGCCGACCTCGAGCTCGGCACCTTCATCGACATCGACTTCGAGGGGGAGGCGAAGGAGACGCTTCGTCTCCGGATTCCCGTCACGACGACGGCCCCCGTCGGCACGCTCGTCTTCGCGGGCGCCCCGATCGACCTCCCCTGGGGCCGGAAGCTCCGACTCCTCGACCTCGCCAGGATCGTCGACGGCGGCGGGGGAGTGAAGGTCATCTCGAACGCGGAGGCGGACCAGCCGAACGATCCGCCGTCGGGCAGCTCCGGGCTCGTCGCCCTATCGTCCGGGACGATCCTTGCGAGCCAGGTTCCGAGAACGGTCATCGGGCAGGCCCTCCTCGAGTTCACGAGTCGGGCCGCTGCGGCTCTGTGCTACTCCACGGGCGCCGAGCTCACGGCGATCACGGGGTCGACGGTCCCGAACGAGGTCATGAGCCAGCTCGGGGTCCTCTGGAACGAAATGGCCGACTCGATGGTCTTCGTTCCGCCACCCTACAACTGGACGGGGCACTTCATCCTTCCAGCCGCGGCCGGGCAGGCGTTCACCGTAGTCGCAAAGGACCGGGCCACCGGTTGGGTCATCAACAGGCACGAGTTCGGTCCAGTCTCCCCGGTTCCCGGGGCGCTCGTTCCCGTTCAGGACTTTCCCGACAACGACGTGACGGCCCCGAGGCTCATTGACGCGAGCCCGTTCGGGCTCACGCGGTTCTCGGCCTTCACAGCCGACGGTCCCGAGCCGACGTGCCTTGCGATTCGGCTCGAGCTTCGCGCTTGCGCCACGTCCGACGGTTTCCTCCGAATCGAGACCGATCCGGCTTACCCCCTCCCTGACGAATCACGCGTCTCCCTGCAGTCCCTGTCGTCCCCTACCGGGGGCCTATCCCCGCGGCGCGTCCTGAACGGTACGCTCGGTTCCGAGCCGCTAACGGTGGCGCCGCAGAGTGGCGAGGATCTCCTCGTGACCGTGACGCCCGGAGACCTGAATCCGGATGGCCTCGGGGTGCTCCGATTCGTCTTCGACAAGCCTCTTGCCCCCGTGCCGGACCCGGCGACCGCTATCCGTCTCGTCGATTGCGGCCCGGTGCCGGGGGATTGCCGATCGGCGGTCCCGTTCCCGGTCGAATTGGACGCCCCTGGCGGGGTCACTGCGCAGTTCTCCGAGGCGCTCGTTCGGCTTCGGGGGACTTTGCCGCGCGGACACCTCTTCCGGCTGACGCTCCAACGCGACCGGTTCCGGAGGGCGACCTCGGGATCGGACGCGGTCTACTTTGGGCCGTCTGAGTTCCTCTTCGCGACGAGGAAGCCGGCCGAATCCCCCCTTGCGACGAGTGACGCCCTCGCCCTCGGCGACACGAACCTGGCGCGCGACCTCGTGAAGCTCGGCAACCTCCTCTTCGTCGCGACCGGCACGGGCCGGCTCCTCGCATTCGACGTCTCCACCGCGCGAAGCGGGGAGGTTGCGGAGGGCGCTCCTGCTCCGTTCAAGCTCTTCGCGCGGATGTCCGAGACCTTCGACGAGATCCGAGGCCTCGCTACCGACGGGCACAACCGTGTCTTTCTCAACGTCCGAGCCGGCAACACGTGGGGCGTGAAGATCGTGAGGCTGGAGGACGTCCGGGGGGCTGCAGACTGCCCGGACGGCAACTCACCCTCCTGGGCGCAGGGCGTCCCATGCTTCAGCCCGGTCGAAGGGAGCGTCCGAACGGCCTTCCTGGCCGAGGGGGCCATGCTCGGCTCCGAGTACCTCGCCCGTGTCGGCAGTCTGGCCGTCGGGCGACCGGTCGGGCTCGAGCTGCTCGTCAAGGACGACGCGACGAAACCTGCGGATCTCGAAAGCTTCTACGAGGAGAACAAGCCGCCCGGCGGCTTGGCGTTCGAGGAGCTTCCGCGCGATGCGCAGGGATTCGTGACCTTCGGGCTGGTCCTCTCCACGGTCAACCATCACGCTGCGCGGTCGACGAAGACCTGTACGGGGGAGGCCTCTGACGACAGGTACCAGCGGGTTACTGTCGACAACGTCACGACCGGGCAGAGTTGGTCTTTCGACGTCGAGAACGCCTGGCCCGGAACATCTCCGCCGAGCCCCGGGGTCAGGATCGTCTCCGGTCTGAAGGCACGTCGAGGCGACGAGTTCCGGCTTCGCGTCAACGTCGGGCTCACGGGCTATGTTCCGGTCCTCGGCAGCGGCGTGCCCGTCGTCGACTTGAATCGCTTCTATCGGCTTCCTTCCACCGGAGGCCTGGACGCCGAGGGCGAGTGCGGACGCCGGCTCGGCCGCTACGAGGAAGCAGGCTCCTTCGGCGTCGCGCCTTGCTCCTCCGGGAAGACCCCAGACCTTTCCAACACCTACGCGATCGCCGCGCTCGGCCAGACCGGAGACGAGGCGGAGCCCCGAGGTCGCGACGCTCGTAGCACCTTCCTCGTCGTCAACCACTACGGCGGCGTCGGCGCGGAATCCTCCACGAGCGATCTCGGAGGCCTTCAGACCGTACAGGGCGTTTGCCTCACGGACTTCGACACCGATCCATCCCTGCCCGTCTCTCTCCGAAGCGTCGCCGCGGCCGCGAACGTCCGGTGGCAGGACGCAGGGCTCGTCTTCGCGGGGGGGCGCTTCGTCGGGAGCGCACCGGGGACCAAACCGACGGAGCGTTTCGGAGATCTCGTCTTCTACTCTCTTGGCCCCGAAGGAATCGTCGCCTTCGACGCCACGAACCGCCGCCTCGGCGGACCGGTTGGTCTCTACTACCGCAAGGACCACTGGGTCACACGTATCCAGGCCGACGTGAGAGGCGGCCGCCTCTACGCTGGCGGCTTTCACGCGATCACGAACGAACCGTTCATCGACGTCTGGGACCTCTACCGCGTAAACGGAGGCCCCGACGAGGCCGGCCAGGACCCGAGGCTTCTCCTCAGCCTGAAGGCGGCGTGGGACACGAACCACATCGCGTTCGATGAAGCCGGGACGGGATTCCTTTACACATGGGGGAGGTCCGTTGCCGGCGAGACTGCTCACGGTATCGTCCTCCCGATCGAAGACCCGCGGTTCGTCTTCGCAGGGTTGTATCGCCCTGAGGTCGCGGAGCCGCCGAGTGACCCGCCGACCGTGGGGCCCCTCCCGACCTTCCGGCCCACATCGGCGTTCGTTCCCCTCGGTGTGCCGCTTCGGGTCGATCCGGCCGACGAGCGGGACCCCGTCAAGCGAGCCGACGACGAGAAGGTCGCTACGGCGGCATTCCGCATTCGCATTGCTCTGCCGGGGGACTTCGGGGAGACGCTCGTCGCGAAGGTCCAGTCCCTGCGCGCGCTTCCTGCGGAGGGCCTGCTCGGCGTCGAGGACGTCGGCGCCTACGTGGCGCCGACGGGGGGGCCGGGATGGCCCGCGAGGGAGGTCTTCGTCACACTTCGCCGGCTGGGCGCCGCCGACGCCTCGGCAGGGGACGGCACGTATCCTGCGGAGGACGGTCGCCTCTCGACCGCCTACAACCTCTACGAATCGAAAGAGGTCGTTCTGCTCCTGGCCGATCCACGAGCCCGGACGAGCTACATACTTCAAGAGCTCGAGGGCGAGGTCACCGCCGACGAGGAGAGCCAGTGCCGCCGGTGCACGAGGCCGGCCTACCTTCAGCGCCTCATCGACGACGGTCTTCTCCAGGCAGACGAGATCCTCGAGCTCCTTGCAGCGGGCCCGTACCTCCGCGCGACGCTGTCGACAGAACGGACCGACCCGCACGACACGAGCGTGGTCGTCCCCGCGGACTCTGGTGCCACCGCACAGGCCCGGGTCTTCTTCCGGGGCAACAGCGCGGGCTATCGGGCGCCGTGGGGCCTGGCACGCGCGACGTCATGGGCCGACTCCGTTCCCGCCCCGATCCAGGTTTCGCTGGAGGAACCCGTCCTTTCTCCCGCCTACTGGGATTCGGGCGAGAGGGGCGTCGGCGTCCTTCTTGGAGGCGGCGAAGCGCTCTTTTCCGCGACCGACTACGCGAAGCCGGGTCGGGGGATCGACGTCGCGATGGAGCGCACGTACCGCTCTGGTGTCCTCGGCTTCGGCCCCCTCGGGTCGGCCGGCTGGAGCTCACCGCTTCTCCAGCACCTGAGGCCGAGCCCGCTCTACGGCGACGGGAAACGACCCTCTCGACAGGGACCAGTGTCCCTCGAGGAGCTCACCGATATTCCCGAGATGGTGGAGTACTACGATGGCGCGGGGCACGTCTTTCGTTTCGTCTCGAAGGGAAAGGGTGGCTGCCCGGCCTGGGCCGAAGAGGACTCCCTCGGGAGCTATTGCGTACCCAAGGGTCTCTACCTGAGACTCCGAAAGCTCGAGGGGGGGAAGCGGTGGCAGCTCCTGGGACGGCAGCAGAGCGTCCTTCTCTTTGACGAGCACGGTCGACTCCTGGAGATTCGAGACCGTCACCGTGAGCACGCCAACGATCCTCACGTTAGAGGCAATACGCATCAATTCGTCTACGACGCCTTCGGCGCCCTCACCCAGATGGAGGACGACTACGGGCGCGTCTATCACTTCGAGGAGTTCCGCGACCCGCGGCAGGACGGCGAGCAATACGCCCTCCTGAAGAGCTTCACCGATTTCGCGGGAAGAACGATCGGCTACTCATGGCGGAGCGAGGTGGGAACCCGCGGTGACAGGCTCCTGCAAAGGGTGATCCTCCCGTCAGTCACGAGCGCGCTCGGGGCCGAGTACTCACACGCGAGCCCGACGATCGCCTACAGCTACGGACCTCATGCCGCTCTCGACGTGAAGACGCCTCTGCACGGACCCTTTGGCGCGCTTCGTCTCACGGGATTCCGGCTTCCCGGCTCGGCTTCGGATGCGCCGCCCCGTGTTGGCTTCGAGTACGAACCCCAGAGCGGCCGGGTCATTCGGGTCACTGTCCCCGGGGACCCGGCAGTGGCCTGGAGCCTCTTGCCCCCGGGACAGCCGTCAGCGGCGCCGGCGCTGGCCGTGCGGGTGACCGAGCCCTGGGCTCATGTCGTCGACTACATCCTCGATGAGGGAAGGACGAAGAAGGTCGTCGAGAGCGTTCCCACGCTGCGGTCCGACGCCGCGGTACAGAGTGTGGAGGCCGAGCCGCAGCCCGCGACACTCGAGCACGAGTACACCTTCGAAGCAGTTGACGGGCGCCTGCTGTCCGTGAAGTCGCCCGGTGGACTCACGACGACCCTGAGATATGTCGCGCACGCGGACCGCCTCAGGCGGATGAACGTCGAGGAGCTCACGGAGAGCGGAAAGGCGCAGAGCGCGACCGGCGAATGCGACGGTGGAGATCCGACGGACTCCACCCGGACGACCTTCCTGACGTACGGCGCTGCCAACGTTCGCCAGACGATGACAGATCCGGTTGGAGCTCACGTCAGGTTCCCGATCGCGACGACGAGCTCGGAGCCACAGAGCTTCACGGTTTCGTCGCAGGCAGGACCCGAGATCGACCTGAGGTCGTTCTTCGACCTCCACGCCCGGAACGAGAAGGTCGAGGGTACGCCAGGTGGAGGAGATCCGGCGTTCGTCCAGACGACGACCTTCCGGGAGGACGCGCGCGGCCGATCGGGAAAAGGGTACCCCGAGTCGACCGGGTGGGGTTCGGGGGCCGACATCTACTCCGTCGTGGAGAGCTACGACCGGGCAGGGAACGTCGACGAGCAGGCGAGCGGCGGTGTGGTAGGGAAGGCCGTCCATGACGAGTGGGATCGCCCGACGGCCGTCGAGCCAGGGGGCTCGGACGGGACCTACATCGGGACGGAGACACGGCTGAGACGAGGATTCGACGCGGTCGGCCACGTCGTCCTCGAGCGGCGGGCACAGTCGCCCCTCGGCGAAGTGGACACGCTCTATACCTACAATGACCGCGAGCAGCTGACGTCGATCTCGACCTCTCGCGTCGCGGACCTGGCTGGGGGCGCGACGGCGACGGCGACGACCCTCTTCACCTACGACGTCTACGGTCGCCTCTGGAAGGAAACGTCTCCCGCAGGCGTCGTCACGACCTATGGGTACGACGCCGCCGGCCGGTTGGCCTCGACGACGACCGGATCGGGCGTTCGGCGCGTCCTTTACGACGAAGGTGGTCGGGTCGCGTTCGCGACCGACGGGCACGAAGGCTACTGGCGCGGTCGGTTCGATTCTTTCGGCGAGCTCTATGAAGAGCGCCTCGCCACCGGCGCCCTCGTCCGGCGCTGCTTCGACGACGGCGGCCGGCCGCGGCGGGAGCGAGTGATCGATGCGGATGGCGAGATCCTTTCGGATTCGGAGAAGGAGTACACGGCATTCGGTGCTCTCGCAACGGTCAGCGAGGTCCTCGAGTCGGGGCAGGGCGGTCCCGTCAAACGAATCACGAAACTCGACTACGACCTTCTGGGCCGGCTCCGGATCGTCACGACGGGTGACGGAGGGTCGAAGGTCCGGACGGACCGGCGCCTCGACTACGACTCGATGGGCCGGGTCGTCCTCCGGACGGACGCCGTGGGGAACCGGGTCAAGACGGTCTACGACCCGCCCTCACGCGCCTATCCGAGCCGAGTCGAACACGCCGACGCCGGGACGGAGGTCTGGCACAAGACCGACCTGACGTTTGATGCCCTTGGGAACGTCCTTTTCGAGGCCGGGAGCGCTGGCACCCGCGTCCACCGGAGTTTCGACGAGACCGGAAACCTGATTTCGAAGAGGCTCGAGGGGAATCCTCCCGAGGAGTACGCATGGGACGGACTCGGCAAACTCCTGTCCCGGCGCCTCCCTGCGGGCGGCGAGACCGCCTTCGGGTACGACCTCGACGGCCGGAAGGCTTTCGCCGAGGTCCGATCGCCCTCGGGCGTATGGAGGACCTCCTACTCCTACGATCTCGCCCATTCGGGCCGTCTTCGCGGCGTTTCGTTCCCCGACGGGAGCTCGGAAGCCGTGACCGCGTTCGATCCGGACGACGTCGCCACGGCCTGGAGAAATCGTCACGGCCAGACCGTCACGAGCGAGGTGGACGCCGCGAACCGTGTCGTCCGACTCGGCGCCGAGGGCGGCCCTCCAAACGTCGCGACCTACGGTCTCAGCTGGAAGTTCGACGGTCTCTCGAGGCTCGAGAATGCCGAGAAGCTGGGTCAGCCCGCGGCGACCGTGAGCCAGACCTACGACCTCGGTGGCCGCGTCAAGGCGACGACGCTCGGCGCAGGCGCATCGCCGACGTTCGAACGCTCCTTCGACGTCTGGGACCAGCCGGTCGAGACGACCGTCTTCTCCGAGCTCGTCGGCGGCCTCGGTCCGAAGTACCTGCGGCAGTTTGACGACCTCGGGCGTCTGTCCCGGGTCGAGCTCCGTCGTGGAGAGGTTCCTCTACCGGAAGAAACGCCGGGAGCCGAGCTGACGTGGGCCTCCCGCGCCAACCTCACTGCACTCCGCACACTCGAAACCGACGGTCTTTCGCAGGTCAGGGGCTTCAACTCCGAAGGGAGGACGACCTCCTTCGGAGTCGGAATGGACGGAGCCTGGGGGAAGACAGGAATCGAGTATCGGCCTGGAGACGGCTGGAAGCTCATGCGGGTCGCGCCGAAGAGCGGAGTCCTGAGCCGGCAGGGCTGGGTCTTCCTGAGCGATTCCCGGCTGCGTCTCGAAGAGGCCCATTCCGACGAGCTCGAGGCCTTCCGCCTCCGCTACGGCGGCGGCGACGAACTCCTCGGCCAGACGCTCGACAAACGCCCCGCGATCGTCTCCCTCACGCCCGGCGTTTTGGGACGCCCCGAGGCCCGGAACGGCGAACCGATCGGATATGGCGCCGCCGGGGAAAGGACCGAGGACGAGAGATACCGATATAGCTGGAGCTGGCGAGGCGAGCTGACCGCGATCGAGGTCAAGGAGCAGTGGCCACCGAGTACGCTGGGGGACGAGCCGGTCGTCTCCCCTTGGGCGGGCCACAAGGTGTCGTTCGAGTACGACGCTCTCGGTCGATTGGTGGCGCGTATCCACGAGGCCCGACTCCCTGAGCCGGGCGCCGCGCGGCCGTTCATCTCGCGGCGCGAGTACCTGTGGGATGGGCCCACGCTGCTCTCGGAGGTCGAGAAGGACGCGGAGGGCGCCCCGCGCTGGAAGAAGATACTCGCACCGGGCGCGAGCGGTCTCGACGACGCGGTGCAGATGCTCGTCGAGGACTACGGAGCGGGATCGACGCCGAGCCGCCGGCTCTACGGCTTCATCCGGGACGAGCTGGGGACGGTCCTTGGGCTCGTCGACGCACAGGGATCCTCTACGCCGCGGGGACCGCCTGTTCCGGCCCGATACAGGTACACGCCGTACGGCGAGGCGCACCTCGAGACGGGGCCGGAGCTCGTTCAGGGCCGCTTCGACTCGATGAAGACGTCTGTGGGCGGTACGACCCAGGCGTCCCCGATTCCTGAGCAGACCGTTGGCGGAGCCGTGACTTTCGAGTTCACAATCGGCCTCGATCCCGTCAGCTTCGCTGCCGGCGTGCGGGTGGAGACCTGGAACGGGGCGGATTCGGAATGGCAGGCTGTCCCGGTCAGGGCGTTCGCCATCGCGGCGGACGACTCCGCGCCCTATCGGCTGTCCGTAATGCCCTCTGGCTGTTGGCCGAAGGGAGAGCGATACCGGATCCGGCTGATGGAGGCGCTCCTGGATGACTTGGCGCGCCCCTTCAGGTCTCCGGACGGGCAGCCGAGCTTCGACCTCGTGCTCGAGATCCCCCCGGACGGCACCTCCCACCCGGCGTACGACCGGAAGTTCCCGTACGACTACGACACGGCCCTCTCCGCGAGCGACTCCGTTGGCGGCCGGATCCCCGGCGGCATGAGTTTCCTGTTCGCGGGCATGTGGTGCGACCCGGTAAGCGGGCTCTGCTATGCGCGAGCTCGCTGGTACGACCCGAGAACCGCCCACTGGCTGTCCGAGGACCCGCTTGGGGCCGTCGACTCCACGAACCTATGGGCCTACGTCGGCTGGAGACCGCACGAGGCCAACGACCCGTGGGGGCTG
>JADHED010000192.1_pt1 | contig 83471 bp, 70 predicted proteins | sample 8952041 | NCBI WGS metagenome assembly JADHED01 (sample SAMN16124423, study PRJNA663239) | bioreactor sludge metagenome | isolation source: sludge (control) | place: India:Bengaluru | collected 2018-09-08
GGGGTGTTGGTGGTCATGTCCCTGGCGCGGCAATGACCGCGCCAGGGACAATTTCGAAATCAGAACCGATTGCTCAGGACGCGTCGTGCAACTGGCGGACCTGCTGGGGAGTCAGGCGGACGGCCCCGCCCAGTTTTTCCGCCGCCAACCCCACCTCCGCCACCCTCTCCACCGTCTCGAGCCGCCGGTAGGCTTCCTCCAGCGAGCCCCCCACCGCCACCACGCCGTGGTTCGACAGCAGGAGCGCCTGGTGGTGCGCGATGAGCGGCCGGATCGAGGCGGCGACTTCGGCGGTGCCGGGGGTGGCGTAGGGGGCGAGCGGGACCTCGCCGCCGAGCAGCAGCACGGCTTCGGGCATGATCGAGGCGGGCAGGGCGCGACGGGCGCAGGCGTAGGCGGTCGCGTGCGGCGGGTGGGCGTGGCAGACCGCCGAGACGTCGTGACGCCGGCGGTAGATCTCGGCGTGGAGACGCCATTCCGAACTGGGTCGGCCCGGACCGGAAGGGCGGCCGTCGTCGTCGACCTCGACCAGGTCGCCCGGGGCGAGATCGCCCTTGGCGGCGCCGGCAGGGGTGACCAGGTAGCGCCCCGGGCCGAGCCTCACCGACAGGTTCCCCTCCCCCGCCACCACGTAGCGCCGTTCGCAAAGCAGACGCCCGACCCGGACGATCTCGTCGGCGGGTCGGGCGTCGTGTGCCATCGGACGCTCTACCAGTTGCTGAACAGGTAGAGGTGGGTCATCACACCCTCGAAGAACTCGAGCTGCTCGCGCTGCTGGTCGGCGAGGGCTTCGATCTGGACCGCGGTGTAGTCCGGGTGGACCTCCGCGATGCTGTCGTAGGCGGCCGTCCAGAGAGCGTCCAACATCTCGGTCGGGAACCCGACCCCGCTGGTCAGGAGGATCTCGTCGGGCGTGCGCCCGGTGTAGAAGGCGCCCTGATCGTCGGAGCGCGTGAAGAACAGGAGACGGGGCTCGAGGCTGCCGTCGGCGGGGATCCGCCAGATGTTGCGCTCGTTCAGCGTGATCGTCGGCACGCGGCGGTCCGAAACGAAGATGAGCGAGGTGCCGTCGGGGCTGTAGGACGGTTCCATGTTGCGGATGATGAAGTTGCTGCCCGCCGTCGGCGGCGAGGTCGTCAGGCGCGCGAGGCCCCGGTCCAGCACGACCTCGCCGTTGACGGCCAGGCCCGTGGTGTCGAAGTCCACGGTGAACAGTTCGCGGGTGGTGAAGTCGCTGATGTCCGCGATGTCGAGCGTGGCCGAGAAGACGATCCGGCGGCCGTCCGGCGACCAGGAGGGGGAGTCGCAGATGGACACTTCGCGGGTGATCGGGAACGCCAGCTGACTGAGTTCGCCCGCAGCGGGGACGGCGCAGACCCAGATGGCCTGGTCCGTCGCCTGGGACAACAAATCGGCATCCGTGTGGCCGTAGCGGGAGAAGGCGATCCAACGACCGTTCGGCGACACGCTGGGCGACATGTGCTCCCAGTACTTCCAGCCGATATCCAGATCATCGTCGGGCTCGCGCAGCACGAGCTCGACGTCGAGATCCTGCCCGTGGACGAAGTTGGGCGGGATCCGGGTGCGGAAGAGCCGCGAACCGCGGATCGTGGTGTCCATCCAGAAGATGAGGTCGTCGTCGTTGAGCCAGCGCGGCGTCCCCTTCTGGCAGTCCCGGTTCGGGAAGATCTGCGGCTGGGTCGAGCCGGTGGTCATGCGGAAGTTGTTCATCAGCACCAAAGCCGCGCCCTGCTCGCGCAGGTTGAGCTTCGGGCTGTCCTGCACCTGCAGCGGCATGACCGCCAGCTGGCGGATCTGCGGCGGTATGTCGGGCGGCTGTCCCGGAGGGGTGATCGCCAGCCAGTCGATGGTGAAGGCGAGACGGGTGCCGTCGGGCGAGAGATCGGGCTCGAGGTACTGGTAGCCGTCCGACGAGGTGTCCGCGGTGACCATCGCCAGGTCGCCGGTACTGTGGTTGCCGGAGATGTCCAGCGTTTCCGAGGCTTCCGGCTCCAGCGAGCAGCCGATCGCCAGCAGCGCGGCGGCTGCGGCCACGACGGCGAGCGGGCCGGCGCGCGGATCCAGCTTCTTCATCAAGATCTCGACCTCCCGAAATCCGGCACGGCCGCCGTCGCGACCGGTTCCGGTCGGGACCGAGGCTGCGGCGCTGAGGCATCGAACCAAACTCAGTTCAAAGTAAGGGCAAGGCGGGTCTGAAATCAACCGGGACTTGACCGCCGATGGGACGGGCACCGGTCGGGACGAACGATCAGTCGGGGGTCCGGGACGGATCCAGGGCCAGGACCCGCGCCCACTCCCGCTCCGCTTCGTCGGCCCGGCCCAGACGTTTCAGCAGGAGCACGCGGTTGTGGCGCAACGCGGGATCGTCGGGCGACAGGGCGATGGCCTGGTCGATGAGGATCAGCCCCTCGGGGTCGCGATTCGACCCGATGCACACCAGGGCGGCCTGGGACCAGACCTGGGCGTCACGCGAGAGGCGGGCTCCCCCCTCGCCCAGGGACAGCGCCAGCGAGACGGCGTGCTCGGGATCGCCGAGGGCGGCGTCGGCCTCCAGCAGGATCCTCAGGCCCTGATCGTCGAGATCGTGGCGCCAGCGCGGCGCCAACAGGAGCCTGGCCGCCTCGGGTTGACCGGCGCGCAGGCGGGCCAGGGCCAGTTGCTGCAAACTCTGCGGGGTGGGCGACAAGGCGTGGAGACGCTCCAGATCCGGCAACGCGGCGGCCGGGTCGCCGTCGGCCAACCGGCAGCGCACCCGAGCCCTCAACAGGCGCGGGTCGTCCTGGTCGCAGATGCCCGACGCGTCCGCCAGCGTCGCCGTCGCCTCGCGCAGCAGCCCGTAATCGATCAGGACGTGGGCAAGTTCGAGCCGCACGACGCAGTCGGCGGGGGCGAGATCGCAGGCCAGGCCGTATTCCGCCAACGCCCGGCCGCGCCTGTCGAGGGCGACCAGCAGCGTGGCCAGGTTGCGGTGGTTGGCGGCCTCCGTCGGCCCCCAGAGCACGGCCAGTTCCAGGTGGGCCAGCGCCGCGTCATGGCGGCCGAGGCGTTGCAGGGCGAGGCCTGCGCGCTGGTGCAGGCGCCAGCGCAGGTCCTCGTCCAGGCCGTCGTCGGCCAGTTCGGCTTCGGCGCGCCCGGCGACGGCTTCCCAGTCGCCAGCCGTCGCCAGCGAGTCGACGGCCGCCAGGCCGCGCTGGTGGCGCGCGCGGGGCGACTCGCCGCGCAGGGCGCCGGCGTCGACGCCCGCCGCCAGCGCCGCGCAAAGGACCGCCGCGGCCAACGACCGCATCCCGACGTGCCCGATGATCATCACATGACCTCCCCCGTCATCCCTCTGCGGACCAGGGTACGCCGACAGGTCGGCAGGGACAACCGGTGAGCGTGCGGACGTGGGGAGATCGGCGCCAGGGCCGCGGTCGCCCCCCCCCGGGACGGCCGCGACCCCAGGCGCTCAGCGCGCGACGGTGACGGTGCCGCGTCCCGCGGTCCGCTGCCAGGTCAGCGCATAGGCGTAGCGTCCGGACGCCGCCGGCCGGCCGGCGTCGTCGTCGCCGTCCCAGGACACCAGCAGGCGGCCGTTGCGGATCTCCCCGCCGCGCACCGTGCGGACGGCCTGGCCGCGCAGGTCGTAGACGGTCAACAGCGCGGAGCCCGCGTCGCCGGAAACGTCGGCGGGCAGGGTCATCGCGACGGTGGTCAGGGGGTTGCAGGGGTTGGGGAACGCGGTGCAGGCGAGCGATGGGGCGACGACCGGGCCGCTGCCCAGCGATTCGCTCAGGAACGCCTGGAGGCCGTCGACCTGGTCGGGGGTGACCAGGGATGCGTTCTCGATGGCGCCGCTGGCGGTCGCCAGCTCGCCGCCGAAGAGGAAGCGGATGTCCTCGGCCAGGATCTCGCGGGCCCGCTGCGCGTGCGGGGCGTCGGGGCCGTGATCGCCGCCGACGAGGCCGCGCAGCTCGAGGTAGCGGCGCCACTGCTCGGGGCGGCGGTCGAAGCAGGCCCAGGTCAGCACGTGGCCGAGCTCATGGACCGTCACGTCGGCCACGGTGCTCGCGGCGACGGGCCCGAAGGCCGGCGACAGCACGATGGCGCCACCGCGCGCGAAGCTGCCGAGCACTTCGGCCGGGGGGGCGGGCAGCAGGAACACGTCGACGTCGAGGTCGACCTGCAGGTGCTGCAGATCGTCCAGCGCGTCGGCGACGACGTCCTCGGGCAGGGGCTGGAACCCGTCGATGTCGCGACGGGCCAGGCGCGGGTCGTCCGGGCCCTGCAGCAGTTCGATCTCGCCGAGGGCCGGGTGGCGCAGCAGCAGCGCGCCGTCCGCGTGGACGATGTAGGCAGCCAGGTCGGCGGGGGTGTGGATGCGGACGCGCAGGCCGCTGGACGCGGTGAAGGTCCGGGCGACGGCGTCGCCGGCCCAGGCGACGGCGAACAGCGCCACCAGGAACGTCGCGCCGCGACGGGTCCGAGTCGGGAATCGTGGGTTCGTCCGGTCCATCTTGGCCCCCTGTGATCCTTGGTCCCCCCCTATGAGACGTCGGTCCGGTGGCTGAAAGAAGATCCCGCAGGGTTCGTGCCGCCACGGATCGGACGGCGGCCGGCGACCGGATCCGGGCCGGATCTTGACACACAACTGGATGGAAAACAAGGGGTTGGGTCAGGCGTCGCCGTGTCGGAGGCAGGCGGGGTCACCGGTGTCGGGACCGCGAGCTGGGTGAATTCACGCAACGTCCGGGGGGGAAATCTCCCCGTTCAGACGGTGGACGGACGGTGGCGTCCGCCGAAACGGCTGTCGAGGATGGCGCCGACGCCCAGGCAGTAGATCGGCAGTTGCATGACCACGGCCAGCAGTTCAAGTATCCTGCCGAAACCGGCCAGCGACGGGATCGCCGACAGGATCGCGCCGATGATCGCCGGCGAGAGGATCACGAAGAGACCGGCCGCGATGCAGCCGAGCGACTGCAGCCGGTCCGGGAATCGCGCCGCGCAGAGCCGCGTGCCGATCCGGCCGGCCACGAGGCCGAGGGCCACCAGGCCCAGGATGACGTAGGCCATGCCGAGCATCAGGGCCAGGGGGATCCCGATGATCGTCATCGCGAGCACGGCCACCACGACCACGAACAGGAAGTGCCCGAGCACGAGCCACGCCAGACCGACCAGCAGGCTGCGTCCCGGTTGCGCCGAGAGGCGGTCCGTCACGGCCGCAAGCCGCCAGGCCGGCATCAGGGCGACCGTCAGGAGCGTCAAGCCGAACAGCACGCCGAGCGGCAGCAGGACCAGCAGCCCGGTGGCGCCGCCGTCGACGACGCGGTTCAGGCCGTCGTCGGTGCTGATGCCGGCGATGCCCACCGTCACCACGTTGCCATCGACCTTCGCGGTCTCGTCGCGACGCGACGTACCGAACACCGTGACGACATTGCCCTCCACCACGGCTTCGTCGGCCAGGGTCAGCGACCCGCCCACCACGACGACGTCGCCGTCGACCTGGCCGAGGATCGTCGCGTCGCCGAGCAGGACCACCACGTTGCCGGTGACGCGCTCGTCGCTCTCGACCACGGCGTCGTTGCCCGTGGTGACGATCTCCGAACCGATGATCCGGCGTTCGGGCGGCTCTTCGGCGAACACGTCCCAGTTGAAGGCGTGGGCCTGCTGGCGGAACTTCGAGATCTCGTTCTCGATGTCGAGCGTGTCGGGCAGCTCGGACAGGATCGTCGCGGTGATGGCGCTGAGGCCCTGGCTGACCTTCTCGCTCCAGTCGGCGGGGAACTCGATCTGGATGTTGCCGCTGGGGTTGGAGACCTGGAGGCGGCGTTCGTCGATGCGGACGTCGAGGTCCTGGAGTTGGGCCTCCATCTCCTTGATGACCTGCTCGAGGCCCTGCATCGCCTGAGCGACCTGCGGGTCGTGCGCGGTCTTCAGCGAATCCTGGAGGGTCTCGATGCGGTGCAGCCGCTGGCGGATGGCGCTCCGCAGCGAATCCTGGCGGGCGGAGGCGCGCACGGAGGGCGGCGCCGGCGGCGCGGGCTGCGCGTCGCAGACGGAAACGACCGTCAGCCCCAGCATCAGCGCCAGGAGCAGGACGGACCGCGACGCGACGCCGCGGTCAGCGCGGGATCGACCTGTGCACCGTCGCGACATAGACCCTCCGGGTCAGATTCTGCAGGCGGACCGACAGTTCGGGCAGGCAACCGACGCCGGCGACCGTCCAGGCGGCGGTCCCTTCGGCGATGCCCGAGGCGGCGGCGGTCAACGCGGCAGCCGCGGCGAGCAGGCCGACGAGCCGCACCGACCGCGACCTCAACCAGGCCGGCAGGCTCTCGTGCTCCAGCAGGATGGGCACCCGCGGGCTGCGCAGCGGGGCCATGGCCCGGTAGTTCTCGTAGGGCACCGCAGCCAGGATGCGGGCGTCGAAATCGGCGGGCGCCTCGAGCGGCGGCAGGTCGCCCAACCGCGCGTAGAGCGCCTGGAGCGTCTCGAGCTGCGCGCGGCAGCCGCCGCACTCGCGCACGTGCAGGAACACGGCCAGGGACTCCCGCTTCGGGAGGGTCTGGTCGAGGTAGTCCTGCATCCTGTCGCACGCCTGCCGGCATTCCGGCGGCGCGGGTTGCTTCATGCCGGTCTTCATGATCGTCCTCCAGGGTCTCCTACCCGCGGCGCCGCGCCGTGCCTTCCGTCTCTCGGTTCGCGGCGCCGGTGTCCCACCGACGGTTTTCGTTCGCGTCCATGGGTAGTCGTACGGCATCCCTGGCTGCGGGTTTCACGGTATCGGGACCTTTTCCTTCCGGATCATATCTCATAGGAGCGGGCTTGCAACATCTGCTGGATCATGGCCCGGGCCCGGTGGATCCGCGCCTTGACCGTGCCGAGGGGCAGGTCCAGAACCACCGCGATGTCCTCGTAGGACAGGTCCTGGTCGTGCCGCAGCAGGATGATGACCTTGTAATGGGGGGGCAGGTCGGCGACGACCTCCTCCAGCCGTTCCATCGCTTCGCTGCGTTCGAGCAGCCGGTCGGGGCCGGGACCGTCGTCGGGCAGCGGCAGGTCCATGGGCTCGCCATCGGGGCCGGTAAAGCCGTCCAACGACAAGAACCGCATTCGGTTGCGGCGCAGGTGGTCGATGCAGTGGTTGGTGGCGATCCGGAAGATCCAGCTCGAGAAGGCGTAGGTCTCGTCGAACCGGTCGAGCAGAGAGAAGACCTTGATGAAGACTTCCTGGGCGAGGTCCCGGGCGTCCTCGGCCCGCCGCGTCATCCGGAAGCACAGCCCGTAGATGGCGTTGCGGTAGCGCCCGAGGAGCTCGGCGAACGCCGCCTCCTCGCCGCGCTTGCAGCGGCGGACCAGTTTCAGGTCCTCGTTGCGATCGAACATCCCGCCGCACTCCCCCGTCCAGCCTGACGACGCGGCGAAGATAGGGGGAGCGCCTCCCGATGGTCAACCAGATCCCCCGCGGCGGCTCAGCGCACGAGGGTGACCGGGCGGCGATGGCGCAGGCCGGCCGCCTCGAGCACGAAGGCGTAGACGCCCGAAGCCGCGGGCCGGCCGGCGTCGTCGCGGCCGTCCCAGACCAGTTCCGTCGGGCCCGCCGGGTGCGTGCCGCCGTCCAGCAGACGGCGCACCAGGCGCCCGCGCGCGTCCACCACCGACAGGCGGACCGGCGCCGCGTCGCGCAGTTCGAACCGGAAGCCGACCGCCGGGTTGGCGGGGTTCGGCCAGGGCGCGGCGACCCGCACGGACGCAGCCGGCGAGGCGTCGACGGACGTGGCCGGCGCCAGCAGGCGCAGCGCGTGGCTGACGGCCGGTGCGGCGCGGGGCGACGACGCTTGGCGGCCGGACGCGTCGGCGGCCTGCACGTAGTACTCGACGTCCGTGTCCGCGTCCGGCGCCGGGATCCGCCCGAGGCGCGCGCCGCCGCCCAGGTCGGTCATCGGCACGCTCGTCCAGGCGCCGCCGGCCGGGCGGTAGACCAGGTCCACGGCCGTCAACGCTTCCCCGCTGTGCGCCGTGACGAGGGCCTGCAGGTCGGCGGGGCCGACGACCTCGCCGGTCGGCGGCGCGTGCTCCACGCGCAGCATGCCGCGGTCGAACACGCCCATGACCCGGCAGTGCAGCGCGTCGTCGGTGAGGAAGCCGGCGTAGGCGAAGCCGCGGACGTCGTGGCCGGGCGCGGCCGCGCGGTAGGCCTGCAGGGCGGCCGTGTCGCCGGCCGCGTTCCCGAACAGCGGCACGTAGATGCGGCGGTTCAGGACCAGGCTGTTGGTGTAGGAGGCCGGGCTGCCGGCGCCGATGTCCTGGCAGAACACCCGGTGGACGCGGTAGTTGCGGCCGGTGGAGGCGGTGAGCGACGCCAGCAGCGTCGCGCGCTGCTCGAGTGCGGCGTACGTGTGGTGAGCGGGCCACACCTGCTTGACCAGGACCGTCTCCTCGTCCAGGAACTTGGCCCAGGTGTCGATGTGGTGGATGCCGCCGGACTCGATGTCGTCCACGACCGTGTACTGCTGAAGGCCGTAATAGTCGGCCATCAGCCGGTCGACCTCGGCCGCGTCCATGCCGTTGGCCGCGGCGGCCTCGTCGTAGACGAGCCGCGTGGAACTGCCGACGTGGTCGCCGTCGGTCATGTAGTTGCCGCCGGTGTGGTACATGTCGTGGCTGTGGACCGGCAGCCCTTGCTGCTGGGCGAAATAGATGGGGATCAGGTCGTCGTTGGGCCGGTAGGGCCGGTTGTAGACGTGGTCCACGATCGCCAGGTCCCCCGCGCCGTCGAAGACGAACCAGGGGCCGTAGTCGCGCGTCCAGATCGAGTCGTTGGGTTTCACCAGGAACTGGACGCGGCCCAGGTCAACGCCGTTGGCCGTCAGGTTGGATTGCGCCGCCGCCAGGGTGGCGCTGGACACCACGACGTGGAGCGTCACGACATCGTCCAGGTCGCGCAGCAGCGCGTAGGGCAGGCCCAGCGGGTAGCGGATCAGCACGCCGGTGGCCGGCTCCCACTCCGCCACGTTGCGCACCGGCGCGGTGGGCGGCGGGTCGGCGAGCGTGCCGCGCCGCGGCATCAGCGACTCCAGGCCGCGCCAGGCCTCCCGCTCGCGGAGCGTCTCGCGCCGGGGCAGCAGGTCTTCCAGGTTGTCGACGTCCCGCTCCGGCGGCGGATCGCCGCCCGCGGCGGCGACGGCGGGCGACAAGCCCAGGGCCAGGACGAGGACCAGGTGCGACAGGCGCAGGGACGCGACGGCGTTGCGGTGCATGACGGACCTTTCGCGGCGGCGACGGCGACGGCGGATCACGTGATGATACCACGCGGCAACGGGGATCGCGAGGCCGGCCCGGCCTTGACACCCCCCCGGGCGCGGCCTAGACTGCCCCCGAGCCCACCGCAGCCATCCCGACTCCCGACCCGAAAGAGGCGCCCCCGATGACGAACATCGAAGCGATCCAGGCCCGCCAGATCCTCGATTCCCGCGGCAATCCGACCGTCGAGGTCGACGTCTTCCTGGACGGGGGCGACGTGGGTCGGGCGGCCGTGCCCAGCGGCGCCTCCACCGGCGAGCACGAGGCCATCGAGCTGCGCGACGGCGACCCGGCCGTCTACCACGGCAAGGGCGTGCTGAAGGCCGTGCAGAACATCCAGGAGATCATCGAGCCCGAGCTGCTGGACATCGACGCCACCGACCAGGTGCTGGTCGACCGCATCCTCTGCGAGCTGGACGGGACGCCGAACAAGTCGAAGCTGGGCGCCAACGCAATCCTCGGCGTGTCCCTGGCGGTGGCCCAGGCGGCGTCGAAGGCGGTCTCGCTGCCCTTCTACCAGTACCTCGGGGGCGTGGCGGCGCGCACGCTGCCCGTGCCGATGATGAACGTCCTGAACGGGGGCGCCCACGCGGACAACAACGTGGACATCCAGGAGTTCATGATCATGCCCACCGGCGCCTCCTGCTTCGCCGAGGCCCTGCAGATGGGCGCGGAGGTCTTCCACACGCTGCGCAAGGTGCTGACGGAGATGGGCCTGTCCACCGGCGTCGGGGACGAGGGCGGCTTCGCGCCCAACCTGCGCAGCAACCGCGAGGCCCTGGACGTGCTGATGAAGGCCATCGAGAAGGCCGGCTACCGCCCCGGCGAGGACATCGGCCTGGCCCTGGACTGCGCCGCGAGCGGCTTCTTCAAGGACGGGCGCTACACGCTGCAGGCCGAGGGCGGCGAGGCGTGGGAGGCCGGCCGCCTGATCAAGTGGTACGAGTCGCTGGTGGGCTCCTACCCCATCGTCTCGATCGAGGACGGGCTGGACGAGAACGACTGGGAGGGCTGGGGCGCCATGAGCGAGAGCCTGGCCGGGCGCATCCAGATCGTCGGCGACGACCTCTTCGTGACCAACCCGGAGCGGCTGCGCCACGGGATCGAGGAGGGCTGTGCGAACAGCATCCTGATCAAGCTGAACCAGATCGGGACGCTGACCGAGACGCTCGAGACGATCGAGATCGCCAAGCGGGCGGCCTACACGAACGTCGTCAGCCACCGCAGCGGCGAGACCGAGGACGTGACCATCGCCAACTTGGCGGTCGCGACCAACGCCGGCCAGATCAAGACCGGCTCGCTGTGCCGCAGCGAGCGCATCGCGAAGTACAACGAACTGCTGCGCATCGAGGAGGAGCTCGGCGACCTGGCCGTCTACCCCGGCAAGGGCTGCTTCTACAACCTGGATTGAGGCGCCGCCCGCCGGCGCCCGGTTCAAGGAGGAACCGTGGTCCGCATCCCCGGCTTCCGGTCCGCGCCGTCGGCGGCGCGGCCGGCCCCGGCCTTCGCCCGCGGCGCGCCCGCCATGCGGGGGTCCCCGCTGCGGCGGCGCCTGCGCCTGTCCCTGCTGTGGCTCGGCGGCGCGGCGGTCGTGGTGCTGTTGTACACCTCGCTGACCGGCGCCAACGGCCTGCGCACGTACCTGGACCTGCGCCAGGAGCGGCTGCGCCTGGAACGCGAGGTGGCCGAGCTTCAGCGACGGCGCGCGGAGATCGAGACCGGCTTGGTCGCGCTGCGCGACACCGCGGACACCGAGACGCTGGAGCGGATCGCCCGCGAGAAGTACCGGATGCGGCGGCCGCAGGAGAAGGTGATCGAGATCGTCGGCGAGGACGCGCTGGAGCCGGCGACCGGCCCCGTCGCGGACGAATGACGGGCACCTTGACAGCCCCGTTGCGGCTCCCTATATTGGCCGCCCGCTGCCGAGAGGCGGCGCCATGGAGATCTGGATGCGGGGTGGAGCAGTCTGGTAGCTCGTTGGGCTCATAACCCAAAGGTCGCAGGTTCAAATCCTGCCCCCGCTACCACTTTGAAAGAGTCCCTGATGCTTAGCGCGTCGGGGACTCTTTTCGTTCGGATCTCGCCGGTGCCGTTCACACCGTCCACCGCCAGGTTCTCGACGAAGGCGCGGATGACGCGCTTGCGTTCTTCCATGGTGCCGTGGTCGAAGAGCTTCTTCGCGTCCTCCAGGTCGGCCAGGACGGCATTGACCAGGACGTCCGGGCTCGGCCCCTTGGCCGGGACCTGCTCGAGCTGGCGGAGGCGGCCCTCGATCTCCTGACGCTCGGCCAGGAGGCGGCCGAGGCGGTCCTTCATCAGCTCGCGGTGGTCTTCAGACGCGTCGGCCATCAGGTCGATCACCGAATCGATCTTCCCTGTGAGTTCCTTCATGCGCGCCTTGAGGCGGCGGCGCTCGGGGGCCGGGTCGGGCCCGGCCGGGGCGAGTTGCCGTTCGATCAGCGTGCGAAGATTGTCCCTCCCCCGCGCGCCCAGCAGGGCGTCGATCCGCTGCGCCACGAAATCCAGCACGAAGTCGTCGAGCACCCGCTGCAAAAATTGGATCGGCTGGCAGACGGTCTTGCCCTTGGTGATCGCGGCACCGCAGACGTAGTACGCGGTGCCGATGCGGGTGCCGTCCTTGCGCCACTTGTTCTTCCAGGTGGTGCGGCCGTGCAGCGAGCCGCCGCAGGCGCCGCAGCTGACCAGGCCGGACAGCAGGTAGGTCGAGTTCTTGGCCTTGCCGGTCAAGAAGCCGGTCGCCTTGCGGTGGTTGCCGCGCGTCTCCTGGATGCGCTGGGCGCGGTCGAAGGTGTCCTGGTCGACGAGGGCCTCGTGGGCGTTCTCGAAGACGAGCCAATCCTGCGGATCGTTCCATTTGAGTCGGCGCTTGCCGCAGCCGTCGCGCTCCACTTCTCTTCTGTCTGAGATGCGATGGAATTTGCCCATCTGCCGCCGGTTCCAGGTCACCCGACCGATGTAGGCGGGGTTCATGATGATCACCCGGATGGACGACATGGCCCAGCCCTTGGCCTTGGGCGAGACGACCCCCTCGCGGTTCAGGCGGCCGGCGATGGACTTGAAGCCGAGGCCCGCGCCGCCGGTGTACCAGGCGAAGATGCGGCGGATCACCTCGACGCGGTCGGGGGTGCTGGGCAACAGGCGCACGTGCTCGCGGTCGGAGCCCTTGACCTTCTGGCCGCGGCTGACGGTGCGGACGGGGTTGCCCGCGGGATCGAGGATCAGCTTCTGGCCGTCGTCGGTGTTGCGGACGATCTGGAACAGCGCGCCGGTCTGGTCGAAGTAGCCGAGGTCGTAGCCGTAGGGCGCCATGCCGCCGGGCCACCAGCCCTGGTCGGCCAGGGAAACGAGCCCGCGGATGACGGCCTTCGAAAGGGTGGCCGATTCGTCGCGGGCGGCCTCCTGCTTGAAGAAGCGCAGAAACTTGTCGGCGGCCGAGCCGGTGAAGCCCTCGGACGTGTAGATGATCTCGACGCCAGCCTGCTTGAAGAGCCAGCGATAGTAGCCCACCTCGTCACTGGACATGCGCCCGAAGCGCTTGACGTCCCAGACCAGGACGAAGCTCCACTCGCAGCCGCCAGACTGGACCGCTTCCAGCATGGACAGGAAACCCTGGCGGGTCTCGCCCGATGTGCCGGAGACGCCGTCGTCGACAAACTCGGCCAGGACCTCGAAGCCGTGCTCGTCGGCGTAGCGGTGGATCTCATTGCGCTGGTCGCCGAGGGATTTCTCCTGGCGGTCGGTGGAGCGGCGCAGGTAGATGGCCGCGGGGACACGGTTGCCGGGTCGTGGGTTCATAGTGACATTCAGCCGATCTCGCCCAGAATCATCAAGTCAATTGCTGTCTTTGCAAGCTCTATATCTGTCGCAAGTTACGGAATCGTCGATAGCCAGGCAACGGCCCTGCTGGGCCCTGTGCGCCCGGACGGCCCAGGTGACGAGGATTTCGAGGGCCTCGTCCAGGGCGGTGGTGTCGGCCGTTTCGGTACCCTCGACCACGGTGAGGCGGGGCTCGGTGACACGCGTCGTCGCGGGGCGGCTGGGCCTCGCGCCGGCGTCGTCCTTGCCGCGCCCCTTCGTCACGATTCCGCGGGCCCTTCCCCCGGTCCCAGCAGCCGCTGGACCTGGCCGATGACCGCCGCCTCGAACTGGGCCGCGGTCTGGCGATCGATGGGGTGGTGCAGCGGATGCGGGCGGCCCGAGGCGGCGAGTTTCCGCGGGTAGGTCAGGAACAGGTGGCCGGTTCGGTCGCGGCGGATGGCGATGTCGTTGAGCAGGACGCCGCCGTAGCGGCAGGAGGCGAAGGCGACCAGGCCGCTTGTGGCGTCGGGGGCCAGGCGAATTCGGACTTCGCTGATGGCTTGCGTGCCGGACATCAGTTCGCGGTTCTCAGGCATTTTCGTGGTCCTCCCGGGGGGCAGCGGATTTGGGCGCTTCGGCTCGAAAGTCGCGCACAGAAATCACAGAATTCCCGGCCGGGGGTCCGGACTCCGAATTCTGTGATTTCTGTGCGTGGATTTGCGGGTTCACATCGAAAGTCGGGCTCGGCAGGCGGCCGCGCCCCGAGCGCGGCGGATCAGGCCGGCGGCGGATGATCTCGTGCTCGATGAGCAGGTCCAGGGGCGGGTCCAGTTCGGCGGGCTGCTTGAACCGGGCGCGCAGCGGCATGTAGGCCTCGCGCCGGGTGAAGCTCGTCACGCCGTTGCGGAGGATCCAGGCCAGGACGTACCGCGCCAGCTCGGCGATCGGATCGGCCCCCATCATGTCGAAGGCGATCTGGGCGTGGGTGACGAGGTAGTCGGTGATGCGCAAGGCCCGGCGCATAGGGTCCGTGCCGACGCCCAGGGGGGCGCTGGCGTCGGACTCCACGGCGTGGTCGGCCAGTTGCAGCAGGCCTGCGATGCGAACGGTCTCCCCCGCGAGTTTGTTCGCCCAGTCGGCGACCTCCTCGTACTCCCCGCCGAGGCCCAGCTTGCCCTCGTTCTTCGCCTTGAGTCCCACCACCAGCTCGTAGGCGGCCGCGCTGAAGTCCATGGGCCGGGACTTCATCTCCCCCGTCTCGTCGCGCCGGGTGGGCCGCCGCAGGAGCGAGGTGACTGCTTCCTCGTAGGCCTGACTGACTTCCAGCGGGACGGGCGGCGCGTCGGGGGCGCGGCGGCCAACGAGGCTCTCGGGGATCGACCACAGGAAGCGGGCCAAAAGACCGCGGCCGCGGAAGCCCTTCTTGTCGCGCAGCGAGGCGATGACGTCGGGCTGGACCGCCAGGCCGATGGTGATGGCGGGTTCGTGGATGGTCCCGCCCTCGCGTCCGATGCGGTCGGTGGTGATGTTGCCGCCGTTGTGGCCCTTGAGGTAGACGTCGATGTTGGGGACGCCGTTGGAATAGCGGCCGCCCATGAGCTCGAAGGGGCCGCCCTCGTCGGACATCAGCGCGATGCGGCCTCCCTGCTGGCGCAGCACGGCCTCGAGGGACTCGGCGGTCACGTCGTCCAGGACCAGCCTTAGATGCACCGGGATCTCGAAGGCGGCGTGCTCAAGGACGGCCTCCTCGACCAGGGCCAGGGACTTGGCGTACTCCTCGGGCACGCTGGCCTTGGCAGCGCGGGTCTTGAGGTGGTCGGTCCGCTTGGCGGCCACGTCGGCGCGGGCGATGGCGGCGCGGATCTCGGGGTCGGTGCGCCTGCGTTCCTCGGTCACGAAATTCGACACCGGCCGGATGGCGGCGGCGAAGGCCGGGCTCTTGGACTCGCCGGGCTTCAAGGCGACGGCGACGTAGAGGTTCAGGGGCTCGTCCCAGCCCTGGATCACGTGGGCCTTGTATCGCTTGGCGGCGCAGAGGGCCAGGACCGCCAGGCCAAGCATGGCGGGCAGGTCGACAGGGCATTGCAGGGCCGTGGCCAGGGCGGTGACCCAGTCGCGCAGCCATGGCGGCAGGGTGTCCACCGGGAAAACGGGTTTGTCGGCCACCGGGCCGATGGGCAGGGGGTCGGGCCAGTCCTGGTCCTCTGCGGTGGCCGTGTCGGGCTCGGCCGGGTCGAGGGGTTCGGCGTCGGCGAAGGGGTCCTGCGGGAGGGTGCCTTCGAGGAGGCGGTCGTTGTCGTCTTTCATCGGGAGACTTGTCATCGCGACACCTCCTCTCCCGCGCTGCTGCGGAAGATGTGGCAGCGGTTGTGGAGGGAAGCCGCGATCTGTTGGGCGTAACGCTCGCCGGGTTCGTCGTGGTGGGTGCGGATGAACACCGAGGCGCCGGTGGGGATGCGGGCGGCGATCTGCGGCGACCAGGAGCCCGATTCGATGCCGAGGACTGCGGGGCCCTGCTCGTCGGCCTCGCGCTGGCGGAGGGCCCAGAGCAGCCAGTCGGGCTCGCCTTCGGCGATGATGACCTGGCGCGGTTGCCACCAGGGCGGGCAGACGCCGCCGAGGAGCTGTTGGGCGAGCGGGCCGGCGAGGACCAGACCTTTGACCGAGAAGCCGGCGGGAGCGAGGGATTTCGGGGCCGTGGCGCCTTCGAACGCGCGGGCCCGGAGCGACGCGGCCTGGCCCGTGTGGTCCCAGAAGCGGAAGATGATGCGGTGGCCGGTGTGGGTCCACGGGCCGCCCTGGGACCGGGCCCAGCGGGGCAGGTAGAGGCCTGCGGGGATCACGCGGGCGAGGTCCCACAGGGCGGCCTGCTGGAGAGACCAGGTAGCGGCGCGGCCGTAGCGGTGGGCAAACCAAGCGGTGGCCTCGGGGGCGTCGTACACGGGGAGGGACGCGGCCCAGAGGGCGGCGACTTCTTGGTGCGGCGGCCGGGCCGGCGACAGGTCCGTTTGGGTCCGGGTCGGCGCGGCGGGCCTGGCAATGTGGGGAGCCCGGAATTTGATGTTTGGGTGGCACACTGTTTCTGGAACAGTCCGCGGCGTCTTCTCCCCCCAGAGGATGCCGCGGCGGATGTGGCCGGCGGCCTCGCGCTCCAGAAGGCCGGTCTCCAGTGCCGCGGAAAGGAGGGCGCGCTCGGCAACGGACCGGTCGACCTCCCCCGCTCCCACGAACCCGCCGATGGCGGCGGCGGCCTTGAACGTGGCGCAGGCCCGGCCGGATGAAGTGCTGCGGAGCGCCTGGATCTCGGAGTCGACCGCGGCTTCGACGTAGCGGTTCATCGCACACCGTCCTTTGCACGGACGGCAGGCCGTAACCGAATGATGATGGCGTGGGTTTCAGGGGATCGGGGCTGGATATGGCGGCAATGCGCGGGCGAATTCATGGATCGGTCCCTCTCCTACTGCGAAGCTAACGTCTATTACTTGCAATCAGTTGTGCGTGTTCGGGGCGGTTGTCGGGCCGTGGTAGCGTCTCGGCCGTGGTGGCTGCGGGCCCCGATGAGGCACGTTGGAGTTATGGCCGTTTCAGAAAAGGGCGACCAATCTAAATGTCATTTAGACTGGTCAGGACTTGCCCGGCGGTGCCCCTCCATGAGGGGTCAAAATCGCTGTTCGCACCGTCTTGCAGAAACGACAAACCCCTCTGCCTTCATCGGGCAAAGGGGGGATGGAAGCTGGGCATGGGGACGTCAGACCGGGGCGGTCAGCAGGAAGAAAGAGGAATCAAGAGCCGGCGTGAGGCTATGTACCTGCACCTGCCAGCAGAAGAGCGGTTCCTTCTAGGCCAAGCCAAGCGGGTGCCGGCGACCTCGGCATTCGGTGCGTGGGAGGGTTCTGAAACAAGTTTCCACTTGTTCCAGCCAACGGAACGCGGAAGGGGCATTCTATTTCCAGATTCCAGATGCCGCGCGACCGCGTTATGATCGGCCGGTATCCCCGAATAGCCATCAGACGAAAGCGAATCGATGCCCCTTGCCATCTCGAAATCCAAGTACGTTACGGGACTGCAGTGCCTGAAATTGCTATGGACCCAGTACAACGACCGCGAAGCTATCCCGCCGCCCGATGCCGCCACACAGGCCAAATTCGACACCGGCCACGAGGTCGGCGATCTGGCCAAGGACCTGTTTCCCGGGGGCATCGAAATAGCCTGGAGCGACGACCCGAAGGGCCGCATGGAGCAGACGGCCGCCGAGACAACGGAACTGCTGAAGCAGCGAGTCCCGCTCTACGAGGCCAGTTTCCTCATCGATGGTTGCTACTGCCGGGCTGACCTGCTGGTGCCGGCAGCAGGCGATGCCTGGGATCTGTACGAGGTCAAGAGCACGACCAGCGTCAAGGACGTCAACCTGCATGACGTCGCCTTCCAGGCCTGGGCCATCGAACGTTGCGGTGTCCGGCTCGACCGCCTTTACCTCGTTCACCTCGACAACACTTATGTGAGGCAAGGCCAAATCGATGTCCACCGTCTGTTCCACGCCGAGGACGTGACCGGTCGTGCGCGAGAGCTGATGCCCGAAGTTCCGCGGAACGTCAAAAGCATGCTCGCCGCGATCGCCGGCGACCAGCCCAGTACGCCGATCGGAGAACACTGCTCCGACCCGTATGACTGCGATCTCTGGGCCGCATGCTCGTCATTCCTGCCGACGGCCAACGTCCTGGGCCTCTACCGCATGCGCAAACGGGACGCATTCGCCATGATCAACGACGGGGTCATGAGCGTGGTGGATGTTCCGTCCGCCAGTCTGAATGCCAAGCAGCGGGTTCAGCAGGAGGCAATCAGAACCGGCGCAACGCACATCCAGGCTCAAGAGATCCACGCCTGGCTCGCAGGCTTGGAGTATCCGCTTCACTGCTTCGACTTCGAAACGATGATGCCGGCGATCCCCCTTTTCGACGGGACACGCCCCTACCAGCAGATCCCCTTCCAGTTCTCGTTGCACATCGTCGACGGCCCCGACGCTGAGCCGCGCCACGTGGAGTTCCTGGCCGAGAACGCGGCCGATCCGCGACCTGACTTGGTCGAAGCCCTGAACGCGATCGGTCCAGAAGGTGCGATCATGGCCTACAACATGGGATTCGAGCAGGCGAGGCTGCGCGAACTGGCGGCGGACTTCCCCGCCCATGCGGAGTTCCTGCTTGGGTTGGTCGGCCGTTTCCAAGATCTGATCGTCCCATTCCGGAACTTCTGGTGGCACGATGCACGACAGCTGGGCAGTTGTTCCCTGAAGTACGTGCTGCCTGCTTTGACCGGCACGACGTACGAGGGCATGGAGATCGCCGAGGGCGGACAGGCCGCGCGGGAATTCATGCGGGTCGTGTTCGGGAATGCCGACGCGGCGGAGAAGGCACGCGTGCTTGCGGCGCTCCGGACCTATTGTGCTCAGGACACGCTCGCACTCGTGCAGGTGCTGCGCACCCTGAAAGATGCCAGCTGATGGATATTTCCAATATTCGAAAGGCCACAGAGATGGACGGTATCGAACGCGTTTTTGACCAACTCGACCGTTGGCGCTGTCTGCCCGATTACCAACTTGAGCGGCGAGCGGATCTCTACTTCTCGCTGTATCTGCCCCAAGTACTTGAGGCTGTGTTGGGCGAACCGATCCGCCAGGAGCTGGTGCCCGAATTCCCCATCAAGCAGTTGGACTCTAATCGGTCGGACAAGGTGGACTATCTCGCTACGACTGCGGATGGGACGAAGCTGGTATTCGTCGAGTTGAAAACCGACTGCAATTCCACCCGACCGGAACAGTTCGAGTATCTTTGCCGCGGTGCTCAGAAGACCGGAGCCGAGCTGTTCGATGATCTCAGCACGATCCGGAAAGCATCGAAAGCTCGGCCCAAGTACGATGCTTTGATCGCCGCGACACAGGCGATGGGATTGCCTGAGATTCGAGCGAAAGCGATCAGCAAGAATCACCCTGTCGTCTTGATCTCACCGCGCGAGGAATTCAAAGGCCGGGAGGAGGCGATCGAGCTATTCGAAACCGCCGGTGTCCCGTTCCACGTCGTCACCTTCGAGAGATTTCGCGAAACGGTGCTCAAGCACCATGATCCACTGTCTGTTCGGTTCGCGGAGTCGTTGGACTACTGGTGGAAGAACCCGGTTTAGGATCCGAAGGCACATTTTTTTCGAGGCACTGGCCCGGTCGGCCTAGGTTGACCGAGGAACGGCCGAGCTCTGCTTCCCTTTTCTGTTCAGTACGGGCAGTTCCGTTTGAATCAAGTGGTCTTCCACCTCATACCTACCCAAACCGACCTCCATCCACGAGTACAGGGACTTCTCCAGGTAGGCATCGACCATCCTGTCATCGGCTTCGGTGAATGCTCGGTTCTTTTTGCCGCTTTTATCCTTGAGCTCGAGTCCGAGAATCACGGAGCCGACATGCCGTCGGAGCGCCGAGATATAGGTATACGTGCTATGGGCCTTGAAGCGGCCAGCCAGTTCGGAGCTCTCTCCAACGTACAGGGGCGTCTCGTCTCCCTCGCGCCATAAGCCGTAAAGGCCGGGAGCATCCGGCGGCGTCGCCTCGAACCAGGGCACCCTGGGCCGGGCCATGTACCGTTCGGCCTCCGCAGCCAGGAGATCGCGACGAGCCTCCTGCACCAGGTCCCACATCTCGTTCCCATATGAGGGCTCGATCACCGGCCGCTTGTCCTTCTGGAACTTGTTGAGGCGAGTCGGGACGTTGACGATCCCGAAGTCCTCGATCTCTTTGCGGCCAAACCTCGTCGCCATGGTCTGAACCTGGAATTCGCCGATGTCCCTCGGAGTGTCGAGGTCGCTCGCTAGAAACGTCTTATAGAAGGTGGAACGGTTGGGGTCGAATTGGGTCTTCAGGCGTTGCCGGACATCAATCGCTTCACCGATATACACCGGAACCCCGTCCAGCGAGATCAGGTAATTGCCCGCATCATTCAGCATCACCTCGTCGGACCGAAGGATGGGTTGCGCACGCAAGTGGTGGATGCCTTCCGCCAGAATCCGGTTGGCGTGTTCCTGGACGAACTCCCAGCTGATGGGCGACGCCATGGCTCCCCCCTCGGTCTCAGTTCAGGTTGAACCCGAAGGCCCGCGTCCCCAGCTTTTCCTTGTACTGGGATTCGTGTTCCACGACCTCGGTCATCGTCAGAGTCTTGGGAAGTGTCCGAAGAATCGAGAATCGGAGATTCTCCTTGGCGAAACGACCCTCCTCGATCGCCTTCTTCAGTTCCGCGTTCCCACCGTGCCCGGTCCGTGCGTAGGTCATCCAGCGGCCCAGGATGCCGTCCTTCCCGTAGGCGGAACCGATGTACTGCAGGCCCGACGTCTCCTCGACGATGATGTAGATCCCCGCCACCGCCGCCAGGGCCTTGTGCCAGTCCTTGTTGGATGAGGGGTTCTCGCAGATGGTTTTGAGATCGGCGTATGTAAGCACGAAATCCAGATATCCGGGGAACGGCCTCCGGCGCCCCTCGGGCAAGATCTCCACGACCGACTTGGCGGTCAGCCACTAGTGCCACGAAATGGCGTTGTTGCCCCAGTCGATGACCAGGCGGTCCTTGTAGTCTTCGAATCCAGGCACTTCCTCCAGCTCGTAGATCACATCCGTCTCGCCCACGAGGTCCCGGCACGGCAGGTCGGCGATGTCCCCAGGCTGCACCTGCCGGTGCGCGCCAACACGGTACACGCCAAGCAACCGGGCCTGCGTACCGTCCATCCCAATAAACGAGACCACATAATCGCAGTTGAAAATGGGCGAGCCCTGGATGCGCTGGTAGGTCTCGATGTGGCCTCCGCGCAGGAGCGCCTCCACATCGAACCGCTTGTCCTTGTGGCGGACCAGCTTGATCGACTTGGGACGCGAGCAGTCGAGGCCCTTGAGCGAAAGGAGAGCGACGAGGGAGAGCATGTGACAAACCCATCCTGTTGGTGAATAATGGCTTCGGTAGAGTTTTCGGATATTCCGGCACCTGTATTAGCATCATTTGTGGGAGGCCCTGATGAAGTACCAGTTGAGGGAAGACCACCCTCTCTTTCGGGCGCTGGAAACCGAAGACCCAGCCTAACCAGACTGTTGAACGATACACTCCGTCATTGCGTCCACATCAAACGCATCTTCAGCCCATTCAGATGGCTGAAATCCAGCAGGTCCTCGTGCTGTAGCCGGCCTACGACAATCCCCGGATGGACCTCCACTCGACTCGCAAACGCTTCGACGTTCGCCTTACTGTACCGGCCAAGTTCCCGCAATTCGGAGAACGCATGAGGCGGTATCAGCTGATCTCGTGCGAATTCGTCGGCCTCCTGCTCGCGCTCTGTCGCTTTACGGCCAACAATCTCCAAAAAAACGACCTTTTTCCCGTGCAGCAGGATGTGCCCAGCCTCGTGGAACAGCGAAAACCAGAGTTGGTCATTGGTCTTGTAGCGGAGGCTCAGCTGGATCATAGCTTTGTCTTTGCCAAGCCAGCGAGTCGCACCAGAGATCGGTGCACCGGTGATCTCGCGCACAAATACGACGGCGACGCCAGCTGCTGCACAGCGCTCGACGATGGTCGGGACGAAGACATCCGGCTTGGTCATGGTTAGCGATCTAAGCTCGTGCAATGCGCTCCGGAATCGGGATTTGTCGAAAGGCGCGCAGGAGATCTCGCTGGCCTTCAATTCACCGGCACGCAACCAGGTGGCAACATGGCCAGGTTTCGTCGAGGCCTTCATTGATCTCCGGTAGGTGTACTGTTCACTGAGTGATACCGACTCCCATTCCCGTACTGAAGCAACGCCGAAGAACCGCAAAGCAGCGTCCACCAGTTCGACCTTGTTCTTCGTGTTCGGGAGCCAGCCTCGCTTCTTCATTTCCGCCACCGGCAAGCGGGAGAGCCAAGAAACGGTCTCTGCCTGCTGCCTGGCTTCGGCTTCCCTAGCCTTAAACTCGGCGTAGTTGCGCTCCAACTCGCTCCAAAATCGGGCACCTACGCCCAGAACCTTCTCGAACTGTAGGGCGGTGGTCGGGGTCAACGGCTCCCGGCCCCGAACAATCCCATTGATCGTCTTGACGGTCCTGCCGGTGCGGCGAGCCAACTCAGCCTGTGACATCCCGACGTCTTCGAGGATCTCGACCAAGGTCTTGCCCGGGCTAGACACATGATCTGGCTTGTATTCGTTTCTGGTATCGCTACTCATGAGTGTCTGCCACCTCCAGAATCCGGATGCGAGTCACTCGCTTCCAATCCAGGCCGCCATCGGGTTTCCTGGGGACGGGTTCGTCCGCGGGCTCGAAGATGAGCCGATAGGGATGCACCAGGTCCAGCGACAGCGTGCCGGCTCGATTTCCAGTCAATTCATGGCAACGGCCTCTCCCGATCTTGGGCATATCATCCAGCGTCGGGGCGGCGTTAAGCTGGTCCAGGCGTTGCCCCAGTTTGCTGGACATATCTATTCCGAGCCTGCGGTCTCTGAGTTTCTTTTCGTTGGCCAGTTTCCGCAACTTCGCAGCCTTGAAGATGATGTCCATCCGCACGCCCTTATGATATTCATATACGGATTACGTATATAAAAATATATATGAAAATCCTGAGAAGAGGCAAGTCTAAAATCGTTCCCCGCGCTCATTCCGGCCGGCCGGATTCCAGCGCCGAGTGTCCAATGTTCGAGCATTCTAGCGCCGGTTGCTGAGAAACACCTCGTCCCGATGGAATTCGAGATGCTGCTTCTGCTGACTTGAAAATGCACCGACGTCCAGTTCGACATCCGGGTCGAACCCCATCCTCAACATGGACTCGCGATCGACCGCTGGAGAGTAGATGAGCCGTCCGCTCGTCGAGAACGTGATGAAACCCCGATCGAAAAGGTGATCCACGTTCGGGGTCAGCATCAGACCGTTCTCCGGGTCGAGGCGCTGCTGATTATCCGCGTGCCGCCAAGGCCGGATGTGACTGGCGATGAGATGTTCGGGGCGGTCGACTCTGGTCACCCGACACCGGCGCTCGTGAGTATAGACCAGGCTACGGAAGCGACCCTGGCCAACGCGGGCGTCGATGATCTGTTCCCTCTCCGTTTCCGGTATTTTGTCGAGGTGACGGATTTCCGATACGATGCGGCGCTCCCAGCGCTCCTGAACCGGGTTATCCTCAAGCTGGGAGTCCCGGGCCACCATGGGCGGCTGCTCGATTGTATCCAACATCGGAGTGCCGATCAGCAGAGCCAGTTGCGACATGAGACGGGGCTGTAGCTCCGTCAAGTAGACACTTTGCAGTCCCCGGCCATCCGTGGTGAGCGGCGCGTACCTCTGGGGAAGTAGTGGCCTGAGGGCCGCGATATGGTCCGAAGGCCTCAGCGGCTGCTCGAAATCCCGATAGGCGACATCGACGCGCCAACCGATCGCGCTCCAGTCCTCGCCCACCCTCCCGAATTCCGCGGGCTTTGGTGCTTCGTAGCAATGGGACAGGACGATGCCGTAGGACAAGATCCGCGTCTGGGTGAACGACAAAACGACGTCCCCCGGCGCGACGACGCGCATGAAGTCGTAGAACGGATTGCGAGTACCATTGGACTTGCGCTTGGGAGACCAGAGGTAGCCCCCGGCCCGCTCTTGCCGGTATGTCTTGTTCTGGTTGACCCACCAATAGCGTGTTGGCATAAGCAATCTCTCTTAGGCTGCGCCACCCAGGTCCACTTCAGCCCCGATACACGACTTCCCGGTGCCAGGCCAAACGTTCGCGGTCGGGCTGTTGGCCCGTGGCAGCAGGCAGATAGATCGCGCCCCGCTCCCGCACCTTCGACTCCAAGCCATAGTACACGAGGCCATTGTCGAAATCCTCGCGCAGGGCCTGGCTTACGCGAAACTCGTAGTCCGGCGTGACCGTCACGTAGCCCTTGTCGTAAAGCCGGTGCAGGTCGGCACGCAGCAAAAGCCCGTTGCTCACCTCATGTGGACCACCGTCCGCGTACGGCTGGATGTGGGCCGAATCCAGTACCGGCAGGCTGTGCTCGCCGGTCACCGCACAGGCCCGGCCGTACGCGTCGGTGACCGCGATCCGGAACGAGCCCTGACCGAGGCGCGGGCGGTAGACCTGCTCCTTGCTATAGCGCGGGGATTCATCACGCACGGCGGCCTCGGGCAGGGGCCGTCGGTATGCCTGAAGTCGCTCCACACAGGCGTCCCAGACCCGCTGCCCTTCGCCCTCCGACAGATTGTAGGTGCTGCCCTGGACGATGTTCTTGGACCAATCGCGAGGTGCGGGGATCCAATCGTCTTGCGGGAAGAACGTCGGCTGCAGAATCATTCGACAACCGACCGGAGGGTCGAAACCTGGGCCGGCGGTCTTCGAATCGAAACGGCCTCGATACTTCCGGATCCGCCGAGCCATCGTGGACAGATCGGGAGCGCCGTTCTTCTCCCCGAACGCCTCCCAGGCCAGGGACATCGGCACAGTCGAGATCGGGCCGAGGAATCCGAAACCGCCGATGGCGTGATGAGGGCTCTTCAGCTTGAACAGGAATGGAGAGCCGGGCGCAATCGTGTTGAGCGCCGCCTTGCCCGATGGCGCCCAGAAGTTGACCTCGTCCAGTTCGGGACGAGAAGAGAGGAAGTTGAACCAGTCCTGGTCCGTGGTTGCTATGAAGCCACGCATAGTTGCGCATCTGCCGGGCAGCAAATCCCGCTCACGCGCTTCTCCTCCCCGTAGTTCACTGTATGCCTCTTCTCTGCTCCGCAGTTGCAGGACTATCCTCAATGACGGTCAAATCCACAATTCACAGGGTGGGCCGGAGGCTCCCAGGCTGTCGGCTAGTCCGGCTTGCTCATCGCGTATCGAGCTGCAAGACCGTCCAGGGTCATCTGGTCCTGTATCTGGTCATGTGGAATCAACAAGTACCGCCAAGGCTTCCCACCGTTCGCCTTTGCATGGGCGGTCGCGTGGGTACACCAAGTCACTGCCGCTTCAGCCTTGGCCAGAACAGTCTCGTCGGTCATTTCATTCGCCCGCTTGGGCTCGCAGAGAAGCTTCTCCGTGGTCGTTTCTACCACAAAGTCCGGCTCGTAAGAGTCCTCATGGCTGAAATGAATCTGGAAGTCCCCTTTGGCAGGCTTGAACCACTTCAGGACATCATCTTCGTTCTCCAGAAGCACCGCGAAGCGCCGCTCCGGGTCCGAATCGAACTTCTGGATCGGATAGAGGCATTTCCTGAATCCGCCGAACACCATGGAGCCAATGCGATTGCGCTGACCCTCAGGAATGATCGCGCGGAAGTCGCGAACATTCTCATCGGCCGCGGCAGAGTAGTTGTTGGCGCGTAGCGTATGAAAGCCCCTGGTGACATGCGCCTCATAGGCACTGGCCGACTCCGTGAAGTGCTGCTGCATCTGCGAATGGATCAGGTTCACAAGGGCCTGCTGGTGGTACTGAAGGACGTTAATCACCTCGTCCTCTTCTGCCAGGTAGGAACGCAACCGTGCGACAACCTGCCCTGCAAGCTTGTAGAGCAGCCCAGCGTGCTCGTCATAGCTGATGTCGTCGAAATCGATCAGGCCACGCACCAGATAGTCCTCCGGCCGCTTCTCTGCAACGATGCCCGAACCATCCTGCAGCCGATACCGCTGGTTCTCGTGAAGATGCTGAATCAGGATGTCCTGGGCGACCGGCTGGAGGTTGATATTCCTCACGTCGAGGTCGAAATCCTCGTACCCGCACGTAACGTCGCCCTTGGGAACCACGACGATCTTGGGCACGTCGATGGAGAGGGTTCGGTAAAGCTCGGTTGTCTCACGCACCACCTCGGCCACGTTCACGGTCTCGGCAATGCCGTCGATGACCCCTTGGGCCGGGCGCACGATCTCCTGAACCTTCTTCACGATTTCGCGTTGCACATCGGCTTCCTGGAGTTGCTCGCTCCCTTTGAGCCTTTCGAACTGCTTAATCACTTGATAGGTCGCCTTGGCCACCGCCTGCTCTTCGGGCTTCTCGAAGAGTTTCCTTTGTTCAGCCGCCGGCTGACCACCTGCGGCTGGGCGTGCTACTACCGTACCGCCGGAGATGACATCCTCGAAGGCGCTCCTAACTTCGATCGCCTTTCGGCCCGCCTCCGGGATGTCCCGTCCGATCACGACGCCTGCGCGGATGATCGAGTTCGGGTCGTTGGCGTGGTCTACGATTTCCTGATACTTGTCGTGGGAGACGATCGTCAGCCGGTCCACCGCCGGAACACCGACTCGCTTCCCATACGGAAGGCGCAAACCACGTCCAATGGATTGTTCAACCAGCGTTCGCGAGTTCGCTGCCCGCAGTGGAACGATCGTGTAGAGGTTTGTCACGTCCCAGCCCTCTTTGAGCATGTTGACGTGAATCACGATCTCGACCGGGTTGTCCGGGTTCTCGACAGTCAGAAGCTGCTGGACGACATCGTCCTTCTCTTCACCCCGGATATTCGAGTGAACCTGAATCACCTTGCCCTGGTACCGTCCCTCGAAGAACGTATCGCCTTCGATGACCTGCTGCAGGGCATTGGCGTGCGTGGTGTCCGTCGCCACCACCAACATGAACGGTTTGACGATCGGCTTGTCGTTGTTTCGCGCGTAAACCTCCAGTTCGACCTTGGTGTTCTCGTGAATACGCACTCCATCCTCGAGCTTGACCTTCTCCAACCCCTCGGCCGAGTAGGCGTTGGGATCGAAGTTCTCGCGGGTCGCCACGGCTGGTTCCTTGACGAACCCGTCCGTCATTGCTGTGGCCAAGGGATAACTGTATATCACATTCTTGAAGGGCACGGCCCGACCGCCCGATTCAACCTGCGGCGTAGCGGTCAGTTCAAGGCCGAGAATCGGCTTGAGTTCGTTGATCGCCCGCACCCCAGCCGTCGCTCGGTACCGATGGCTCTCGTCCATCAGCATCACCAGGTCATCCAAGCCAGCCAGGTAGTCGAAGTAGCTCTGGCCGATGTACTCGCTCAGCCTCTTGATACGCGGTGCATTGCCGCCGCGGACTTCACTGTTGATCTTCGAGATGTTGAAGATATTGATGTGAACGTCCTGACCCCAATCTACGCCCGGCAGCAAATCATCCCGGCGGACGCCGCGTCCGTCGGCATAGGTGTCTCCGGTCACGACGAGAGGTGGATTCACCGTGAATTCGCCGATGCCCTTGAAGACGTACTTCGGTGTATTCGGCGTGAAGTCGGCGATCAGCTTGTTGTAAATCGTCAGGTTCGGGGCGAGGACGAAGAAATTGCGGATACCCTCCGATTGATGAAGGTACGCGATAAATGCCCCCATCAACCTGGTCTTCCCCACGCCGGTGGCCAGGGCGAAGCACAGGGACGGAAACTCTCGCTCGAAATCTTCAACCGAGGGGAACTCGCTCTTCACCGCCTGAAGCGCAATGGCTGGGTCGGCATCCTTGGATAACTCGATGATTTCGCATATGCGGGCAAGGATCTCAACGGATTCCCGCTGGGGAGGCCGCAGGCTCAGTCGATTGCTGATCGCGTTGATGTGTTGGATTGCCATGCTCACTTGCCTCCCTTCACGTCCGCCGCATCCGTGTCAAATAAGCTTGGAGCAATGGGCTTGCCCTTGCCAAACTTCCGGGCAGGTTTGCGGCTCCCACCTGGCGTGGCATTGTCAGGTGAAGCATCCGGTTCTAGCTGCCGTGCATCTTCTTCAGGCGCTTCCGGAGCCGCTGGAAGATTTCTTATCTCCAGCGAGTAGTCATCGTGGCCCCACTCGCATTTCTTGAGGACCGCCTTGGGGATCTTCTTCACGGTCATGTTTTCAAATTGGCTTACGCCGCAGCGGAAAGCACCGCAGCAAATGAGCAGGCTCCGGTTCGGGCCGACCTCATCGCTGATCTTAGTCAGCATCTCCTTAGTCATCATCTGTGTGGTCACGTAGATGAAGTCGACCTCCGAGCTCCGGCCATGCTGCCAGTAGACCTCGGCGTTCGGTTCGAAAGTGAAGCCCTCCAGCTTGCACATCGCCTCTGCGAGCATCGCGGCATTAAATTCGGGGTTAATGATCGGATTGCTCCATTCGTCCTCGACAACTAATGATGGCCCGATCTTGTAGTAGCGGAAACCGCCGCCGCCTTGCCATTTTACTTCGGCCGTGATTCCACCGGGATCGTCCCCGTCAATAACCTTCTTCATCCGAGGGATGATGTGCGTGTGACAGTGTTCGCCAAGCTCCACCATGATCCACCGGCGCCCCATCTTGTGAGATACTGCTCCCGTGGTGCCCGACCCAGCAAATGAGTCTAGCACCAGGTCGCCAGGAACCGTCGATATCTCTATGACCCGTCGCAGCAGTTTCTCCGGCTTCGGTGTTCCAAAAGCTACTTCTTCATCGAGGAATGCCTTTACCTCTGCTTTCGAGGTGCGATTGCTGCCCACTTCATTATGTGGCCATATCGTCTCCGGTGGCCGAGAACGGATATTGTCGGCATATATACGATAGTAAGGAGTCCACCCCTTGCGGCCCTCAACCCACTCAATACGGTCCTTTTCCGCCTCGCACTTGTCGGCACTCCATCGCCAAGCACCATCAGTACCATCTTGCTTCTTCGGATAGACCTCAGTGCCGTCGGGTGCAATTAGCGCGTAGTAAAGGTTTGGGCGGGCTACTCGTGTATCCCCCTGGCCACCCATCGCACGCAGAGGCTTCGTGTAGTATCGCCTAGCGCGTTCATCAACTCGGTTGTAGTGACTCGGGATGTCCCCATTGTTGACCCTATTGAAAGTGACCGCTGCTCGGTTCTTGCCATAGCAGAACAAATAATCGTGCCGCGATGAGAAATACAGAGCATCCATTCGAGGGCTGTCAGATTTTTCCCAAATCACTGTCCCGATGAAGTTATCGCGCCCAAACACCTCATCGAGCATTACCTTAGCATAGTGTCCTTCGTTATCGTCGAGGTTTACCCATAAAGTACCGTCGTCAGCCAACAGATTCCTCAATAGCTCCGCACGATCGCGCATCAGCGAGAGCCACAGGGAGTGTTCGATACCATCGTCGTAATGTTCGAAGGCAGACCCCGTGTTATAAGGTGGGTCGATGTAAATGCACTTCACCTGGCCGGTGAACTCTTGTTCAAGCCCTTTGAGGGCAAGGAGGTTGTCGCCGAAGACCAGTCTATTATCGAACAAGTCACCCTCAGAGACCCGGCGGGCAGCGTGGTACGACTTATCCACTTCTTCAAGCAGAACGCGCGGTTCCAACCTCGGTCGATTCTCCTTGCCGATCCACGTCAGTTCTAATCGTGTCTTTCTATTCGCCATAGCACTTCCTTGTCGTCTACTGGATGGCGACGGGCGTCATGCGGGCCGCACGCTTCGCGCACGTACACCGCAAGTGAGTTCCATCGATCGCTATCCTGGTCGCTAGCGACCCGCAATTCGGGCAGGTCAATGCTTCAACGAGTTCAATTGTCGCGGTGCCAAAATCGCGTACATCGCCATCAGGAATATTCATGCCAGCCAGATTGAAGTGGCATCCCACTTGGTTCCGGATGAATTGCATTGCATTGACACGGTCGTAGGCCGCCTGTGACTCCGTTGCCTGCCAATTCTCTGGCTGTCCGTCTACGTTCCAGTTGGCGTTGACCTGTACGGTCAGGCGGTGCCTGGAGAACAGCTTGCTGCACCCATTGAGTAGGACCCCCAATGTATACTCATTCAGCTTATTGCGTGGTAGCGAGCATCCATAATGCAGCGCCAGGTCATCAAGAATGCTTTCCAGCAAGATGCCCGCCTTCGATGACACTGCCTGGCGGTCGAACATAGCATCGGCCACCTTCACCCTAAGCTCATCAAGCACGCACGGCATGTTCTGTGCAGCGATGCCATTGGCGGCACACCACCGGCCGAGATGCACACGCTGGATGCCCTGGGCGTTCTGGCAGCGGTCCCACCAGAGGCGGTAGTGTGTGGCGACAATCACTTGACGGAAGTGTGATGCCTCGGTGCTAAGCAGGTCGATCACGCGGCCGAGATGTGTCGCATCCACCGAGGAGAAGATGTCGTCGATGAGCAGGATGGTTCCCTCGGGCGCTTCCCGCTTGGCCAGAGCCAGCCAGACGCAGAAGCCAAGCGTATCCATGTGGGAATCGCTGAAGACCGCCTGCGGAGGCACGTCGTTGTGGCCATTGAACGTGCCGATCTGACTGACCGACCCTCGCCGATGCTCCTCCATCTTGAGGCTCTCAAGTCCAATGTTCTCGCCCGGGTGGATTTCCTGAAACAGGCGGTCGGCCTCCTGGCGGATGTCGTCCAGAATGCCCTGCGTGAACGCGACCCGCTTCTCGTGGACGAGGTCGTAGGCACGCTGCAGGCCGTCGCGGATGCGGTCGAGGTCGACCATCTTCTCGTTGGCATCCTTGATGCCGTTCCACCACAGCCTGATGGAGTTGAACTGGTTGACATCCCGCTGGGCGCTATTGCGTTGCTGCTCGAGCGTCGGCTGAGCAGTCCCCAGCTGACCGCAGATGGTCACCAACGCGTCCATATCGTCCGTTGCCTGCTCCCATGACGGCCAGGTGATGTTCAGCGCGACGAGTTCGGGCATGTCGCCCGTCTGCATGACCTCCTGGACCTTCCTCAACGCCTCAACGAGGGCATCCGTTGCATCGCTCAGATGGGATGTGGCTGTGTTCACTGACTCTTGGATGCGTTGGCGGTCGTCGGTCAGCGCTTTGAGTTCAGACAACTGCTCGAACCCTTGGTTGACGATTCCAAGCAGTTCGTCCCGTCCCATCGGGCGCTGGCATGTGGGGCACTTGTCCAGAGAGTCTTCGGCTTCAATATACGTCTTGGCCTTGTCCAAGGATTCCAGGAGCTGAACAGCGGTCGCGGACGTGATGCCTGGCGCGTTGGCAACCTGCTGATTGATTTGATCCAACTGGCCTGACACGTTAGAGTGACTCTGTCGCCGCGTTTCGTATTCTGTCTTGGCTGCAGCTGCGGCAGCAACGACATTGACCACTTCAGTCAGGCGTTCGAACTTGTCATTCAGGCCCTGAATGCCTGTGTTGACACGTTGCTCAGCCCATTCCATCGCCGTTGGCCCAGGATCCGGACGACCTTCGGCAACCCACACCTCATCGAGCTGACTAGCCATTCGATCCTTATCTCGCGTCAAGGTCGTGATCTCGGAGTTCGTGGCGTCCAGCTTCTGCTTTAAGTTGGTTTCGGACTGCTCGACAACGCCGATTTCGATGAAGCGGCTCAGCGCCCGGTATCGGTCGCTGGGTTGCGCGGTAACAAGCTCAAGAATCTTGTTGCGGCGTAAGATCTTTACGCAGGGCCTATCGCCTACGCCTGAAACGGTGATGGCGTTTCGCCGCATCGTTCCAGTCCAGCTCTCGCCGTTGGAGTGCACGGTGACCTGAAGGCTCGCGGGCTGGGCCCCCAGTGTGCAGAGATACCGGCCTGGAGCTTGCCCAACGCTGACTCCCTCCAAACATCCGATGGAGTCGTTACAGACGACATCGATGGCGTCGAGAATGGTAGATTTCCCCGACCCGTTCTCCCCGAAGAGCATGGTCATGCCTTTCGATGGGTCGAGGTCCAGCGCGAATGCTGTTGTCGCACCACGAAAGCCTGCCAGACGAGTCTTTGTGATCGACTTACCCATCGTCGGCCTCCTCGTCTGTGGCCTCCGGTGCAGTGGCCATGTCGACCCAGAGATTCCAGTCGTCCTGGCGAACGCCACCAGACTTCAGCTTGGCCAGCAGCGCCGCCTTGTGTCTATCGGTGATCAGCCCGGCGTCCACCAATGCATCGGCGACCTCCACTGCCAACAGGTCGTTGGGGCTTTGGATTGCCTCGGTTGAGTCTGGTGTTCCTGGAGTCATTGGAGCCTCCACCGGATAGTGAACAGTGGCTGAGTGTCGCTGCGGTGCTTCAACTGCTTTTCGATCTTACCGATTAGGTCTTCGCGTTGCTGATCGATGGCATCCTGGGCGTCGAAGAGCTCGCGCCGCTTGCCATTGCGGCGTTTTTCGAGATCACGCAGTTGCTTTTGATGTGCCAACTTATCCTGCAACGATTGGGAAAGGGCAGCAGATCGGCGAAACTCACGAATATGTTTATCGAGCTCTTTGATCTCGTGTTCGAGCGATAGCTTGAGGTCCTCGCTCCAGCGGTCGAGCTTGAGAATCTCCTCATCAAAAAACTTGGCGTTGCGTGTATCGATCTCGCCCAAACGAACGGCGACCTCGGCTTCCCGGAGGTCGGACAAATCAGGCTTTTTGGTCACCTCGGAGCCGAGCACAGCCGGAAGAGACAGTAGCTTTCGGCAGATTTCGTCGTCGAGAACGCTGTTGTGATCGGTCCTGCCAACCAAGAGGAGGAACTCGTCAACCTCCACGGCGGACACCGTGAGCTTTGAAACCTCCAGCCAGCCCGATTGCCCAACCAGCGGCTCGATCACGCTGATCTTCGAGAGATGGTTCGTGTAGTCGAACGCAATCTCCGCCACGGGTAGCCTGCGACTGACTGCTCTATCCAAAAGCTGCAGGGCCAGGGGATGGTCCGGCCGGTAAAAATGCTCGTCGGAAGTCTCGGCGGCCCTCCAGTCGAGGTTGTACCAGCCCTTGCGAGCCTCAGAACCGCGGTAGAGGAAGCGAGGACGTTCTGTATCGAACTCGGCCTGCCCTTCCAGTTCAACACGGGTCAGATCGAACAACCACCGTTCTCGCTGGGATAGGCACTCGTGTGTCTTCTCTCTGCTGATCTTCAACCGGGATCTGACGTCTTCGTCGAAGTTCTCCAGCAGAGTTTGGCGAGTCGCCGCTAAACGTGCCTGGATCTTGGCTTCCAACTCGGCCTGAAGTGCATCGAAGGCCGCCTGGATATCCGCATTGGTCCGGCAAGTCTGGTAGACCTCTGCGATCCGCCGTTCGATGTCGACGCCGGACTCGAGGGCCCCAAGAACTTCGTCGGAGGCGCCGAAGACGCCCTCAAAGAGGTTGAATTTCTCGCTGAGGAGCTCGTAGACACGCCGGTCGGCCTCGTTGCGTCGGTTGAGAAAGTTGACGACGACCACATCGTGCTTCTGGCCGTACCGATGGCAGCGGCCGATACGCTGTTCGATTCGTTGAGGGTTCCAGGGCAGATCGAAGTTGACGACCAGTGAGCAGAACTGGAAATTCACGCCCTCGGCGGCAGCCTCAGTGGCCACCAGAATCGTGGCTTTTTCGCGAAAGTGCTCGACAATGGCCGCCTTCATGTCCACCGCACGCGAGCCCGTGACGCGGTCCGTTCCCTGGTGCTCAGTCACCCAGCTTTCGTAGATCGCAGCATGGTGGGGCTGGTTGTTCGTGCCGTTGATCGTAGCGATCTGGTCCGCGTAGCCGTTGGCGTTGAGCAGATCGTAAAGGTATGTCTGGGTTTCCCGCGATTCGGTGAAGATGACCGCCTTGCGGGGGGCACCGAGCGCCTCGGCCTTGGCGAAGGCCGTCTTGAGAGCAGGCAGTAATGCATCGCCCTTGGCGTTGTGTGCAATGCGGGCGGCTAGGTCGGCGTATCGCCGCAAGTCTTCCAGTTCGCCCTTCAACTGCGCCGGGTCGATCTCCCCTTGGACGTCCTCCTCTGCGTCTTCACCGTACTCGTCCGCCAGTTCATCGATTCCTTCCAGGTCCTCATCGTCGAGCACGTCGAGCTGATCCCTCAGATCCTCGAGGCGATCGGCCAGACGGCGGAGCGTTCGGGCAATGGCGAAGGTCGACGAGGCCAGGAGCTTCCGCAACACCATCGTGATCAGTTGCCGTTGGCTTGCAGGAAGAGCGTATAGAATCTCCCGCTGGAGGTACTCCGTGATGTCGTCGTAGAGAGCCTGTTCCTGGTCAGTCGGCAAGAATTCCTGCGTGATCGGGACACGGTTTGTGAATGGGATGTACTCGGTTACCTGTTTGCGAAGCGCCCGGGTGCAAACCGGAGCGATCCGTTGTTTGAGCTGAACATTGCGACTCAACTCGTCGCTGTTGTTGATGAACTGCTCGCGGAATGACGCCGCATCGCCGAAGACATGGGGATCGATCACGCTCACGAGGCTGAACAGCTCGAGGAGTGAGTTCTGCAGCGGCGTGGCGGTGAGTAGGAGCTTCGGGGCCTTGCCGACAGCTTCCGTAATGCGGTGAGCCATCGTCTTCCGAGCAGCCGGATTGTTCTGAAGCCTCGTACGTGACCGGTGGACGTTTCTTAGGCGATGCGCCTCATCGATCACAACCATGTCCCAAGGGATCTGCGCAACGGCGGCGGTTTTGGCGGCTGCGAAGTTGTACGAGCAAATGACAGCCTTGTCCTTCTGGTCGAACGGGTTGCCACCACCCTCTTTCAGCAGGCGTCTGACTACCTGCGCATCCAGAACCTCGGAGGGGATAAAGAACTTCTCGCTCAATTCCTGCTGCCACTGCTTCCGGAGCATGGCTGGTACGACGATGAGTATGCGCCGGCGACGTTCAGCCCATTTCTGAGAAAGGACGATGCCCGCTTCCACGGTCTTGCCCAGACCGACCTCGTCGGCCAGAATCGCCCCATTCGTGAACGGTGAGCGGAGAGCAAAAAGTGCGGCGTCGATTTGATGGGGATTCAGATCGACTCGTGCATTGGCAATGGACCGGGACAAGGCAGCTATGTTCCCACCGGAACCGCGAAGAGTCAGGGCGTGAGCCCAGTACTGGCTTTGGTAGGTCGTATACATCACGGGTATTCGATTTTCATCAGGGTCACTGCACCGCTCCTCAGGAGCTGACTGTTACTTCGAGTTTCTGCGTTTGTCAGAACCGGAGGCGGCAGCCCCTGTCCGAGCCCAGGCATCGACTTCAGAAATCTTGAACTTCCAGAATTTCCCGATTCGGTGGGCTGGCAGATCACGCCGATCAATCCACCGATAGACCGTCTCCCGCCCGATCCCGAGGTGGACAGCGATTTCATCTGCCGAATACCAGCGCTCTGTCATCGTGCCGAGGGCATTCCCCGCGTCTCAGTATTGGTCAAAGTAGGACAATGATGGCGAGGGTAGGAGATTGGAAGAGGGATGTCAACGAAGAGACCGGCTATCCGGAACCTTAGGTACCGCGACAACTCACTCGCAAGAACAACCGATTTCGATAACTTTTGCGAGTTGATTGTAGCTGCGGCGCCTACTCCGGATTCCCAGCAATCGTGTCAAATTAGCTAATGGACGCTCCAAACGTTCGCTATTTCGACACAGCCCAGAGCCGAGTCAGGCCCGTGCGGCGCTTCGCCCTCCTGGTCGACAAGACCAGAATCAACCCACTTCGTCCCAGGACTTGGCCAGCACCCGCTCGGGCACGACCAGGTTCCAGCCCTTCACGAGCTTACCGGGTTCGCGGCTGCCATCCAGGTATCGAGCCTGCGCCGGGGCAAGGCCTCGGAATGCGTCGAGATGCTGCGCCTCGACCATGAGGTCGTCTCGGTGCTGCTCAAGGAAGAAGCCAACCCGGGCGGCCGTCAGTGCCGACCCCAGCGCCCGCGTGTAGGCAAGCACCGCGTCCAGGTCGAAGAACTCGACCATCTCCAGGGAGCGCCAGACCTCCTCCCAGCCGCCGTTGCGCTCCGGAGCGTCCAGGACGTCGACGAGGCTGCGCTCGAGGGTCGTGACCCGGACCACGCCACCGGCGTGCGGCCGCTCCACCACTCCGCCGCCCAGATTGGGCAGGTCCCGGACCGCCGTGGGACTCTGGACCGGCACGAACTCCTGGTCGCCGAAGGCGAACCGGCGCTGCCGTCCCCGGGTCAGGTAGTGGTACCGATTCCACAGGGAGTAGGCTTTGCCGTGGAACTGGAGCGCCGCGTGGTACGCCACGACGCCGTCAGGGGCGAGTTGGGTCGGCAAGAGGTAGGGATCGACCGGGTGAGGGTCGGGATCGGCACCCCGCGGCACGACCGCGTACAGGCCGCGCCGCAGATGCAGCAGGCGGCCGGCGGCCACGTGCTGCTTCAGCACCGAGGCGGTGGTCTGCCGGCTCCTTCGGCCGCCTGCGGCGTGGGCCGCCGCGAAATCGTCGAAGCGGAACACCGGGTGGCGGTCGAAGTAGTCGGTCGGCTTCATTTGCTGATTTGCGCTCATGATGGCAATTATTCTGCCCGTATAGACCCAAACCGGCAAGTCAAATTGTCATCATGCGCTCAAATACGCAACCGAAGCGCCACGATGAGACCTTGGATAGGATTACCAGCAGTTGCCGAGAAACGCTGGGAATTCTATCCCCGAGACCATCCAGGCCATTCCTCGTCGTAGCTTCAGCCTCATCACCGCTCCCGCCCCAACATACCCCTGTAACAGCCATAGGCTGGCCATAGTATGCCATTGTTCTATCCATCCTCGAGGTTTTCCGAACTGGGGCTAGAACATAAGACTATGTCCAACAAATAATTACATATTCGACCGGTGTTTCGCGAGTCGCAATCCATATGCACATACAGACATTTTTCGTCCACTTGTGCATATTGTCTTGCAATTCTCGCCACCCCAGCTATCCTCTCCTGAGCAGCCCGTACGCAGAACTGGCTGCAGGAGGTCCAGTTTTGCATACAAAACAGCAACAAGATCCCGAGAGCCTGGCCAAGCTGGTCGACGAGTTCCAGGCCCGTGGCCGCTACACCTTGACCCGCGACGAGGCGATCGCATCGCTCGGAATCACCGATACGGCCCTGACCAAAGCGGTCCAGCGTCTGATCGCCAAGAACCGCCTTGCCGTCCCCCGCCGCGGTTTCTACATCATCGTGCCAATCGAGTACCGAGCCGCGGGGGCACCACCCCCGGACTGGTACATCCGCGACCTGATGGCCTTCTCCGATCGGCCCTACTACGTGGGACTGCTAAGTGCGGCGTCGTTGCATGGGGCCGCCCACCAACAGCCGCAGGAGTTCCAGATTATCACCGACGGACAGCTCAGATCCGTCGAGGCTGGGCGCGGGCGGATCCGGTTCTTCAAGAAGCGAAGCATGGAGTCCACTCCGGTCCAGGACGTGAAAACCGAGACCGGACTGATGCGCGTCTCGACTCCCGAAGCGACCGCCCTGGACCTGCTCCGGTACCAGGCAGCTGCAGGCCATATCGGTCACGTGGCCACGGTGCTGGCCGAACTCGCTGAGAAGATGGAGCCCGTGAGGACCTTGGAGGCCGCCAAACTCGACGGCAGCCTACCGAACGCCCAGCGCCTGGGCTTTCTGCTGGATCTGGTCGGAGCGAGTGAGGTGAGCTCGGAGTTGGCCGTCTGGATCGCTGAGCGAGGCCATCGCTACGTGGCCCTGCGCCCTGACCAGCCCTCCGGCTCGGCATCGAAAGACAGCCGCTGGCGCCTGCTGGTCAACGAGATCATCGAGGTCGAGCCATGATCCCCCGCGCCCACATCACCGCGTGGCGCGACACCGCACCGTGGGCCACCGACGCCCAAGTCGAGCAGGATCTCGTCATCAGCCGGGCGCTCGTGGAACTCTACCGCGACGACCTCTTGGCGCAGGAACTTGCCTTTCGTGGCGGCACGGCGCTGCAGAAGCTCCACTTCGACCCGCCGGCCCGCTATTCCGAGGATATCGACATGGTGCAGGTCAACCCCGGCCCCATCGGACCGGTCCTGCAGGCCATGCGAACGCGCCTGGACTCGTGGCTGGGAGAGCCCCGCTGGAAGCAGACCCATGGTCGCGCAACCTTCGTGTATCGCTTCGACTCGGAAGCGAAGCCGGTCACTCCGATGAAGCTCAAGGTGGAGCTCAACACCCGGGAGCATTTCTCCGTCCTCGGGCTACGCCATGAGCGATTCTCGGTCGACAGTCCCTGGTTCGACGGCGAGGCCGACCTCCTTACCTACGGCCCTGAGGAACTCCTCGGCACCAAGGTGCGAGCGCTCTACCAGCGGAAGAAGGGGCGCGATCTCTTTGATCTCTCCGAGGCTCTGTCCAGCCTTCCGCAACTCGACGCCCAGGTCATTATCGATTGCTTTCAGCGCTATATGGAACACGACGGACTACGGGTCACCAGGACCCAGTTCGAGGCGAACCTCGCCGAGAAGATGGCCGACAACGCGTTCCTGGGCGATGTACCCCCGCTTCTGGCCTCAGGGATCACGTATGACCCGCACCGGGCCCTCGAACTGGTCCAAAGCAATCTGATTTCGAGACTGCCCGGGGAACCGTGGAAGGGGCCGGAGCGATGATGGCCCCGGCCACGGCCAGCATCATGGTCTACATTTCACTCTCAAGAACTGCCGTTTTTCGTTAGTTTCTGCGAGTGGAATGTCGCGAGGAGCCCGGGCGGATTCCCCGCTGCCTCCCTGCGAGATTGTGTCTGAATAGCGAATGAAAAAGCCAATCGATCGCTATTCCGACGCATTTTGGAGCCACCTGTCGTCTTGGGGAGGGGCCAACAGGAGTGGTATATGGACCTTGCTGATGTATTCCGAGAGATCCGCGATTTCGTGAACGCCCCACGTCGGCAGTACGCGATCATGCAGGACAGGCGCGCGTGGTTCCAGTTGTGCGCCTCCATGGACTTGGTCGAAGACTCCCAACTGGCAATTGACGCATATCCTGGGGCCACATCCGATAGTGACGGTGCCCTCTATCTGGCCGTCTACGGGCTATTGCAGGCGTTCTTTCTTCAGCAAGACGCGGTTGCACACCTGGGCAAAGCACACGGAATTCCGATCAGTGAGGACCAAGAACTGAAGGCCGTGCGTGAAGCCCGCAATGACATCGTTGGCCATCCGACTATGCGACGCGGGAAGAAGAAGAAGAAGGAGGCGTTTACCACGCACTCCATATCGCGGTGGTCGCTGTCAACTGACGCAATTGAGGTTTACAGTTCCGACGAACAAGCATCCTCTTTGTACCAGAGGCGATTCAGGATCAGCGAGCTCATCGAGGAACAGCGGCAGGGAATCGTCCGGGCGCTCTCCGCTATTCAATCTGAGCTCGCAAGGCGAGAGCGAGAGCATGTGGCGATATTCTCTGGTCAACCGCTGACGGCGATTTTCCCGCAAACTCTGGGGTACACATTCAGCAAGATAGCCGAAGGGATTCGCACGGCCGGGCTGCATGGCCTGGCCCGCGGCAATCTCGAAACGGTGACTTCGATCCTGGCGAGTTTCAGGGATGCGCTGGCTCAGCGGGGCGAACTGCCTGCCAATGAGCACCTCGAGTATGACCTGGCGCAACTTGACTACCCGCTTGAGCGCTTGGCGAGGTACCTCGACGATCCCGAGGGTGACCTACTTTCTGAGGCGGATGCCGAGATCTACCGATTCTACATTGAACGGAAATTTGATGATCTGATAGCCATCGCCAAGGAGATCGATGAGGCGTACGGGGAGAACGCCTAACATGCGATTCCAGGGGTCGAATCGGATTCCCACGCCTGCAGGGGGGCAAGGACCAAGCTCCGCCGGGGGCCACCCCTACCCCACCCCCACCAAAACCAACCCCGTCCCCTCCCGCGAAAACCGCAACGGAATCACCTCGATCTCCCGCGCCCGATCCGTCTGTTGGACTTCACAACGGGCCCCCGCTACCACTTTCAAAGAATCCCCGATGCCCTGCGCATCGGGGATTCTTCTTGCCTCCGACTCGCCGCGGCATGCCGCTGCCGACAACAGGTCACCGCGGCACGGCGGTCGACCGTGCCGATCGGTGCGATCTCTCGTCCGATAGGCTTCCCGCCCGCCACGGACACACATTTCACTATGTACGGACTCCGAACAAAGTGTATACTATGATGAAAGCACCGCACCGTAGCCTGTCACGGGAGTAGGCACCGATGTCATCCTCGAAAGCCCGCCTCGATGTCCCGGCCCTCGCCGTCGCGATCGCCGCGCTGCTCGTCTGGGCGACACCCGCCCTGGCCGCCTACTCCCTCGTCTGGGCCGACGAGTTCGACGGCACCAGCCTCGACGCGGGCGACTGGACCATCGACATCGGCGACGGCTGTCCCAGCCTCTGCGGGTGGGGCAACGCCGAGCTCCAGTACTACCGGTCCCAGAACGTCGCGGTGTCCGGCGGCAACCTGATCCTCACGGCCCGTGACGAAGCCTACGGCGGCCGCCAGTTCACTTCGGGCAAGGTCCACACGCGGGGCAAGCACGCCTTCCTGTACGGTCGCATGGAGATGAGGGCCAAGATCCCCACCGGCGGCGGGATGTGGCCGGCCTTCTGGATGATGCCGCAGGACGACGTCTACGGCGGCTGGGCCGCGAGCGGCGAGATCGACATCATGGAGTCCGCCAACGGCACGACCACGGTCGGCGGCGCCCTCCACTACGGCGGCACCTGGCCCGCCAACGCCAGCACCAGCAGTTCGTATTCCCTGGGCGGCGCCAACTTCGCCGATGCGTACCACGTCTACGCCGTCGAGTGGGAACCCGAGCAGATCCGCTGGTACGTCGACGGCGTGCTCTTCTCCACGAGGGACAGCTGGCAGTGGTACTCCGACGGCGCGCCTGACAACCCCCTCGCGCCCTTCGACCAGGACTTCTACCTCATCCTGAACGCGGCGGTCGGCGGCTACTACACCGGCTGCACGGAGCCGGCCTGCGTCACCGCGGATCTGCCCCAGCAGTACCTGATCGACTACGTGAGGGTCTACCAGGAGACGTCGAACCTGGCGCCGGTCGTCGTCATCACCTCGCCGCCCCCGGCCTACGAGACGCCGGCCGGCGACATCGCCATCGCCGCGACCGCCTCCGATCCCGACGGCAGCGTCGCGGCCGTGGAATTCTATGTCGGTTCGACCTATCTGGGCCAGGACACGACGGCGCCGTACACCTTCACCTGGACCTCCGTCGCCGACGGTTGCTACACGATCGTCGCCCGGGCGATCGACGACCAGAGCGCCTTCGGTGAGGACGCGGTCGAGATCACCGTCGGGTCCGGTTGCGGCCAGGCGCCCTTCCACGGCACCCCGTTCGCCCTGCCGGCCAGGATCGAGGCCGAGGACTTCGACCTCGGCGGCGAGGGCGTCGCCTATCACGACACGGACCCGGGCAACAACGGCGCCCGGTACCGCCTCGCGGAGGCCGTGGACATCCAGGACTGTTCCGACGTGGGCGGCGGCTACAACCTGGGCTGGATCTACCAGGTGGAGTGGCTCGAGTACACGATCGACGTGCCGGTGGCCGGCACGTACACGATCGACGTCCGCGTGGCGTCGCCGTCGCTGGGCGGCACGTTCCACCTCGAGTTCGCCGGCGTGGACCGGACCGGCGACGTCGCCGTGCCGCCCACGGGCAACTGGCAGGCCTGGACCACCGTCTCCACCGCGGCGACCCTTCCCGCCGGCGTCCAGGTGATGCGATTCGTGCCGACGCTCCAAGGCTTCAACCTCAACTCCTTCGAGTTCGCGTCGCCGACCGCCGCGCCCGATCTTCCCGCGACGAAGCTCGCGCTCTACCCCTGCCGGCCGAATCCGTTCAACCCGGCGACGACCATCAGCTACGAGGTGCAGGCTCCGGCGACGGTCGACCTGGTCGTCTACGACGTGACGGGCAAGGTCGTCAGGAGGCTGGCCAGCGGCGAGGCGGTCGCCGCCGGCAGGCACGAGATCACCTGGGACGGTCGCAGCGATGCCGGACTTGCCGCTGCTGCCGGTGTCTATCTGTGCCGGCTCAGCGCGGGCGGCGACACGCGGACCATCAGGATGACCATGGTGAAGTAGGCGTCCCCGCCCGATCATCAGCCTCTAAACAAGGGGGACCCCGACCGTGAAGTCGGGGTCCTCCGTTTTTTACCCGCCTGCTCCCTGCCTACCGGTGGACACCCGCCGCCTCGCCCCCCGTGCTCGTCACGAACTCGCTGTAGGACCCGTCGTAGACCAGGGGCGGCTGCGCGGGCTCGGCCGCGCCGTCGCCGGGCCTCAGCTCGAGGACCTTGGTGCTCAGGCCGCGCAGGAAGGTGCGGTCGTGGCTGACGAAGAGCATCGTGCCCTCGAAGTCCCGCAGGGCGGCCACGAGCATCTCCTTGGTCTCGAGGTCGAGGTGGTTGGTCGGCTCGTCGAGGATCAGGAAGTTGGGCGGGTCGAAGAGCAGGCGGGCCAGCACCAGCCGCGACTTCTCGCCGCCGGAGAGCACGCGGACCTTCTTGTCCACATCGTCGCCGCAGAACTGGAACGCGCCCAGGAGGTTGCGCAGCACGCCCTGGCCGGCCACGGGGAAGGCCCGCTGGACCTCCTCGAAGACGGTGAGATCCGCGTCGAGCAGTTCGAGCGACTGCTGGGCGAAGTAGCCGAGCTTCAGGGAGGCGCCCAGACGCACCGTGCCCGCGTCGGGCGCCAGCGCGCCCGCCACCAGCTTCAGCAGCGTCGTCTTGCCCGCGCCGTTGCGGCCCATGACGCACCAGCGCTCGGCGCGGCGGATCGTCAGGTCGAAGCCGTCGTAGACGACGCGCGGGCCGTAGGCCTTGGACACGCCCTTGAGCGCGACGACGTCCTCGCCCGAGCGCGGCGGCTGGCGGAACTGGAAGTCCACGACCCGGCGCCGGCGCGGCGGGGCGAGCAGCTCGATCTTCTCCAGCTTCTTGACCCGGCTCTGCGCCTGCGCCGCCTTCGCGACGTGGGTGCCGAAGCGCTCGACGAAGCGCCGCTCCTTGGCCAGCATGGCCTGCTGGCGGGCGTAGGCCGCCTCCTGGTTGGCCGCGGCGATCGCCTGCTGGCGCGTGAAGTTGTCGTAGTCGCCGCTGTAGGAGACGAACTCGCCGCTGTCGATGTCCACGATGCGCGTCACGACCCGGTTCATGAAATCGCGGTCGTGGCAGGTCAGCAGCAGGGCGCCGGGGTAGCCCTTGAGGAACTTCTCCAGCCAGAGGATGGACTCGAGGTCCAGGTGGTTGGTCGGCTCGTCCATCAGCAGGACGTCGGGCCGTCCGAGCAGCACCCGCGCCATGCCCACGCGCATCTTCCAGCCGCCGGACAGCGCGCCGGCGTCGCCGTCGACCTGGTCGTCGGCGAAGCCGAGTCCCTGGAGCACCTCGCGCGCCCGCGCCTCCAGCTCGTAGCCGCCGCGGTGCTGGTAGTCGTCCTGGACCTCGGCGTAGCGGGCGAGGATGCGGTCCATCTCGCCGGCGCGCGACGGGTCGGCCAGGGCGTGCTGCAGGTCGGTCAGCTCATGATGCAGTTCGCCGACCAGGCCGCTGCCGGCGATGGCCTCGTCGAGCACCGAGCGCCCTGCCATCTCGCCGATATCCTGCCGGAAGTAGCCGACGGTGGTGCGCTTGGGAACCGACACCGACCCCTCGTCGGGGCACTCCTCCCCCACGATGAGCCGGAACAGCGTCGTCTTGCCGGAGCCGTTGGGCCCGACCAGGCCGACCTTCTCGCCGGGGTTGAGCTGGAAGGACGTCTCCACGAACAGGAGCTGGCGGCCGTAGCTCTTGCTGATGTTGTTGAGTGCGATCATGGCGCCGCTCCCATCACCGCGGCGATGAACTCCGACTTGCCGCGGGTGTAGGCCGCGCGGTCGCGCGGGAACGCCGCCGCGAGCGCGAGCTTGAGCCGTTCGTAGTCGCGGGCCACATCCGGACGGGCAATGAGGAAGTCGCGGAACAGCAGCCGGTCCCAGTGCTCGCGGAAGGAGGCCTCCACCATGTGGAGGTGGTGCGTGCGGACGCCGCTGTGCGGGTCGCGCTTGATGAACCAGGCGTAGAACGGGGGGCCGTCGTCGCCGGAGGTCGGGCGCCAGAAGTAGTCGTAACCCTGAGACTCGAGCAGGGGCGCGACCAGGAGCCGCGTCGCCCTCAGGTCCGACACCTCGATCAGCATGTCCACGACGGGCTTGGCGGACAGGCCGGGCACCGCCGTGCTGCCGAAGTGCTCGATGCGACGGACGAGGTCCGCCGGCAGGCAGGACAGCAGGTGCTCCTTCTCGAGGCGGAAGAGTTCCGGCCAGCGCACGTCGTAGGGCGCCAGCACGATATCCTCGGCCGCGGCGCGTGCGATGCGTGCCGCCAGGGAGTCCCCCTCGGCGTCGACTCCCGCGGTCACAGCTTGCGCCACTGTTTGGCGTCCGGGAGCTTGCGCAGCGCGTCCTCCCCCGCGTAGGAACGGACAAGGCCGCAGTCGGCGCAGACCACCACGGTGAGCTTGGCCGCTCCCGACCACCAGTTCCGCCCGAGGCCCGGCAGATAGTCGGGAGCGTGACCGCCGCCGGCGCTGATCTCCTTCGAGGCGTAGACGCGCCTGCCGTTGCAGCCGGGGCACGTCGAGGATGGCTTCATGGTCATCTGGTCCCCTTGTCTCGGTTCCGGTTGCGCGGGTGCCCGGCGGCCGTGCGCTCGTTCCCGCGCTTGAAATTCCCGGTCAGCCGGGCCATGACCTGCTGCAGTTCCGCTGCATCGCCGGTGGCGGCGGTCGCCAGGAAATCCCCGGCCACGGTGCCGCGCAGCGTGGTCGCACGGCGGCCGCGGTGGAGGATCTCCACCTCGCCGTTCTTGCGGGCCCGGAACGTGAAGCCGAGGTCGTCCATCAATCCGTCCCCGCCGACGCGGCCGGCGATTCGGCCGCCGCGGCCGCCAGCATCCCGCAGAGGGCGCGGTAGCCGGCGTTCAGGGACGAGCCCTCGGCTTGGAACCGCAGGCCGATCCGGTGGCGACCGCCGGCGACGCGCATCTCGAGGCGGTCGAAGTGCAGGCCGTCGAACGCCTGCGCCATCGCCGGCAGATCCGGGCCGGCCTGGTCGCGCGCGGCCGCCCGTTGCGCCAGGTCCTCGCGCCACCGGGACATCGCCTCCCCGCGCACGAGGAGCCAGCCGTGCTCCCGCGGCACGCGCAGGTCGCCGCACGGCCGCGCCAGCATCTCCCGCAGGACCGCCTGGTCCGAGGCCAGCACCAGGAAATCGCGGCTGACGGCCAGCGCGGGCCCCATCGGCAGGGCCGTCACCAGGAACTCGCCGACCTGCTGCGTGGGCAGGCTGCGGACGAGGCCCAGCACGGCTGCGCCCTCGGCGTCGTCTGAATGCCCGGCCGCCATGTCCAGCAGAAGGTCGCGCAGGGCGGATCCGTCGCGGGCGGCGACGGCCAGAACCACCGCCGGTTCGCCGCCGCCGACGGGTTGCAGCTGCATCACATCGAGTTCCCCGGCGAGCAGCGGCAGCAGCCGGCCGCGGACCGAGGTGCCGGCGATCAGGGGTTCGCCGTCCGCGTCGAAGCTCAGCCAAGCGGCCCCCGGTCCCGTCGCGGGCCGCGTCAGGAACGGCAGCAACGCCTCCAGGCTGCCGGGGAGATTCCCCAGGGTCGCGAACGCCAGCACTTCGTCCTCGCGGACGTAGCGCGCGAAGCGGCAACGGCCGCCGCGCACGCCGCTCAGGGCAGCCAGGATCCCGCCGTCCGCGCGCGGATCCAGCTCCAGCTCCAGGCTCGCGCACGAGCGGTCCACCGACGACCGCGACACCAGACACAGCCGGTCCAGGGCCCGCACGCCGCTGAGGTCCAGGAAGTCCTCGAAGTCGCGCGTCTCCTGAGGGTCCTCGCCGCGCATCGCCGCCAGCAGCAGCGGCAGCAGGTCGTCCCGCACCCGGCCCAGGTCCACTTCGTAGGCGCTGCAGGCGTCCGCCCTGAGGAAGGGGCCGTCGGCGGCCGTCGCGGGCAGACCGCCGAGCAGCAGCGCCGCGGCGATCGTCGGCCACCATCGATGCGACATGCGGGCCATGGGGTTCCTCCACTCCCGGACGCGGCCGGTCAGGATGCGCCCGGCGGGTTCCGGTCGAGACTGCGGTTGCGGTAATTGTCGTAATCCGGCACGAGCCGGTCGTACTCGCCTTCCATCAGCGGCGACGAGATCATGAAATCGGCCGACGCCCGGTTGCAGGCGATCGGGATGTTCCAGACCACGGCCATCCGCAGCAGGGCCTTGACGTCCGGGTCGTGGGGCTGCGGCTCCAGAGGATCCCAGAAGAAGATCAGGAAGTCGATCTCGTTGCTGGCGATCTTGGCGCCGATCTGCTGGTCGCCGCCGAGCGGGCCGCTCTGCAGCTTCTTGATGCCGAACCCCAGCGCCGCCTCGAGGGCCTTGCCGGTCGTCCCGGTGGCGTAGACGTCGTGGTGCGCCAGCAGGTCGCGGTTGTACAGGGCCCACTCCAGCAGGTCGCGCTTCTTGTTGTCGTGGGCGACCAGCGCGATCCGTTTGTCGTTCAGCATGACGATCCTGGTATGGGGCATCCGGATCACCTTGTCCTTCCTGGGATCGTTCTCCGGGCTCAGGCGTCGGTCTCGACGCGCTCCACGACGATGACGCACTTGGTCGTCAGCGCCGCGACGGCCCCGACGGCCGCGAGCACCGGCGCCAGCAGCCCGACGACCACGCCGACGGTGAGCGGAATCTCGATCAGGGACTTGCCTTCATCGTTCTTGATCGTGATGCGCCGGATGTTGCCGGCGTGCACGAGTTTCTTGACCTCGGCCACGAGCCGGTCGCCGTTGATCTCGAATTCCTCGGTGTGGATCTGCTTCTCGTCCATCAGCCCCCTCCGCCGTTCAGCCCTTGCAGTCGCGACCGCGCCGCGTTCAGGTTCTGCCGGACCCCAGGGTAATCCGGGCGCCCTGCCGCGACACGCTCGAAATCCGCCAGGGCCCCAGCATAGTCCGCGGCCTGGAACCGCGCCACGCCCCGCCGGAACAGGGCGTCCGCGAGGCCGGCGCGCGCCGCGGCAAAGGCAGGCGACAGCCGCAGGGCCTCGTCGAAGTCCGCGATCGCCCCGTCGTAGTCGCCGCGTTCGCCCTTCACGACGCCCCGGTTGCCGAGGGCGTCCGCGTACCGCGGGTCCAGCTGCAGGGCGCGGTCGAGGTCCGCGAGCGCGGCCGCGCGGTCGCCGCGCTCCGCCCAGGCGAGGCCGCGGTTGTTCAGCGCCAGCGGCGTGTCGGGGTACCGGTCCAGGACGTCGTTCCAGAGCGTGACGCTGTCGCGCCAGACGCCGCAGCGCCGGTCGGTCAGGGCGCCCAGCAGGACCAGGTACGCGATGAAAGCAACGATCAGGGGCGTCCGCAGCCGGCGCCGGCGCCCGACGAGGTCCCGCAGCCCGAGCGCCATCAGCAGGAATACGCCGAGCGACGCCAGGTAGGCGAAGCGTTCGGCCACGATGAAGTCGCCGACCGGCAGCCACTGCAGCACGGGCAGGATGTTCACCAGGTAGAACAGGATCGCGAAGGCCGCGGCCGGGTGGCGCCGCAGGGCGAGCACGAGGCCCGCGGCGGCGGCCGCAGCGAAGGCGAGGTGCGGCAGGAAGCCGGGCGGCACGCCACCGCCCATCGCCGGGTACGGGTGGTACGCGGACAGGCCCAGGGGCAGGACCAGCTTCGTCGCGTAGTGCGCGAAGCCGTAGCCGGCGATCGCCGCCCTCTGCAGCGGCGTATGGAGTGCCGGGGATCCCAGGAACGCGGCCGAGCGCTGGGCGAGGACGGCCGTCACGCCGGCCGCGAGGGCCAAGACCAGGAAAGGCAGCTTTTCCCGCAGGTAGGCGGCCGGCGTCGGCCGGGCGGCGCCGTCGCCGCCGCGTCCGGGCAGGCGCCGCAGGTACAGGTCCACCGCCAGGATCGCGCCGACCAGGGACACGGCCATCGCCTTGGACAGCAGGGACAGCGCGAACAGCAGCACCGACGCGGCGTGCAGGCGGCGGCCCCCGCCCAGCGGCCGCCGCGCGTGGGCGACGTAGGCGACCAGCGAGCCCAGGTAGAACAGCGCGTACAGCACGTCCTTGCGCTGCGCGGCCCAGGCCACCGATTCCACCAGCAGGGGATGCACCCCGAACAGGGCGGCGGTCGCGGCCGCGAGCCACGGCCCGCGCTCCCGCGCGACGAGCAGCCGGATGAGGTGGAAGACCAGCAGCGTGTTGATCGCGTGCAGCAGCAGGTTGACGGCGTGGAACAGGCGGGGGTCGGGCCCGGCCAGTTGGTGGTCCAGCGCTAGCGACAGCAGCGTGAGCGGCTGGTAGTTGCCGAAGTAGAACCCGGTGAACCAGGATCCCAGGTTCGCCGGCGAGAGCGCCGCGATCAGGGGGTTGCGGGTGATGTAGAAAACGTCGTCGAAATTCACGAAGTCGTTGCCGAGCACGCGCAGATGGACGACCACGGCCGCCAGCGCGATCGCCGCGGGAAGATAGCGGTCCCGGTTCCCCTGCGGCCTCATCCCCAACCGGAACACCCCCGCTGAGCGATCAACCGCGCCGGCGGCGGCCCAAGTTCGCGATCTCGCCCACGGCGGCGATCGCGGTCCCGATCTGCTCCGCCGTGTTGAAGGGACCGATCCCGAAGCGGACCGAGCCGTGGATCTTGTCGGTGCCCAGGTGCTCGTGGACCATCGGCGCGCAGTGCAGGCCGGTGCGGCAGGCGATGTCGTGGTCGACGTCGAGCATCGTGCCGACGTCGGCCGCGTCCAGCCCCTCGACGTTGAAGGACAGGACGCCGATGCGGTCCCGCTCCGAATCCTGGCAGTGCAGGACCACGCCGTCGATCGCGCGCAGGCCGTCGCGCAGGCGGAGCCAGAGGGCCATCTCGTGGCGGTGGATCTCGTCGACGCCCCGCTCCTGCACCCACTTGACTCCCGCGTTCAGGCCCGCGATGCCCGGCAGGTTGGGCGTGCCGTACTCCATGCGGTAGGGGTACTCCTCGAGGTGGCGGCGCTGGGCGCTGCGCACCCCGGTGCCGCCGGCGCGCGTCTGGCGCAGATCGACGCTCTCGTGGACGTACATGCCCCCGATGCCCATCGGCCCCAGCAGCGACTTGTGGCCGGTGAAGCAGAGCACGCCGGCGCCGAGCTCCTCGATGTCCAGGGGGATCATGCCGGCGGTCTGCGAGACGTCCACGACCAGCGGGATGCCCCGCGCGCGGCAGGCGGCGCCGATGTCGCGCACCGGCTGCACCGTGCCGATCACGTTCGAGCCGTGGTTGATCACCACGGCGCGGGTGTGCGGCCGCAGCCGCGCGATCACCTCGCCGGGGTCGACGTAGCCGCGGTCGTCGAAGTCGACCCAGTCCACCTCGACGCCCCGCTGCTGCAGGTCCCAGAGGGGCCGCAGGCTGGAGTTGTGCTCGAGGTGAGTCGTGACCGCGTGGTCGCCCGGGGCGAGCAGCCCGTAGATCGCCAGGTTCAGCGCGTCGGTGGCGTTGTAGCCGAAGACGAGACGGTCGGGGTGCTTGCCGCCGAAGAAGCCGCAGAGCAGGCGGCGCGTGTCCTCGACCAGCTCGCCCGACTCGATGCAGAGGTCGTAGCCCGACCGTCCGGGGTTGACCCCGTAGCGCCGGTAGAAGGCGTCCATGTAGCGGTACACCGCTTCCGGCTTCGGGAACGAGGTGGCGCCGTTGTCCAGGTAGATCAGGTCGGACGCGCCCACGGTGTCGAGGGACCGGGGCTGGGAGCTCTCAGCTGGCGACGGTGCCATGATGTTCCTCCAGGGTCTGCGCCGGCGTGCGGACCAGGGCGTCGGCCACGACCTCCGCCACGGTCTTGATGACCACGCCGAGCTTGTACTCGCGGTTGAGTTCCATGAGCTGGTCGATGCAGTTGTGGCAGGGGGCCACCACGAGGCGGGCCCCGGTGCGGCGGATCTGCTCCGCCTTGACCCCGCCCGACTGCAGCCGCTTCTGCCGGTAGCGGCTCATCGAGAGCTGCCCGCCCCCGCCGCCGCAGCAGAAGTTCTCGGCCCGGTTGGGCGTCATCTCGACGAAGTCGGCGAGGCAGCGGCGCAGGATCGCGCGCTGGGGCTCGACGATGCCGCCGTGGCGCACCGTGTTGCAGGGGTCGTGCAGGGTGGCCCGCTCGGCGATCTTCGCCGGGTCGACGTGCAGGCGGCCCTGCTGGAAGTACTCCTCCATCAGCTCCAGGAAGCTCACGATCCGGAAGCCCGGGCGCTTCTGCAGCCACTCGGCCGCCTCCCAGCGGGCGGCGGCGAAGCCGTGGCCGCACTCGCCGATGACCAGCGTGCCGCAGCCGAGCCGATCCATCGACGCCATGAGGTTGGCGGCGATGGCGCCGCCGTGGGCGGGGCTGGCGCTGAACAGGCCGTAGTTGGTCAGGTCCCAGCCCTCGCTGGCGACGGTCCAATCCTCCCCGGCCGCGTTGAGCACCGTGGCGCTGGCCTGCAGGCAGAGGGGGAAGAACTTCGGCTCGCGGGGGTTGACCGTGAACAGGACGCGCGCGCCCGGCTTGTCGACAGGGATGCGGGCGGCGGGGTCGCCGACGTCCTGCTGCATCTCCTCCTCGATCCACTGGACGGTCTCGAGCCAGTCGTCGCGCGAGATCCCCATGTTGTTGCCGGTCTCCAGGCTGGTCGTGACCACCTGCAGCAGGTCGGCCGGGATCAGGCCCATCTCGGTCAGCGCGCCGCGGGCCGCCTTCAGGACGGCCGAGATGTGGATGCCGGTGGTGCAGTTCAGGCTGCAGCGGCCGCAGAGCGAGCAGCGGCCGAACACCGCCTCGACCCAGGCGCGGGCCATGTCGCGGTCGAAGCGGCGGGCGCCGGTCAGGCCGGGGGCCAGGCGACCGGCGGCCGTGAAGTGCGCGCGGAAGACGGCGGCGACCTGCGCGAGCTTGTGCGCGGGGATCGACGCGAGTTCTTGGTCGGTACGGTGGTAGTGGCACGCGTCGGCGCAGAGGCCGCAGCGGACGCAGGTCTGCAGGTAGGCGGCTTCGGATTCGCCCAGCTTCGCGCGGAACAAGGCGAGCCCGCGCGAGAGATCCTCGTCGGTGAGCGCCGTGAGCCTGGCTTCCAGGGCGTCGATCTCGGACATCGCGACGCGCGCCTCCGGGTTCAGTGACGCACGGGGAACGTTCCCCGCCGGCCGAAGTGCCGGCCGAGGTGCCGGCGCGAGATGAAGAAGAAGACGCAGTGCCGGATCTTCCCCAACGGAACGTAGCACAGCAGGAGCATCGCCGCGATCAGCAGTGCCGGTTCGACCGCCGGCTGCCGCAGCCGGAGCCAGGCCAGCGCGACGAAGCCGGTGGTCAGCAGGTTGGCGATCGCGTCGTCCGGGACGCTGAGGCCGCGCAGGGGCGCGGACAGGTAGCGGCGCACGAGCAGGCTCAGGCCGCCGAGCGCGCCGGCGAGCATCGGCACGCCGAGCACGCCCGCGGCCGCGGGCGCGACGTCGACGCCGAGCAGCAGCAGCGACACGAAGCCGAAGGCGGCGAAGACGCCGAGGTGGTACGCCACGCCCAGGGCGTAGGCCCAGGGGTGGGTGCGGGTGCTCTCCTTCGCCGTCGGCGACATGCCGGGGCCGAAGGCGTAGAGCACGCCGCGCGCGGCGCTGCCCGCCGCCGGCGCGTGGAGGTGGCGTCGGCCGTAGGCGCGGGCGCGGGCGGCCTGCACGGCCAGGGCGACGGCGGCGCCGAGGCCACAGACCACCACGCCGATGCGCAGCGCCTCCATCGCGGCTACACGCAGCCGTCCGGCTTGGGCAGCCCGGCCAGCTTGCAGGCGCCCTTGGCGGGGCCCGACGGGAACAGCTCGTAGACGCGCTTGAGCGGCAGGCCGGTGGCTTTGCAGACCGCGCGCACCATGGGCGCGCCCTGCTTCTCCTGGTAGTGGCCGCGGATGAAGCGGATCACCGACCAGTGCTCGTCGGTCAGGGTCTCGAGGCCCTCCTCGGCCCTGGCCATGTGGACGGCCAGGTCGTCGTCCCACTCCTCGGGGTGCAGCAGGAACCCTTCCTCGTTCACTTCCAGCGTCCGTCCACCGCAATCGATCGTCGGCATGTCAACTCCCTGGTGCGCGTGCTGCGGCCGGCCGACGGGGCCCGGGCGCATCTGCTCCATGATAGTGCATGGATAGGGCTTCCACCTATGTAAAAGGCGGCGGGACAACGAATTCGAGACCGGGCGACTCCAGTTGCGCATCGAGCGTGCGCTGAATCAGGATGTTTTTTATTTACTTTTCGATTGGACCGCAACCGCCGTGGTAGGCTTGAAGATCCAGATCCGCCGGCCGGCGGCCGGTGGCACCGCCACATCCCGAACAAGGAGACGACCGATGCGCCACTTGCTCCTGACGATCCTCGCCCTCGGGTTGCTGGCCGGCACGGCCTCGGCCCAGGTCACCAACGGCACCTTCGACAGCGGGCTGACGGGCTGGGCCGCCTCGTCCACCGTCAACGGCGCCGTGGCCTGGGACACCTTCGGCATCCCGGCCAACGCGGCCCGGCTGGAAGCGAGCAACCCGCCCCTGGGACTGCCGGTCGGCAGCGCGACCATCACGCAGAGCTTCGGCTGCGGCGGCAGCTTCGACGACGGCAACTGCGTGATCTCGCTGGACTACATCGTCGCGAGCAGCTTCGGCGCGGTCATCCGCTTCGAGGTGAAGCTGGACAACAACCTGGTGTGGTCGTCCGACCACTCGGCGAACTGGAGCGACGTGATCCCGTTGAGCTTCACGGCGCCCTGCGGCCTGCACAACCTCGAGATCAGCGCCACCTACCAGTCGGGCGGGTTCCACGCCGGCTGGCGCTGCTGGGTCGACAACGTAACGGCGGAGTGCGTGCCGACGGTGGCGGCGGATGCGGCGACCTGGGGGACACTCAAGACGATGTACCGGTGAGATGAACCGGTCCACGACGCACTGCGTCGGCTAGGGACGCCGGGCACCTCGCGTGTCCGGCGCCTTCCGTCATCGCAACAGCACCGCTTTGCGGCTGACGCTGCCGGACTCCCCGCTCAGGCGCAGGAAGTAGGCGCCGGACGGGGCGTCGCCGCCGCGGTCGTCGCGGCCGTCCCAGGCCGCGGTGTGGGAGCCGGCGGGCAGATCGCCGGCGGCCAGGCGGCGGACCAGGCGACCGGCGGCGTCGTAGACGGACAGGTCGGCGCGCTGGGGGCGCGGGAGTTCGAAGACGACCGTGGTGCGGGGGTTGAAGGGGTTGGGGGTCACGGGGGACAGGCGCAGGATCTGGGGTGGGGCGGGGAGGTCGAGGCGCTCGCTGGCGAGCAGGATGCGGGTATTTCCTTCGACCTCGTAGAGGTTGTAGGTGATTTCTCCCGGAGCTGCGACGGAGGGAGTCGTGTCACTGGCTTCGTAGGAGCCGTCGCCCAGGGGACGGACGGTGACGGCCCAGATCGCGTCGGCCCGGCAACCTTCCACGAGAAAAAGTTCGTTTCCGAGGGGATGGGACAAGGTCCAGGACATGACGGGAACGCCATCGCGTAGGGCGAAGTCGACAGACGAGAGCAGGGCCGGAACCAAGGCACCGCATTGTATGGGAATCTCCATTAGCGCTTCGGCGCCGACGCTGAAGATCCTGCCCTTCCAGGCCACTGATGCCAGGATATTGTGATCCGACGCGATACAGCCGCGCAACGACAGGTCGTCAAGATCGAGGACATGAACACCGTTGCCGGGCAAGTATACCAGCCCATCTGCAACGGCCACCCTGTACGTTTCGGGTTGGTAGTCGCCACCTGCCGAGTAATTGGTTGTCGCCGCGACGAATGGCGCATCGGGCTCGGCATAATCGACAACGGTTTGACAGGATTCCGAGCTGATCAGCGCCCTGTTTTCAAGGCAGGTCAGCGAACCGTAGTGGTCGACGGCACACTGCCCTCTCACGAAGGGAGCTTCAGGATCACTCACATCGATGACCGAGGCGATCCTGCTGCCGAGGGCGATCAACAAGGATCCGTCCATGGCGAGCGCACCTGCCTGGACGGGCATCGAGGTGATCAGATGGGTGGCGCCGAGGTCGCTCAGGCCGTAGAATGCGAGATCTCCGCTGCCTTTTCCGACTGCGATCACGGCCGGGTTCACGACTGCTGTCGAATAACAGTCGTACCCAAAATCCATGTATAGCGGATTCTGAACAGACTCGGGGTTCGATAAATCGACACGCCACACCCAAGCGTTGTTCGGCGTGTAATACAGTCGTGTCCCGTCGAAGGCCATCGCCTGCGCAACATCGGTCAATCTGAATGCAGGCGTAACATACGATGACGCCGTGTCGTAGATGTCGGTCCACGACACCTCGTACGATGAATGTGAATCATTCCAGCAATGTGTGAGTGAGATCGCAAGATAATCATCGGCGACTGCTAATTGTCGCACATAATAGTAAGAAATCCCCATGGTTGCGGCTTCGCCGGTTTCGGGAGCCAGGCACTGCCACGTCCGCATTCCCGGCGGCATTCGCCACACGTCGGTCCCTGCCTCGTAATTCTTGAGATAAAGATATTCACCGAAACCAGCGGAGGATCTGCCGCCGGCGGACACGAATTTGGGCGACAATTCCCCAGGGCTGCCCGTATCTAGCACCATGGACCTGTCGGGGATATATGAACTGGCGTAGATGCGACTGCCGGCTCTGTTGATTTGGCCTCCTTGTCCGAAGGTGGAGCCGCCGATGTATGCCATATTCGTCGGGTCCGACACATCGAGGATCGACAACCAGTGCCAACAAGAGGTGAACAAGCCAGATCCGATGCAGTACCGTTTCGCCATGCAGACGACATCACCAGAGATCACGACACTCATGATGCTGGCACTTTCATAGTACATGTTGGGATCAACATAGGACAGTCCCTCAGACCCACCACCCAGAAATACCGGGTGCTGATGGTCCGCGATATCATAGATGCGCAAGCCGACTGCATCGTCGACAACAACCGCACGATCGCCGTCGAGGCTGATCGCACCAAAATTGTTTCTGTCGGCTACGTGCGCCATCAGCATCGGGTTTGACGGGTTGGAGCATTCCCACAACTGCCATGCATCGCCCAGGCTCATACCCAACAACGAGCCATCAGCGTCGAAACAAGTAGTTGTGTGCTGTTCATTGAACGAGCCGAAATCCGAGATGGCGCCACCTGGCCCGACCCGAATGATCCTGATCCCGGCGATACCGTAGCCTCCCAGATAGACGTGCTCTCCTGCACAGACCATCTCGCTGTATCTCCGACCCAGCGAAATCATACCGAGAATGCGAGGGGTCGCGGGGGTGTCGAGACTGCACACGGTCAAGGTGCTGTCCGCCGCAGTTCCTACCAAGAGACCGGAATCCATGACCGCGATCCTGGAGAACTCGGGGTACGCGCCGTTCAGGGTCCCTATCTTGATCGCCTGCTCCGAATAGTCCAGACAGTCCTGAGCGCGGGCACCGCCGTCGCCGAGCATCAGCAGCAAACAGGCCAGCGGGATCGCCAAGGCGCGAAGAAAAGTCAGGCCGCCCGACATCATCAGCGCCCTCCCGATTGGAATGCCGCATACGCTTCGAATATGGATCCCGAATCAGATCAAGAGCGTATCACGCCCGCTCGCCGAGCGTCAAGGCAGCCCGCCGCGCCTCCCCCAGGATCCGCACGCCCCCGCGCACCACCAGCGCCGCCACCGCCAGACCAACGACCAGGTCCGGCACGCGGCTGTCCAGCAGCTCCACCAGCACGCCTGAGACGATGACCCCGGCGTTGGCGATCACGTCGTTCGCGGAGAAGATCCAGGAGGCCCGCATGTGCACGCCGCCGTCGCGGTGCCTGGCGATCAGCCGCAGGCAGGCCACGTTGGCGGCCAGGGCGGCCAGGCCGACGACGATCATCAGCGGGCCGGCGGGTTCGCTGCCGTGGGTGGCGCGCCACGCCACCTGGCCGACGACGCCGACCCCGAGCGCGACCTGGAAGGCGCCGCTCAGGGCGGCCGCCCGGGCCTGCCGCCGCGCCGCCGCCCCCACCGCGAACAGCGCCACGCCGTAGACGAGGGCGTCGGCCAGCATGTCGAGCGAGTCGGCGAGCAGGCCGGTCGAGTCGCCCCACCAGCCGGCGGCGGCCTCCACGACGAACATCGCCGCGTTGATCAGCAGCAGGGTGCGCAGGGTCGCGCGTTCGAGCCGAGCGGTCGCCTCGTGGTAGCAGCCGCAGTCCGCATCGCTCACCGTGTCGCCTCCCGTCCGCTCCCACCCGGGGCCGCGATCGCGCCCGATCGTACCGCAGCCGCCCGCCCCGCACGCCCCCGCATTTTCCCCTTGCATCCCCCCTGGATCTCGATTACAGTACCGATATCAAGTCATCCCGGCCCAGGAGGTCGCCATGCGCAAATCTTCAAACAAATCAACGAGTACCGCTGGCCACCACGGCGGTCAGCGCGCCGGCGCCGGCCGTCCCCGCGGCACCGGCCTCTACGGGGAGCCCACCGTGCCGGTGCGGGTGCCCGAGAGCCTGATCGTGCCGCTGCGGGACCTGCTGCAGCGGCGCGTCGACGGCGCGGCCGACACCCGCGGCCGGGAGCTGCCCGGCAACGTGCTGGTGCCGGACTTCGCGGCCGAGCGGCTGGAGCTGCCGCTGTTCTCGCACCGCGTGGCGGCGGGCTTCCCGTCCCCGGCCGACGACCACCTCGAGAACAGCCTGGACCTCAACGAGTACCTGGTGAAGAAGCCGGCCGCGACCTTCTTCGTGCGGGTCGAGGGGCAGTCGATGCTCGGGGCGGGGATCCGGCCCGACGACATCCTGGTGGTGGACCGCTCCGAGAAGGCGGTCGACGGCAAGATCGTCGTGGCGGCGGTCGACGGGGAGCTGACCGTCAAGCGGCTGCGCACCGAGCGGGCGCGGGTCTACCTGATGCCCGAGAACCCGGACTTCCCCCCCATCGAGATCACGCAGGACACCGAGTTCGTGATCTGGGGCGTGGTCACCAGCGTCATCCACAAGGTCTGAGACGGGAGGCCCGACGTGCCGCGCGTGTTCGCCCTGGTCGACTGCAACAACTTCTACGCGTCGTGCGAGCGGGTCTTCCAGCCGCGGCTGCGCGACCGGCCGATCGTCGTGCTGTCGAACAACGACGGCTGCGTCATCGCCCGCTCGAACGAGGCCAAGGCCATGGGCATCCCCATGGGGGCGCCCTTCTTCCGCTTCCGGCGGCTGGCGCAGCACGAGCGGGTCGAGGTCTTCTCCTCGAACTACGCCCTGTACGGGGACATGTCGGCCCGGGTGATGCGCATCCTGCAGGAGTACACGCCGTCGCTGGAGGTCTACTCCATCGACGAGGCCTTCCTGGACCTCTCCGGGCACGCGCGCCGCGACCTCGGCGCGTACGGCCGGGAACTGGCCCTGGCGGTGCGGCGGTCCACCGGCATCCCCGTGTCGGTGGGCATCGGGCCGACCAAGGTGCTGGCCAAGGCCGCCAACCGCATCGCCAAGCGGAACCCCGAGACGGGCGGGGTGCTGGACCTCGCCGCCCTGGGGCCGCACGTCGACGCGCACCTGGAGCGGATCGCGGTCCGGGACGTGTGGGGGATCGGCAAGCGCTGGGCCGAGAAGCTCGAGCAGCTCGGCATCGGCAACGCGGCGGCCCTGCGCGACGCCGATCCCTCCCTCGTCCGGCGCCGCTGCAGCGTCGTGGTCGAACGCATCGTCCACGAGCTGCGCGGCGTCTCCTGCCTCGCCCTCGAAGAAGCCGCTCCCCCGCGCCGGCAGGTGCTGACCTCGCGCTCGTTCGGCACGCGCGTGGAGCGCTACGAGGACATGCGCGAGGCCGTCGCCACCTTCGCCGCGCGCACCGCGGAGAAGCTGCGCGAGGACCGCGCCCGCGCCCAGGCCCTCACCGTCTTCCTGCAGACCAGCGAGCACGACCACCGCACCCCCCAGTACAGCAACGCCGCCACGGTGCCGCTGCCGCGGGCCACCCAGGACACCGGCGAACTGATCCGCGCCGCCATGGACGCCCTGGACCGCATCTGGAAGCCCGACCACCGCTACCTCAAGGCCGGCGTCATGCTGCTGGACCTGGTGCCCGAGGACGCCGACCAGGCCGTGCTCTTCGGCGCGCCGGGCGAGGCGAAGCGCCGGGAATCGCGGCGCCTGATGCACGTCCTGGACGACGTGAACCGCGACCAGGGGACCGGCACGGTCCGCTACGCGGCCGAGGGGCTGCGCAAGGCGTGGCGGATGAAGCAGGAGCGGCGGTCGCCGGCCTTCACGACGCGGTGGGACCAGCTTCCCATCGCCAAGGGGTGATCCCGCCGACGTCATCTGATGCTTTATCGAACGGGCGATCTGTCGTCTAATGGCGATCCTGGGAGCCACCTTCCGACGGAGCGCCTGACATGACACGCGAGAAACGCCAGCTCTCGAACCTCCCCCTGGTCGCCGGCGCCCTGTTCATGGCGGTGCTGGCGGTCACCCTGTTCATCGAGTGCCGCCGCAAGGACGACATCCACACCTTCGCCTTCGAGACGATGGGGACGCAGGCGTCGGGCACGGTCTACGTGTGGGACCGCACGCAGGACCGCCTGCCCGGAGACCTGGTGCACGCCACCTACGATTCGATCGAGACGGCGCTCAGTTCCTGGCGCGAGACCAGCGAGGTCGGCCGCCTGAACGCCGCGCCCGCCGACACGACCATCGCGGTCTCGCGCGGGTTGAGCGAGTGCCTGCGCGTGTCCGAGGGGTTCAACCGGCTCAGCGGCGGCGCCTTCGACCCCACCGCCGAGCCGCTGATGCGCCTGTGGGGCTTCTACCGCCGCGAAGGGCGCCTGCCGACCCAGGCGCAGATCGACGCGGCGCGGGCCCTGATGGGCCGTTACGAGCACGACCCCTTCCGCCGCACGGTGCGCAAGCTGGCGGCCGGGACGCGCTTCGACCTGGGCGGCATCGCCAAGGGCTACGCCGTCGACCGCGCCGTGGCCAATCTCATCGCGCTGGGCATCAGCAGCGCGATGATCGACCTGGGCGGCAACCTGTTCTGCCTGGGGGTGCCCGAGGGCAGGAAGGCCTGGCGCGTGGGAATCCGCGACCCTATGGACCGCGACCAGCTGTTCGCGACCGTCGGGCTGGTGAACAAGGCGGTGGCCACCAGCGGCTCCTACGAGCGTTTCGTGGAGATCGGCGGACGGCGCTACGGGCACATCATGAACCCGGCCACCGGGCGGCCGGCCGAGGGGCTGCTGAGCGCGACGGTCGTCGCCCGCACCGCGATGGAGGCCGACGGGCTGTCCACGACCCTGTTCGTGCTGGGACCCGACGCGGCCGCGGCCCTGCTGCGCGACCACTACCGCAACGTGGAGGCCGTGCTGGTGCTGCCGGGGACCGGGAACGCAGAGGCCCGGGTCTTGGCGACGCCGGGCCTGCGGGGGAACCTGGAATTGCGGGCGGAATACCGCGGCCTCTACTCGCTGGAGTTCCTCGACTTCTGAGCGGCGGGCGTCGTCGGCGCCAGCGATGCCAGCGGCTTGCACAGCACGCAGCTGCCGCAGTCCATCTCGCGCGGCGGTTCGTACTTCTCCCCCGCGCGGATCGCACGCCGCTCCTCCAGCCGGTTCATGCCCGCCAGCAGCAGGCCCAGGGTCAGGAACGCGCCCGGCGGCAGGATCATCACCAGCATCGGCGGGTAGCCCGGTCCGAACAGCGGGTAGCCGAGGATCGAGCCGCTGCCCAGGACCTCGCGCACGCTGCCCAGGACCGACAGGCCGAGCGTGAAGCCCAGGCCCATGCCCAGGCCGTCGGCCAGCGAGACGGCCACGCCGTTGCGGCCGGCGAAGGCTTCGGCGCGGCCCAGGATGATGCAGTTGACCACGATCAGCGGGATGAACAGGCCGAGGCTGCGGTGCAGCTCGAAGAAGTACGCGTGCATGACCAGGTCCACGACCGTCACGAACGACGCGATCACCACCACGTAGCCCGGGATGCGCACCTGCCGCGGGATGAAGTTGCGCAGCGCGGAGATCATGACGTTGCTGCAGACCAGCACGAAGGTCGTGGCCAGGCCCATCCCCAGCCCGTTCTTGACCGAGGTGCTGACCGCCAGCGTCGGGCACATGCCCAGCAGCAGGCGGAACACGGGGTTCTCCCGCCAGAGACCCTGGACGAACGTGCGTCCCATGCCCGCCATCAGCGCGCCTCCCCTGTGGTGTCCGCCGCCGCGGCCGACGCCGCGCCCTGCAGCTGCGGCCGATCGCGCTCGAAGCCCGTCAGCCCGGTGCTGACGGCTTCGGCCAGCGCGCGTCCGGTGACCGTCGCGCCGGTGATGGCGTCGACGTCGCCGCCGTCCTTCTTCACACGCCAGTCGCGGTCGTTCAGGCCGTGGCCAGCGTAGAAGCTCTTGAGCACCTCGGCGTCCGCGTAGCGCGAACCGAGGCCGGGCGTCTCGGCGTGTCGCAGGACGCGCACGCCCTGGACCCGGCCGCCGGCGTCCACGCCCACCATGACCGCGATCTCGCCGGAGTAGGCCTTCGCGCTCGTCGCGGCGAAGGCGTAGCCGGTCGGACCGTCCGGGCCACGGCCCACGAAGTAGATGCCGCCGTCGGCGAGCGTGTCGGGCTCCAGCGTCTCGAACGGAGGCATGACCGCCTCGACGGCTTCGCGCTGGGCCAGGGCCTCGACCGCGGCGATGGGCTCGCGCGTCATGGCGTCGACGTTCGACAGCACGACCGCCATCACGGCGCAGATCAGCGCCAAGCGCAGCGACAGGTTCAGGATCTCCCTCATGCCGCGTCGGCCTCCCGGTAGAGCTTGCGCGCCTCGCCGAAGACCCGCGGCCGCGTCCAGCGGTCGATCAGGGGCGTGGCGGCGTTCATCAGCAGGATCGCGAAACTGACGCCCTCGGGGTAACCTCCCCAGAGGCGGATGACCGCGGTGAGCAGGCCGCAACCGGCGCCGAAGATCAAGAGGCCGCGGCGCGTGACCGGCGAGGTGACCATGTCGGTGGCCATGAACCAGGCGCCGAGCATCAGGCCGCCGCCCAGCAGGTGGACCAGCGGCGAGGCGTAGTGCGTCGGGTCGGCCAGATAGGCGACGCCCGTCACCAGCGCCGTGGCGGCCATGAAGGCGACCGGCACCTGCCAGCGGATGACCCCGCGCCACAGCAGCCACAGGCCGCCCAGCAGCAGGGCCAGTGCGCTGACCTCGCCGAAGCTGCCGCCGACGTTGCCCATCAGCAGGTCGCGCAGGCCCGGTGCGCCGGCCTCGGCCACGGTGCGGCCCAGGCCCACCGCCTCCTTGATCGCGCCCAGCGGCGTGGCGCCGGTGGCGGCGTCCAGGGCGGTGCCCGGCCCCTGCGGCACGACCCAGGTCGTCATCTGCACGGGGAAGGAGATCAGCAAAAAGACGCGCGCGACCAGGGCCGGGTTGAACGGGTTGTAGCCCAGTCCGCCGTAGACCGCCTTGCCCAGCCCGATCGCCACGGCGCTGCCGATCAGCACCAGCCACCAGGGGCTGCCCGAGGGCAGGTTCATCGCCAACAGCACGCCGGTGACCACGGCGCTGTAGTCGCGCAGCGTCACCGGGCGCTTGACCAGCCGCGCGCAGGCCCACTCGCAGGCCAGGCAGCCGGCGACCGCCAGCACCAGCACGCGCAGCGCGCCCAGGCCGAAGAACCACAGGCCGGCCAGCAGGCCGGGCAGCAGGGCCAGCAGCACCTGGCGCATGATCCAGGGCACGTCCTGGCCCGCGTGCACGTGGGGCGAGGCGCTGACGATCAGGTCCCGCGGCGTGATGGGTTCGGCGACGGGGGTCGCCGGCTCCGTCGGGATGCCGCCGGGTCCGGTTCCGGGTTCCAGGGTCATGGTCCTCCCTCGCCCTCGTCGGTTAGGCCGTGGCCGCCGTCTCGGCGCGCTTCGCATCCCGCTCGGTCTTGGCCCGGCGTTCCTCGAGGATGTCGCGCCACTCCGCCTTGCCCCGCTTGAAGTGCTGGACCAGGGGGCGGCGCGACGGGCAGACGTAGGCGCAGCTGCCGCACTCGATGCAGTCCAGGACGTGCCAGTCGCCCAGCTCCTCGAAGCGGAACCGCTCGGCGATCAGGCCCATGGCGCTGGGCACCAAGCCCATCGGGCAGGCGTCGACGCAGGCGCCGCAGCGGATGCAGGGACCGCCCTCGAACAGGGCCGACTCGTCGTCGCGCAGGCAGAGCACGCCGCTGGTGCCCTTGATCAGGGGCACGTCCATGTCGAACTGGCCGATGCCCATCATGGGCCCGCCGAAGATGACCTTGCCCACGTCCGGGGTGACGCCCCCGCAGTGGGCCAGCACGTCCAGCAGCGGGGCGCCGACGCGCACGCGCAGGTTGTGCGGCACGTTGATCGCGGCGCCGGTGACCGTCGCCACGCGCTCGGTCATCGGCAACCCGTCGCGCACCGCCTCGAGGCAGGCCACGGCCGTGCCCACGTTCTGCACCACGCAGCCGACGTCCATGGGCAGGCCGCCGGGCGGCACGCGCCGGCCGCAGAGGGCGTAGATCAGGTGCTTCTCGGAGCCCTGCGGGTACTTCGTCTCCAGCAGCGTGAACTCCGCCGCGACGTCCGCCGGGCAGGCCCGCCGCAGCGCCTCGAGCGCATCGGGCTTGTTGGACTCGATGCCGACGCAGGCGCGCGTGACGCCCAGGACGCGCATCATCAGGCCCAGGCCCTCCATGACCTCGGCCGCCTGCTCGAGCATCACGCGGTGGTCGGCGGTGAGGTAGGGTTCGCACTCGGCGCCGTTGAGGATGAGCAGGTCGACCTGCTTCTCGGCCGGCGGGCTCAGCTTCACGTGTGTCGGGAACGTCGCGCCGCCCATGCCGACCACGCCGGCGGCCTGGATGGCGCGGCGCAGCGCGGCGGGATCGAGGGCGCGCCAGTCCGCCGGCGGCGCCAGGCCCTCCCAGGGCCGGTCCTCGCCGTCGGACTCGATCTCGACCGCCAGCATGGGGCGGCCCAGCGGGTGCGGCAGCGCCGCCACCTGCTTGACCGTGCCGCTGGTCGGGGCGTGCACCGGCACCGAGACGAAGCCCACCGGCTCGCTCAGGGGCTGCCAGCGGGCCACGCGGTCGCCCTTGGCGACCAGCACCTTGCCCGGGGCGCCTAAGTGCTGGGCGATGGGCACCACGTAGCGGTGCAGCAGCGGCATGGCCTCGATCTGCAGGCCGGCCGTGTCCTTGTGGTAGGCGGGATGGACGCCGCCGCGGAATTTCATGATGTCCTTTCGGCGGCCGGAGCCGCGGCGCCGCTGTAGACCAGGGAGCCCGTCGGGCAGAGCGCGGCGAGCGCCGGGTCGTCCGGCGCGCGCTCGTAATCGATGTAGGCCAGAAAGTCGGCCACCTTGATGCGCGGGTCCTCGGCGAAGGACTTCTCGCACTTCTTGCAGCCCAGGCAGGCGACGGTGCAGGCCTTCTTGGCCGCCGGGCCGCGGTCGTGGTTGCTGCACAGCACGTGGATGGTCGCGTCGGCGGGCACCAGCTTGATCAGGTCCTTGGGGCAGGCGGCCACGCACTGCCCGCAGGCGGTGCAGCGGGCGGGGATGATCCGCGCCACGCCGCTGGGGGTCATCTCGACCGCGCCGAAGGCGCAAGCGCGCTGGCAGTCGCCCAGGCCGAGGCAGCCGGCGCCGCAGGCCTTGTCGCCGCCGCCGAGCAGGGCCGCGCTGGCGCAGCTGGCGAGCCCGTTGTAGCGGTATTTCTTGGCGGCGACGTCGTCGCCGCCCTGGCAGAGGATCAGGGCGACCCGGGGCGCGCGGTCCTGCACCGTCAAGCCGACGATGGAGGCCACGAGTCGGCGCGTCGCCTGATCGCAGACCGGACAGCCGTCGGGCTGCGCGTCGCCGCGCACGACCGCGCCCGCGAAATCGCCGCAGCCGGCGAAACCGCAGCCGCCGCAGTTGGCGCCCGGCAGGGCCTCGGTGATCCGGTCCTGGCGCGGGTCGGTCTCCACGGCGAAGGCGCGCGCCGCCAGGGCGAGTCCCAGGCCGGAAAGCAGGCCGATCCCGGACAGCACGACGGTCGGAACGAGCATGATCCCTCCCCCGCCTCGGCGGCGGCTCGGCTACTTGACGAGGCCGGCGAAGCCCATGAACGACAGCGACAGGGTGCCGGCGGTGAGCAGGGCGATGGCCGTGCCGCGGAAGCTGCGCGGCGTGTCGGCCAGGGCCAGCACCTCGCGGATCCCCGAGAACAGCACCAGCGCCAGGCCGAAGCCCATCGCCGCCGCCAGCGAGAAGACCGCGGTGACCAGCAGCGAGCTCTCGTTCATGATGTTCATCACCGCGCAGCCCAGCACCGCGCAGTTGGTCGTGATCAGCGGCAGGTAGATGCCGAGCGAACGGTAGAGCCCGGGGCTGAGCTTCTGCAGGGCGAGCTCCACCAGCTGCACCATCGCCGCGATGATCAGGATGAAGGAGATCGTCAGCAGGTACTCCAGGCCGTAGGGGCGCAGCAGGCCGTGGAACACCAGCCAGCAGACCGTGCTCGCCAGCGTCATCACGAACATGACCGCGGCGGTCATGCCCAGGGCCGTGGACAGCTTCTTCGAGACGCCGAGGAAGGGGCAGATGCCCAGGAAGCGGGACAGCACGAAATTGTTGACGAGGATCGCGCTGAGCACCAGCAGGACGAGCTGCATGACCACCGCCTCTGCGTGTTAAGGAAATAACCAGACCCCAAGTAAGTCACTTGATCGGGGGCCATCAAGACAAATGTTTAACAACCCGGACGATCGCGCTCCGGCTGCGCCCGGTCCGGAAACGCCGATCTTCTCTGGCCCCCGACCCCTCCTTTGACTACTTTGAGCGCTCGCGCACAGCGATGTCCAGGGACCGGCGGCTCCGGCCGCGGCCCCCCCCCATTCCGACTCCCGGGCGCACGGCCGGCACGGCGCGGCGCAGGGCAAGGAGGCGACGGTTCCGCCATGTCGATCGCAGTGACCAGACAGGACGACGTCGTGATCCGCTTCGCCGGCGACTCCGGCGACGGCATGCAGATCACCGGCAACCAGTTCACCGACACCACGGCCAAGGTCGGCAACGACCTCGCAACGTTCCCCGACTTCCCCGCCGAGATCCGCGCCCCGGCCGGCACGCGGGCGGGCGTCTCGGGGTTCCAGATCCGCTTCAGCAGCACCGACATCCACACCGCCGGCGACATCCCCGACGTGCTGGTGGCCATGAATGCCGCAGCGCTGATCATGAACTACAAGGACGTCGCCCCCGGCGGGATCATCATCGCCAACACGGGCAACTTCACCGAGCGCGACCTGCAGAAGGCCAAGCTCGCGACCAACCCGCTGGAGGACGGCACCCTCGACGGGTACCGGGTCATCGCCATCGACATCAACGCCCGCGTCACCGAGGCGCTGGCGGGCTCGCCGCTGACGTCGAAGGACGTCCTGCGCTGCAAGAATTTCTACGTGCTGGGCCTGATGTACTGGCTCTACAGCCGGCCCATCGAGCCGACGCTGGAGTGGCTCGCCACCAAGTTCGCCAAGAAGCCGGAACTGGCCGACGCCAACCAGACCGCCCTGCGCGCCGGCTACAACTCGGGCGACATCCACGAGGTCTTCCAGGGCCGCTACGAGGTGGTCCCGGTCGAGAACGCGGTCCCCGGCACCTACCGCAACATCATGGGCAACCACGCCCTGGCCCTGGGCCTGGTCACCGGCGCGGAACTCGCGAACCTGAAGCTGTTCCTGGGCTCCTACCCCATCACCCCGGCCACCGACATCCTGCAGCACCTCGCGGAACTGAAGGAGTTCGGCGTGGTCACCTGCCAGATGGAGGACGAGATCGCGGGCATCTGCACCGCCATCGGCGCCTCGTACGCCGGCCTGCTGGGCTGCACGACCACATCGGGCCCCGGCCTCGCGTTGAAGACCGAGGCGATGGGCCTGGCCGTCATGACCGAGCTGCCGCTGGTCATCGTCGACGTGCAGCGCGCCGGCCCCTCGACCGGCCTGCCGACCAAGGTGGAGCAGGCGGACCTGCTGCAGTCCCTCTTCGGCCGCAACAGCGACGCCCCCCTGCCGGTGCTGGCCTGCGCCACCGCGGCCGACGCCTTCGACTGCGCCGTGGAGGCCTGCCGCATCGCCGTGCAGTACATGACGCCGGTGATCCTGCTCAGCGACAACTACATCGCCAACGGCGCGGAGCCCTGGCGGCTGCCGGACCTGGACAAGTTGCCGCGCTTCCCGGCCGCCCAGGTCACCGACCCGACCGGATACGCGCCCTACGCGCGCGACGGGAAGCTGGCGCGTCCCTGGGCCGTGCCCGGCACGCCCGGCCTCGAGCACCGCATCGGCGGCCTCGAGAAGGAGAACATCACCGGCAACGTCAGCCACAGCCCCGACAACCATCAGCTGATGTCCGAGCTGCGGCGCGACAAGGTGCTGGCCGTGCGAGACACGATCCCGACTCCCGAAGTCTCCGGACCGGACAAGGCCGACCTGCTGGTCGTGGGCTGGGGCTCGACCTACGGCGCGATCCGCAGCGGGACCGAGCGCCTGCGGCGCGAGAAGGACGTGTCGGTCGCCCACCTGCACCTGCGGCACCTGTGGCCGCTGCCGCACGGGCTGGACGAGATCTTCGCCCGCTACAAGCAGATCCTCGTGCCGGAGCTGAACATGGGGCAGCTGTCCCGCCTGCTCCAGGGCGAGTACCCCGACCACCGTTTCCTGCACTTCGGCAAGGTCAAGGGCAAGCCCTTCACCGCGCGCGAAATTCGGGAACAGATCACCGCCGTGCTGGAGGGTAAGTCATGAGCGCCGTCCAACTGACTCCCAAGGACCTCAAGTCGGACCAGGAAGTCCGCTGGTGCCCCGGCTGCGGCGACTACGCGATCCTGAACGCCACGCAGGCCACGCTGGCGGAGATCGGCGTGCCCCGCGAGAAGATGACGATCATCTCGGGCATCGGCTGCTCCAGCCGCTTCCCGTACTACATGGGCTGCTACGGGTTCCACTCGATCCACGGCCGCGCCGCCGCCATCGCCACCGGCACCAAGACGGCCAACCCGGACCTCTCGGTGTGGGTCGTCACCGGCGACGGCGACGCGATGTCGATCGGCGGCAACCACCTGATCCACGCCATGCGCCGCAACGTCGACCTCAAGATCCTGATGTTCAACAACCAGATCTACGGGTTGACCAAGGGCCAGTACTCCCCCACCTCGCCGGCGGGCCTGAAGACCAAGACCTCGCCCTACGGCTCGGTGGACCTGCCCTTCAACCCGATCAACCTGGCGCTGGGCTCCGGGGCGACGTTCGTGGCCCGCACCGTGGACACGAACCCCAAGCACATCAAGAGCACCCTGCTGGCCGCCGCCGCCCACAAGGGCCTCGCCTTCGTCGAGATCTGGCAGAACTGCGTGATCTTCAACGACGGCGCCTGGAAGGACTGGTCGACGAAGGACGCCCGCGCCGAGCGCACGATCGACCTGCAGCCGGGACAGCCGCTGGTCTTCGGCAAGGACAACGAGAAGGGCCTGCGCATCTCCGGCGGCGAGGTCGAGGTCGTCGCGGCGGCCGACGCCGACGTCTGGGACCCGACGACGGCCGCGCCGCTGGCCTACATCATGGCCTACCTGGACGAGCGGGAGGACCTCCCGCACGCCCTGGGCATCTTCCGCCAGCACGACAAGCCGACCTACGACGGCGCCGTGAAGGAGCAGGTCGACTCCCTGACCGCCAAGAAGGGCAAGGGCGACCTGAAGAAGCTCATCTACACGAAGGACGCCTGGCAGGTCGGCTGACCGCGGACGCCCCCACGGAACAAGGGCCCGGCCACACGGCCGGGCCCTTTTTTTGTCGTGCGTCGCCGGGTCGGGGCTACTTCACCAGCTCGGGGCGGTGCAGGACCGCGATCGCCACGAAGGCCGCGTTCATCCCCATCACGAACAGGAAGAAGACGACGATCCAGATCCAGGGATTGCGGCCCAGCCAGCGCTTCATCGTCACGGCCCCCGGAACTGGACGTCGAGGTCCTTGGTCTCGCCGGTGAGCGAGTCGGTCACCGTGAGGGTCATCGGGAAGGAACCCGTGTACAGGGCGCGGTCCAGGTACAGGAACAGCGGCGTCTGACCGTCCTCCAGGGGATCGAGCCGGACGACCGGCTGCGGCAGGATGAGCTCCAGGCCGGGCCGGTCGCCGGACGTCAGGGCGATGCTGTAGGCGCTGGCGCGGTCGCCCTTGTTCTGCAGGTGCAGGTTGTAGAGGTTGCGGATGCGCGCGCCCTCGAACAGGTAGGGCATGCCGGCCTGGCGCAGGGCGTTCGCCTGGAAACCCTCGCGGCTGCCGGCCGAGAGCGTCGCCACCGTCAGCCCGAGCAGGCCCAGGCAGCCGTAGACGACCGTGCGGGCGCGCAGCAGCGGGCGCCGCGGCTCGCCCTGGAACGCCCGCTGGGAATCGTAGCGCACCAGGCCCTGCGGCTTGCCGAGCCGCCGCATGACGTCGTCGCAGGCGTCGATGCAGTTGGTGCAGCCGATGCACTCCATCTGCAGCCCGTTGCGGATGTCGATCCCCGTCGGGCAGACCTCCACGCAGCGGTAGCAGTCGACGCAGTCGCCGCCCTCGTCCCGACCCTTGTGCCGCGGCTCGCCGCGCCGCTCGTCGTAGCCGATGATGATCGTGTCCTGGTCGATGAGCGAGGACTGCAGCCGCCCGTACGGGCAGATGATCAGGCAGGTCTGCTCGCGGAACCAGGCGAAATCGAAGTAGAGGACCGCGGTCCAGAACATCGACCAGCCGAAGGCCGTGGGATGGAGCGCCGGCGATGACGTGATCACGTGCAGCAGCTGGCGCGGCGGGAAGAAGTAGCTCAGGAAGACGTGGGCGATGACGTAGGAACCGCCCAGGAAGACGGCGTGCTTGAGCAGCTTGCGCCAGAAGCGCCCCGCCGTCGGCGGCCCCAGGTTGCGGCGGATGCGCTCGACCCGGGGCCCCTCGATCCACCGCTCGAACTTGCGGAACACGCCCTCCATGAAAACGGTCTGCGGGCAGGCGTAGCCGCACCAGATGCGGCCCCAGAGGGCCGTCGCCACGAACAGGCCGAACCCGATGCCCGTCAGCACGAAGAACATCAGGTAGAAGTCCTGGTTCGTGAAGCTGAGGCCGAACAGGTAGGCGTGGCGCGCGGGCAGGTCGACGTGGACCGCCGGGTGGCCGCCGATCACGAGCCAGGGCAGCGCCGCGTAGACCAGCAGCAGCACCATGAAGACGAGGTTCTTCAGCACCTGCCAGCGGCCGCTGACGTCGGCCGGGTGCAGGAAGTTGCGCGAGCCGTCCGCGTTGATCGAGTAGACGGTGTCCAGGTCGGGACGCCGGCGCTCCTTCCTGCCCTTGCCTTGCTCAGCCATTGCCGGCCGTCCCGGCTGCCGCGGGCGCGGCGGACGGCGCCGCAGCCGCAGGGGCCGCCGCCGCTTCGGGCACGCCCTCTGGCGCCTTGCCCGGCACCTCGGTGCCCTTGAGCGTCAGCACGTAGGCCACGACCTTCTGGACGCGCGTCGGGCCGAGCTGGCGGCCCCAGGCGGCCATGCCCTTGCTGGGCACGCCGTCGGTGACGGTCTTGTGGATGTCCAGCGGGCGACCGCCGTGGATCCAGAAGCCGTCGGTCAGGTTCGGGCCCACCAGGCCCTGTCCGCGGTCGGCGTGGCAGACCACGCAGTAGGTCGTGAAGAGCTGCCGGCCCTCCTCCACCTGGACGGGGATGGCGGCCATCAGGGCCAGGCTCTCGTCGGTGAGCCCCTGCTTGGCCATGCGGGCCAGCTGCTCCTCGCTGGCCTTGACCATCTCCTTGTCGTACCGGGCGCCCGGCAGGTCGACGATCGAGAAGGTGTGGAACACCAGCCAGTAGCCGACCGCGAAGACGATCGACCCGTAGAGGATGAACAGCCACCAGTTGGGCAGCTTGTTGTCGTACTCCTCGATGCCGTCGTACACGTGGCCGCGCAGTTCGTCGGGCTTGTGCTCGCTCATGTCCGCACGACTCCTTCCTCGGCCGCGCCCGTCGCCCCGTCGTCCAGGGGGAGCGCCGCCATCCGCTCGAGCTCGCGGTCGCGGCGCAGCACGACCGTCACGTAGAGGATCACCATCAGGAACGCCGCGACGAAGATGCCCAGGCCCACCAGCGGCCAGGCCAGCAGCGGGTTGTCCCGGAAGAACCACTCGCTCATCGCGCCACCTCCCGCGCGGCCACCGCGGCCGGGGCCGGCGCCACGGGCTGCGGGCCGCGGCCCAGGCGCTGCAGGTAGGCGATCAGGGCGACCAGCTCGCTGTCGGGAGCGATCGTGACGCCCTGGGCGGCCAGGTCGGCGACGACCAGCCCCCCCTGGTCGCGGGCGGTCGCCGAGGCACCGGCGATCTGCGCCTCGTCGTAGGGGACGCCCAGCTTGCGCAGGACCCGCATCTTGCCCGCGGTGGCCCCCAGGTCGACCCGGTGCGTCTTGAGGTGCGGGTACGGCGGCATGTTCGAGCCCGGCGAGGTCGAGCGCGGGTCGGTCATGTGCAGGTAGTGCCAGACGTTGGCGTACTTGCCGCCCTCGCGGTGCAGGTCGGGGCCGGTGCGCTTGGAGCCCCACTGGAAGGGCGTGTCGTAGATGAACTCGGTGGCCCGGCTGTACTCGCCGTAGCGCAGGGTCTCGTGGCGGAAGGGGCGGACCATCTGGCTGTGGCAGACGTAGCAGCCCTCGCGCACGTAGATGTCCCGGCCCTCGAGCTCCAGCGGGCTGTAGGGCATCTGGACGAAGACGTACTCGCCCTTCGCCGCCCAGACCGAATCGGCGTGCGCGACCTGGGCCGGCACGTCCTTCTTGGCGACGACCAGCGGCACGAGCTCCACCAGGCCGCCCACGAGGATCGCCACCAGCACCAGCACCGAGAAGGCCAGCGAGTGCCCCTCGATCAGGTCGTGCCAGCTGCGGCGCGACTTCTCCATGCCGATGGAGAGGGCGCCCGCGATCACCAGCACGCCGAAACCGGCCAGCGCGATGGCGCTGCCGAGGGTGCCGGAGAAGAACAGGATCAGCGACAGCACGATCACGGCCAGCGAGTAGAGCACCGGCGCGCCGCGCATCAGCGCCCAGAAGCCGGGGCCGTCGTGCCCGTAGCCCTGGACTTCGATCTCGACGGTCGTCCGGCGGCCGCTGCGGATCGTCGCCCAGAGGTTGCCGACCATCAGCAGGGAGCCGGCGAAGTAGGCCAGGCCGCCGATCAGGCGCATCTGGTACATGAACCGCGAGGCGATCAGGCCCTCGATGAAGTCCGGGTACTTGAGGAAGCCCTCGGCGTCCAGCGCGCGCCAGAACAGGCCCTGGCTGACGCCGGAGATCCACATCGAGACGACGTAGAGCAGGATGCCGAAGGTCGCGATCCAGAAGTGGACCTCGGCCAGGCGCACCGACTTGAGCTGCGTGCCCCAGAGGCGCGGCACCATCCAGTACAGCATGCCGAAGGCCATGAAGCCGTTCCAGCCCAGGGCGCCGCCGTGGACGTGGCCGATGATCCAGTCGGTGTAGTGGCCCAGGGCGCTGACGCTCTTGATCGACAGCAGCGGCCCCTCGAAGGTGCTCATGCCGTAGAAGGTCACCGCGACGATGAAGAACTTGATGACCGGGTCGGTGCGCAGCTTGTCCCAGGCGCCGCGCAGGGTCAGCAGGCCGTTGAGCATGCCGCCCCAGCTCGGGGCCCACAGCATGACGCTGAAGATCATGCCCATCGTCTGCGCCCAGTCCGGCAGCGCGGTGTACAGCAGGTGGTGCGGTCCGGCCCAGATGTAGATGAAGATCAGCGACCAGAAGTGCACGATCGACAGCCGGTACGAGTAGACCGGGCGCCCGGCGGCCTTGGGCAGGAAGTAGTACATGATGCCCAGGATCGGGGTGGTCAGGAAGAAGGCCACGGCGTTGTGGCCGTACCACCACTGCACCAGGGCGTCCTGCACCCCGGTGAAGACCGAGTAGGAATGGGTCGCGCTCGTCGGCAGCTGCAGGTTGTTGACGATGTAGAGCACGGCGATGGTGATGATCGTCGAGATGTAGAACCAGATCGCCACGTACAGGTTGCGCTCGTTGCGCCTGGCCAGCGTCCAGAAGAAGTTCACCCCGAAGGCGACCCAGACCAGCACGACCAGCAGGTCCAGCGGCCAGATCAGCTCCGCGTACTCCTTGCCCTGGGTCAGGCCGAGCGGGTAGGTGACCGCCGCCCCCACGATGACCGCCTGCCAGCCCCAGAAGTGGACCCAGCTCAGCAGGTCCGAGGCCAGGCGCGTCTTGAGCAGCCTCTGGGTGCTGTAGTAGACGCCGGCGAACATCATGTTGCCGACGAAGGCGAAGATGACCGCGTTGGTGTGCAGCGGGCGCAGACGGCCGTACGTCGTCCACGGCAGGCCGAGGTTGGCCTGCCAGAACGACAGCTGGGTGGCGACCAGGACGCCGACCAGCAGCCCGACGGCGCCCCAGATGATGGTCGCGAGCGAGAATGCGCGGACGACGTCGTCGTCGTAGACCACGCGCTTGGTGACGGGAGTCGTGGCTTGCATGAGTCGCGGAGCCTCCTCTCCTGGGGTGGACGAGCCCGCTCAGGGCTCCTGCGTCTTCGCTTCCGGTTCGGGACCGCCCTGCGGGTCGTCGGCCAGCGGCAGCAGCGACAGGCGGTCCCCGTGGTCGAAGTCGCCCGCGCGCTGGCGGACGAAGAACAGCACCAGCCCGCCGACGACCAGCAGCAGGCTGACGAAAACGGTGATCATCAGGACGTCCACGGGGACCTCCCCGCACCGAGGCGCGCGGCGGTCGCCGCGACCACCGTCACGGAACTGACGGGCATCAGGACCGCGGCCACCACCGGGGTGACCGCCCCGGACAGGCAGAGCCCGATCGCGATCAGGTTGTAGACGCCGGCGAACACGAGGTTGCCGCGCTGCACGGCGCGCAGGCGGCGGGCGGCGTCCAGCGAGCGGCGGACGGCGGCGACGCCGTCGCCCAGGTAGTAGAAGTCGGCCTTGTGCGGCAGCACGGCGCGGTCGACGGCCGGGGTGGCCGCCGTCCAGGCGGCGTCGAAGCTGGGGCTGTCGTTCAGGCCGTCGCCGATCATCAGGGTGTCGCGGTCGTCCAGTTCGCGCACGGCGTCGGCCTTCGCCTGCGGGGACAACCCGCCGCGGGCCCGTCCGGCCGCCAGGCCGAGGGCGGCCGCCGCCGAACGGACGCGCGCGGGCGCGTCGCCGCTCAGCAGGTGGACCTCGTAGCCCGCGGCCTGCAGCCGCGCCACCTCGGCCACGGCGTCGGACTTCATCTCCTCGACCAGCGTCAGCGACGCCAGCGGCGCGCCGTCGCGGCTGAAGACGCTGCAGCCGGCGTGCGCCTGGAGATCGCCGTCGACGGCGCCGGCCGCCGGCAGGGCGAACGCCGGGCGGCCGAAGCGCCAGACGGCGCCGTCGCGCTCCCAGGCCAGGCCCTCGCCTGGGACCTCGCGCACGTCGTCGGCCGCGGGATCGAGCCGGGCGGCGCCGTCGCCGGGGGCGGCGGCGTCGCTCAACGACAGGGCCGCCGCGACGCAGCGGCTCACCGGGTGGCCGCTGCGGCTGGTCATGTTCCACAGCACGCGACGCTCGGCCGCCGGCAGCACCAGCAGCTCGCGGCGCGAGTCGTCGGTCAGCGCGAGCAGGCCGCGGGTCAAGGTGCCCGTCTTGTCGAAGAGGATCTTGCGCACGCGCAGAGCCTTCTCCAGGTAGCTGTTGCGGCGCAGCAGCACGCCGTGCCGGCGCAGCCCGACGTGCACCAGCTCGCGCGCCAGCGGCACGGCCAGCCCCAGCGCGCACGGGCAGGTGACCACCAGCACCGAGACCGCCACCGCCACCGCCCGCTGCAGCCCCGCGCCGAGCCAGGCAGCGAACCCCGTCGCGGCCAGCAGGAGCACGACCCCGACGTACACCGTGGCGATGCGGTGCCAGGCGTCGCGGGGCGCGTCGGCGTCGTCCCCGCGCGCGTCGTCCAGGCGCAGCAGGTCGTGCAGCCGCGAGTCGGAGAAGTCCTCCACGGCGGCCAGCCGGAAGCCCGTCTCGCCGGCGTTGAAGGCGCCGGCGGGCACGCGTTCGCCGGGCCGCCTGACCTGAGCGTCGGATTCGCCGGTGATCCAGTCCAGCGAGACCAGGACCTCTCGGTGCAGGGGCACGCCCGCGACGGGCACCAGGTCGCCTGGCGCGATCCAGATCTCGTCGCCGGTGCGCAGCTCGGCGGCGGACACGGCCTGCAGCCGGCCGTCGACAAGGCGGCGCGCGTAGAGGTCGGCGACGCCGCCGGACGCCAGCAGCGAGTTGCGGTTGCGCTCGATCACCCACTCCTGCAGCCAGCGCCCCACGAGCATCAGGGCCACGAAGATGGTGACGGTGTCGAAGTAGGCGTGCTCGGGACCCGCAGTCAGGTAGGCGTGGACCGAACCGCCCCAGCTCAGGAGCATCCCCAGCGCGATGGGCAGGTCCAGGTGCACCACGCGGCGGCGCAGGCCCCGCCACGCGGCGGCGAAGAAGGGCCAGCCGCCCACCCCGACCGCGACGGTGCACAGCGCGAGGCTCAGGCGACCGAACATGACGTAGGCCGGCCCCTGCTCGCCGGGCGCGAGCCCGAAGTAGTAGCTGAGGCTGAACATCATGACGTTCATGGCCGCGGCCGTGGTGACGGCCAGGCGCACCAGGATCCCCCGCGACCGCGGCGTCGGCTTGACGTGCGCCGGGCCGAAGCGGTAACCGAACGCCTCGGCCTCGGCCAGGTAGTCCCGCAGCGAACCGAGGCGCGTGTCCCAGACCAGTTCGACGGTGCCCAGGGCCGGGTTGATGCGCAGGTCGCGACCGGCGGCCCGCCGCGCGAAGAGCTGTTCGAGCAGCCAGACGCAGGCGGCGCAGTGCACGCCCTGCAGGTCCAGGCGCAACCCCACCACGCCCTCGCCGACGCGGTGGGCGGGATCCTCGAGCTGCAGGTCCAGCCAGGCGAAGTTGTCGGGACGCAGCTGCGGCGACGGGGCGGACTCGCCGCGGCGCAGATCGTAGTAGCGGTCGAGGCCGGCGCCGTGGATCAGGCCGTAGACGGCGCGGCAGCCGCCGCAGCAGAAGGGGCCGTCCTGTTCGCGGTGATCGGGGCCGAGATCGAGCCCGCAGTGCGCGCACGTCCGCGGCAGCCGGCGCACCGAAGCGATCGGTTCCGGTGCCGCGGCTGGGATCGCTGCTGGCTTGGCCATCGGAATCGGCACCTCGCCGGATGCGGACCGGGTCGACCGGAACAAAGACTCTATTTATCCGCTCTCGGTTCGAGAGTATACCGTGCCGGGGTTCGATGCCAAACAAGACTGTCTGGTAAACCGTGATTTCCGTAAATATCGATCATGATATCGATTTTCGACATCGCGTCGGTCGCGGCCGCCCTCACCAGAACACGACCTCCCCGAGCCGGGCATGGGCGATGACGTCGCGGGCCGCGAACCCGCGCAGGATCAGCTGGACGGCCATGACGAACACCAGCGCCGCGCCCAGCCGGTTGAACAGCCGCCTGGCGCCGAGACCGAGCCGCGCGACCCCCATCCCGAACAGCAGCAGCACCGGCACCGTGCCCAGGCCGAACCACACCATGGCCAGCCCACCGTCGACCACGCTGCCGCTGGCCGCGGCCGTCATCGCCGCCTTGTAGACCGGACCGCAGGGCAGGAAGCCGTTGGCCAGGCCGAGGGCGAGCCGGCCCGGCGCCGTGCGCGCGCCCAGCAGCCGCGGCAGGCGGTCGGCGATCAGCTTCTGCAGGGGCCCGCCCTGCTCCCAGCGCCGCATCGAGACCAGGCCGACGGCGGTCAGCAGCATCAGCACGCCGATCGCGATCGAGAGCACGCCCTGCCCCGCGCGCGAGACGGCAGAACCGAGCAGGCCGCCGACCGCGCCGAGCACGGCGTAGCCCGCGATGCGGCCGAGGTTGTAGAGCGACAGCCGGCCGAGCATGACCGCGCTCGAGGCGCCGTCGCCTCGCTGCGCCGCGCTGACCGCGGTCACCAGCGGGCCGCACATGCCCAGGCAATGCCCGAGGCTCATGGTCAGGCCGAATCCGAACAGCGTCGCGAAGGACAAAGCCATCGTGGTTTCGACGACGGGGTTCCCGCAACAGTCCATGGTCGCTCCTCCAGGCTCGCGTGCGGGGGCATCCTAGCCCCGGCGGCCGGCGCTGGCAAGTGGCCGCCATCCCACACGTTGGCGCTGTGATTTCGCGTCACCGGCTCCGCCGCAACCTTGCTGTTTCGCGGGATCGCACCTGCGACTATCATGACCGGAGCCTGTCCGACAACCGACGGGAACGGTGATGACGCTCGACGACCAGACGCTGGACCACCTGCTCGACGGCGTAGAAGCCGCCGCCTCGCGCGCCGCGCGCCTGCTCGCGACCGCCGAAGCGGCGCTGCGCGACGGCGCCGACGTGCCCGATGCCGTCTGGCGGCGCTGGCTGGACGGGACCCGGTCACCGGAGCTGCTGGCGGCGTTGCCGGACGCCTCCGCCCGCGAGCGCTGGGCCGAGGCGGCCATCGCCGCGACCCGCCTCAGCGGCACCACGCTCGAGACGCTGCTGGACCAGCGCGTCGCCGCCCACCCCGAACGCACCTGGCTGCGCGAGCCCGACACCGCCGGCGCCGGCACCTGGAGCTACGCGCGCGCCCGCCGCAAGGCCCGCGCCTACGCCGCGGCGCTGCTGCAGTCCGGCCCGTCGCCGCGCGTGGCGCTGCTGACGCCCAACTCGGTGCGCGGCGCGCTGGCCGACCTCGCCTGCCTCCTGCACGGCATCCTCGTGACGCCCCTGTCCCCCCAGACGGAGGCCGGCGAGCTGGCCTGGATCCTGGACCGGCTGGACATCGACACGGTCGTCGCCGGCAACGACGAGCAGCTTGATCTCGCCCGCCGCGCCGCCGCGGCCGCCGGGCGGCGGCCGCGCCTGCTGCACCTGGACGAGGGCCAGCGGGGCGAGGGCTCGACGCTGCTGGACGAGATCTGCGCCGGCCTCTCGGCCGGCGACGTGGACGCCGCGCTGGCGGCGCACCCGCGCCTCGGGCTGGACGACGTCGCCACGGTCATGTTCACCTCCGGGAGCACCGGCACCCCGAAGGGCGTCGCCTTCTCGCTCGGCAACCTGGTCAGCAAGCGGTTCGCGCGCGCGGCCGCCCTGCCGCAGGTCGGCCGGGACGAGGTCCTGCTCTGCTACCTGCCGCTCTTCCACACCTTCGGCCGCTACCTGGAGCTGCTCGGCACGATGTTCTGGGGCGGCGAGTACGTCTTCGCCGGGAACCCGTCGCGCGAGACGCTGCTGCGCCTGCTGCCGCTGGTCCGCCCCACCGGCCTGATCGGCATCCCCCTGCGCTGGAGCCAGCTGCGCGAGGCCTGCCTGGCGGGGCGCGGCGAGGAGGCGGGCGAGCCTTCCCTCGATGACGTGCGCGCGACGACCGGGGACCGCCTGCGCTGGGGCCTGTCCGCCGCCGGCCACCTCGCGCCCGAGGTCTTCCGCTTCTTCCACCACCACGGCGTCGAGCTGTGCAGCGGCTTCGGCATGACCGAGGCCACCGGCGGCATCACGATGACGCCGCCCGGCGACTACCGCGACGACTCGGTGGGCCGGCCCCTGCCCGGGGTGCGGGTGCGTCTGGGCGAGGAGAACGAGCTGGAGATCTCGGGGCCCTACGTCGCATCCTACCTCGACGGCGAGGGGCGGCCCGGCGACGGCTCCTGGCTGCGCACCGGCGACATCTTCCGACGCCACGACGACGGCCACCTCGAGATCGTCGACCGCCTCAAGGACATCTACAAGAACGCCCGCGGCCAGACCGTCGCCCCGCGCCGCGTCGAGCAGAAGTTCACCGGCGTGCCCGGCATCCGGCGCGTCTTCCTGGTCGGCGACCACCGCACCGACAACGTGCTGCTGATCGTCCCGGACCTCGGAGACCCGGTCCTGCAGGGGGAGCCGCAGGGCGAGGACGCGCGCGCCTACTTCGGGCGGATCGTCCACGCCGCCAACGCCGACCTGCTCTCCTACGAGCGCGTCGTCAACTTCGCGGTGCTGGACCGCGATTTCGACGCCGACCGCGGCGAGCTCACGCCCAAGGGCTCCTACCGTCGCAAGGCCATCGAGGAGAACTTCGCCGCCGTCGTCGACGAGCTGTACCGCAGCGACGCGGTGAACCTGGCGCTGACCGGCGTGCGTCTGCGCGTGCCTCGCTGGCTGATCCGCGAACTGGGCCTGCTCGAGACCGACCTGGAAGCCGGCGGCGACCGCGTGCGCGACCGGGTCGGCGGCCGCGAGCTGGCGGTGGTCCCGGGCGGCGGCGACCGCTGGCGCGTGGGCGACCTGGAATACGAGGTCGCCGGCGGCGTCATCGACCTCGGGCTGCTGGCCCGCCAACCGCTGCTGTGGGTCGGCAACCCGGCCCTGGTCGCCTTCTGCCCCGTGCGCGACGGCTGGGACACGGCCCTGTCCTCGATCACGCAGCACGTCCACCTGCCGCACCCCCTGCCCGCGGGCGCCGGCGCGGCCGGCGCGGAGGCGCCCGGCACCCTGCAGGACCAGCGGCTGTCGCGGTTGCACGAGCTGACCCGCGAGGCGTTCTTCGGCGGCGGCGAGGCGGCCGCCCGCGCGGTGGACGGCCTGGCGCGGGCGCTGCAGATCGCCGACCACCGCACCGCCGAGCTGCTGCGCCGCCGTCTCGAGGCGCTGTCATGCCACACGGAGATGCCGGTGCGCAGCGCCGCCTACCGCGTGCTGCTGCTGGACGAGCCGGCGCCTGACTACAGCCAGGTGCGGCCCAAGTTCCTGCTGTCGGGCCTGCCGTTCCTGGACGAGGACAGCATCGCGGCGATCACGCGCGGCGGCTTCGAAGAGCGGCGGCTCGAGGCCTTCCGCCTGCGCCTGCACGCCTACCGCCAGCACCTCACCTGGCCCGCCGACGACGCCATGCGGTCGCAGCTCTTCATCATCTTCAAGCTGCTCTCGGACTTCGCGCACCTGCAACCCGCCTACTACGGCACCGTGCGCGACGAGCTGGTCAGCTGGGTGCTGCTGCGCGAAGACCCGGTCCTCGCCGCGCACGCCGAGCGGTTCGCGCTGGAGCTGGCCGACTGGTACGAAGCGGCGCTGGACCGCGCCCTGCCCCACCGCGGCCCGGGCGCCTGGCAGGACAAGATCCTCTACCAGGACGGCATGTCCGCCGAGGAGATCCGGCGGCTGGAGGAGGTGCTGGTCGGCACCACCTTCCTGCAGCAGTCGGTGAAGCTCACGTCCGACGGCGAGGACCTGGACCTGCGCGAGGTGCCCCGCGAGGGCATCTGGATCGGCCGCACCGCCGTCCGCCACCGCCAGCGCATCTACCGCATCAGCGTGAACACGGTGCAGGGGAAGCACTACGACCTGCTGGCCGTCGTCTGGGACCGCGACCTGCTGGACGAGGACCGCAGCGAGATGCTCACGACCATCTTCTGGCTGATCGCCCTCGGCGGCCACCCCCACGGCCCGCCCGTCCTGCCGCGCTTCGGCTGCTACCGGCCGGCCATGGGAGCGCTGTCGCTGGCCTTCGTCAGCGACCTCTCGGTGTGGGAGCGCATCCGGGAGTACGCCGGCGACTGGTCGCAGGTCCCGGGCGAGCCGCGCGACCCGGGCTGGCGCCGCCTGTTCGTGCAGGCGCTGGCCGCGGTGTTCCGCGGCTGGGCCATCAGCGGGCGGCGCATCGTGCCGGGCATGGTCACGCCCTCGAACGTCGCGGTGTCCGAGCCCGACTTCCGCGAGGGCGCCCGCATCCTCTCGATGACCGGCTGGTCCGACTACACGGGTCCGCTCGACCTCGTGCGGCCCATGCTGCGGAACTTCTTCAAGCAGACCACGGTGACCTACCCCTGGACGGGGCGGCGCCTGGACCTGGCCTGGATCGCGGACGCCTGCGTCGAGGCGCTGGGCGTCGGCCGCGCGCGCGAGTTCCTGGCCGAACTGCTGGCCTCGCTGGAGGGCCTGCCGCTCGACAGCCACCGCGGCCAGATCGGGGAGGTCCTGCGCGGATACCTGCACCGGCTCGACGAGTCGCCCTACGAGAGCTGCGCCCTGCGCGGCGCGGTGAACCGCTTCCGGCGGTGGGAGCTGTCGAACCCCGACGCCTCGCCGCGGGCGCGCGGGCAGATCGTCGAGGAGATGCTGCGCCTCTACGGCCTCGGGGACCAGCCGGAGCTCGAGCGCTACCTCCTGTACCGGCGGACCTGGTTCCGGCGCGCTTCCGACGCCACCCAGGCCGCCTTCGACGCGCTGATCGCCGCCCTGCACCGCGAGCCGGCCACGCCGGCGACCCGGCGCGTCGAACTGAACGCCCTGCAGGAGACGCTGTCCGAGCCCGAGGACCGCCACGCCTTCCAGCGCCTGGCCTTCCCCCACTCGGCGGCGGACCAGTCCGCGCAGCTGCTGGCCGTCGGGGACAGCGACCACCGCCAGGTCATCGTCTCGACCCGCATCCAGGACAAGACCGGCACCGCCTACGCGGTACGCGAGCCGGTCGAGCCCTCGGAGTACGGCCGCCTGTACCGGCTGTTCTTCAAGTCCGGCTACTACAAGACGATCTCCGAACGCGACAGCTTCGTCATCGTGCTCGACGCCCAGGAGCGCATCGTGGGCGGCATCTGCTGGAAGGAGATCGAGCCGGGCGTGGTCCACCTCAACGGGATCGTCGTGGCCACGCCGCTGCTCGGCCGCGGCATCAGCAGCGTGCTGATCGAGGATTTCTGCACGCGGATGGCGAACCTGGGCCACCAGGCCGTGACCACCCTGTTCGTGCTGCGCCCGTTCTTCGAGCGGCACGGCTTCCACCTCGACAAGCGCTGGGGCGGGCTGGTCCGCCCGCTGCAGCGGCAGACGCCCTGACCGCGCCCGCCGGACCGGCGGTCGCAACCACGGAGGACGGGAGATGAACTTTCCGGTCTGGGAGCTGCCGATGGGCGGGGGCATCCTGATGGCCCTGGTCTCGGTGCTGCACGTGTTCGTGGCGCACCTCGCCGTCGGCGGGGGGCTGTGGCTCGTGCTCGCCGAGGGCGCGGCCCGGCGTCGCGGCGACGCGGCGCTGCTGTCCCTGGTGAAGACCCAGAGCCGCGCCTTCCTGCTGCTGACCCTGGTGTTCGGCGCCATCACCGGCGTCGGCATCTGGACGACCGCGGCGCTCATCTCGCCCCAGGCGATCCTCGCCCTGATCCGCGCCTACGTGTGGGGCTGGGCGATGGAATGGGTCTTCTTCATCGTGGAGATCGCCGCGGCCCTGGTCTACTGGTACGGCTGGGACCGCCTGGACGCGCGGACCCACCGGATCGTGGGCTGGATCTACTTCGTCGCCGCCTACATCAGCCTGGTGATCATCAACGGGATCGTCACCTTCATGCTGACACCGGGCGGCTGGCTCGGGAACCACGAGTTCTGGACCGGCTTCTTCAACCCGACCTACTGGCCGTCCCTGGCCCTGCGGTCGGCCGCGGCCGCCTTCCAGGCCGGGCTGTTCGTCCTGGTGACCGTGGCCTTCATGAGGCGCGGCGACGCCCGCGCGGCGGACGCCCGCGCCTGGGCCACGCGCCACGGCGCCGTCTGGGTCGCGGCGGGCGTCGCGGCGTTCGCGGCCGCGCTGTTCTGGTACCGCGGCGCCCTGACCGCCGCGATCCCGGGCTGGGCCGACCTTGCCGCCGGCGCGATCCCCGTGCTGCCGCGCGTCGTCGGGCTGATGCTGGTCGGCGCGGCGGCGGCCTTCCTGATCGCCCTCTGGCCTCTGGCGGCGCCCCGGCGCTGGCACCCGGCCGGGGCCGTGCTGCTCACCGCGGCCGGCCTGGCCCTGTTCTTCGGCGGCGAGTGGGTGCGCGAGGCGGCCCGCAAGCCCTACACGATCCACGGCTACCTCTACACCACCGGCCTTCGCGTGGACCAGGAGCCGGAGATCGCCGCCGCCGGCGTCACCGCCTTCACCCGCTGGCGCGATCCCGCGGCGTCCACGCCCGACGCGCGCGGACGCGACCTCTACCGCGCCTGGTGCCTGCCCTGCCACACCCGCGACGGCTACAACCCGATGCGCCCCTTCCTGTCCCACCGCACCGAGGCGGAGATCGCCGAATTCCTGCCGCGGCTGCACCACATGCGCGCGCGGATGCCGGCCTGGCACGGCAACGCCGCGGAGACCGCCGACCTCGCGGCCTACCTCGCCGACGACGCCGACCACGGGGCCGCCGTGTTCCCCGCCGACCCCGCCGCCGCGGCCCGGCTGGCCTGGGACGCGCACTGCGGCACCTGCCACACCCTGGACGGCTACCGCGCGCTGCGGCCCGCCCTCGCCGGCAGCACGCGCGAGGACTTCGAGGCGATGCTCGACGCGCTTCCCGACCTCGCCGCGGAGATGCCCGCCTACGGCGGCAACCCCGTCGAGCGAGCGCACCTGCTGGACTTCCTCACCGGCGCCGCCGGCGCCGCCCCCGATCGGAGCCCGGAATGAACCCCTACGTCCCGACCCCCGACGTGCTGCCCATCCCCGCGCCGGCGCCCCTGTTCGCGGCGCTGCTGCACCTGACCTTCCTGGTGCACCTGCTGTTCATGAACGCGCTGCTCGGCGGCGGCGCGATCCTGCTGGGGAGCCTGTTCACGCGCGGCGGCGACCGCGAGCTGCACGAGGCGGTCGTCGAGCGGATCTCGAAGCTGCTGCCGATGCTGTTCGCCGGCACGGTGACCTTCGGCGTGGCGCCGCTGCTGTTCCTGCAGACGCTCTACGGCGGCTTCTTCTACACCTCGAGCATCCTGATGGGCTGGCCGTGGTTCGCCACGGTGCCGCTGCTGCTCGTCGGCTACTACGCGACCTACCTCAACGCCTTGCGCGGCCGACGGCTGGGCGGCGGGCGGCGCTGGGCCGTCGCGATCGCGGTCGGGTGCGTCGCGCTGGTCGGCTTCGCCTTCAGCAACAACACGACGCTGATGCTCACGCCCGAGAAATGGAGCCGCCTGTACTTCGCCTCCCCCGGCGGCCTGCACTTGAACCTGGGCGAGGCGCTGCTCTGGCCCCGCTTCCTGCACATGGCGCTGGGCGCGATCGCCGTGGCGGGGCTCCTGCTGGCCCTGCTGGCCCGGCGCGAACGCGCCGACGCCCGCCTGCAGGAGGCCCTGGTGCGCCGTGGCCTGGACGTCTTCCTGGCCACGACCGTCGTCAACATGATGTTCGGCTTCTGGTACCTGCTGGCCCTGCGGGAGGACGTGCGCCGCCTGTTCATGGGCGGCAGCGGCCACGCCACGGGCCTGCTCGGCCTGGGGACGGCCCTGTCCCTGGTCCTGCTGCTGCTGGCCTGGCGCGTGCGCGTCGCCCCGGCGCGCTCGCTGAAGCCGCTGGCCTGGTCGACGCTGCTGACGCTGGCGGTGATGATCCTGATGCGCGACGCCGTGCGCGCCGGCTACCTGGCGGGGATGGCGGACCTGCGGGAGATCCCGGTGCGGACCCAGACGCTGAACCTGGCGATCTTCGCCGCGCTCCTGCTGGGCGGGATCGTCACGGTGGTGTGGATGGTGCGCAAGCTGCTGTCGTCGCCGCCGCGTTGACGGGCCGTTCGATCGCCGCCGGCGACGGATCGGCGCCGTGGGCGCGGTTGACGGGCACCGAGAAGACGTTCTGCAGGAAGAACAGGCCGACGAAGGCGAGGA